>Ga0208492_1000567_pt1 | contig 30380 bp, 27 predicted proteins | sample Subbioar_CSW14AB_FD_184820 | JGI IMG/M metagenome (GOLD analysis project Ga0208492, IMG submission 184820) | Serpentinite rock and fluid subsurface biosphere microbial communities from McLaughlin Reserve, California, USA - CR12Mar_CSW14AB (SPAdes) | ecosystem: Environmental > Terrestrial > Deep... | reverse complement strand
CTTTTTTCATGGAGGGTCGGTTTCGCTTTCGCGTTCATTTCTCAATCGCCAGTGCCCGCATTCTCTTGTCCAAAGGGCCGATCCGACCGTTTCCCAGCCGAATTGGCCCCATTTGCACTCTCATTTTTCATTGAAGTTGAATTTCCACGGCAGGCCGTTCTCATAGTTGGGGTTTACTTTCACGACTTGTGAAGATAAGGACGGAATCGGTATCCGTTTTCTTTTGGGTCATGCCATGAAGGCGAAGAGCTGGGCGATGCTCCTTCCTGTGGGGATGTGTTTTTTCCCCGGCCTGCTGGTGTCGCAGGACGCGAGCAACCGCGTTCCCTTCTATCAGAAGGAATTCGGTTCGCTTGAGCGCAGCGGCTCCGGAGGCGAAGGCCGCGGCAAAACCGCTGCCTCGAAAACTGGCGCCGCCAAATCGTCGCAGGACGTGCCGGCATCCAGTCAGGCATCGATTGACTTCACGGGAAAATCGGCCACGACAATCCGGGCCAAAACCTCGGCGAACGGCGCCAAGACCAACGACGCCACCTCCAGTAAGGAACGGCTCAAGGAAAAGCTCGACCGCCTCAATCAGCAGTATCAGGAAGACCTTCAGAGCCTTTTGGGATCCGCAGAGGAGGCGAGCGACACGATTGTTCCCGTTTCCAATCGCCGCTCAAGCGAAACCGAAGAAGGATCTCGAGGAGTACCCAGGCCGCTCGATCCGGGGTTTCAGGCGCAGGATTGGCCGACTTTGCCTGCGCCGGGAGATGCGGCACCCTGGGAAACGAAAAAAGTCTCCTCCTCCAGTAGCAGAGCCAACACCTATCCGAATGACCGTGGGGCCTCCGGATCATTCAGCCCCGCGACGGAAGACGGTGATGCCTACCGAGGCAACGGTGCTTCGCGCGAATCGATCCAGCAAGTTCAAGGCGTTTATCCCGCGGCAAGCGGCAATCTCAGTCAACCCGGGGCGCCACGGCAAACGATCAAAACCGCACCGGCCATGAGCTATGCCGATCCCAATCAGGGCCAGCCGCCACCCTCTCGGCGTGCCAATGCTCCGGTTCAGTCCCTAGGCACGGCGCCACCGCCACGGACGCGTTCTGCCCCGGCTCCTGCCGCCGTAGACCTCGACTTGCCCTCCAAAGATCTGGAAATGCTAAGGGTTCGCTACCTTTCCGAACTGCGGGCGCTCAATCGTCGCTACCAGGACGAGGCGGTGCAGGTCATGAATGGACATTCCCCAGGCGTGGCCCAACAGGTTCATCATCAGATGGAAGCCGCCACAGGCACGGCGACCCATCCACGCACCGCGCCCTATGCAACCACCCCTGTGCAGAAGTCGGGTCGCTACTTCGATTTCTTTTGGCTGCCGCGCATGTTTGGTTATTTTCGGCCGACCCTGCCATTCGCACGCATGAATCAAGACACGGTGGTATCGGACCAGGCCGGTGCGCCCGCCCGGGCCCCCGCGACGACCCATCAACCGGTGAAACAAACCGCTCTGTTTTCAGGATCTTCGCCTCAGGAACAGAAGAAAACGATCACAACTCGTTCCCCCAACCGTCCGGGTCAATCCACTGCCACCACCGGCAATGGCTACTCGCGTGGCGAAGCGGGGCAGCCGGCTGCGGGGACCTACTCCTATGAAAATGGCGCGAGCAACGCTGCCAATCCAAGGAACGCGCCTGCAAATGGCAACCGAGCACCGGTCTACCGAGAATCCGTCCAGGAGGGGACGGCGCCGCGCATGCTGCCTGTGCAAAATCGCCAGGGGGAAAACGCGGAAAATGGGGTGCGCGCCGCTGTCAACGCGCCGCCCGCGAGCGGCGCGGTGAATCCAGGCTACGAACCTGAGCGGATGCCTCGCGGAACCGTGGTGCCCGCAAACGACCGGGAAAAACTGCAGCACTCCATCGACGCGCTTCATCGCAAATATCAGGAAGACCTCAAGGCGCTTCTGAACACGCCGGCGCCGGTGCAAGAGCTGGAAGATCAGGTTTCGGTACCGAGGAATCGGCAAGAGATTTCAGGCGGCGCCAATCGAGGCGAGATCGACTCGAGGGAGCCTGTTCTCACGCAAAAGGAACAGTTGCGCCGCCGCTCCGCCGAGGAGTTTTTCGAACTGATTCAAGCGAGCCACCAGGCGACGCCCCCCTGGGCCCGGGGAGAAGGCAATCAAAAAGGCGGCACGAAGGATGGAGTGGCGCAAATGGAGCGCCCGCGGGGAGCGGGCAATTCCGCCGGCAAGCCCGCGCCTCAAGAGTCCTCGGACCGAGGCGGACGGTAGGCCCGCTGACACATTCGCCGGGGATGGATTCGTGGGAAATCGCCAACGAATCGGACCGGGCACTTATTATGGATCGCTGGTTTCATGGCGAGTAAACGACTGATTCCGCTTGGCCTGGGAGTTGCCTTGTTGGCAACCTGGGCAATGCTGCCTCAGTCGGGCGCCCAAGAGCCAGCAGCGTCGCAGCGGCCTTTCTACCAGCAAGTCTTCGGCCTGGGTTCGCAAAATCAGACCACCGCAAAGAATGCCGACAAGACGGGAAACACCGAACCGGTGGAACCACCTGCCGGCATCCCCCTCAAAAAACCAACGGCCATTCCCCTGCCCAGGCGTTCGACTCCGCCTGCACCCGCGATGAGCGCCGATCCGGCGGCAAACAAGGCGAAAGAGAATGGGACGAAAGAGAATGGGGCGAAGCCGGACAGGGAGAGCGTGCAAAAAGCGATCGACCTGATCAACCGCACCTACCGGGCCGATCAAGGCTCGTCCCGCACGGGCGATCAGCCGACCGATCTGGAACGGCAGATGCTTGCGCCTTTCCTACCGGGCGCATCGCAGACCAAGAGCAAGGAAAATAGCGGGCGCATGGCGCCGGAAGGTGGAGGCAGGCCCTCGACGGCGCCCTATGGCCAGGGGACGATTCATTTGGACGAACCGGCAGGTGACCCGCCGGCGCCTCAAGAAAAGGTCAAGCGTACGAATGCCGCCGCCGGTTCCTGGTTTGGCCAGGCCAAGGCGGTCAAGACGGGAACCGTTCCCAAACCATCACCGATCGACAGTCCCACCCAAAATGCACGAATGCAAGGCAACGCCGCCCGTGCAAACGATTCGCCGGCAACCGCCAGTGCCGCCGACCCCGCCAAAAAAGGCAGCAACTCGGTCGCAAGCAGTTTCATCTTCCCCTCGCGCTGGTTTGGTCCCGCACGCAAGCAGGAGGGGACCGCTCGGGCCAACGGACTCGCAAGTGGGACGGCTCCCCGAAGAGTCGAATTCGCTTCGGAGCCGGTGGTTCGCCCCGCGAACGGTTCGGGCGTTACGCAAGTCTCGCTCGAAACGGCGGTATGGAACATGCCTGCTGCCTTTCCCGCTGAACGCCCGGGTCCCACTCAACCCGCTCCCGGCCGTTCCCAGTACAACGAGAGTTTTCCCGAATCGTCAGGCGAAGGACCGGAGTTGCCCCAGCCCTACCCTTCTTCGGTGCGCCAGCCGTTGCCGCGAGGATCGGTGAGCGCGCCGCCTTCAGGGTCTGCCGGCACAAGCGGCAACCCGACGGGTAGCCCCTCGACGCGCACTGCCAAACCCTCGCTTTCCGGCCGGGGCGACCTGCTTCCTTTTCCGGCGGCGCAAGACCAAGAATCGGATCAAAACGGTAGCGCGTCAAGTTCAGGCAATGATTACCGCGGCACAAGGTATCCGGGGAATGGCTCCCCTGGTGTTCCCGACACGATGCGCGTGCCTCCCGGTGGATTCGCCGAATCGGAAATGGCAACCGAACCGGATGCCTCGCTCGAACTGCCTGCGCCACGCCTGGCCAATTCTCCCGAGGCGAAGATCCGCGGGCTGATGCAAGCGCATGCCGACGAAAGGCAGAGACTCGCGTCACCCAAGCAAGGGCCGACCACGCTGAAAGATGCGGGGCTCGATGAAAATCAGCGGCTGAAATGGCGCATCGAACTGGCCATGGAGAAGGTCATGGCGCAAAAAAATCGCGCGCCGGGCTACGACGCGGCCCGCGATGGCAACCCGACCGGTCCGGTCGGCGTCGACTTATGGGAGCGGGCACGCTCTTACTACGATCGCGGCGATTTCGTGGCGGCGATGGAAACACTACGCGCGCTCGAAAAAACCGAAACGCGCGGCGAATTGATCCTGCCTGCCCGCTTTCTGCTCGCCTCCTGCCTGGTGCAATCGGGCCGGCACGACGATGCCTCGAAAATCCTGAGAGAGCTCGCGGCCACACCCAACGACCGCGTCATCGCCGACCTGGCGCAATGGCGCCTTTCGCAAATCCGCTCTAGAATTCAGTTGGAAAAAACGCTTGAGGAAGTCCGGGCGAAATCGCTGCGCCTGACCGAGATCCAAAATTGAAACCGCCTGACAAGGAAGTGGCGGCAAAATCTCCCCTTTTACCGAGATATTCCTTTGACATCCCGTCAAGATGCGCTGCTTGAGACTCTAGCTGGCCACCTGCGCACCGTCGAATCGATCCTCTTGAATTCCACCTGGCAAGCCGATGAAACCGCGCAGGCGCGCCTGCGCGAAACCTGGTCGGCCTTTGACGCCACCTTGCGTTCCGCGCCAAAAAGCGACCCTGGCCGGCCGATGCCGGTGGAACTCCAACCGCTTCTGGCAAGCGCCGAAAAACTCCTGGAACAGGTCCGAGCCGCGATTTTGATCGAAGGAATCGAAGAGGCCAAGAAAATGCTCGATCGCTCCGCGGCAACCCGGGCCGAATCGAGTTACCTTTACTCTCAACAAACTTCGAGCCCTGCCAGCCGCATCGACTTCAAGGGTTAGACTTCTCTTCCTTCTTTTTTTGCAAGAGCCCATTTTCCACCCGGTAGAAGGCGGAAATCACGCGGGCGACCAGATCGTAGAGGGCCGGGGGAATCTCGCGTTCGACCTTGATGCCCGCAAGCAAACCGACAAGTACGGGATTGTCCTGGATCGGAATGCCATGCTTTTTCGCGATGCGGATGATTTCTTCCGCATTGGCACCGGCTCCCTTGGCCACGACCACGGGCGCCTTCTGATTGGGTCCGGCATAGCGCAGCGCGACCGCCTTGGCGATCTCCGGCGAACGGAGGGGGGCGGCGGAGTTTTCCCCTTTGCTATCCATGGATTTAACCCTTTCCGTCCATGACCGAACCGGCGCCCAGGGTGGGAAGAAATCCCTCCAGCCGGGTGAAGTGGTCCTGCTCGGCCGGCCCGGTGGACTCAAAGGCGCCCACCGAAAATTCCACCTTTTTCTCTCCCTGAAGGGAGGCATTCGAGAACTGCTCGGCCAAGGCGCCTTCGATCGCGCCCAGGTACTGGGGCTTTTCCGTCAAAACACGCAAAACCACTTCCTCGCCGCTTGCAAAGCCGCTGACACGCATCGTTCCTAGATTTTCGAGATTCACCGAGAAGCGAAAGCGCGTGGCCTCAACCCGGGCGCGGCCTTCCGCCTGGTCGCCCTGGTTTTCGATCTCCATCTTGAGCCACGAGGCATTGGGCTCACCCTCTTTGGGCAGGGGAACATGCAGGTAAAGATTGCCGGTACTCGCATGGTCGAAACCCATGCGGATCTGGCGCGCTTCGATGTTGCTCAGGATCGATTGCCCCAGCGCCGATGACGCCGACTCCGGTGCGGCGGCGCCCACGCTCTGGCCGGCGGATCGGTTTTCCGCAAGCAGCCGCCCTTTCAGATCGCTGGATACCAGGCCGCGCCATTCCTGCTCTCGCACCGGCGAGCCATCCAGTTCGGCCCGTGCGAACTGGCCGATTCGCGATTCAAAGAAAAGGCCGCCCCGCTCCGTCAGCACTTGAAGCTGTTTGGCGTCGAGCGAGGGGCTGGCCTGGGTGGTCGCAGCCAGGGGTTGGCTGGCAAGGGATCCATTCTGCTCAGCGCCCAGGATCAAGGTGGCCAGGTTGGCCATCTGGCCGGCATCGGGCTGGGCACCGCTTGAGTTGGCGAACTGGCTCAAAAGTTGACCGAGCAGTTGAAACTCAGGTGACGCGGCGGCCTGTGCGCCCAGGTCGCCTGCAACGCTTGCCGAAAGGAGCGCGGTTTCGCCGCCGGTGGGTATCGTTGGGGCCGCTTTCGCGGCGGCATACCAGCCAGCCCCTTCGGGCCCCATCTGGAACTGCAGAGGAATGGCGTCGCCGGCTTTGAGCCCAGTCAAGCCCGCAAGCAACCCGGTCGCATTACCCAGCTGAACCAATATTCCCTGGGCGCTGCTCTCGATCACGACGGCGATCTGGTTTTTGGCGGAGGACTGCGCCGGAACACCTTGGGACCATTGCACCTTGGCCAGTTGATCCGCCATGCCGGTGAGCGCGGCCGAACCGATCGATCCGGGATCAATGCGCATTTGCAACAAACCTTTCCCCAAGCCAATTCGTAGTAATCGAGGATATTTGAACTTTCTTGCGCCAATCTCTTTTTTTTCTGGCTCTCATCCTTGACCTTACTGCCCGTGGGAGGAAAACTTGCATTATTCTGTGGGATCGCCTCCTCGCGCGGGTAGCACCTTGAAAGTTATTTCGACCCAGGAATGGGATCCGTCCCTTTCTTCCACCTGGAAGAGGGAGGTTTCGTCCCTACCCGGCGACTCAAACGGGGCCGATTTCAGCCAGTCTTTCGGAAAAACGCTGCAGTCCCTGCAATCACATTCCTCCCAAGCAGCCCAAGCAGCCCAAGCACCCCAAACCACCGAATCCTCGCGGCACTTGGTGACTCCTGCTCGCGCGGAATGGGTGTCGCGAAACCGAGATGCTGAGGCTTCTCGCCCCTCCGCTTCCCGATCCGATGACGCGAAAGCCACCGGCACTCAGGATTCCTCGGTTGCCAAGCCAAAGGAAACCGGCGCCAAGCCCACCTGCGCGAACGACGCCCAGAGCGACGAGGCGTCAGACGATACCGACGGCGCGGCTCCGGATCCTGCTGCCGTAAGCGATCCCGCCAGCGTGGCGGTGTTGCTGCTCGTTCCTCCGCCTGCCACGCCAACCGTGGACACTCCTCCGGCGGCAACCGTCGCCGCTCCGCTCGCCCCAGCCGTCACCCAGGCATCGGCCGCTCCGGTTGAATTACCCCCAACTTCGGTGACAGGCCCGACGGATGCCGCGGCCAACCCAGGGAAAGAGACTTTTACGGCGTCGCTAGCCCAATTGCCGTCAAACGGCCAAGCGATGGATGCAACTGCCAAGGGCACGGTCGCTCCGACCGCGCAACAAGCCACCCCTGCCCTGCCTGGCGCCCTGCCCTCAGGCGATCAGCCCGACCTCGCGAATCACTCAAGCATTCCTCAGACCGCCTATTCCTCGTCCGGCCAGCCTGTCGGCATGCAATCACCCGCCGCGACCACCACCGTGGCGGCCCCGGCCGTTTCCGCGCACGCGGTCGCCGAAACGGTGGCCGTCGAGGCCGCACGGGTCGGCCCTGGAGGGAAATCGGAAATCGTTCTGCGGCTCGATCCTCCCGATCTCGGATCGATCAAGGTGCAAATTCAGCACGATCCGAATGGTTTGCGAATCGATGTGATTCCCCAGAAGGTCCACGCGGCCGAACTGCTGCAAAGCCAGGTCGATTCGCTCAGACAGCGCCTGGAAAACGCCGGGCTTGGCAATGTTCAGGTGCAGATCCGCCAGGACCAGGCGGCCACGCAACAGCATCAAAAACAGCGGCAAGACGCGTGGGAAGATGTATCGATCGATTCGTTTTCCGCCGGGCTTAAAAAAGTGGGCTCCCCCTGGAAGGCGACCGCCCTTCCCGGACAGTCGGCGATGAGACTGAGAACCTCTGTCGACTTCAGGGCTTGAACGAATAAAGAACAAATAAAGAGTAAATAAAGAACAAAAAAAAGAATAGAAAAGAAACGAGGACGACACCATGGCAGTATCCGCGATCACCGGCAACACGGCAGCAGCTTCGACCCCCACGGTCGCCCAATCGAAAGCGACCTCGACGCAGGATCAATTTCTGAAGTTGCTCGTCACCCAGATGCAAAATCAGGACCCGATGAGCCCCATGTCGAGCAGCGAATTCATGTCGCAAATGAGCTCGCTTTCGACCGTCGAGGGAATCAACAACCTCAATAGCACCTTCAAGGATCTGTTGATGATTCAGGGCCTGGGCGAAGGGGCGGCCCTCATCGGCAAGAAGGTCGAATACAAGGACGCGGCGCAAAACACGCAATCGGGAACGGTGCAGGCCGCCCGCATCGAACAGGGCGGCGTGGTGCTCACCGTCGGCGGCAACGACCTGAACATGAAAGACATCTCCAAAGTCATTGGAAACTAATTCCGCAAAACCTCACTTCCAAGGAACGAAAACATGGGTCTCAATTCACTGATTTCCGGCATCAGCGGCATCAATACCAGCGAAAAAACGCTCGACATCATTGGCAATAACCTCGCCAATGTGAACACTCCCGGGTACAAGAGCCAGCGGTCGCTTTTCTCCGACACCTTCTATTCGAGCTTTTCGCAGTCGCTGGGCGGCGCGCCCGTGCAAATCGGCAATGGCGCACGCCTGGCCAGCGTGTCGGTCAATCAGACCCAGGGCACGCTCGAACCGACCGATGGCCCGCTCGATTTCGGAATTCAGGGGAATGGCTTCTTCGTCGTGAGCAACCAGGGCAGCCGCGCCTACACCCGCTCCGGCTCGTTTTCGGTCGACAACAACAACTATCTGATCGACAATGCCAGCGGTCAGAAGGTGCAGCGCTTCGGCTCGATCGGTGAAGGCAACAACGGCGATCCCGTTTTCCAAAACGCGGGCGATTCCGGGATTCGCATTCCCTACGGCCTGTTGTTCCCGGCTTCGCCGACCGAAAATGTCACCTTGCGCGGCAACTTGAGTCCCGACCTGGCCGTGGGCGAAACGACTCCTTCTTCCTTTCAGGTGATCGATCCCCAGGGGGTTTCGCACCAGGTGGACCTGGCCTTCAAGAAGACCGGAGCGCGCGAATGGCAGGTCACGGCCTCGCTGCAATCGGGCGAAGGCACGATCGTTTCCGGCGGCACCTCGACCATGACCTTCAACGATCAAGGGCTGATCGATTCGGGCAGTTCGACGCAGCTCACCGTGCACTTCAATGGCTTCAGCCAAAATCAGACCGTGAAGGTCCAGTTTGGCGATAGCGGGTTGACCGGCGGCTTCACCCAGTTGGGCACGACTTCCACGATCGGCGTGTTCAAGCAAGATGGTTTTCCTCCCGGATCGCTTTCCACGGTGCAAGTCACCAAGGAAGGGGTGATCAAGGGGGTCTTCTCCAACGGGCTGCAAAAAGATCTGGCGCAACTGGCGATTGCCACCTTCCCCAATCCGAGCGGCCTCGACCGGATCGGCCAGAACTTGCTCGTCGACAGCGGCTCTTCAGGCGACGCCACGATTTCGACCCCAGGAAGTTCCGGCGCCGGTCAGGTGGTGCAAGGCACCCTGGAAGCTTCCAACGTTGATACCTCGGGAGAATTCTCGCGCCTCATCGTCGCGCAGCGCACCTACCAGATCAACGCGCGCGTGATTTCGGTGTCTGACCAGATCCTGCAGGAACTGACCAATATCACCCGGTAATCCAACAGATCATTCGCTTTGAAATATCCTCTCGTTTCCAGGGTCGCTTCGGCGGCCCTTTTTTGTTGGAATCATTAACGATCTACAAAGTGGATCAATGCGACAAGCACACCCGGATCAGCGAGACCTTTGGGACAGCCTTCGTCAAACCGAAGGCCCCAACCAAATATGCGGGTGCTCGATTTTCATTGCTTGGCTGGTCCGGTTTGGATAGGCTTCCAAAAGATCCTGATCGGCAACTCATCCTGTCTTATTCGCCAGCTCTTTTCCGAAGAAGAGGTTCTGTCATGCAGCCCAGTCGCGTATGGTGCTTCGGTCTATTGTTGCTGGCAGGAAATTCCGCCGCTACCAGGCCCCAAGAGTTTGATCCGGTTGCGGCAAAGGGAATCCATGCGGCCGAATCCGGGGACATCAACGAGCCCAATTCCTTCATCGGCAGTTTGATCGGGTTTTTCATTGGGGATTCGAATGAAAGCGGCAACCAGAAAAAAGCCTTAAAAGCCGTTTCCGACGGCTGTTCTCACGAACAGCTCAAGGCGGTTTCCGTTTTAAGCGCCAAAGGGGACATGCAGCTTCAGACTTTTACCGTGGATGGGATGGACCGGGTATGGGCACTTGTTGCACTTCCTCGCCAGTCTGCCCTAGCTAACGGCCCAACCGCCAGTGAAATCCATTTGCTCGATCGCGAGGGTGGCGCCAAAGGCGTTTGGCAGGTTCCTTTCCACGCTCATTCGCTCAACTGCGGACCAAGCGGCGTGGTTTATGTCGCGGGCGATGCGAAGGTCGCAAAATATGACACGACTGGCAAAATGATTGGCGAAATCGTTGAGCTACCCCACATTGCCGACCTGCTAAAGGATCAAAAAGGATTGCGAGCCAAAGCCGAAAAGCAGATCGAAACTCAGAAAACCATCTTCGCCGATTCCGTGAAGCAATTCAAAGAGCGCCTGACGAAACTGGAGGCCAAAAAGGAAGAGGATCGCACCAAATCCGAAAAAGCCCAGATCAAACAATTCAAGCAAATCCTGGTTTCCCACGCCGAAACCCAGAAACAATATGACTCGGTGTCTCCCGAATCGGTGATCTTGGATCTGACCCGCCGTCTTCGAGTCATCAATGGCATTGCCATTTCCGACAAAGATCTGTTCCTGGCTTGCGGTGAATCCGAAGGCTACGGCTATTCCGTCTGGCGCATGGACCTGGATCTCAAGAATCCCAAGCGGATACTTTCCAACATTGGTGGCTGCTGTGGCCAGATGGACATCCAGTGCTGTGGCAATGACATCCTGGTTGCCGAAAACACCAGGCATCAATTCGCCAGATATGACCGCAATGGCAAGGAGCTCGGCCGCTTTGGAAAAAGCGGCAGCGACTCCGATGCAGGTTGCTTTGGTGGTTGCTGCAATCCGATGAATCTCCGCTTCACCGGCACCGAAATCTACACCGCTGAATCCGAAGGAATCATCAAGCGATTCGCCCGCACGGGCGAATTCCTGGGAATTCTTGGCGATGTGGTGCTCTCTGGCGGGTGCAAGAATGTAACCGTTGCCGCTTCCAAGGACGGCTCCCGGGTCTTCCTTTGCGATCAACCCCGTTCTCAGGTTTTGATCCTGACCCCGAAGGCAGCCAAAAAAAACAGCCGCTAAATTCGACCAATTTCTAGTTTTCTATCGTGCCTTTGGTCTAGACGGAAATTCCCTGATCTGAAAGGAATATCACGCCCTCGTTGGCCGTCCCAGCGCCGTGGCGCATTCCCATAGCCGGTGGTGATGCGATCTTTCCCCATCCCTTTGAATGGACGCTCGGCCGCAGCACTCACACCTGCCCAACCATCAAGATCTCGATTTTCATTGCTAGGTTTGTTCGATTTGGGTATGCTTCCCAATGATCCTCTCTTTGCTCGCCAGTTCTTTTTGAAATCAAGGGGTTATGTGATGCGCCCAAATCGCTTATGGTCCTTGGGTTTATTTTTCCTGGCTGGAAGCGGCGGCGTTTCTTCGGGCCAGGAAGCCGGTTCGGTAGCCACGGCGGCCGTTGCCTCAGACGAACCAAGCAAAAGTGAATCGAGTTCCTTGATCGGCAGTCTGGTCGGCGCCATTTTCGGCGATGCGAATCAGAACAAAGCCCTGAAAGCGGTCGCTGCAGCCGGCTCTCACGAACAGATCAAAGCCGTTCCCGTTTCCGGTGCCAAGGGAAACATGAAGCTTCAGACCCTTACGGTCGATGGCCAGGATCGCGTACTGGCCTTGGTGGGGCAACCTCGCCAGGCAGCCCAGGGGAGCAGCCCCATCACCAGTGAGATCCATGTGATTGATGGTGATGGGAATAAGAAAGCGGTCTGGCAAATTCCCTTTCACGCTCACTCGCTCAACTGCAGCCCAGGCGGCATGGTCTATGTCGCCGGAGATGCCAAGGTCGCCAAATTCGACGCCACCGGCAAGATGATCGGCGAAGTCGTCGAATTGCCGCACATTGCCGACCTTCTGAAGGATCAAAAAGGCCTGCGGACCAAGGCCGAAAAAATGATTGAAACGCAAAAGAGCGCCTTCGCCCATTCGGTCAAGCAGTTCAAAGACCGACTTGCGAAACTGGAAGCCAAAAAAGAAGAAGACCGCACCAAGACGGAAAAAGCGCAGATCAAGCAATTCAAGGAAATTCTGGTTTCCTACAACGAGTCCGAAAAATACTACAACTCGCTGACTCCCGAGACAGTCGTCAAGGACCTCACCAGCCGGCTGCGGGTCATTAACGGCGTGGCGATTTCCGACAAGGATCTCTTCCTCGCGTGCGGCGAATCGGAAGGCTACGGCTACTCGATTTGGCGCATGGATTTGGACCTCAAGAATCCCAGGCGGATCCTATCCAACATCGGCGGCTGTTGCGGCCAGATGGATATTCAGTGCTGCGGAAACGATCTTCTGGTTGCGGAAAATACCAAACATCAGTTCGCCAAATACGACCGCTTTGGCAAGGAGATCGGCCGCTTTGGCAAAAGCGGCAAGGAAACCGAGCCGGGTTGTTTTGGCGGCTGCTGCAACCCAATGAATGTCCGATTCACCGGCACCGAGGTGTATACGGCCGAATCGGAAGGAATCATCAAGCGGTTCGCCCCCACCGGCGAATTCCTCGGCATGCTCGGCTCGGTCCAGATTACGGGCGGTTGCAAGAACGTGGCGGTTGCCGCGTCCAAGGACGGCACACGCGTTTTCTTCTGCGATCAACCCAGTTCCAAGGTTTTGATTCTCGCGCCCAAGGCATCGAAAAAGAGCTAAGCATTCAACCCAACCATTTCCCAGTTTGCGACCTTGCATTCGGTAAAGGAAGAATCAGATGAATTGGAAAAAAGTCTCGCGCCGCCGGTTTCTCGCGGGCAGTGGCGGAATTGCCGCCCTGGCCCTTGGCCATGCGGCGTTTGCCCAATCAAGCAGCGACACGTTTACCATTATCGTGATGGATCCGCTGGCCGCGCCTCTTTCGTGCGACTGCGTGAAAGGCTACGCCCAGCGAAATTACGAAAAGCTCGGCAAGTACCTGGAGCCTTTGATCGGCCGCCCCGTCAAAGTCTATTTTGCCAAGACCCTGCAAGATACTCTGACCAAGAAAACGGGCGGCAAGGCCGACCTGATCATCGGCAAGGAATCGGTGATCCGCCATGAATCCCAAGAAGCTAAAATCAAAGCCGTCCCCATCGCCAGCTTGACGGGCAAGGATGGCAGCACCACCATGACCGGTTGGGTGGTCGTCCCGGCCAGCGACCCGGCCGTGTCCCCCACCGACCTGACCGAACATCAGGTCCTTTTTGGACCCGCCGATTGCGATGAAAAGCACAAGGCCGCCTTGGCCCTGTGGAAAGAACTTGGCTTGGCCGTTCCCAGCAAACCCGCGACTTGCCCCTCGTGCTCCGACGGCGCGACCAAGATTCTGGACCTGTCGAAAAAAGGCCAGAAGGCGGCCACGGTCATTTCCAGCTACGCGGCCCCCCTTCTGGAAGGCTGCGGTACCATTAATAAGGGGGATTTGAAGGTCATCGGCAAAACCGAGCCGGTTCCGTTCATCGTGGCGTTCGCCAACGACTCGCTTTCGTCCGATCTCAAGGAGGCCCTGGTGGGCCATTTGACCGCCATTCGCAAGAAGCCAGAGCTTCTTGAAGCCCTGGAAACCAAAGAAGGTTTTCTGCCGATTTCGACACTAAAAAAAAGTTAGCAGCGGACTTTGCGAGCACTCCACCCGACGATCCACGTGAATGGACAGGGTGGCGCGGTCCTTTTCGGGATGGGAGGGTGGAATGGCTGCCGACCGGCCTGCCGTCCGCTCTGAAACCACTCTGGTCGATCGAAACGGAAGGTCCCGGGTTAGGCGGAGTGGCCGCGACCCGGGATTTGGTTTTTTATTCGGGCCGGACCCTACGCGACACGGCCGACTTTTTTCGCTGCGTCAAGGCCTCGGATGGGTCGCCTGTCTGGTCGTTTAGTTACCCCGCTCCCGGAGCGCTCGATTACGGCAATTCCCCCCGAGCGACCCCCCTCATTCATGAGGGGAAAGTTTTTGTGCAAGGCGCCATGGGGCACCTTGCTTGCCTTGACTTGAAATCCGGCGACCCGATCTGGGAGATGAATCTCAAGGAAGAATTTGAGCCCAAGGAAGACCTCAAATGGGGCTTTTGCGCCTCCCCGTTGATTGTCGAGAACAAGCTGATCGTCTTGCCTGGGGCCGCCGACTGCGGGGTTGCCGCCCTCGAACCGGCCAAAGGCAAAGTCCTCTGGAAAAGCCCGGGAAAGGCCCCTGGCTATGGGTCGCTGACGCAGGGGCAATTTCATGGCAAATGCCAGATCGTCGGCCATGACGCGGATTCGCTTGGCGGTTGGGATCCTGCCTCCGGCAAACGATTATGGCGGCTGGCTCCGCCCGTGGCCAACGACTTCAACGTTCCCACCCCCATCATTCATGGAGATGGGGTGCTCATCAGCACGGAAAACAACGGCACGCGTCATTTCCAGATTCGCTCCGACGGTTCGATCGACCCCCAGCCTGTCGCGGTGTTTCGAAAATTGGCCCCCGATACCCATAGTCCTGTGAGAGCGGGCGGCCGCCTGCTTGGGATTTCCAAGAGACTTTTTTGCCTTGATGCCACCACCTTGAAGCCACTCTGGGAGTTGACCGATTCGGCGTTTGGACGCTATTGCGCGCTGGTTGCCACCCAGAAGCGAGCCCTGGTCATTTCCCTGGATGGCGAACTCTTGTTGATTTCAACCGAGGACCAACGAGGAAAGCTACTCGCCAAATCTCAGATCTTCCCGGGGGAAAAAGGGCTCTACTCCCATCCGGCCTTTGTCGGCGCGAAGATGTACGCCCGGGGAAGCGGGAATATCGCCTGTTTTTCTTTGACGACATAAAACACGCCGAGAGCAGGTCGCGGCAACCATGCAACCGAAGGCGCACGCTTCACCTCACGGCCCCTCTCTTGTTGCAAGGCGATCCCGATCCCAGGCGTTTTTCATTCCATCACTTTTGCCCAGTGACGGCCATGCCGTGACTTAGCCCGGAGGCCTTTTGCGCAATCGAATGCTCCGCGGTTGGGACACTCCAAACTCCTTCGGAAACTTGCCACTTGAGTACTTGGATGCGCTTGCCGTCCGAATGACCTGCCTGAACGGGCGTGCGGGCCAGTTTCCCGTCTGCCAAGCGGAAACAAGCCAGCCCGTCTCCTTGTTTGACGACCGCGGACGCGGGGAGGGTCCAAGCCTCAGGCAAGGTTCCTTCGATGGATGCGTACACATACATACCAGGTCGAAGTCGTTCGCCGGGATTGGGCAGGTCGATTTCCGCCCGAAGGGTTCGAGCGCCCGGATCAAGCGACCAGGAGGTGCGGGAGATCAAACCTTTCAGTTCCAGCCCTTTGATGGCCTGGACCCGCAATCGGATGGGGGTTTTCTCCTGAACCAAGGCGGCTTCGGTTTCCGGCACGTACACGACCAAACGGAGGGGTTCAAACCGGGCGATCATGAAAAGGGGTTCGACGCGGCCAGGATTGAGCAGATCCCCGGTGTTGACCTTGCGTTTGGTGATGATGCCATCATAGGGGGCCCGAATCTTGGTATAGCTCAGCATGGCCATCAGCCTGCGGGCATCGGCCCTGGCCACACTCACATGAGATTTGGCGGCGCTGACCATGGCTTTGGCCCGATCCAAATCGGCCTTGGTTTTGCGAGCGTTGGCCTCGGCGGTCAGTAATTTGGCGTTCGCCTCGTCCCTGCCCGCCGTGGCACTACGGAATTCCCCTTGGATCTGGTCACGCGTCTGAGCATCCGCGATCCCCCTTTGGATCAAGGTGTTGATGCGTGAAAGATCCGCTTCCCATCGCTCATACACAGCCTGCGAACGCCGCACGGCGGCTTTGGATTCTTGAACCAGGGCTTCCATGGCAAATAACTGGGCCTCGGCGGAGCCGACTCCTTTTTCGGCCAGATGGACTTCCGATTCGGCCTGTCCCACCAGGGCTTCTTTTTGAGAGGCCTCCTCAACCATTTCCGGAATGGAAACCTCAGCCAGAATATCGCCTGCGGAAATGACTTCCCCTTTCGCGTTTTTCACCGGCCCTTTCACACGCTGACCTATGTCCGTTCCCACCATCGACACGAAGCCAGGTACCTTTGCGAAAAGGGGAGTTTCCTCGAATGGCTCCACGGTTCCCGGTTGTTCCACCGACTTCACAAGGGCCTGGCGGATCGGTTTCACCCATTCCAGGTCCGAGGGCGCGGTCTTGGAATCGGCTTGCGTTTGTTTGGACTCTGGGTCCGATTTCGAATTGCAACCGGCCCCCAGCATTACGCAAAACACACTGATCAAACCTGGAGTTCCGCCCCATCGGCAAATACGAGTCATCATCGCATAACCTCCCTGGAATCGGGGATGGCCGGTAAAAAACAGCGCGATTGCGGGTCTTCCGGATCAAGCGACACCGAGGAGGTCGCCCGCCCTCCCATCAAAATCGCGAAAATGCCCGGGAGGAGACACAGGGTGGCGACCGTTGAAGCCGCCAATCCCCCAATGACGGCCCGCGCGAGCGGCGCAGTTTGATCACCCCCCTCGCCCCACCCGATCGCCATCGGAGTCATTCCGGCGATCATGGCGAAACTCGTCATCAAGATTGGCCGGAGCCTTTGACCCAAGGCGGTGCTTGCCGCCCCGATCCCATCCATGCCCGACTGCCGGCGGGAATGGGCAAAACTCACCAGCAAAATGGCATTGGACATGGCTACGCCAAGCGCCATGATCGAACCCATAAACGACTGGAGATTCAAAGTGGAACCTGTGACTGTCAAAATCAAAATAATTCCGGTAATGACCGCAGGAACACTGCAAAGGCATACCAACGACAAAAGCAACGATTGAAAAAAGGCGGTCAAAAGGAGAACGATGGCGGCGATGGTCAAAAGGAATCCCAATCCCAAACCAACAAGGAGATCATAGAGCGGGGGAACCTGGCCGCGAACATCGACTTGAATGCCTGGGGGGAGCTTTCCCAATTCCTGCAATTTGTCCTTGATTTTCCAACTGGCGCGACCCAGATCCGCCCCTTCGACATTGGCGGTCATGCTCACGATGCGACGCATGTTGTAGCGATCGACCTGCCCAGGAATGGTTCCCACATTCACATCCGCCACATCCCGCAAAAGGATCATTCCCTTTTCGTCGGCTTTGATGGGCACCAGTTCGACATCGCTCGGTGAGCGCATCAAAGACTGCGGGATTTCCACTTGCACCTGGTAGCCGATTCCGGAAGCCGGGTCGCGCCAGAAATTCGGCAGGGTAAAACGGCTGGACGAGGTCGCGGCGACAAGGGAGCGCGCCACCTGATCGCTTGTGACCCCGGATTCCGCCGCCCTTTCTCGGTCGATTTTCACCGCCACGGAGGGGTAGTCCAGTGATTGGCCAAATTGAAGATCTTTAAGTGATTCGATTTCGGCCAGGGCATCTCGCACCTTTACGGCGAAGGTCCGGACTTCGGCCATTTTCGGGCCGCTGACAACAACCTCGACGGGCGTGGGAGAACCGAAGCTCATCGTTTCGCTCACGATATCGGCGGGCTCAAAGGAAAGCCGGATTTGCGCCACTCGAGATTCCGCCAGATCAATCGGTTCGCCCTGGGAGACCCATCGGTCGCGAAGCCACGCTTTCAAATGGGCGGGCAATTTCCGTCGAAGCTGGGCTTTCAATTCCGCAACCATTTTCCTTCCCGGTTTCAATGCGACTCGCATCACGCTTTCTTCCGGTCCCGACATCCACTGGTATACGCTGTTGATCGGGTAACTGGGGGGCACCACTCCCAAATAGCCTAGAGTCAACTCAATATTCTCGGTGCCCGCCTCCTTTGCGATGAAATCCAAAGCCTCGCGAGTCAACGCTTCGGTTTCCTCGATTCGCGTTCCGTCCGGCCCTCGAAGTCGAAACTGGAACAGGCCCGCATCCACCACCGGAAAAAGATCCCAACCCATGCGTGGTCCCAATCCGGCAATCACCAGCGCGCAAACCGCGAGATAAATGGCCAGCGCGGGCCAGCGAAAAGACACCAGCCACATTGCCCATGGCGGATGGGATTCACCTAATTCCTGGCCAGCATGACCAAGGCCTGTCTTGGACAACATCCAAACGGAAAGCACGGGAACCAGGGTGGATGACAAAAGGTAACTGGCAATCATGGAAAACACCACCGCCAATGCGAGTGGAGTAAACAGGGCCTGGGCCGCCCCTTGCAAAAACAGGGCGGGAGCAAAGGCCGACAGAATGCAAAGGACCGCAAGGAGGCGAGGAACGGCCGTTTCTCGATTGCCCAGGACCACCGCCTCGGCAAGAGACCGTGAGCGGGCTTTTTGGCGATGAATGTTCTCAAGCTCCACCGTTGCTTCATCCACCAGGATGCCCACCGCAAGAGAAAGGCCGCCCAGGGTCATCAAATTGATCGTTTGACCGCTAAGCCACAGGCACGCTGTCGCAATCAAAAGCGCGAGCGGAATGTTCAACAAAACCACCAGGACGCTACGCCAATCCTTGAGGAAGATCACCACCATCAAGCCCACGAGGCCGGCGGCCAGCACGCCTTCCCAGACCAGGCTTTCAAGGGCCCTGATCACCCAGGGCGACTGATCGAGTTCAAAGCTGACCGAAATATCGGGAGGAAGGAGGCCTTGCATGCTTGGAATGGCGGCCCGCACGCCGCGAACCACATCGAGCGTGGAGGCGTCGGCTCGTTTCGTGACCAAAATGTAAACCGCCCGACGGCCATTGACCAGGGCAAAGCCGGTGGCGATATCGCTTGAATCTTCAATGAGAGGGGCAACATCGCGCAGGAATATGCCTTTTCGGATCGGGATATTGCCTAGTTCTTGCGGGTCGACCACCATGGCGTTGGAGGGAACCACGGGCATCGATGTCGGCGTGCGGATGTTTCCCGATGGACTAATGGCATTGCCCGCGGCAAGCGCCTTGACGAGTTCGTCGGGGCTCAGGCCATAGGCCCTGAGGCGGTCAGGGTCGGCACGAACGACGATGGTCCTCTGGTTGCCGCCAAAAGGCGGCGGGGCGGAAACGCCACGAATGGCCGCGAACATCGGCCGCACTTTGAAAAGCGCTTGATCCTGGATTTCCCCTAGCGATTTGGTTTCGCTCGACAGGACCAAACTTCCCACCGGGACGGAACCGGTGTCGAATCGCATGATAAAAGGGGGAACGGTTCCTTGCGGCATGAACGCGCGGCTACGGTTGACATAACCGACCGTCTCCGCCAGCGCCTGGGCCATGTCGGTGCCCGGATGAAAAAAGAGCTTGAGCAAGGAAACGCCTTGAATGCTCTTTGATTCGACATGGTGGATGCCATTGATGTAAAGGAAATGGTACTCGTAAAAATTGGCGATCAACCCTTCCATTTGCTGGGGGTCCATCCCGCCGTAGGGTTGGCAAACATAAACGACGGGAAGGTTCATGGCCGGAAAAATATCGGCCCGCATCCGGTACGCACCGAAGATACCGCTGGCACCCAGGCCAAGAATGATCACGATCGTGGTGATGGGACGGCGAAGGGCCGCTCGAACCGGGTTGAAAATCCCTTGAGACATGTGGGGATTACTCGTGATTTTCTTGTTGGGTGACTCGGCGATTCGAATGCGATTGGGGCTGAACCCGTGCGGTTTTTGGGGAGCGGGGTTCGTCCTTTTCAAGGAGAACTTCGCTCATCAGCTCCTTTAGTTTCAGACGGCCCTCGGCCAACAGTTTGCGGCCCTTGGGTGTGATTCTGTAGTTTTTCCTGCGCTTACCTTTGATCACGGCCTCCATCGAGACGAGCGCGCCGTTTTTCTCAAGGTCATGAAGGATGGGATAAAGGGTTCCGGGGCCTAACTTGTAACCGTGGCGACGAATCTCCTTGATCATTTCCAGACCATGGATTTCTTCGATGCCGGCGTGGTGAAGGATGTGCAAACGCACGAATCCTCCAAAGAAATGGCTCACCAAGTCCCGTTTCGCCATCGTATCCGGCTCCGATATCGATCCTCGATATCTATAGGACGAAATGGCGGGGAATCAACGATTCGATGGCTGGCTTAGTCCTCTCCTCGACTTTTCCAACCTGTTCTATCGAGCGCTCAGGACTTTCATTCGATTTGAAGTGGGATGGCGCTCTAGAAATTTGAGACCGGTCCAGAGGTCGCGGCCGCGCGAACAAGCCTTTCTAGCTCCCCGGCATTGTCCGAACGGATGGCGATCTGAACCGGAAGAAATCGGGAGTCCATCATTCATCCCTGTGCGGCTGAATTGCGAAGGCACTCCGATCTTGCAAGCCTCACAGCAGCCGACCAGGCGTAATGGTTTGCAGGCACTACGTTTATGGATAATAAAAAAAAGGATGCGAGAATGATCAGTCTACTTTTTTGAAGGCCTCTATCGCTCAATTATCATTAACGGTATTTAAAACCGGCCATATTACGTGCCCTCTCGCAATGCATCGCAGTAATTTACATTAGTAACGAAACCAGCGCATCTAAATGACGCCATCATTTCTTACAGATTTGAACCACAAATTTATTATGCGCAAAACAGGATGCGCCCTAAGTGGGTACATCACTGTCAATACTTGACACAATCATCTTTAGAAGTGACAGATTTTTGTGATTGATATCGTAGACGACACGCTTGCCGATCACGACGCCGTCAATTATCCCGGCTTCGCGTAGGATCTTCAAATGTTGAAAGACAATTGAATGCGCCATTCCGAGCAATTGAGAAAGCTCTGTACCGCAGGAACGGGGATGCGCCTTCAACAAATCCAGCAATTTGATTCGCACCTCATGGGACAGCGCCCCGGCGAGCTTCGCCAGTGACGCCGCTCTCCCGATCCGGGGCGCTGTGATTTCAGAGACGATCGAGACCTTCTTCATCGTTGTAGTGACCGCAACGGGCCTCCCCTAAATGCGCGGAAATCGCAGTGATTTCCGCAGGGAAATCGTGAAATCGAGTGCACCTTCGATAATCAATACCGTCAGCCTGAACAGTCGTTTGACATAATTACGCTATCCAATGTAATTATTGGGCAATAGGATCAGGAATCTGGTTTCACTATTCCTCCCATTGCAATTCGATGAACGCATCGATGTTAGAATGGCACCGAGAACGATCGAGAGTGGAGCGGACCAAGGTCGGCAGGCTCGCCCCAGCGGCAATTACACTACCTAATGTAATGCTTTTTCATGAAATGGCAAGTGCTTTGGCGGCGCTGACGCGGAATCATGAAGGTCCAGCCAGGGTTGGAACGACCGTCTTTAAGCAATTAGGCAGAGTGCAAAGACCTGTGGCACGGCCTTCGCATATCGATCAATAGCAGTAGCTCTGTGAACCTAATCAGCCAGAATATGGGGCACACGGACTGACCGTACCGCCTCCGGCTCTTTCCCTTCGACAAATGGATCCTCTCTGCTCGGCCCGCCAAAGCCATCTGTGAAAGGGCCGAAAGACAGGCAGGGGTGATGGTTCACCCCTACTTGTCTTTCTTAAGGCATCAACGGCTCAGGGAGCCAGCTTGATTTCGACGGGAGTGCTTCCAAGCTTGACCGTGTTTTCCTTCTGGGGTTCTCGGTACTTAGCTGCAATCGAGGCAAAGGCAGCGGCGGCTTCCTCCCTTTCCTCCTCGGTCGAAACGGATCGCGGCTCGAAGTAAAAGATGTATTCGGCCGGGACAGCCTTGGTCTTGAATTCGCCAGCTTTTCCAACCTGCCCGAAGGCAGTCGGAATCGTTGAAGTCGGTTGAAAAAGAATCTTCACTCCGGTGACGGGCGCTCCATTGGCACCAACCACTTTACCGGACACATCCACCGGATCTGGATACTTACCCGGATCACCGCCGCATCCTTGTAGAAGCGAGACCATGCCCAGGGTAATGCAAAACAAGAATCGTTTCATTGGTTCAGCTCATTAAGTGTGTTCGGAGTTTAGTCGAGGCTGGCGATCACACCGTCTTGTGCGCCTACGGCAGCCTTGATTACCAGGCCGCCAATGGTGTCGCGGATAAATCGGACCGAACCGTCTCCCATGACGGCGTTGACCCCACCGGTGTGAAACGAAAACGGTTCGTCGTTGGGCCCGCAATTATTAACCGTCCATGGGCAGGTTGTGGGGCCGCCGACGGGGTTGCCATTATTGTTGATTCTCGCGGTTTTGTCACCGGTCGATTTGCTCGGGCCTGAATATCCGTTGCCAAAAGCATCGGGATCGGCCCAGGCGTACACGCGCCGGGCATTGGTCGTTAGACCATCACCCGCCACCGGATGGCCGGGGCTCGCCACTGGGGAATTACGACTGGACCCAGAGCCAAAGGAAGCAATTGAAGGATGTGAGCGGCTGGCATCTTCGATGACAAGGATGGTATTGGTAGTTCCATCAAGGCAATTGGCGACCGTGCTCCCCTCGGCAGTCAACATGCAGAAGTAGCGCCCCTTATAAGATGCGCTACCGGTGCCGACGACACGCGCGCCTGTACCTTCGTCGACATCGCTGACTACCGGAACCATGTAGTCGACAGCGCCCAGGTTCTCGCCGCCGGAACGGCCGAGCGGGGAGATGGGGGTACTCGGACAAACAAAGACGGGCACCTTGGTTTGCGCCGCGGTCCATCCGCTCGGGTAGGCTGGGTCGTCATAGTCCCGGCCCTTGGCCAGAGCATGCAGCAGAGTCAAATTGTAGCCGATCGCGGCCGGGTCGGCGGAATGGTCAAACATCTTGTAGGTGTTTTCTTGCTCGACATAGGGGAGGATCTGGGTGCCGAAGGAATGCACCATGTAAAGAGTCGTATTGGTGCCAGTGGAATCGATCTGGCCCGAATGCGGAAATCTGCCTTGATTGGCTAGATGATTGTGGGCAGCCAGGCCGATCTGTTTGAGATTATTCGTGCAGGTCATGCGATTTGCAGCTTCGCGGACTTTTTGCACCGCCGGAACCAGCAGCCCGATCAGCACCGCGATAATGGCGATGACCACAAGCAATTCGATCAGCGTGAAGCCCGTGCGACGAATGCGCTGGGAATAATAAACCATTTACCATGCTCCAAAAAATGCCATTAAAAATAAGGAGAGTCAACACCCCATAAACATAAAACTCTCAATCGCGCATGTTGGCGATATTTGAGATCTTGGAACTTTTATTTTGCAGGCTGACCTGCGGGTTTGGGTGAAGAAAGGGTGAATTTTCAAACGACAATAGCGATTTCTGATTTTTGAAACTATTTAAAACTACATATGTACGTAATACACCTACAACCGCGACGCCGGTCGTTGCGAAGCGCGACATTGCCGATGAGCTAGCTCAAGCCATTTAAATTCAGCGATGTTTTTCTAAAGATCTACCCCTTGACTCATGTTCGCCATGATCGTTTGAAACAACAAAAGGTTTTGCTGATTGACAAAAAAAATCAGCTGCTTGCCAATGGCCATCCCTTCGATCAGTCCTGCACCGCGCATCACCTTTAGATGCTGGCCAACAATCGAATCACCCAGCTCCAGCGATTGGCTTAAATCGGTGCAGGAAGAACGCGGGCGCTTCTTCAAGAGGTCCAGCAATTCAACGCGCACCGCATGGGAAAGCGCCCCGGCAAATCTCGCCAGGTCCGCTGCTTTGCCGATCCCGGGCGTGCTAAATTCAGTGACCGTCTCGATTCTCTTCATCGTTGTGCAAAACGACTCTCGCTTTACCCCAGGTCGAAAATCGGCATGATTCCCGCTGAAACCTGGAGATCGACGACCCTTCCAGCGAATACTTCACGCCGGATTGGGCCGGCCTTTCAAAAGCATTACACATTACAGTGTAATCGATTATTACGGAACTGCAAGGTACAATGCGGCGATTCGGCGATTTGCCCTCGCCGTTACCAGCGACGCAAAGTCTGGCTTGTCGCGGGTTCCGACGGAATGCAGGCCTTCGGAAAATCGAGAAGAAGCGGGCTATCGGCGGAAGATGGGAATGATTGGCTGGATGCTCAAGCCACGAAGGCAGGCAATTGCGATCTTACAAGCCGGGCAAATGCCGGGGAATAGCGAAGGGCCCGGCTTGCCGCCATACGGAGCCAAGTCCAGGCGAAAAACGCGGGCCGTGCAGCCCTGGCTACAGCGTCGCCAGCAGGTCCTTGACCTTGCGTTCAATTAGGTCGCGTACTTCGCGATATTGTTCCGGGGGCATATCCTTGGGATCGGGAATCTGCCATTCCTCACGCCTGTTCGCTTTCACGAGCGGGCATTCATCGCCGCAGCCCATCGTCACGGCGACTTCCACAGGCTGGCCGTTAAACTGGGCCAGCGATTTGGAGTCGTGGGTGGTCAGATCGTAGCCGATCTCGCGCATGAATTCGATCGCGCGCGGATTGACCCGGCCCGACGGCCGCGACCCGGCGCTTTGCCCCTCAACCTTTCCCGCGCCGTGAATTCTGGCGAACGCTTCGGCCATCTGGCTGCGGTTGGAGTTCTCGACGCACACGAAAAGGACAGTCTTAGGTGAGGAGGCCATATTGAATACCGATGTCAGGGGTGAAACAGATCGCTGAAAGAATTAGCCGCATCCTGCGTTGCCGCAACAAGAGGCTCCTTCAGTGGGAAGCCCGCAGCGATCCAGCGCCAAGCAAGCGGTGTGCTTGGTTCCCAAATGGAACAGCAGCCCAGCGGGGGTGACTTCAATGCCGCCGAGCGGATATTGCGAGACCATGCCGGATTCGTATTCGATTTCGACCGGCAGGTCGGTCGTCTTCAAGAGCGGTGCGGCAAGTCGCATGATTGCGGCCAGCTTGCTGGTTTCGAGCCGGTGATCGGTGTCTTCGGCCACCCATACTTGCAAAACGCAAGAGGTGGTTTCGCGAATCGTGCCGCCGCAGTCGATAAAGTCCTTACGGACCCGACCGACTTCAGTGACATGGAAATGTGCTGGTACGAAGCTTTGGTCTGGCAACATCATCTGAATCGGCTGACCTGGATTGGCGGCCAAGACGGAAAGGAATCGATCCAGGTTCATGCTTTTTCTCCGTGCTCAGCGAATCCATAATCCAACCGGTCGCAACCGCGAACGGGGTGTCCGTCGATCTCGCGGCCGTAGATACTGCGATGGATCGCAACGCCGGCAAGCGCCCCGGCGATTGGCGCGGTGAGATAAACCCAAAGTGAATCAAACTGCATGGCCACGGCAGCTGGAGCCAGCGACCGAATTGGGTTCATAGAGGCGCCACATACCGGTCCAGCGAACATCGCCTCCAGAGTGATGACGGCGCCAACCGCGACGCCAGCCATCATCCCCTTCTCTCTTGCCCCCGTCGAGACGCACAGAATCACCACCATGAGCATCATCGTGAGCAGGAACTCCATCACCCAGGATTGGAACGGGTTGCCCGATGGCGATGTCGCCCCAAGGGTTAGATGCGCAGGAAAGATGAAGCGTAACGCTAAGCTGGCCGCGAGGGCGCCTAACGTTTGCGCCATGATGTAGGGGCCGGCCCGAGCCGCCTCGAATCTCCCTGCCGCTACAAAACTGAGCGTCACTGCCGGATTCAGATGACAGCCTGAAACTTCCCCCAGCGCATAGATCATGGCAAGCACGATCAGGCCAAACGTCATCGCGATCCCGACATGGGTAATCACCCCGCCGCTGACATCGTTAACAATGATGGCGCCCGTTCCGGTGAACACGAGGCAGAACGTGCCAAAAGCCTCGGCGACCAGCCGGCGACTCATCGGATTACTCCGCACAGTGCTGAGCACCGCGAATGGTCACGCCACTCCGGTTGCCGGCTTCTTCCATCAGGCACCAGCTCTGTTCAAGCATTCCTTGGACACACCGGTCCACTACGCGGTAATGGATGGTCGTGCCATCGCGCCGCGATGCCAGGATACCCAGGTCGGATAATCGTTGGAGCTGATTCGATACGGCTTGCGGCTTCATGGCGACCGATCGTGCCAGGTCGGTGACGCATAGCTCGTCGGCGCGGACCAATGCGTGTAGCAACCGCAGCCGCGTATCATTGGCAAGGACTTTAAATATCGCCGCCAACCCGCCGGCCTGGATCGGCGAGAGCATCGGGCGGTCCTTGAGCGGACGGGGCGACTGGCACTGTTCCTTGCCTTGGGCGCTTTTTTTCTTCATCGATCCTTCTTCTTCATCGATCTCCAGACCTTCACAACTACATAGGTGAGTGTAGCACTTCGTACAGGGAAAAGCGAACGGCTTTGAGCAAGTCAGCGCGTGGCAAGTACTTTCGAAAATGGGTTATCCGAAAGCCACGGAATCGCGTTGGTAAGGCCTCAGCGTGCGATTGAGCAACCGGGAAGCGTTATCTTTCCGACTGATTCATTTTCCGAGAGCGAAGAGAGGTCCAATCCGCTTTAAGCTTTGCCATCGACATCAAGCGCCTTGATGCGCACGCCAAATCGGTCGCCCACCACCACAATCTCCGCCAGGCCCACGCGCACGCCTTGCACTTGCAATTCGACGGGTTCGCCGATGGCGCGATCCAGAGCCACCACCGAGCCCTGAGCGAGTCGAGACAATTCCGACAGCGTCAATTTCACATGGCCCAGTTCGGCGACCAGGTCGACCGGGACATCGCGCAGTTTTCCCAGGACTCCGAGCGGCAATCCAGGTTGAGCCACGGAAAGTTCGGCGAATTCCGGGGTTTGCAAGACGCCCCCCATGGAGGTGGGATCGTGCGGTTCGCTCATGGCGCCTTCTCCTGGCTTTCGCCCATTTCACCCGTCTCGGTTTGGCCCGCGAGAGCTTCCCACTGGATGGCCACTTGCTGTCCCACGCGGCCGGGCCAGACCTGGCCGGGAATCGTTCCCCCGATGCTCGCCGCCAGGGGTTCATTGATCGGTTGATCGAGCACGAGGCAGTCGCCTGGCTTCAAGCGCGAAAGCTGATTCACGCCCAGGCGGATCTTGCCCAGGTGCACGCGGACTTCCAGGCGCGAATGGGAAAGGATGGCCTGGGCGCGCTCCAGGTCGCGGCCTGCTTCCACACCTAGCTCCGGCCATTCGGCGATTTCGTCGGGCAAAAGCAACTGGGCGGTCAAACGATTTCCCAGATGGTCGATCTCGCAAATCCAGCCCCAGCCATGAAGCAAGGGAGGACGGGCGGTCTTGAGCGCGCGAATTTCCTGTTGAATTTCATAGCCGCGCGATTGGGCGCCCTGGTTCCAGGGATCCAGAAAGGTTCCCAAAAACCATTGCGAAACGAGGCCGACTTGCAACGCCGTGACCGGTTTGACTTCAGCGCGAACCATCGATTCGGAGCGGGCGATCGACTCAAATAAAGCGTCTTCGGTTTTCTCGCGCAACAGGCCCCGGGCAAAGGAGCCGAAATCGCCGCGCAGCGCCACGATCCAGCGGGTCTTTTGGAGTACCCCCTGAAAGAACAGCGCCCCCTCGGGAATCCAGGCAGTCGCGGACAACTGCCTCGGAATGCGGGTGGGGCGCGGCGTGACCGTCGCGCTCAGGCCCGGAAGGAACGACTGATTTTGTAAGGCGAACTGGGAAACGGTCGCTTCGATCCATTCATTCAGCCCGGCAAAGGCCGCGGGCCCGAATGCGGTCGCCTCGGCGCGTTCCAGGTGTGCAAGCCAGGTCGCGTCATGTTCGGCTCGCTGACGCGAAGTGGAGATTGCGCCCTTGAGAGATCCGGGAACCATAAGATCAGTTCCCCCCTCCCGATTTTTTCGGCACGAACTCGGGAACCTTGGAGGGCAGATCGGGAATTTTGGGAACCGGTCCGCCGATCTTTTCGAGCGATTCCAGGATCGACTGGAAGGCGGCCCGGTCGCTCTTTTCTAGCTGTTCGAGTTTCAGGCGGGCGCGAGTCAGCTCGTCGCGATTTTCCTCAAGGTCCCTGCGCGTTTTCGCCAGCGTCTCGAGGCTTTTCTCCAGTTCAGCGGCGGATTGATTGAGGAGCTGGTCCTTTTCGCCCAGGGCCAGGTCTTGCCGCTGAATGCGGTTAGTCAGGGTCTTGCGTTCATCTTCGAGCTTGTGGATCTGTTCGAGCATGCGCGACATCTGCACCCCGAAGGTTTCCGGGTAAGGCGTCGGCGCGGGAGGCGGCAGGATGGGAGGTTCCGTGCCATTGCCCAGAAAAGGAAACATGGTGGTTACGCAACCAGAACCCGCGAGCAGGAAAAGAGCCGCGGCAAGCCCCAGGCCAGCGCCTGCGCGCCTACTACCGATTCTCTTGTTTCCCCCTCGCCACGGCATCCGCAAACTCCGGTCCGTTTGGAAGCGCCATCACTCAATGGATCCCGTCATACAACCCCTCTCATAACCTTTCGGTCCGCGGGCGCAAGCCCAGTTGCGCGGAACTGAGTAGCGGGGATATTGGTAATTGGCGGCAAGGGAAACGGGAGATCGAAGAGGATTTAGCGGAACAATAGAAAAATCAGACCGGGGCGAATCCCAGGCGCAAATCGGCAAGAGCGCCCGATAGGATCCGCGATACGCGCGATTCGGACAAGCTGAGCAGCGCGCCGATTTCTCGCAATTTCAAATCTTCAAAGAAGTAAAGGATGACGACCTTGCGAGGAATCTCGGAAAGCTGGTGAATCGCTTTGCCCAGTTCCACCACATCTTCCTTGGCCTCGATCTGGATCATCGGGTTCGATTCGCGATGATCCTCGACCCAGTCCTGTTCACTGTTGCCAGGCAGTACTCCCGGCTTCAGGATGCGCAGCGCCTCAAGGCAACCGAGGAACTCGTCCATGGTCATGGAGGCGCCCGCGGCGATCTGCTCCAGGCTCATTCCAGGGGCCGCATCTTCCATCAGGCCGCGCACTTGCAGCGCCTTTTCGAGCATTTCCTGGGGCAAAGGACAATTGCGCCTGATTTCGTCGACGATCGCGCCATGGATGCGAATGCGGGCATAGGCGGAAAAGGGCACGCCACGGGAGGCATCGAATTTGTTCGCCGCCTCCACGAGTCCGAGTGTCCCGGCGGAATAAAGATCTTCTTCAGTATTGGCGCGTCTCAGGCCAGGCGGCATCCGGTGGATGACATGGCCCACCAGCTTCAGATGCTCAAGTATGAGCCCCTGACGCATCTGCTGCGTGGCCAGTTCCTTGTAGGGCGCATATCCGCTCAAATCGACCTCATCCCCAGAAAACCGCCCATTCAGGCGCTTAAAAAGCGCCCATCTGCCCATTACGCACCCATCTGGCGCTTGGTTCAATGTGAGACCGTAACTGTGAAGCTAGCAAATTACGCCAGGTCCTCCAACCTGATCATGCCGACGGTCTGAACGGCCATCTCGTAGGGAATTTCCTCGTAGGAAAGCACGGCAAGCTCGGGGACGCTGCGGCCCAGGAACTGGCGCAGAGGCCGGCGCAGGTTCGCCTCGACGATGATCGCGGGGTTTTGCCCGCGCGCCTGGCACTGTTTCCATTCGAGCGCGGCCCGCCCGGCCAGCTTTTCCAGCCGGCTCGTATCGACATTGGCGGTGCGCTCCACAAGAGCCCGGCGCAGATCGAGCTCCACGCGCGGATCGATCAAAAGCGCCTGCAGCCTGCCGTTGGCATCGCGGAACCGGTCGCAAACAATCGTGCGCAGATCGACCCGCAGGCGGGCGACCAGTTCGACCGGATCCTTGGTTGCCGGCACATGATGCGCCAGGCTTTCCATAATGCGGCCCAGGTTCGTGATCGGTACTCGCTCATCGAGGAGCAGACAGAGAATCCGGTGCAGCGTCCCCATGGTCAATTGCGCGGGAATCAACTCATCGACCAGGCTGGGAGTCGTTTCTCGTAAGCGGTCGACAAGACTCTTGAGGTCCTCGCGGCCAAGCAATTCGCTGGCATTTTTGCGCAGGATTTCCCCGAGGTGGGTCATCATGACGCTGACGGCATCGACCACGGTCAAGCCCGAAAGTTCGGCGCGCTTGCGCTCCGATTCGGAGATCCACTTGGCGGGCAGGCCAAAGGCCGGGTCGCGCGTGTCTTCCCCCCGAAAGGGAATGGCGCCCGAACCGGGATCGATGACCAGCCATTTATCGGGACGGATGATCCCCTTGCAGCATTCCCTGCCGCAGACGAGCACGCGGTAGGCATCGGTCTCGAGCGAAAGATTGTCGCGAATGCGAATGGGCGGAATCCACAGTCCATCCTTGCGCGCCATTTCGCGACGTGTGGCGCTGATCCGGTCGAGCAGGCTTTGGCCCTTGCGCGGATCGACGACGGGAATGAGCCGCGCGCCGATTTCGAGCGTCACCCGGTCGTTTTGCACAAACTCTTCCTGGGCCGACTCCCAATTCGGTTTGGCGGGAGCCGCCGGCGTGGCC
>Ga0208492_1000566_pt1 | contig 30410 bp, 19 predicted proteins | sample Subbioar_CSW14AB_FD_184820 | JGI IMG/M metagenome (GOLD analysis project Ga0208492, IMG submission 184820) | Serpentinite rock and fluid subsurface biosphere microbial communities from McLaughlin Reserve, California, USA - CR12Mar_CSW14AB (SPAdes) | ecosystem: Environmental > Terrestrial > Deep... | reverse complement strand
CGCGGCGAGTGGAAACTCAGGCGATCGCCGCTGCCGGCAGGGGCAAGATCTCTTGCGCATTGTGGGAAAGTCGTCGAGCGCGCCAGGAAAACAAACCGATGGACGAGTTGCGCACGACGGCGGCGGTGCAGGAATACCTTTCCGAATTGGCCGGCGTGCACGGCAACTCGCCCCCCGAACCGATCATCCGCGCCCTGCTGGCAAGAGCCGTCGAACGATTGCACCTGCTGTGTGCAAATTTGCTGCGCCGCAGCTATCCCCGCCTATCACGACCGCCGCTGAATTTGCAAACCGAAGAGGTGCTCAGCGCGGTCGTCGAGCGCTTGCTCAAGGCGATGCGCCAGACTCGGCCGGAAACGGTGCGCCAGTTCTTCGGTTTGGCCAATCAGCACATCCGCTGGGAGCTCAATGACCTGGCCCGCCGCCTAGATGAACAGAAGCAGCCCGGTGCCCTGGCGGAGGGGATGCACCCCGCCGCGCCGCAAAGCAGCGGTTCGGGGCTCAGCGCGAATGCCTCGCGCATGCTGGAGGCGATCGAGGGTCTGCCGGAACCGGAGCGGGAGGTATTTGGCCTTGTACGGATTCAGGGAATGAGTCAGGCCGAAACGGCGGAACTCATTGGGGTCTCGGCCAAAACGATCCAGCGGCGATTGAATCGCGGCCTGATGCTCCTGGCCGACATGCTCGCCGATCTGGATCCCGAGGCGCATCACGCCGGCAACGACAGCGCCGGTTAGGGAGCCAATCATGTCCGATCTGGAGCGCATCCAGGAGCGCCTGGAGGAGATGATGGACTCCAACCGCTCCGCCGAGGAGGTGTGCGCGGGCGAACCCGAACTGCTTCATGAGGTCAAGAAGCGCTGGGAACGGTTGCAGCGGCTGGGCGATCAGATCGAAGACCTCTTCCCCCCCATCGAATCGACCCGGCGCGATGTCGGCCCCACCTTGCTCGAAGGGGAGATCGAACTTCCTTCGATCGACGGCTACCGGGTGGAGATGATTCTTGGCCGCGGCGGCATGGGGGTCGTCTTCAAGGCGCTGCACCTCAAGCTCAACCGCACCGTCGCCTTGAAGATGCTTTTGGCGGGAGATTACGCGGGCCCGATGGAGTTGATCCGTTTTCGGCGCGAAGCCGAAGCGGTGGCGACCTTGCGCCATCCCCACATCGTGCAGGTTCACGATGTCGGCGAACATGCAGGCCGCCCCTACTTCACGATGGAGTTTGCCGAGGCGGGCACCCTTGCGCAAAAGCTCGCCCGCTCTCCTTTGCCCGCACGGCCAGCGGCCGAACTGATCGCATCGCTGGCCGCCGCGGTCCAGTTCGCGCACAAATGCGGCATCATCCATCGCGATCTCAAACCGGCCAATATCCTGCTCACAAGCGATGGCGAACCGAAAATCGCCGACTTCGGCCTGGCACGCTCCATCGAGGACGCCAAGGAGTTGACATTGGCGGGAGCGCGCATCGGCACCCCCAGCTACATGGCCCCCGAGCAGGCTCAGGGGAAATCGAAACTCATTGGCCCCGCGGCCGACATCTATGCGCTGGGCGCGATCCTCTACGAGATGCTCACGGGCAAGCCCCCCTTCGAAGGAGCCAGTGCCGCCGAAATCGAACGCAAATCCCTTACAGAAGATCCGGTTTCTCCGAGAAAGCTCAATTCCAAAACACCGCGGGATCTCGAAACGATCTGTTTGAAATGCCTGCAGAAAAACCCAGGCCGCCGCTACGGCAGTGCCCAGGATCTGGCCGACGATCTGCATCGCTTTCTCGATGGCAAGCCGGTCGTCGCCCGCCCTGTGGGGCTGGCCGAGCGGGCGCTGAAATGGGCGCTGCGCCGGCCGGGTTTCGCCGCCTTGAGCCTGGCACTGGCCATCGTGCTCTTTGCCGCGCTGGCTCTGACAGTGCGCATGCAGCGCGAAGAAGCGGCCCGCCAGGCAGAGAAAATCGACCGCGAAGAACGAGCCGCCCTGGCGGTGGAAGCGGCCATTGCCAAGGCTTACGATTCGCGCCGCGCCGGCAAGCCCGATGCCCTGCGCGTGTTGCACGACGCCATGGTCCAGGTGCCCGACGCCAACCTGGGCACCCTGGGCCCCCAGATCGACCTGGCCGAGAAGAACATTCGCTTTGCCAAATTGCTCGATGACATCCGCACCAAGGCCGTGATCACCTCGGTCGACCGGTTCTTCATTCCCATTTCCTCTTACTCCACCTTCGCCGAGGAATATGCCAAGGCCTTTGCGGCGAGCACGTTCGACTTGAGCGATGATCCTCAACGCCTGGCGAAACGAATCCGCGCCGAACCCCTGGCCGACCAGATCGTGGCGGCGCTTGACGAATGGGCACTGGCGGCCTTCATGCTGCAAGATGAGCCGTTGCAAAAACGGCTGCTCGCCATCACGCGCGCGGCCGATCCCGATCCGGCCTGGGGCGACCGTCTGCGCGATGCCACCCTCTGGAAAGACAAAAACGCCCTTATCCAGCTTGCCGACGATTCGCTGAAGGTTGCCAAGCCGCCGCCGTCGCATCACCTGACCATGGCGGGCGCCTTGCTTCACCACAGCGGCGAAAAGTCGCGCGATCTCAAGCTCATGCGCGATGCCATTTTGCGGCGGTCCCATGACGCTCACCTCCATTGGGAAGCTGCCAGAATCTTGAGCCGGACCCACCGCCATGCCGAAGCCGCCGCCTATTTGCGCGTCGTGTCGGCCCTGCATCCTCCCCACTCCTGGCTGGAATCCCACCTGGGCGCGACACTGTGCCTATCGGGCGATTTCGAAGAAGGGATCAGGCATCTGCGCCAAGCGATGGCGCTTGAACCCACCTCCCAGATGTTCCGGCACAACCTCTGCATCGCCTTGGCCGACGACGGCCAGTTCGAGCAGGCGAAGGCCGAGTGCTTCAAGGCGATCAAGGCGATGCCGGACGACTCGTGGGGTTACCACACCCTGGGCATTCTCTACTTCCGGGAAAAAAAGAACGACCTGGCGATACCGATGCTCCAAAAGGCAGTCGAGCTTCACCCGACAGACAAGGGGGCTCGCTGGAATTTGGCTAGCGCTTTGCAAATGGTGGGGCGCAATGAAGAAGCGCTGGCCTCCTATCGGGCGTTGGTCCGCCTGCAGCCCTCCAACGCCGATGCGCATCTTGCCGTAGCGCAAAAGCTGCTCGAACTTGGCCGAGGCAAGGAAGCGCTGGAAGAATTCAACTGGCTCGTCCGCGAACTCGACCCGGCGAAACGCAAGCCCTCCGATCCCACCGATGGGCGCTACCTTGAAGGCCGCACGGGGCAGGTTGAGGCCAAGTTGGCCGCTGGCCAATTCAAGGAAGCGGTGGCAGCCGCCAGGGAATATCTGGCCCTGTCCCAGGTGGCCGACCCACAGCGTCAGCGGGTGCAAGGGTTTGGCGAGATCGCGTCGCGTTTGGCTCCTCTGCAGGAAAAAATCCCGGAATTTCTCGCAGGAACGGCACGCCCTCCCGAATTGGAAACATGGCGCGCGCTCGCCGACTGGCTTTGCCGCTACAAGAAATGGAATGCGGCCGCGGCGCGTGAACTGCGCGCCCTGATCGCCGCAACGCCCGTCGAAAAATCGTCCCCCCACGATCGCCTTTACGCCGCACGCACCCTGGCTTTGGCGGGTACCGGTTACGGCGTCGATGCCGCCAAGCTGAGTGATGCCCAAAAATTGGCGCTTCGCAAGGAATTGCTCGTTTTGCTGACAGCCGAGCGTTCCCGGTTGGCCGCAGTCGACCCCATGCTCGCCGCTAGTTCGGCGCGCATCTGGCTGCACCACAACAGCGATCTGGATGGCGTGCGCACGGAAGCCTCGCTGGCCAAATTGAGCGCTGCCGAACAGAAAACTTGGCGCGACGAATGGGAGAAATGGAAAGCGTTCGCCGAACGCGACCCTGAGACCATGCTCGAACGCGCGCGCCGCCATGCCGATCGCAGGCAATGGGCCGAAGCCTCTGCCGACTATGCTCGTTACCTGAAGGAAAGCCGCAGCACCAATGGCGAAGTGTGGTTTGAACATGCCGCCCTTCTCTGCTTCCTGGATCGCCGCGAGGAACACGAGAAGGTTTGCAAGCAGATGGCCGAGCAATCGGCCAAGGGGAAGATGCGCCCGTTCCTGGCAGGCCGAGTCTGCACCTTGATTCCCCTCACTCCTTCCCTGACAGAAGACCTCAAAATTGCTTCAGGACCAATCGATCGGGAACTGGGACAGGCGCGTAGCGAAGCCTGGTCGCTGACCGAACAGGGGGCCATTCTGTGCCGTAGCGGTCAGGCAAGTGAGGCGCTTGGCAAATTCGACCAGAGCCTGCAGGCCGAGCCCAGACCCGGTGCCGCGGTGCTGAATTGGTTGTGGCTGGCGCTGGCTCATCATCAGATGGGAGATCTCGATCAGGCGCGCCGCTATCTGTCGAAGGCCAAGAAATGGCTCGACCCGCTGGGGAATGATTTTCCCCACGATGCCGATTTGCTCGGCCTGCACCGGCACAACTGGCTCGAAGCCCAGCTCCTGCGCAAGGAAGTGGAAAGATTGCTCGTCTCCACTTCCCCATGACCCTTAACCCGTGCTCGCTCGCATTGGCCAGGCCAAGGGACTTGCCGTTCCTGAGCGGCCAGACGACTCAGTAACCTAATCAGGAGATCGATTTTGCAGGGCATGTGAGGTTGACCGCGGCGCCATGAGCGAAGTTTCTGTGAAACCCCAGCGGTCAGCCACCGGCCAGGAATACCGGGCGCTTCTGGAAGTGGCCGAAGCGATCGCGGCTCATCGCGACATGAAATCGCTCATTGCCGACCTGGCCGAACGGTTGCGCGAGGTGGTTGTTTTCGACGGGCTGATCCTCGTCCGTTATGATGCGGAAAACAACCTCATGCGCCGCCAGGTGCTTCATCGCAGCGACCCGCTATCCGCGCCGGCGCCCGAATCGTTCACCGTCGAGGAGGATCCCGGCGGCTTGGTTTTGCACACGCAAATCCCCCTGGTTCTCTCCCCCCTTACCGATGCCACTCCCTGGCCGCGCTACCTCGAACAGGTGGGTGCGCTGGGCATCAACGCCGTTTGCATCTTGCCCCTGACCACGGCGCGCGAGCGCCTGGGTACGCTGGTCTTCGCCAGCAAGGATGCCCACGCCTACGACGCGGCTGATCTCGATTTTTTGCAGCTCATCGCCAAACAGGTCGCCGTGGCCTTCGAAAACGCTTTGGCGTTCGACCGGATCGCCATGCTCAAGGAGAAGCTCGAAAAAGAAAAAATCTACCTTCAGGAGGAACTGCGCGCTCACACGAACTTTGAAGAGATCGTTGGGGAAAGCCCGACCTTGATGCGTGTGCTCAAGGAAGTGGAAACGGTCGCGCCGACCGGTTCGACGGTGTTCATCATGGGGGAAACGGGTACCGGCAAGGAACTGATTGCCCGGGCCTTGCATCAACTTGGTCCCGCACGCGAGCGCACCTTCATCAAAATCAACTGCGCGGCGATTCCTTCCGGCCTTTTGGAAAGCGAGCTATTCGGCCACGAGAAAGGGGCGTTTACCGGCGCGATCATGCAAAAGATCGGTCGCTTCGAACTGGCCCACCAGGGGACCTTGTTCCTCGACGAAGTCGGCGACATTCCGGCGGAACTGCAACCCAAGTTGTTGCGCGTTTTGCAAGAGCAGGAATTCGAACGGCTGGGCGGCAATAAAACGATCCGCGTGCAGGTGCGCCTGGTCGCCGCGACGAATCGAGACCTGGCGCGCATGGTTGCCGAAGGAACCTTTCGTAGCGACCTTTATTACCGATTGCACGTGTTTCCGATTCAGTTGCCTCCACTGCGTGAGCGTCCGGGAGATATCCCGCGTCTGGCGCGTCATTTCACACAGAAGTTTGCTCGCCGCATGGGCCGGCAAATCGAGTCGATTCCCGAGGAGGCCCTGGAGGCGCTTGTCCGCTACGACTGGCCAGGCAATGTCCGCGAGCTGGAGAATGTCATCGAGCGGGCGGTGATTCTATCGCCAGGTAGGCAGTTACAAGTTCCCGCAGCCGATCTGAAACAGGCGCGTCTTGTCAACCATGACCGGCAGGAGGCTCACCGGCTGCAGGGTCATGGCACGCTCGAAGACGCGGAACGCCAGCATATCATGCAGGCGCTCGATGCTGCGAAATGGGTGCTGGGTGGACCGGCCGGCGCCGCCGCAAGGTTGGGTATGAAACGCACCTCGCTGCAATCGAAGATGAAGAAACTGGGAATCTCCCGGCCCTCTTAGTGCTGACGACATTGGTGCCGACGGGCCGGCACCTGCCGTCGGGCCGGCGCCTAACTTTTCGGCACGAGGTGGGTCCGGTTTCGATGCCGATCGATCTCGCCTGCGCCCTAAGCCTTTGATGTAAATCACTTTAACCAAAATTCACCATCACCCTTTTTACCTTCGGCACGGTACCTGCTAATTCCTTTTGTCAAGGAGTTCGTCATGCTTCGGATCACCAACGCGGAAGGAAAGGACTCGGTCGCCCTGCGGCTGGAAGGCCGATTGACAGGGCCCTGGGTCACCATTTTGCGCGATTGCTGGCAACAAGCGGTTCGCGAAGAGGGCCGGGAGATTCAAGTGGATCTGACGGCGGTGACCTTTGTCGATGGCGCGGGCAAAGCCCTGCTCGCCGAAATGTCCGCCAGCAACGCCCAGTTCATTGCCCGGGATTGTCAGATGAGGGCGATCCTCACGGAAATCACGGCGAACGAGGCCTGAACCGCGTTCGTTTTTCCCTGCCTGACCATGCTCTTTGTAAGGGGATCTGTCATGAACGTGAAATTTAGCAACAACAACGACCTGCCTCCCGAACCCAAGGGAAAGGCTGACGAAAAGTGGGAAGATCTCGCGGCCGAATTGACCGAGGCGGTTCTGCCTGTCGCCTTGAACGAAACCGCCGGAGCCGACTCGCTTGAGAAGGAACTGAACTTGTGGCACGCGATGACCGACGCCGTTTCCCATTGGGACGGGCGAGCCCGGTCCTAAGGTAAATCAAAGCGACGCATTGCGAAGCTCGTCCAACCTTAGCGAAGCTCGACAAACCTTGCACGCGTTGAGCGATGGCAAACATTGCGAAAGAACCCACGATGAATGCTGGCGTATGGAGTTTCGCACGCTCGACCCTTGCGGGCGGGTTCTGCTTGGGCATGGCCATCTTCCTGGCCGGGTGTTCGCAATCGGCACCTGAAACCAAGGAAGCGCCACCGATGCCGGTCAAGGTCGGTCATCCGATCGCGCGCCGCGTCACCGAATATGCCGACCTCACCGGGCGCACGGCCGCGGTCGAATCGGTCGAAATCCGCGCTCGGGTCTGGGGCTACATCGACAAGGTCAATTTCAAGGAAGGGATGCTCGTCAAGAAAGGCGATGTTCTCTTTGAAATTGATCCCCGCAGTTACAAGGCGGCCTTGTCGCTGGCTGAAGGAAATCTCGGATCGGCCGAAGCCAAGGTCTCGCGACTCGATCTCGACTTCAAACGGGCGGCCGCCCTGGTCAACTCCAAGGGGATTAGCCGCGAGGATTACGACAAGACGCTCGGCGATCGCGCCGAAGCGATTGCCGCCAAGGCGGCCCTCATCGGCGCCGTGGAACAGGCCAAGCTTGATCTCTACTTCACCAAGGTGATTGCGCCGGTCAGCGGTCGCGTCGGTCGGGCTCTCGTCACCGAGGGAAACCTGGTCCAGTCAGGTCAGACGGGCGGCACCATCCTCACCACGCTCGTTTCGGTCGACCCCATCTATGCCTACTTCGATGTCGATGAACGCTCGGTGCTGCGCGTGCGCCAGCTCATTCGCGAAGGGAAGTTCAAGTCGGCTCGCGAGGTGACCTGGCCGGTGTTCCTTGGCTTGGCCAATGAAGCGGGCTACCCGCACGAAGGGAAGATCGACTTTGTGGACAACCAGATCAATCCCAAGGTCGGTACGTTACGGCTGCGTGGCGTCTTCCCCAACAAGGATGAGTGGCTTTCACCCGGATACTTCGTGCGCGTGCGCATGCCGATCGGCCACCCTCATGACGCGGTGCTCGTCAGCGACCGGGTCATCGATACCGATCAGGGACAGAAGATCGTCTATCTCGCCGATGCCGAGAACAAAGTTTCGATCCGCCACATTCGCTTGGGCCCGCTCCATGATGGCATGCGCGCTGTCGATGAAGGGCTGGCCGCGACCGACAATGTGATCCTGACCGGATTGCAACATCTAAGGCCCGGCATGAAGGTCGAGCCCACACTTGAGGCGATGCCAACGCCTCGGCCCTAGAGGCGGGCCCGCATCACCGAACGTCGGCCTGAAGTCACCCATCTATCTCTCTCCTGCTTGCCCCTTATTCTTGACTCATCCCATCATCTCCTTTCGCACCTCGGTATGGCAGCCTTGAGGTGGGAATCGAAGAGGTAGGTAGTAGGTAAACCCATGTTGGCTCGCATCTTCATCGACCGGCCCGTGCTCGCCTGGGTCATCTCGATCATCATCGTGTTAATGGGCATCCTCGCCTCGGTGCTCTTGCCCGTGGCGCAGTATCCCGACGTGACGCCACCCGTCGTGCGCGTCACCGCCTACTTCCCCGGGGCCAATGCCCAGGTGGTGGCCGACACGGTGGCCGCGCCCTTGGAACAGCAGATCAACGGCGTCGAGAACATGCTCTACATGTCGTCGCAAAGCAGCAACGATGGCTCCTACACCCTTGATGTCACCTTCCAAATCGGCGTCGACCTCAACATGGCCCAGGTGCTCGTGCAGAACCGGGTTGCCATCGCCCAGCCGACGCTTCCCGAGGTGGTCAAGGCGATCGGCGTCACGGTGAAAAAACGCTCGCCGGAAATCTTGCTCGTGGTGAACCTCATCTCGGAAGACGACAAGGAAACGGGCAAACCCTATTTCGACCGGCTCTACCTGAGCAACTACGCCACGATCCAGCTCATCGACCGGCTGGCCCGCCTCGAAGGGGTCGGCGACGTATTCACCTTCGGCGGCCAGGATTACAGCTTGCGCGTCTGGCTCGACCCCGACAAACTCGCCTCGCGCAATATGAGCGCAGGCGATGTCGCCCGGGTTTTGCGCGAACAAAACGTTCAGGTGGCGGCGGGTCAGATCGGTCAGCCCCCTGTTCCCACGGGCCAGGATTTTCAGTATCCCTTGAGCACGCAGGGCCGGCTCATCGAGGCGGAAGAGTTCGCCAACATGATCCTGAAAACCGGCGCCGATGGCGAGGTGACCTACCTGCGCGATATCGGCTGGACCGAACTGGGGGCCAAAAGCCAGGATCAAAACCTCACCCTCGATAGCAAGCCTTCGGTCGGCCTGGCCATCTTCCAGCTTCCGGGATCCAACGCGCTCGATACGGCCGACCTGGTCAAGGCCAAGATGCAAGAGCTGGCCAAGCGCTTTCCCATCGGCCTGCGCTACACGATCGCCTACGACACCACTCCCTACATTCGCGAATCGGTCAATGAAGTGTTCAACACCTTGCGCGATGCGATCATTCTCGTGGCCATTGTCGTGCTGCTCTTCTTGCAAGACTGGCGATCGCTGCTTTTGCCGGTGATCGATGTGGCCGTATCGCTCGTCGGCACCTTCGCCATCATGAAGCTCTTGGGTTTCAGCCTGAACAACCTCACCCTGTTCGGCCTGGTGCTCGCCATCGGCATCGTGGTCGATGATGCGATCGTGGTGCTTGAAAACATCGAACGCTGGCTGGACAAGGGGTTGCCGGTGCGCGAGGCCACGATCGAGGCGATGGGGGAAATCACCGGGCCGATTTTGGCGATCACCCTGGTGCTCAGTTCGGTTTTTCTTCCGTCCGCCTTCCTGGTGGGCATCACCGGGCAGTTCTTCCGCCAGTTCGCGTTAACGATCTCCGCATCCATGGTGATTTCGGCCATCAACGCCATGACGATGACGCCGGCGCGCGCCGCCTCGATCTTCGCCGGTCGCGCCAAAGCGGGACGGTCCAATCATGGTAAGGAGGCGTTGCCCTGGTGGTTTTTCGGCCTGGTCGGCGGTTGGTTGACCGTATCGCTTTGGCCCATGATCAGCGGCGTGCCGGCCGTGCATGAAGACGCGACTGGTCCGGGCGATTTGCGAACGAGCTTAATGGGCGCGGCGATCATGCTCTTGCACTTTTTGCCTGGAGCGATTGCCGGCGGCATACTGGGCTGGCTGATCATCCGGCCGGTGAATCATGTGCTGGGTGCCTTTTTTCGCGGATTCAACTGGGTCTTCGATCAGGCCACCCACTTCTACGGCCACACCGTCGCCTGGTCGCTGCGGCTTTCGGCGATCGTGCTGCTCGTTTACCTGGGCATCATCGGCCTGACTGGTTACGGTTTTACGCGTGTCCCCTCCGGCTTCATTCCCAGCCTGGACAAGGGACGATTAATCGTCAACGTGCAACTCCCCGACTCGGCGTCGCTGGAACGGACGATGGATGTCGCGAAAAAACTGGACAACATCTGTCTGGAAACTCCGGGAATTGCGCACACGCTGGCCTGGCCGGGCCGGTCGTTCGTGCTCAATACGACCGGCTCCAACCTGGCAACGATGTTCGTGACACTCGATCCCTTTCATGAGCGCCATGACCCGGCCAAGTATGCCGACGTGATCGCCGGGATCTTGCGCAAACGATTCGCCAAGGAAATTCCCGAAGCGCGCACGAATGTCTTCGGCGCCCCGGCGGTCGACGGCCTGGGCAGCGCCGGCGGATTCCGCCTCATGATTCAGGCCATTGGGGATGTCAACTACAGCGCCCTGCAGGCCGAAGCGGACAAGATTGCGGCCAAGTCGAATCAGTTGCCGGGCATCCTCGGTGCCTTCGATGGCTTCCGTGCCGAAACGCCTCAGCTTTATGCCGATGTCGATCGCACCAAGGCCAAGACGATGAATGTGCCCTTGAGCGATGTGTTCGAGGCCCTGCAAATCTACCTGGGCGGTTATTATGTCAACGACTTCAACCGCTTTGGCCGCACCTGGCAAGTCAACATCCAGGCCGATCCGGCCTTTCGCGTCAACGCTGAGATGGTGAAGAACATGCGCGTGCGCAATGCCGATGGCGACATGGTGCCCCTCGGCTCGGTGGTCAACATTCAAGATGCGGTCGGGCCCCTTTCGGTCACGCGTTACAACATGTTCCCGGCCGCGACGATCACCGGGGTGACCAAGCCGGGCGCCAGTACGGGCACGGTGCTTGCCAACATGGAGGCGCTGACCAACCAGAGCTTGCCGCGCAATATGACCTTCGAATGGACCGAGTTGAGCCTGTTGCAAAATCAGGCAGGCCAGATCCAGGCGTTTCGCGATCTCAGGCAAAACCCGTTCAGCGCCTTCGTGTTGGGCGTGATCTTGGTGTTCTTCGTGCTGGCTGGCTTGTACGAAAGCTGGTCTCTGCCCATGGCGGTCATTCTGATCGTGCCCATGGTCATCTCAAGCGCCTTGGCGGGTATCGCGATGATGGGCATGGATGTCAACATCTTCGTTCAGGTCGGCTTCGTCGTCTTGGCTGGTCTTGCCGCCAAGAATGCGATCTTGATCGTCGAGTTCGCACGCGATCGTCAGCTTGAGGGAGTGAGCGCGTTCGATGCCGCCGTCGAGGCGGCCAAGGTGCGGTTGCGGCCGATCATCATGACTTCCTTTGCTTTTGTGCTCGGTGTGTTTCCGCTGGTGATCGCTCAGGGAGCGGGCGCGGAGATGCGGCGCACACTGGGCACCGCCGTTTTCTTCGGCATGTTGGGCGTGACCTTCTTCGGCATCTATCTCACCCCGGTTTTCTTCTATGTGATCCGGCTCATTACCGGATCGAAAACGTCGGAAAAAGCCAACGTGCAGGTTGTTCATTCATGAGAATCTTGATTGCGGGCGCGTCGGGAGCGATCGGCTTGCCGCTCGTTACGGGGCTGATCAGCCAAGGCCACGAAGTCATGGGGATGACCCGTTCCGACGCGGGCGCGGAAGCCCTGCAAAAACTAGGCGCAAGCCCCGCCCGTGTAAGCGCCTTCGATCCAGGCGGTTTGACCAAAGTTCTTCAGGGCTTTCGACCCGAAGTAGTTATCGATCAGTTGACTTCGTTGCCCAAAAGTCCCGCCGACATGCCTAGGGCGCACGACGCGGACCGCAAGCTGCGCATCGAAGGCGGAGGGCATTTACTGCAAGCAGCGCTGGCCTGTGGGGCAAGGCGTTACATTCAGCAATCGAGCGGTTTTTTTCTTGCACCGGGTTCCGGTCTGGCAGATGAATCGATAGGCTTGGCAGTAGACGCCAGCCCCGCCGTGGCGGACCATGCCCGGTCTTACACGGAACTTGAGTCGCGGTTGTTTGCGGCGGTGGGTATCGAAGGGGTCGCGCTACGGTATGGGTTTTTCTATGGCCCCAGGACCTGGTACCACCCAGAAGGTGCTTGCGCAGACATGGCACGGCGCGGAGAACTTGCCATCATCGGCAAGGGAGAGGCCGTTTGGTCGTGGGTGCATATCGACGATGCCGCGCTGGCGACGATGGCGGCACTGAAGGCCCCACCGGGAATTTATCATGTGGTCGATGACAACCCGGCGCCCGTGAGTCAGTGGCTGCCGGCTTTTGCCGCCTTTGTCGGCGCACCGCCACCACCCCGACTCTCGATCGAAGTAGCACTCGCCACGCGCGGAGAAGATGCCATCTACTACGGCACGAAATTGCGCGGCGCATCGAACACCAAGGCCAAAGGTCTGTTGTCCTTTCAGCCGCGTCCGCTGGAATGGCTCAAGGACTGACGGGGCCGTTCATTCCATGAACGGCCCCGTCAGTGAACAAATCCGGTCCAAGGTTAGGCGGCTTTTCCCCGCAATCCTGGCGAAAAGAATCCAAACTGCTTAGGCTAACCCGTGCCGCTTTCGGCGGCGCGGTCGACTTCTCTCCCGATTAGCAACTCTCCCTTCCGCGCTCTTTGCATCCGCGCACCACGGATTCGTTCGCTGCTGCCCTTTTCGGTGGCGGACGGCTTGTTCGTTTGTGTCTGCACCTCCCACGAATGACATTCTCTTTGCAAAGGTCCGATTCATGTCCCAGCCAACCCTCCACCCACTTGAACCGTTAGGCTCAGCCGAAGTCGCCGCCGCCGTTGCTCTTCTCAAGAAGGAGGGCAAGGTCACGCCCACCACGCGCTTTGTCTCGGTCTCCTTGAAGGAACCCGACAAGGGCCTGGTCCACCAGGTTCAGCCTGGGCATGCAATCCCGCGCCAGGCCAAGGCGGTGCTTTTCGACAACGCCACGAACTCCTGTTTCGAAACGAGTGTTTGTCTCAGCGAAGGGAAGTTGCTTTCCTTCGTCAGAATTCCCGGCGTGCAGCCGACGATGACGATGGATGAGCAGGTCGAATGCGAACAGGCCGTGCTCGCCAGCCCCGAATTCCAAGCGGCGCTGAAAAAGCACTACGGCTTGGAGGACACCCGCCTGGTCATGGTCGATATCTGGAGCGCGGGCAACTATGGCTCCGAGGAGGACCGCACCCGCCGCTTGGCCCGACCTCTCTGCTTTGTGCGCGTCGACCCGACCGATAATGGCTACGCCAAGCCGATCGAGGGGATCCGGCCTGTGGTTGATCTCAACGAGATGCGCGTCATCCGCATTGAAGAGCATGGGCAATGGGCCTTGCCTCCCGAACAGTCAAACTATGCCGCCAACCGGATGGACGCGGCTGCTTTTCGCCAGGGAATCAAACCGCTCGACATTGCGCAGCCCGAGGGCCCAAGCTTCGAGGTCAACGGTTACCAGGTTCGCTGGCAAAACTGGAATTTCGTGATCGGCTTCAATGCCCGCGAAGGGTTGACCCTTCACCACCTCTGCTACCAGGACGGTGACAAAAACCGTTCGATTCTTTACCGGGCCTCGCTTTCGGAAATGGTTGTGCCCTATGGCGACCCCGCGGCGCAGCAAGCGCGCAAGAATGCCTTCGACGCCGGGGAATACGGCCTTGGTTTTTGCGCCAACAGCCTGGAACTCGGTTGCGATTGCCTGGGCTTCATCAAGTATTTCGATGGCCACCTGACCACCAGTCGCGGCGAGCCGCTGACCATCAAGAACGCCATCTGCATGCATGAGGAGGATTTCGGCATCCTCTGGAAGCACACCGACCGGCGTCTCGAAACGCCCGAAGTGCGCCGCTCGCGCCGGCTGGTCATCTCTTCCATCGCCACGGTCGAAAACTACGAGTATGGCTTCTTCTGGTACCTCTACCAGGACGGCAACATTCAGTTTGAAGTGAAACTCACCGGCATCCTTTCGCTCGGGGCTCTGCACCCCGGCGAAAAATCGGACTACGGCACGATGATCGCCCCGCAGCTTTACGCCCCCAATCACCAGCACTTCTTCAATGTCCGGCTCGATTTCGACCTGGATGGATCGGCCAACTCCGTTTATCAAGTCGACATCACCAGCGACGAACTGGGCCCGCAAAATCCGTTTGAAAACGCTTTTCGCGCGCGGCCCACGCTTTTGCAAACCGAGAAGCAGGCGCAGGCCCATCTCAACTTGCAAACGGCCCGCACCTGGAAGATCGTCAATCCGCAATCGCTCAATGCCCTGGGCGAACCGGTCGGGTACAAGTTCTTACCCGGGGATAACTGCTTCCCCTTCGCTTCGAAGAATGCCTGGTGGCGCAAGCGGGCCGGTTTCGTTGACCACCATGTCTGGGTCACCCCATTTCGCGAGGACGAACTCCACGCCGCGGGCAACTACCCCAACCAGAGTCAGGGCGGCGATGGATTACCCCTCTGGACCGAAGCCGACCGGCCGATTGCCCAAACCGACATTGTCTTCTGGTACACCTTTGGGCACACCCATGTGCCCCGGCAGGAGGATTACCCAGTCATGCCGGCCACTTACATCGGCTTTCTGCTCAAGCCCGCGGGATTCTTCGATCGCAACCCTGCCAATGACTTGCCTCCGTCGCCCAAGAAGACCGCGCTCAAGATGGGAGGGTGCTGCAAACCTTGATCTGGGTGTAGGGGAGAAGCTTGCCGTTATGGAGTGGGAGCCTGGACCCCTTCGAAGGTCAGCTCGAAACGAGCCAGGTACTTGCGTAGCCGATCGGCATCGTTAGGTTTCGCCTTCGACTGCCGCGAGGCGGAGAATAGTCTGCGGCCCGCATCACTGAGGGACTTGGAGGCGCGACAGATCCGAATCACCTCGGCCAGTTGAACCGCATCGAAATGATCGAGGTGGGCGAGTTGCTTCTCGTTCAAGCAGGATGCAAGTAGGCTCAGGTCCTGGGATCCCGAATCCGTGGTGTCGCACCGAGCGTTCATCCCCCAGGCCTGCTGTAACCGAGCGATTTCCGCCTCAACATCGGCCACGGTGATGCGGCCGTCATGGCAAAGGGTCGCCATGCGGGTCACAGCGGCGTTGAGGTCGCGAAAATTCGCCGACCAGATCGCCTCGGGCTCTTGTGCGAACGCAAGAAAACGCTGGGTCGCTTCATGATTCATGACCAGCTTGTGGCCGGTGCGCACCACATGCTGTTCCAGTTCATAGCGCAGATTGGGCGCAATGTCCTCGCGGCGATCCTTCAGGCCCGGCAAGCAAAAGGTCCAGAGGTTGATCCGCGCCAGGAGATCTTCGCGAAAGCGCCCTTCGAGCACATCTTGCTTCAAATCGCGGTTGGTGCCCGCCAGCAACTGGAAGTCGGATTGCACCTCCTTGTCGGAACCAACCGGCATGAACCGCTTCTCTTCGATCGCACGCAAAAGCATCGCCTGTTCATCGAGCCTCAGCTCGCCGATTTCATCGAGAAACAAGACCCCTTGATTGGCCGAAGTGAGCAATCCCTTGCGATGTTCCATCGCCCCGGTGAAGGCTCCCTTCACATGGCCAAAGAGGGTCGACATCGCCGAATCGCCGCGCAAGGTCGCGCAGTTGACTTCAAGGAAGAGCCCGGCCACCTGTTTGCGCAATTTCTTGAGTTCAAAGATCCGTTTCGCCAGTTGACTCTTGCCGGCGCCGGTCGGGCCGGTGAGTAAGACCGGCGCGGTGCCGTGCATGGCCACCCGTTCGATCCGCTCGATGAGTTGATTGAAGGCGGCATTTTTCGTGGCGATGCCTGATTTGAGAAACGAGTGCCCCTGCTGGCGTTCTTGCTTGAAGCGCGCTGCGAGACGGTCATAGCGCGAGAGGTCCAGGTTGATGAGCCGGTAGTGGCCCAGGCTGACGCTGGACCGCTCGCGATGGGCAGGCGAGGTCTGGATCAACTGGCCGGGAATGTGACGCGACTCGGTGAGCAAAAAAAAGCAGATCTGCTGCACATGGGAGCCGGTGGTGATGTGCACCAGGTATTCGTTGGCTTCGGTGTCGAACGGATAGGCGCTGACGAAGTCGTGCAGAGCGGCGTAGACCTCTTCCAGATCCCACGGGTCTTTCAGTGCCACCCGGTGCAGATTCACCTGGGTTTCGGGAGAGATCGTGGCAATGTCCTCGACCAACTGTTTCGCAAGCGCTTCGTCGTGCTTATCAATGAGAAGTTCGAATCGGTCGATGAGCAAATCTTCGTGCTGGCAAATGGCGACCGACGGCCGCCACCGATCCCAGCGCCTCTGCGGCATCGCCTGATCGAGCTTACTGCCCACGAAACCAAGGAGGACTCGCTTCATATCCCTTAGGATACGGATTTATCCAAAAAGATAAGAAATCGCCTAACTGCCTCTTCGCTTCGGAGCATCAACAAGAGCCAAATAATTTTTAAATCCTTCTGATCAAAGATCTTACGCCTGAATCAATCAGCTTCCCCTGTCGATTGGCACAACTCCTGCGAAACAAGTCTTCAACTCAAGAGAAAGATCAAAAGAGTCGTCGAGAAAGGGGAGAAAAAAATCATGGCAAACTGGAATCTATTTTCGAGCTTTCGTGGTAAAGCCGCCCCCAAGGCCGATACGGTCAACGAGGCGGGAGGAAACGCTTACCAGCTTTCCACCAAGCAGGCTTTGGCCCAGTTGGTTTCGACCGGCTGCTTCAACGCGACCTTCTATGTCGATGCCAAGGATCAACTGGAAAAGGTTCTCGCACTGTGCCACGAAGTGGAGCCTGAGTTCCTGGCTCGTGCGGCCCTCTATGCCCGCGAACAGGCGACCATGAAGGATATGCCCGCTTTCCTGTGCTCCGTGCTTAGCCAGCGGTCGCCCGGTTTGCTTGCGGAAGTGTTCGATCGCGTGATTAACACGCCCAAGATGCTGCGCAATTTCGTGCAGATCGTTCGCTCCGGTGCAACGGGTCGCAAGAGCCTGGGTACCCTGCCCAAGCGGTTGATCAAACAATGGCTTGAGCGGCGCTCCGGCGAGCAACTGTTCACCGGCTCGGTCGGTCAATCGCCCAGCCTGCACGATATCGTCAAGATGGTTCACCCCAAACCCGCCACGGCGGAACGGGGCGCCCTCTACCGGTATCTGCTTGGCCGCGAACACGACGCGGAGAAGCTGCCCGCCATCGTGCGCGAATTCGAAGGGTTCAAAAACGCACCGAACCGCAGCGAGCTGTCGGTGCCCAATGTTCCCTTTGAAATGCTCACGGCGCTGGACCTGACGAGCGCGCAATGGTCGCAAATCGCGTCCAATGCAAGCTGGCAGATGACGCGGATGAACCTGAACACCTTTGCCCGTCATGACGTGTTCAAGGATGCGAAGATGGTCAAGCTAATCGCCGACCGCCTGCGCAACCGCGAACTGATTGCCAAGGCCAAGCCGCTGCCTTACCAACTGCTCATGGCGTACAAGAGCGCGGGCGAGGAGATCCCTGCGGAAATCCGCAACGCCTTGCAAGAGGCGATGGAGATCAGCGTCTCTTCGGTGCCCAAGATTGCCGGCAAGGTGTATGTGTTCCCCGACGTGTCGGGAAGCATGCAATCGGCCGTGACCGGCAACCGCAAGGGTTCCACCAGCGCGGTGCGCTGCATTGATGTCGCGGCACTCGTTGCCGCTTCGATCCTGCGGCAAAACCCCGAAGCGGAAGTGATTCCCTTCGAGTCGGACGTGGTCAAAGTGGAGCTGAACCCGTTCGACAGCATCTTCACCAACGCCGATAAACTGGCCAAGATCGGTGGAGGCGGAACCAACTGTAGCGCGCCCCTAAAGCGCCTGAACGAGCAAAAGGCCAAGGGAGACCTGGTCATCTATGTATCAGATAACCAGTCCTGGCTCGATACGGTCGTGCAAGTGGGAAAAGAGGTCACGGCCACGATCGCACAATGGCAGGCATTCAAGCTGCGCAACACGCAAGCTCGCATGATCTGCATCGACATTCAGCCTTATGTGACCACGCAGGCGCTTGAGCGGGCCGACATCACGAATGTCGGCGGCTTCAGCGACCAGGTGTTCAAGCTGATATCTCAGGTCGCCTCCGGCTCGACCGAGAAGGATCACTGGGTCAAGACGATCGAGGCGATCTCGATCTGACCCTGAATCGGGTTTCTTCGGAAAGGAAGAGGCCCGAAACTTGCCTCGCGACAAGAAGCGGCAAATGCCGCCAGGAATACACGGTTGTCGCCCGGTTCAACTCCGGGACTCTTGGCAATCTCGTTGCCGCTTCTTGTCGTGGGGGGTTGAGGGAATGCGTGGGAGAGAGATTATTTTCAACGCAAAGGCGCAAAGGGACAAAGGACGCAAAGAAGATTTTGGAGATCGTCTGTGTATTTTGTATTCCGAGGGCTTAGGGTGGAAGTGACTTTCTCACGTGGAGACACGGAGGGGCGGAGGAGAAAAATCCAAGGTCGCCAAGTCGATAACGCTTTGGAAGACCGCGCTGGAAACAAGTGGGAAGACCCTATTGATTCTTCTTTGCGCCCTTTGCCCCTCTGCGCCTTTGCGTTAATGTCTTATTCTTTTGCGTCTTTGCGTTCATGGCTTATTCTTCAGGAGATCAAACAGGCAGGACGAATGCCGATGGAACTACAAGGTCCTTAACCCCGTGGTCGTGGGTTCGAGTCCCACCAGCGCTAGAAACCCCATTTTTTGGCGCTGTAGCTCAGCGGTAGAGCACGATGTTTCATCAAAAACTTGTCGTTTTGTCTGTTTGTTTTTTTTATTTGTTGCAAGCCTAGGGAGGCCGAACGAGCGAATGCCGGTGGAACTACATGAACGGGCAGGTTGCGGGTTCGAACCCCGCCGGTTTTCTTGGAAGGCATTCTGGGAAAACTGTAGGCCAACTGGTAGAGCCGGCCCGAAGTTTCACAGACCCTTGTCGCTTGTTTTGTTTTTCGACTTGATATTCATGCGGCCTGGAGGGCAAAGCAGGCGAATGCTGGTGGAACTACATCCTTAGCAAGGATAGGTTTGTCCTCCCGCGGGTTTCGAGAATGCCATTTCGAAGAGATCCGCTGGAGGAGATCATGCCAGTCTGTTTCACGACCCTTGTCGCCTGCTTTGTCCTTCGGTTTGGCTTGTCCAAATTTCATGCGTCCAGCAAGTCAGGAGAATGCTGGTGGAACTACATCTAAAGGGAACAGGAGGTTGCGGGTTCGACTCCCGCCGGGATTTCTGAAGCGATTCAGAGAAACCGTAGCTCAATGGGCAGAGCGCCTGCGAAGTGTTTCACCGATTCCTTGTCTCCTGACTTGCTTTGATTTTTTACTGCAATCAACCCGCTTAAAGAGCGAATTCATAAGGTCTCTTGTCATGGTCCTTTCCGCCAAGCAAATCATTGAAACCGGGGAAGCCACCGCGATCCTTCCTACCGGCGAACGCACCCCGCCGATCACCGTGATCGGAACGGCTGCCATCCGCAACGGCTTCGACGCAACCTGCCTGCAACAGGCGATCAATTCGCGGCTGGCCCCCGGAGTCACCGACCTGGTGCTCAACCCCGATGCCCACTGTGGCTACGGCGCGCCGGTCGGCTGCGTGATGGTCTCTCCCACCCACATCTATCCTGGCCCGGTCGGCGTCGACATCAAGTGCTCGATGAGCTTGCTGCAGTTGGATCTGCCGGCCGACGCCATCGTCGATCGCTCCACGCGCCGCGCGCTGATCGACGCCATCTGCCAGCGCACCCCCACCGGCGCTGGCAAGGGCCAGCGTAGCGTGCGCAAGTCGCGCCGTGTCGACGCCGTTCTCGGAGAGAAAGTGGCCACCGAAGGCGCCAGCGCCGAAGTGCTCACCGCTTTGGGGATACCCGTGGAATGGGCGGAACGCTGCGAAGATGCGTTCCACCGCGGGCATGACGGCAAGGTGGAAAGTCTGCAAGCGCGGCTCAACTGGCTGCGCACCGAAGGAGGCATGACCAACTTCGCCGACAAGATCGAACAGCTCGGCTCTTACGGCGGCGGCAACCATTTCGGCGAATGCGAGGTGGTCGATGTGGCCTCTGATGACGAGTCGAAAAAGGTGGCCGCGAATTTTGGGCTCAAGGATGGCCATGTCGCCTTCCTGTCCCACTGCGGTTCGCGCGGCTTTGGCCATAACCTGGCCAGCGGCCAGTTCAAATCGCTGGAAAAGATGTTCCGGAAATGGAACATTCCCTTTCCGGGCGAAGATCGCCAACTGGTCTACGCGCCGCTTGGATCCCCTGAGGCGAATGCCTACATCGACGATATGTCGCTTGGGGCCAACTTCGCCACGATCAACCACTTGCTGATCAACGCCCTCGTGCTTGAGGCGTATCAGCAAGTTTTTCCCGGAATTACGGGGCAGTTGGTTTACTTTATCAGCCACAACATCGCCCGGGAAGAAATTGTCAACGACCAGAAGGCCTGGGTGCACCGCAAGGGAGCCACCCGCGCTTTTCCGGCGGGGCATCATGCCCTCAAGGAAACGCGCTTCTACGAGACGGGCCATCCGATCCTACTGCCGGGTAACCCCCAGGCCGGTTCGGCGGTCATGGTCGCCAAGGAAGGCGCGGCCAAAAGCTGCTACAGCGTCAACCACGGCGCCGGACGGGCCATGGGGCGCAAGGCGGCCTCCCGCGCGCTGGATCAGGCGACGATTGATCAGGCGCTTGATCAAGCCGATATCCTGACCAATTGCCGTGCTTATCCCAAGGATGAAGCGCCGGCGGCATACAAGGATTTCGATGAGGTCTTACGCTCCGTCAATCAGGCCGGCCTGGCAAGCGAAGTCGCTCGCCTGCGCGCCCGGTTTGTGATCAAGGACGCTTCGCAGGCAGACGATTGAAAAGGCGGTTGTTGTTACCATGTCGTTGATCATTGATGGATCCCAGGGAGAGGGGGGCGGACAAATCCTCCGCTCCTCTCTTTCGCTTTCGATCCTGACCGGCAAGCCGGTCGAACTTGTCAACATTCGCGCCGGCCGCAAAAAGCCAGGCTTGATGCGGCAGCACTTGACCGCAGTGGAAGCCGCGGCACAGATCAGCAACGGCAAGTTGACAGGCGCTGGCATCGGCTCGACCGCCCTGACCTTCGAACCCCAGGCCGTCGTGCCAGGCAATTACCACTTTCGCATCGGCACGGCGGGCAGCACCACGCTTGTGCTGCAGACGGTGTTGCCCCCCTTACTCCTGGCAAGGGAACCTTCAAGCGTCACGGTGGAAGGGGGCACGCACAATCCAATGGCCCCGCCCTATGATTTTCTGGAGCGGGTCTATTTGCCGATGATCCGGCGCATGGGGCCGGGTCTAACCGCCAAGATCGAACGCTACGGCTTCTTCCCCGCCGGCGGCGGCAAATTCACCGTGGCCATCGAACCCTGTACCACCTTGAAAGGATTGCAGGTGCGCGAACGGGGCAAGGTCTTGTATCGCCGTGCCACGGCCCTCTTGGCCCAATTGCCTCATTTCATCGGCGAGCGCGAATGCGAGGAGTTGCAAAAGCAAAGTCACTGGCCAGTGGACTGTTTTCAAATCGGCGAGATCGCTTCACCGGGACCGGGCAACATCTTGATGATGGAACTGGCCTGCGAACATGTCACCGAGTTGTTCGCCTCGCTCGGCGAAATGGGAGTCTCCAGCGAGAAGGTCGCACGCGACTTGTGGCATGAAGCCCGCAAGTTTTTTGCCAGCGACATTCCCGTCGGCCCGCACCTGGCCGATCAACTCATCTTGCCCATGGCCATCGCCGCCAGCCAGGGTCAGACCAGCGCCTTCCGCACCTGCCGCTTGACGATGCATTCAACGACCCACATCGACCTGGTGCAGCGGTTTCTTCCGGTCTCGGTGATCGTGACCGATCAGGAAGAAAAAAGCTGCCTGGTGCAAATTGGTCCGAAGGAATAAGGACAAGGAAAATAGCTCAATAGAAGGGGCCTTGATGAAAAATCATCAAGGCCCCTTCTTCAATTCAATTACCGCTTACAGCGATCTCAAAACTTCGACGGATCACTGACTCGCCCCAGAAACAGGATCGACTCGGTCGGCTTGTCGACGATGGCCACCAGGAACGGTTGATCAACCAGGAACTCGCGTGGCGGACGGGCCGGCACGGAAGTCGGGGCCATGAGCACCGCGGTGGCCGCTGCGGCTTCGGCGCCGAGTTCGTCGACGGCGAGCACCGCCTTGTGCAGGATCAGGTCGATTTTCAAAGGTTCCTTGCTGTCGTTCATTCTGGAGAAATCGGCCTTGTCGGTGAAGGCGGTTGGCATGCCTAACCGGGAGAGCGGGTCGTTGAGGGTTTTCGCCACTTCCACCTTGAAACGAGGAAGGGCGACGCCGACTTCCTCGGCATCTTTCTTGGCAAATAGAAGCGCTTGCAGTTTCTCATGGGTCAAGCTTGACTCGACCTCGGCAAGACCATGACGCGTCTTGGGCAACAGGAAATGGACACTGCGATCTCCCCCCTTGCACGGCATTTCGAGCACCATGGCCGAATCGTTTTCGCGCACCACAAAGCGCTTCTTTTGCCGCATCCGCTCCACTTTCTTGCTTTCCCCCTTGGCGACTTCAAACGTCGCCGGCATGGTCGAGCTCTTGGAGAAGGGCAATAACCAATCTCCCTTGAAATGGATGGCGTTGGCGAGCACGAGCCGGGTGGAGCGCTGAAGCACTCCGGTGGGAATCAGATCCTTGATCATCTTGCGCGTTTGATCGGCCACCCAGTCGTTGATGCGGGCGCGGCAAGCTTCGGGGTTGGAGGCGTAGTCGAGCTCTTCCAGCGGCGCTTGAAAACCATCGGCCAAATCCTTGAGGAAGGCCTGGGAAAATCCATAACCCTTCTGGCCGAACAGGCGATTGGCAATGCGCACCTGGCGCCCCGGTTTTTCCGCCTGCAGCGCGCCCACAAGCTGCGACCAGCCCGATCCGCTTTCCCCTTGCTCCGCAGGAAGGTGCAAGACCTTGCGCATTTCCTCGCGAGTCGCGCCGCGCGCGCCGCGCTCGGTCATGGCCAGGGCAAGGGCGATGCTTGCGGGGCTCAAGAAAAGGTTGCCTGCACCCAGCGAGCGGAATAGCTCCCAGCCTAACTGGTTCGTGGCAGCACTCAAACTCGATGGAGCAGAGGTTTCGATCGATTCGCTCAAGGAAGTGGCTCTCGCAAGGTGCGGAAGGCCTCCGGCCAAGGCCAACGATTTCAATGCCGTTCGACGATCGATGCGCATCATGACTCCTCCCATCGTATCCGGAATTGGGAACTGTCGCGTGAAAAGCAATGAAAATTAGAAAAGGGCTAGAAAAAAAACTAGAAAAGAAACTAGAAAAGAAAAAAGAGTGATGTTTTGCAGAACATCACTCTGGAGAATTCCAGCAGGTTAAACCTTCCCTGGCTCGGCCACTTTACCAAGGAATAGGACCGACTGCGTCGCCTTGTCGGTGATTGCCACCAGGAAGGGCTGATCGACCGTGAAAGTGCGCGGCATTTTCGCCGGGGCCGACCGCAACCCCATCACGACCGCGGTGGCCGCGGCCGCTTCGGCGCCCAGTTCATCGACGACAAGCACCGCCTTGTGCAAGACCGCATCGATTTTCAGCGGCTGCTTGGTCGAGTTCATTCCGGAGAAGTCGGCCTTTTGAAGCGAGAAGGCGCTCGGCATGCCCAGTTCGGCCAGCGCTGTGTTCAAAGTCTGCTTCGATTCGATTTTGAACTTGGGAAGTCCAAGAACCGTCTCCTCTTCTTTGGCCTGGCTGAAAAGGAGTTGCTTGGCAAAGGTTGCCGGTTCGAGCGTTTCGATCAGGTTGGCAAGTCCATGGCGCTTCTTAGGGAGAATGAAGTGCACCGAACGATCGAGCCCCTTGCAAGGCATTTCCAGCGCCTCGGCCTCGGCGGTTTCGCGAATGGCAAAGCGCTTTTTCTGATTCATGCGGGGCACATCGATCTTTTGACCGGGTGCCGTTTCAAACGGGGCCGCATGGGTGCCGCTCTTCAAGAAGGGCGTCTGCCATTCCCCCTTGAAGTGGATGGCGTTGGCAAGCACCAGGCGAGTGAGCGGCGTGAAAATGCCGCTGGGCACCAGATCCTTGATCATCTTGCGGGTCTGCTGTTCGACCCAGTCATTGATTCTCTGGCGCGCTTGTTCGGATTGGTTGATGAAGTCGACTTGTTCCAGCGGCGCATGGAACCAGTCGCGCACCTGGCTGGTGAACTCGGGGTAAAAACCAAAATCCTTTTGCGCGAACAGGCGATTGGCCACGCGGATCTGGCGCCCCGGCTTTTCAGCACCGAGTTGATCGACCAGCGAGGCAAACCCCGGATCGGTTTGCGGATTTTCCGGACTGAAATGGAGCACCTGGCGCATCTCGTCACGAGTTTGACCGCCGGCGCCCCGTTCGGTCATGGCCAGGGCCAGCCCAATGCTTGCCGGGCTGATCAAAACATTGGCACCTTCAAGCTTGCGAAAAAGCTCCCAGCCGGTGCGATTCAGGCTTGCGGGAATGTCGCTTGTGTCTTTGTTCATCGGGTGCATGCCCGCGTTGAGAGAGGCGGGAAACCGGCTTGCCAGTGAACCGCAACCCATTGCTCCCAGAGTTTTTAAGGCAGATCGACGATTTATGGAATACATGATTTTCTCGCTCCGTTTTTTCACCCACTGGACATGACGAGAAGCTAACCTGCGGCCAGGCGTTTCCGTTGGCGAAGCGGTCCGTTTTCATCGAAATCCCATCAGTCCGACCCCGGTGGCCGCAGTCTGTTCCTCTGCGTAACTTCAACCGCAGTCTCCGATTCCGAAAAACAGAGGCCTGATTCCTTTCAGCCAAGGATGGCTTCAGGCCTTCGGCTCGAATTTCATCGCGGCCGAGTTCATGCAGTAGCGCAAACCGGTCGGCTCGGGGCCATCTTCGAAGACATGGCCCAGATGGGCGTCGCAGCGGTTGCAGATCACTTCAACACGCCTCATGTGATGGCTGTCGTCAACCACTTCGGCGACACGGTCCTTGGCAAGCGGTTCGTAAAAGCTGGGCCAACCGGTGCCGGATTCATACTTGGTCGCCGACGAATAAAGGGGCAAACCGCAGCAAGCGCAGTGGTATTCGCCCTTGGCCTTGTTGTCCCAGGTCTCGCCGGTGAAGGCGCGCTCGGTCCCCTTTTTGCGTGCGACCCGGAAAGTTTCAGGGTCCAGGGCCGCTTTCCATTCGGCTTCGGTTTTCTCGACCCGGTCGCTACGAACCATGCGCTCATTCATCTTCTTGCCTTCTTCTTTCAGCCGATGTCGATGCCGGCAATCCAAGAGAATCTCGTGCCAGAATTATCCAGGGAAATGAGATTCTGCCATCGGCCGGCGCGTCCATCGCGTAATGAGGTCATTTCGACCCCATCCATTTTAGGCTATCAGGCGATTTCCCGTCCCCTATCATTTCCAGTGATTCCTCAAGAGGGGCAAAATGGATATTTGGCATTGGGTGGTCGCCCTGACGGCCTTGACCGGTCTGGAAATCATCCTGGGCATCGACAACATCATCTTTTTGACGATTTTGGCGAGCCGTCTTCCCCCCAAGGATCAACCCTTTGCCAGGCGGATGGGTCTGCTCGCGGCGCTAGGCACCCGCCTCGGCTTGCTTCTTGCGGTCAACTGGCTCATGGGGCTCAAGCAAGCGCTCTTCGTCATCCCCGAAATTGGCCCCTTGCTCACGGAACCGAAGGAGATCTCGACCAAGGACTTGATCCTGATCTTGGGCGGGCTCTTTTTGGTCGGCAAAAGCGTGATGGAAATCCATCACAAGCTTGAAGGGGAAGAAGACGAAGAACCGGGGTCAACGCGCACCTATTCCAACTTCTGGATGGTCGTGGGCCAGATCGCCGTGATCGATATTGTCTTTTCGCTCGATTCGGTGATCACGGCCGTGGGCATGGCCCGCGATTTCTGGCTGATCGCCACGGCCATGGTCATCACCATTTTCATCATGCTGATTGCCAGCGAACCGGTCGCGCGCATGGTGGAAAGCCACCCCACCCTCAAAATCCTTGGCCTGTCGTTTTTGATCCTGATCGGTTTTCTGCTGGTGGCCGAGGGATTTCATCAGGAAGTCCAAAAGGGATATATCTATTTCACGATGGCGTTCGCGCTCGGGGTCGAGGCGCTCAATATCCGCATTCGGCCGGGTTCCAAAGTGAAGCTGCACGGGCCGCATCTACCCCCGGAAGAGCCCTCACCGCCTCAAGAAACGCACAAACTACCGCACATGGAGTTCAGGCCCGCCCCTGAAAACACTCCGCCATCAAATTCTCCCTCAGCAGATGCGCCCGGGCCGCCCCATGGCGGGTAGTGAGCTTCCCGGTGAAACGCCGACGGACGCGGCGCTCCACCTCGATCCTCCTTGCCCGATCTGCGGCGCCGCCAACGCGCATGTTCTCTTAAAGGTTCAAAGCCCCGACAACGAAGGGCGCCCTCATCCGTTCGCCATGGTCGAGTGTCATGGATGCGGCGTGGGCTTGACCGAACCCCGGCCCGCATGCGGCGACTTGCACCGTTTTTATCCGACCGACTATCGTCCCCATAAGGCGAAGCCGGTGAAGTCGGCAGACCGGGTCGGCTGGTTTTCCGGTTGCCCGGAGCGAAAGCGTTTAACTCCCTTTGGACAGGGGCGCTTGCTCGACTTTGGCTGCGGCGGCGGCTCTTACCTTTTCCGGATGCGCAAGCAAGGCTGGAAAGCCGCCGGGGTCGATTCGAATCGAGAAACCTGCGAGCGGCTTCGCGCAGAGGGGTTTGATGCCCATCATGGCACGCTTCCGCATCCTGATCTTGAAGCGCAATCGTTCGATGCGATCACGATGTGGCAATCGCTGGAACATGTTCCCGATCCCGTGGCGGTTTTGCAAAGCGCCTGGGAACTGCTTGCGCCGAAGGGTAAGCTCTTTGTCGCGGTGCCGACCTGGGATTCGTGGAATTTCGCGCGTTATCAAGAAGATTGGTTTGGCGTCGACATGCCAAGGCATCTGATCCATTTCACCCCCAAAGTGCTACGCCAAGTCATCGAAAAGGCAGGCTTCGACCTGTTGAGCCTGACCCGGCTGAATCATCCCGAATGGCTGCGCCGCTCGGCGAAAAACCGGACTGCAAAGCAGGGTTCGTTGCTCGATTCCCTACTGGCCGGCAAGTGGGGCGCCCGCCTTGGCGCCTGGTGGGTTCATTGGATTCTCAATCGAGCCGATTGCCTGTATGCCCGCGCGCAGAAGAGGTAAGGTCGTTCCCAAGAGATTCTCCAGGGCAAACCGGCAAAGGAGGTCGCCACCCTGGCACAACCGATGTGGTCGACTTGGTTCCTAAGAAAAATCGTGCCGCGCTGACTCCTTCCAGGCAATGCAGAAGAGGCGATGATCCTTCGGATAGGAAATCTGAGGATTGGAATTCACGCGAGTTAGGAAGACCACCGTGCCGGCCATTCCCACCGATGCAGAGTTGCTGGACGCCCTTCGGCGCACCCGAAGTGATGAACTGTTCCGCCTGGTGGTGGATCGCCATGGGAAAACAGTGATGGCCTCGTGCCGGCAAATCCTTTCCGATCCGGCCGATCTCGCAGACGCTTTTCAGGCAACCTTTGTGGTTCTCTTTCGCAAGCTTGGCCTGGTCAACGGCGCAACCCTTTCCGCCTGGCTTTATGCGGTGGCCCATCGCGTGGCCCTGCGAACGCTATCCGACCGTCAAAGGCGCATTGTCAAGGAAAACCGGGCCGCAAAGCTGCAATCGAGCTTCACGGTTGCAAAAGACTCATCCGCGCGGTCATTGGTTCCAACGGAATGGCCGGCACGCCAGACCCCTGACCGAGAAATCCCTCACAACGAAATTTCCTGGCGCGAATCGGTGCAGATTCTCCATGAGGAGATCGATCAGCTTCCCGAAGGATGCCGCCAGGTGCTCATCCTTTGCTATCTTCGCGGTCATTCGCGGGAGGAAGCCGCCCTCTGCCTGAACTGGTCCGTCGGCGCGGTCAAGGGAATGCTGGAGCGCGGCAGGAAAAAACTTGCCGCGCGGCTGGCAAAACGAGGGATCACCTGGTCGGTCGGACTTTTGGCCGTCGTGACGGGATCATCCGCTCAGGCGATGGTTCCCACGCCGACTTTGATTGATATGACCGTGCAGGCAGCGACGCATCAACCGGCCCATGGATGGGGAACCAGTTGGTTTTTAGGAGGATTTGGTATGGCCAGGAAGGCAATGCAAGGGTTTTTATGCCTCGCGGCAGCAGCGGTGCTGCTGCTTGGATTGACGCCAGGTGAAGGCAGCGGCAACGGCCGCGCCGCAATCGACGAGGTCGCGGCTCGGCATCAAAAAACCATGGCTTCCTTCAAGACACTTCATTTGAAGTTGGAGTTCTTAGGGGAAGAGCACGGACCTTATCAGCAAGAATTATGGAAAGATGGAGAAAACCACCGCTGGACCACGACCAACTTTCTTCGGCCGGGTGGAAAGCAAGAGGCGCTGGTCAAGGAGGGAAAAGTATCCAATTGGGTTCAGGCGAAAATCGAAGGAGTTCTGGTTCCGCTTTACAGCGGCTCGATCAATCCCTCCTCCAAGGAAACGAGGATCGATCCACTTGGTCACTGTCTATTCGGCTGCCTGGATCAGGCAACTACCGAAACACGGAGCATTCCCTTTGACCAGGTTCTCAATGAACCAGGGGCAACCTGCGAATGCGAGGATGTGAGCGAGTCGGGCCGAGATTATGCCGTGGTGAAATGCGCCAACAAGAACTATTCACGAGAAATCTGGTTTTCCAAGAATCATAATTACCTGGTCAGTAAACTCATTCAAAAATCCAACGGATTTCCGGACAAGTACCGCAATCTTCGTCAACTGACGCCCGTTCAAACCTCGCCGGGCAATGAATCCTCAGAAATCAATCCCACCGTGATTTTTTCCGTGGAGGAATTCACCGAGGTTTCTCCTGGGCTCCATTTCCCCGCCAAAGTGACGACCCGCATGGATCGCGGCCCGGTCAAGGACCCGCTCGTCTCGACGGTAATGGTCCGGTCGATCGAGGTCAATCGTCCCGTTGCGCCCTCCTCATTCGACTTTCAGTTTCCACCCGATCTGTTGGTCTGGGATGGTGTGGAGAAGAAGGTCTGGAGGACCGATGAACACGGAGCGCTTGGCGTGGAAGCAAGGAATGAAAATGGGACCCTCATCTCTTTCACTTATCGCCCCACCTCATTGATCGATTTTTGGGCTCCGCTCCTGGTTGGCTCCTTGGTGATCGCCGGGCTGCTTGCGTTTGTGGTCAAACGACTCCGCCTTCAACAACCGCGAGCCTTGCCGCTCATTTGAGCGCCTTGCGGCGTCGTTGACTGCGATGCCAAAGGACTGTGACACCCAGGCACAAGCTCGCTCTTACTTCGCTTCGGCCTTCACCTCAATCTTCTGCGGGCAGCTCGTTTCCAGGCCGCGTTCGTCGACCGCCAGAAAGTAATAAACCAGCGGACGCTCTTGGGGAAGCTCGGCTTCCCAAAGAGCGTTGTTCTTCTTGGCCGGGATCGTTTTCCATTCACGCTTTTGCCACGGCCCTTCCGCAATGGCGTAATTCAGCGCCACGCTTTTGATGGGCACGGCTGAATCCACCTTCACGGCCGCCTTGCCCGGTTCGGGGTTTTGAATTTCCCCCACTTTCGCCAGCGGCTTGCCTTGTTTCAAGGCGGCATCGATAAAGGCGTCCACCTCGGGAAAGGTCCAGATGTGCCCGTGGGGCAAGCGCACCCGCATCGACAGATTTTTGGCGCCGGGAACGAGGTTGTAGCTCTTGAGGTAGCTGTCCATCGGATAGGCAAAGTCATTGGTGCCGTTGATAAACAGAATCGGACACTTGACACCGGGGAGGTACTGCGAGGGATCGAAGGTTTTCACCCAGCGGTCGCGCCGCTCGGCGGGGACCTTGTCGAATCGTTCGGGTTTCCAGGCGCTGTTTTCATGCAAGAAGCCGCACCCGTAAACCGGGACGGCCACTTTCAGCCGATCGTCGATTCCCGCGACAATGCATGTCAAATAGCCGCCCCAACTGATGCCGGTGATGCCGATGCGTTCCTTGTCGATTTCGGGGAAGGAGCGCAGCAGGTTGTGGCCGCGCAGAACCGCCGA
>Ga0208492_1000565_pt1 | contig 30492 bp, 25 predicted proteins | sample Subbioar_CSW14AB_FD_184820 | JGI IMG/M metagenome (GOLD analysis project Ga0208492, IMG submission 184820) | Serpentinite rock and fluid subsurface biosphere microbial communities from McLaughlin Reserve, California, USA - CR12Mar_CSW14AB (SPAdes) | ecosystem: Environmental > Terrestrial > Deep... | reverse complement strand
GGTCGCGGAAGTTGCAATGCTGTCTGATCCCATCGGCGGCATCACCGATCTCGAGTTCCGTCCAACCGGCATCCAGGTCGGGCGCATGCGCGTGCCGCTGGGCGTGGTCGGCATCATCTACGAGGCGCGTCCGAACGTGACGGCCGACGCGGCGGCGCTGTGTTTGAAGTCCGGCAACGCCGCCATCCTGCGCGGCGGCTCGGAAGCGCTGCGCTCGAATCAGTTGATAGCGCAATGCGTGCATGCCGGCCTGGCCGCGGCCGGTCTGCCGGCAACCGCGGTGCAAGTCATCGCCACCACCGACCGGGCTGCGGTGGGTGCGCTGCTCGCCCAGGACAAATATGTCGATGTCATCGTGCCGCGCGGCGGCAAGAGCCTCATCGAGCGCGTCAGCCGCGAAGCGCGCATGCCGGTCATCAAGCACCTCGATGGCGTATGCCATGTGTTTCTCGACGACAGCGCCGATGCCGACAAGGCGTTGGCCATCGCCGTCAACGCCAAGACCCAGCGCTACGGTACCTGCAACACCATGGAAACCCTGCTCGCGACGCCGGCGGCGGCAACGCGGCTGTATCCCGCTATCCTCGAAGCGATGCATCAAGCCGGGGTCGAGCTGCGCGGTTGCGAGCGCACGCGCGCGCTGCACGGCAAGGTGCTCGCGGCCAGCGAGGACGACTGGTATGCCGAATATCTCGCGCCCATCCTCGCGGTGCGGGTGGTCGATGGCTTCGATGCGGCGGTCGACCACATCACCCGTTACGGCTCGCAGCATACCGATGCCATCGTCACCGAGAATTTCGTCAACGCGCGACGTTTTCTCGCCGAGATCGACTCGAGTTCGGTGATGGTCAATGCCTCGACGCGCTTCGCCGACGGCTTTGAGTATGGTCTTGGCGCCGAGATCGGCATCAGCACCGACAAATTCCACGCCCGTGGCCCGGTCGGCCTCGAAGGCCTCACCTCTCAGAAGTGGATAGTGCTGGGAGACGGCCATATCCGTTCCTGAGGTTTGCCGTGCGCGGGGCGCGCCATGAGCGCGGCGGACGGCGTGCGCGCCGCCGGCCGTCCCATTGGTCTCATGGGCGGCACTTTCGACCCGGTCCACAACGGCCATCTGCGCGTCGCAATCGAGGCCTGCGAGGCCTTGTCCCTCGACCACGTGCGCCTGATCCCGCTGAACGAGCCCTATCACCGCGCCGGTCCAGTGGCGTCGGCGGCGCTGCGTTCGGCCATGCTGCAGGCGGCGGTACGCCCGCCGCTGGTGGTCGATACCTGTGAAATCGAGCGCGGCGGCGTCAGCTACAGCATCGACACCCTGGAAACGATGCGGGCGCGCTGGCCCGAGCGTTCCCTGTGCCTGCTGCTCGGCCGCGACGCCTATCACGGCCTGCCGCGCTGGCGGCGTGCCGGGGAATTGCTGGAACTCGCCCATATCGTGGTGGCCGCGCGGCCCGACATCGAGGCCCACCCCGACCCCGCGCTTGACGAACTGGTCGCGAATGCGCAGGCTGCGCGGGTGGATGACCTCCATGACATGCGCGCCGGCCGGGTTTACTTTCTCGATATCCCCCTGCTTCCGATCGCCTCCAGCGAGCTGCGTGCGCGGCGCGCCGCCGGCCGCGTGATTCGGCATCTGGTGCCGGAATCCGTCGACGACCTCATCATCGAACACTCTCTGTACCTTTCATGAGCAAAAAAGAAGACAAGGCACTGGCAGATCTCGCCAAGCGCGTGGCGGCGGCCCTGGACGACGGCAAGGCGGTGGATATCCGCGTGCTCGACGTGCGCAAGCTGACCGTCATCACCGATTACATGATCATCGCCTCCGGCCGTTCCTCGCGGCAGGTCAGAGCGTTGGCCCATCGCGTGATGGACACCGCTCGTGAACTCGGCCATCCCCTGATCGGCATCGAAGGCGAGCGCGAAAGCGAGTGGATCCTCATCGACCTCGGCGGTGTGGTGGTGCATGTCATGCAAGCCGAGACCCGCGCCTTCTATCAGTTGGAGAAGCTCTGGGAGCAGCGGGCGCCGATCGAGATCGAGATGGAGGCCGGCCAGGCCTGAAGTCCCTTCCCCATGCAGGTCGATGTGCTGTGCGTGTGTCGCCGCCCGCCGGCCTGGGTGGTCGAGGTCTGCGCCGACTATGGCAAACGACTGGCGCGCACCGACGAATTGCGTTTCCGCTATTTGAATCCCGGTCCCGATGGCGCCGACAGCATCGTGCGTCGTCGCGACGAGGGCGCGCGCATCATCAAAGCGTTGAAGGCCGGTACCCATCTGGTCGCGCTCGATGAGCGTGGTGACGAATTGACCAGCCTGGAACTTGCGACGCGTTTTGGCGCCTGGCGTGAACGTCATGGCCATGTGACGCTTGCCATCGGCGGCGCCGATGGTTTTGACACGCAGGTCCTGGGCGCCGCCGCCGAACGCTGGTCCTTGTCGCGCCTGACCCTGCCCCATCTGTTCGTGCAGGTGGTGGTGGCCGAACAAATCTACCGCGCGGCGAGCATCCTCGCCGGCCATCCCTATCATCGCCCATGACTGCCCAAACCGCGTTATTGCACCTCGCTTCCCGCTCGCCGCGTCGCGCCGAATTGCTGCGTCTGTTGGGCGTGGACTTCGTGCTGGTCGATGTCGAAGTCGACGAAAGTCAGCACGCGGGGGAAGCGCCCGCCGACTATGTGCGGCGCGTGGCCGAGGACAAGGCCCGCGCCGGCAACGCCGAACTCCCACCCGGCGCGGTGGTGCTGGCGGCCGATACCACGGTCAGCGTCGATGGCGAGATTTTCGGCAAACCACGTGACGAAGCGGATGCGAGCGCCATGCTGAAGCGGTTATCAGGCCGCTGGCATGAGGTGTTTACCGCGGTGGTGGTGGGTGTCGACGGACGACATCACACCGAAGTGGTGAAGACCCGAGTCGAGTTTCGTGCGCTTGATTCCGCGACCATCGCCGCCTACTGGCGCAGTGGCGAACCGGCCGACAAGGCCGGTGCCTATGGCATCCAGGGCCTCGGCGGTGCGCTCATCAAACGCATCGACGGCAGTTATGGCGCGGTGGTGGGTTTGCCCTTGTGCGAGACCGTGGCTTTGCTGGAGAAGGCCGGCGTGGGGCACGCGTTGCGCGCGTGAATGCGCGAATGAAATCGCACCTGCGAAGATGGTGATACGCCCGTGCGCGAAGATGGCGATGCGCCCCCGCAGGTGCGAACTCATTCGCACATTCAATGGTGCGCCAAGGCGGCCTGTTCGGGGATGACTTGAAGGAGAGATCCATCCCGACACGAACGGCCGGGATGGCAATCAGAAAGCCCCGCCCATCTAGCGATGGACGGGGCAGAACACTCAGACGATCAGCGGCACAATCAAGAGCGCAACGATGTTGATGATCTTGATCAGCGGGTTGACGGCAGGCCCCGCGGTGTCCTTGTAGGGATCGCCGACGGTGTCGCCGGTCACGGCAGCCTTGTGGGCTTCCGAACCCTTGCCACCGCAATGGCCGTCTTCGATGTACTTCTTGGCGTTATCCCACGCACCACCGCCAGTCGTCATCGAGATGGCGACGAACAGGCCGGTGATGATGGTGCCAAGCAGCAGACCACCCAGCGCTTTGTAGCCCAGGGTGAAGCCGACCACGATCGGTACCAGCACGGGCAGCAGCGAGGGAATGATCATTTCCTTGATGGCGGCCTTGGTCAGCATGTCCACCGCGCGCGAGTAATCGGGCTTGGCCGTGCCGGCCATGATGCCCGGGATCTCCTTGAACTGGCGACGCACCTCGACCACCACTGAGCCTGCCGCGCGACCCACCGCTTCCATGCCCATGGCCGCGAAGAGGTAGGGCACCATGCCGCCGATGAACAGACCGATGATGACGTTCGGGTCAGCCAGCATGAAGTCGACATTGGCGTCCGCCGCCAGCTTGCCGATGGCACGCAGGTGGGTTTCGAGCTCATGGGTGTAGTCAGCGAACAGCACCAGTGCCGCGAGCGCCGCGGAGCCGATGGCATAACCCTTGGTGACGGCCTTGGTGGTGTTGCCGACCGCATCCAGCGGGTCGGTGATGCCACGGATGTGCTCCGGCAGTTCCGCCATTTCGGCGATGCCGCCGGCGTTGTCGGTGATGGGGCCGAAGGCGTCCAGCGCGACGATGATGCCGGTCATGGACAGCATCGAGGTCGCCGCAATGGCAATACCGTAGAGGCCGGCCCACTGATGAGCGAAGTAGATGCTGGCGCAGATCACCAGCACCGGCAGCGCGCAGGCCTTCATCGATACGCCGATGCCGGCGATGATGTTGGTCGCATGCCCGGTTTCCGAGGCCGCGGCGATGTGCTTGACCGGGGCGTACTGGGTGCCGGTGTAGTACTCGGTGATCCAGACCAGCGCCGCGGTCAGCACCAGGCCGATCAGCGCGCACATGAAGATCGGCATCGCGCCAAAGCTCGAGCTGGCCATCATGTTCTCGGTCACGAAGTAGAACGCGACAGCCGAGATCAGGCCTGCGGCAATCAGACCCTTGTACAGCGCGCCCATGATCGAGCCGCCTTCGCCGGTCTTGACGAAGAACGTGCCGATGATTGACGCAATGATGGACACGCCACCGAGCACCAAGGGGTAGATCACGCCGTTCGGGCCGACTTCCGCCGCGGCGAGATGGCCGAGCAGCATGGTGGCGATCACGGTCACCGCGTAGGTTTCGAACAGGTCGGCGGCCATGCCGGCACAGTCGCCGACGTTGTCACCGACGTTGTCCGCGATCACGGCCGGGTTGCGCGGATCGTCTTCCGGAATACCGGCTTCGACCTTGCCCACGAGATCCGCGCCGACGTCCGCACCCTTGGTGAAGATACCGCCGCCGAGACGGGCGAAGATGGAAATCAGCGAACCGCCGAAGCCGAGGCCGACCAGCGGCGCCAGGCTGGCCGCGGGGTCCGTGCGGGTCAGGTAGGCGTAATAGCCGGCGACACCCAGCAGCCCCAAGCCCACCACCAGCATGCCGGTGATGGCGCCACCACGGAAGGCGACCTGCAGGGCGGCGTTCATGCCCTTGTTGGCGGCTTCCGCGGTACGCAGATTGGAGCGCACCGAGATATTCATGCCGATGTAGCCGGTCGCACCCGACAACACCGCGCCTATCGCGAAGCCGATGGCGGTCAGGCTGCCGAGGGCAACCCACAGGCCCACGAACAACACCGCGCCGACGATGGCGATGGTGGTGTACTGACGATTGAGATATGCACTCGCGCCCTGCTGAATGGCAGTCGCGATCTCAATCATGCGTGCATTGCCCTGCGGCTGGGCCAGAATCCAGCGTACGGACCAGCCGCCGTAGAGCACGGCGCCGACCCCGCAGAGTATCGAAAACCAGAGTGGAGACATGAAAGGACCCCTCAGCTAAGAATTGCTGTGAATTAAATTTTTGCGAAGAATCGGCCGATATCAGCCGCTAACGCCCATCATTCCCCAACGATGGGCGCGCCCGATTGTACTGAGCTTATCAAGCCAGGGCAAAACCCGAGGGCAGCTTTTTCGGCACCCCGATGTTCCTCAATGTGACGTATTGCGGCAGGCCGTCCACATAGGGTGGATAGTCCTCCCCCAGGATGAGGGGGCGCAGATATCGGCGGCAGGCTTCGGTGATGCCGTAGCCGTCGGCGGTGATGAAATCACGCGGCATCTTCTTCTCGACATTGGCCACGTCCGCCAGCGCCGCCCGGCCGATCTCCCACCGGTAGGGCTCGTCCGACAGGCGCACGATGGTCGGCATGACGGCGTTCGCGCCCGCCAGAGCCATCTCGACCGCCGCCCGGCCCAGGGCATAGGCCTGTTCGACATCGGTCTTCGAGGCGATATGTCGCGCCGCGCGCTGCAGGTAGTCGGCCACCGCCCAGTGGTATTTGTAGCCGAGCGTGTCCTTGACGAGCTGGGCGATGACCGGCGCCACGCCGCCGAGCTGGGCGTGGCCAAAGGCGTCGCGGGTGCCGGCCTCGGCGACGAACTGGCCTTCGGCATTGCGCAAGCCCTCCGAAACCACGATGGCGCAATAGCCGTTGGCCTTCACGCACTCGTCGACCTTGGCCAGGAAGCCCGATTGGTCAAAGGTTACCTCGGGAAACAGGATGAGGTGCGGCGCGGCCCCGGGGGTGGTGGCGGCGAGACCACCGGCCGCCGCAATCCAGCCGGCGTGGCGACCCATCACTTCCAGCACGAAAATCTTGGTCGAGGTCTTGGCCATCGAGGCGACGTCAAAGCCCGCCTCGCGAATCGACACCGCCACGTATTTGGCAACCGAGCCGAAGCCCGGGCAGTTGTCGGTGATGGGCAAATCGTTGTCGACGGTCTTGGGGATGCCGATGCAGGTCAAGGGATAGCCCTGCGCGCGACTGAACTCGGCAACCTTGTTCGACGTGTCCTGGGAATCGCCGCCTCCGTTGTAGAAGAAGAAGCCGATGTCGTGGGCGCGGAAGACTTCCAGCAGGCGCTCGTACTCGGCGCGATTCTTGTCCAGACCTTTGAGCTTGTAGCGGCACGAGCCGAAGGCGCCGGACGGCGTGTGGCGCAACGCGGCGATGTCGGCGTCGGATTCCTGCGAGGTGTCGATCAGATCCTCGGTCAGTGCGCCGATGATGCCATTGCGCCCGGCATAGACCGTGCCGATGCGATCGGGATGCTGGCGTGCGGTCTGGATGACGCCGCAGGCAGAGGCATTGATAACGGCGGTCACCCCGCCCGATTGCGCGTAGAACGCGTTGCGTTTCTCCACAGTCATTACATGGTTCCGTTCTATTGGTGATAGGGCAGTCGGTATCGCCGCTTCGCCCGTGGTGGGCGAACTCCGGACCAAAGCCTCAGTCAGAGACGGCATCGTACTCAATCATAGGGTACGCCCCGGCCATGTGTTAACGTAAGCGCGGCGCTGGAGCGCCGGATCCGACCATGAAGAATCAGCTCTGTTCCATCGCCATTCTGCTCGCCGCACTCGGATCGTCCTCGCCGCTGGGCGCGGCCGATCAAATCGAGTTGCCCGAAATCGGCGATTCAGCCGGCGCCATCATCTCGCCTGAACAGGAGCACCGCCTCGGCGAAGAATACATGCGCCAGATTCGACGCCAGGCGCCAATCGTCACTGACGACGAAGTCGAGGACTACATCCAGACTCTCGGTACCAGCCTCTCCAGATACACCCATTACGACCTCGGCTTTCATTTTTTCATGATGCAGAGTTCGGTGATCAACGCTTTCGCGCTGCCGGGTGGCTATGTCGCCGTGCATACCGGGCTCATGCTCGAAACGCGCAACGAAAGCGAGCTGGCCTCGGTCATCGGCCACGAAATCTCCCACGTCACCCAGCGCCATGGCGCGCGCATGATCGAGGAGGCCGCGCACATGTCGGCGCCCATGATCGCGTCGATGGTCGCGGGTTTGGTGTTGATGGCGGTCAACCCGCAGGCGGGCGCCGGCGCCCTGATGGCGGGCCAGGCCGCCGCCCAGCAGATGCAGATCAATTTCACCCGCGCCAACGAAAAGGAAGCCGACGCGCTCGGCATCCAGCTCATGGACGAAGCGAACTACGACACGCAGATGATGGCGTCCTTCTTCGAACGCATGCAGCGCGCTTCGCGCTACACCGACCCGGCCTATATCCCCGAGTATCTGCGAACTCACCCGATCACCATCAATCGTATTGCCGAGGCGCGCAATCGCGCCGCGCAGATCAAACAGACCAAAGTGCATGGCGACAGCCTGCAATATCACCTGGTCAAGGCCAAGTTGCGCGTGATGGGCGAGCCGGACCCGATGCAGGCGGTGCGATATTTCCAGGATGCGCTCGCGCGTCACGACGATGAGCCGGTGGAAGCGATTCGCTACGGCTACGCGCTGGCATTGAACGAGGCGGGCGATTTCGCCAAGGCGCGCGACGAACTGGCCAAACTGATGGCGGCTTATCCGCAGAACATCGCTTTTCTGATTGCGTCCGGGCAGGTCGAGCAGCACGCCACCCTGTTTTCGAGGGCGCTGCCGTATTTTGCCAAGGCCTACGAACTCGAGCCCGAAAAGCGGGCCGCGGTCTATGGCTATGTGAATGCCTTGTTGCTGGTCGACCGCGCGCAGGACGCCAAGGATCTGCTCGGCTCCTATGGTCTGTCCGATCGACGCGATCCGAAGTTCTACAAGCTGCTGGCCGACGCCCAGAACAAGCTCGGCGAAAAGCCCGAGGCGCATCATTCGCTGGCAGAGTATTACTTCAGCGTCGGTGAGTTTCCCTATGCCGCCGAACAACTGCGCATCGCCCGCGAATCGCCAGGCTTGAGCAACTACCAGCGCCAGAAAATAGTGGCTCGACTCGAAGAAGTCGAAGACACCATGCAGCGTCTCATGGGTGATCGCGACTGACTTGAGCCAGCGCCGGCCCGTGCCTCCCTCGACATATTGATCTCGCTCAGATAACCTTACAAATCTGCACTTAACGCGACAGTCACACAATCAACTTTAATTTGTGTGACGCAATCGAGAGCGGCCAAGGATTGGCTTTGCGTCTAATACGCCTCCCCAAAATCGCGCCTGTCCTGCTCGATCGCGCGCATCGGGGCCGAGGTCAGTCCAACTCTATAAAGAGTGTTAATTCACGGACCTTTTGTGGCGCACTTAACAGTATCGACGCGAGCGCGAACTATATTTGCTCCACACACAAGAACACGCCGGATGTCGCTCACAGACCGGCCGAAGAGACGGAAAAAACGAATATGAAAAATAGAAACTGGTTCAGCTACACCCTCGACATGTTTGGCCTGGTCATGCTGGTCGGCGCAGGTCTCGCACTCACCTCCGCCCTCTGGTTCTCCGGCGCGACGCTCGAAACGGTTCTCATGGGGGCATTCAGCACTGCCCTGCAGCTCGCCGTCGGTTCCTTCCTCTTGGCCCGCAGCTTTGAAATAGCGATGATCCTCAAGCGCGAAGGCGCTCCGGCAAAACCGGCCACCGAAACCTTTGTGGCCGACAACATCGAGCAGCTGCCCCAGCGCGACAGCCTGCCCCGCGCCGCCTGAAGAGATCTTCTCTGCCGCCCCGTTCGCGCTTCGCCGGACGGGGCGAGGTTCCCCGCTCCCACCCGCCTTCAAATAGCCTTGCTTGCAGTCGTGCGCCCGGCACCGGGTGCCGGCCGCGCCCTCAGCGTTTGACCACGCGATAGCCCGCACGGGGAAAATGCACCGCCACTGCGCCGAGCGCGGCGTCCTGCCGTTCGACCGTGATGCTGTCGGCGGTGATCGCAGTGACCCGCCCACCGGTCTGTTCGGGGCCGTAATCGTCCGCTGCCACGGTGACTTCGTCGCCGAGCTGATAATCAAGGCCAGCCACGGACGCCGAGGGACGCGCAACCGGTTGGGAGTCGCGTGCCACCGCCAGGGCGTCGCTCGGGGTCATTGCGGTGATGCCGGCATCGGGCAACGATTCAATGCGCTGGAACCAGGCGGCCAGCGCCGGCCGCGCCAGGACCTCGGCAAACAGCGCCGCATCATTCTTCAGGAACCACACCGGGTTGTAGCAGGCTGCATCGGCCAAGGTGAAGTGTTCGCCGAGCAGGAAAGCGCGGCCCGTAAGCTGGGCATCCAGGCGATCGAGTGACAAGCGCGCCTGAGCCCAGGACTGCGGGGCGGCCTTGAACAGGCCCTCCTTGGTCAGCGCCGGTGACATCGCGGCGCGATCGTCGAGAAAGCCCGGCGGCAGCTGGTCGTAGAGGGCGACGATCACGGGCGGCACGCATTGAAAGAACAAACGATGGTCGGCCCAGTCCTCGAGCATGCCGATGAGCCCCGCCTGGGCGGCGGGCAGCAGAGCAGGAGTTGGTGCCAGTGCGTCCAGACGCCGCGCGATGAGCGCGGTATCGCAATAGACGTCAGCACCGATCTGCAGCACCGGAATGCGGCGATAACCGCCGGTCAGGGCAATGAGATCGGGTTTCGGCATCATGAGGGGCTGGTCGACCGCATGCCACGCCAATTTCTTGAAGGCGAGAATGCGGCGGATCTTTTCTGAGAACGGCGACAGCGCGTAGTGATGAAAGATGATGTCGGACATCGTGCAGCCTCGCTGGATTGGGTGGGTGCGTCGGCGTCGGACCACGCATGCCGGCGATGATAGGAGGCCATACGGGCCGCGGCAACGCGTCGCGCGCCTGCCTTATCGCCACGGGACCAAGCCGGTATATTCGACGCGACCATCGGCGCGTTCGTATCGCGCCACCCATATGAGCAAGGGGAGTACAGCATGGCGACGGGCAGCCGCGCGCAATACCGCATCAAAGTGGAAAAGGACGTGCCCGCCACCATGCGCGATGGCACCAGACTCTATGCCGACATCTATCGCCCCGATGCGGCCGGACGGTTTCCCGTCATCCTGCTGCGCCTGCCCTACGGCAAGCATATGGCGGCCGATTTCGGAGACCACGAATACTTCCCCGCGCGCGGCTATGTGGTTGTCATCCAGGATGCGCGCGGACGTTTCACCTCGGAAGGCGAGTACTACCCGCTGATCACCGAGGGCGAGGACGGCTACGACACGGTGGAATGGGCGGCCCGCTTGCCCTATGCCAATGGCGTGGTCGGTTCCCAGGGGCAGTCCTATCTCGGCGCCTGTCAGTATCAGCTCGCGCCGACGCGACCGCCGTCCTTGCGCTGCGCCTTTCCGGTATCCGCTGCGGCCGACTATCACGCCAGCTGGATGTACCAGGGCGGCGCCTTCCAACTCGGCTGGCAACTGCCCTATGCCATTTTCATGGTGCGCAACACCATGGAACGGCTGGGTATCAAGGACGACTTGTGGCCGAGGTTGCGCCCCGATCTGCTGCGCTCGATCAATTTCGGCAATCCGCTCACGACGGATGCCTATATGCGCCTGCCCCTCATGCAATGGGCCGAGCTGCTGGCCGAGACCTCACCGTATCTACGCGATTACCTGACGCACCCCGACGACGGTCCCTACTGGTGGCCCATCAATATCAAGCGCCAGCATCGCAACATCAATATTCCCATGTACCACGTCAGTTCCTGGTACGACATCTTTCTCGACGATGCCATCGTGCATTACAACGGTCTGCGCGCGAATGCCATGACGCCCGAGGCGCGCGGCGGCCAGAAGCTGTTGCTCGGCCCCTGGGCCCATCTGTTCCCCTTCACCACACCCACCACCGGCGGCACCGGCGATATCGACTTCGGTCCCGATGCGTGGATGGATCTGCATGAAACCCAGATTCGCTGGTTCGATTACTGGCTGAAAGGACTCGATACCGGCATCTACGACGAGCCGCCGATCAGGATTTTCACCATGGGCCGCAATCAATGGCGCGACGCCAGCCAATGGCCGCTGCCCGAGACCCGCTATACGCCCTGGTATTTCCACAGCGCCGGTCACGCCAACACCCGCGATGGTGACGGGACGCTGAGTATGGAAGCGCCACACGGCGAGCCCGCCGACCGTTATCGCTACGACCCCGCCGACCCGGTGCCGACCCAGGGCGGCAATACCCTGATCATTGCCGTGGGCGTACAGGATCAGCGTGAACTCGAAATGCGCCCCGATGTGCTGGTCTACACCAGCGCGCCGCTCGCCGCGGAACTCGAAGTGACCGGCCCCATCAAGGTCGTGCTGTTCGCGTCTTCCTCGGCGCACGACACCGACTTCACCGCCAAGCTGGTCGACGTGCGGCCTGATGGTTATGCGCAGAACATCGTCGATGGCATACAGCGCGCGCGCTATCGCGACTCGGCGAGTCGTCCCCGTCTGCTCGAGCCGGGCAGGACTTATGAGTTCACCATCGACCTGTGGGCGACCAGCCATGTGTTCCTGCCGGGTCATTGCCTGCGCGTCGAGATCTCATCGAGCAACTTTCCGCGTTTCGATCGCAATCTCAACACCGGCGGCGATCAGGCGACCGGCACGCGCTTCGTGGTCGCCGAGCAGACCGTGCTGCACGACGCCGCGCATCGTTCGCACGTTCTGCTGCCCGTCATACCCTGAGGCCCGATGCAACATCCGAACTACAAGCACCTTTACTACTTCTGGGTCATCGCCCACGAGAAGAGCCTGACGCGCGCGGCCGAACGCCTGCACCTGACGCCCCAGACCCTCTCCGGACAACTCGCCAAGCTCGAGAACTACGTCGGCTCGCCATTGTTCGACCGGCGCGGGCGGCGCCTGTCCTTGAGCGAGACCGGGCAATTGGTGCTGGACTATGCCGACTCGATGTTCAACGCCGGCCAGGAGCTGGTGGAAATCCTCGACGGACGCCGCCTCGGTCGGCTCGGGCGCTTGCGCATCGGCGTCAGTGACGTGGTGCCCAAGCTCCTCGCCTACCGCTTTCTGCGTAAGGCGGTCGAAGCGTTTGATGATTACTTCCTGTCCATCTACGAAGGCAAGCACGAAGAGTTGGTCGCGAGTCTCACGGCCCATCGCATCGATGTCGTGATCTCCGATCGCGCCTCCGATGAAAGCCAGGCGGCCAAGACCTATTCCCACCTGCTCGGCAGCACCGAAGTCAGTGTGTTCGCCCGCAACGATCGCGCGCGCAAACTCAGTCGCGGTTTTCCCGCCAGTCTCAATGGCACGCCGATGCTGCTGCCGACGGCCAATACGCTGGTGCGGCGCGATCTCGAACGCTGGTTCGACAGCGTTGGCATCGCGCCGCTGATCGTCGCCGAGTTCGAGGACTCGGCCCTGCTCAAGGTGTTCGGCGCCGAGGGCCTGGGCTGCTTTCCGGCGACGCGCGCCATCGCCCTCGATATCGCACCTCAATACGGTGTGCGCGAAATCGGCACGACCACCGTCAAGGAGAAGTACTACGCCATCACGGTCGAACGTCGCATCAAGAACGCAGCGGCGCTGGCGGTGCTGGCGACGGCCAAGAGCGCGCTCGAGATCTGAAAAAAAAAAGACGCTCGCCGAGAGGCGCGAGCGTCTGAACGGGTCGAAGCGTGACTCAGGCGGTGGTGGCGCGGGCCAGACCCGCGCTCGAGTTCGCGCGCAGCGCCGCGATGCGCTCCTCGAGCGGCGGATGGCTGGCGAAGAAGCGCTGCCAGCCGTCGCGACGGCCGCCGGCGATGCCGAGCGCGGCAATCTGATTCGGCAGTTCGCCACTTTCGCTGCGCAGGCGTTCGAGCGCGGCAATCATGCGTGGGCGACCGGCAAGATCCGCGGCGCCCGCATCGGCGCGGAATTCGCGCTGACGCGAGAAATACATGACCACCATCGAGGCTAGGATGCCGAGACCGATTTCAAGCACGAAGAAGGTCACGTAGTAGCCGAGGCCCGGCCCGCCCTCGTTGCGCAGGACCACACGGTCGACGAACCAGCCCACCACCCGCGAGATGAAGATCACGAAGGTATTCAGCACGCCCTGGATCAGGGCCAGCGTCACCATGTCGCCGTTGGCGATATGGGACACCTCATGGGCGATGACCGCATCGGCTTCGTCACTGCTCATGCGTCGCAAGAGGCCGCTCGAGACCGCGACCAGGGCCGCATTGCGGCGCATACCGGTGGCGAACGCGTTGACCTCGTCGGCGTCGTAGATCGCCACCTCCGGCATGGCGATGCCGGCCTGGCGGGCGTGTCGCGCAACGGTCTCGGTCAACCACAACTCGCGCGCGTCGGCCGGTTCGGTGATGACCCGCGCGCCGACCGCCCGCTTCGCGGACCACTTCGAGATGGCCAGTGACAGGAAGGCGCCGCCGAAACCGAACAGCGCGGCGAAGCCGAGCAGCGCGCCGAAATCGAGACCGCGGGCGTCGAGAAAGCGATTGAGGCCGAACAGATGGGCGACCACCGACAGGGTCACCATGACGGCCAGGTTGGTGGCCAGGAACAATAGAACGCGTTTCATGTTGCTCAACTCACTCGTTGTTCAATACATCAATGCATCGGGTCGCATCCGTCATGGCGGCGCGCCGCGCGCTCATCCATCCCGCCGCTCGACTTCCACCCTGCCGTCGACATCCATGCCGTGCGTGCGCAGCGGCGCGCCGTCGGCACTCGACTTCGAGGTGCCAATTCGACGCAGATCGCGGCGGCGATGCAGGCGTCGCGCGAGTGCCGCCGCCAGCCGATCGGCCGCGCTGTCGATGGCGGCATAGAGATCCGGGCGGGTATCGGCCGTAAATACATCCGGCGCGCCGCCCACACTGACGCCGATGCGACAGGTCTTGTCATAGCCACCGCGCGGCCCGTTTTCGTCGGCGAGGCGCGCGACGACCCGGCGCACGTGACGTTTGAACGGGGCGAGCGCTGCTTCGAGACGTTTCGCCACGTGGGCGCGCAAGGCTTCGGTCACTTCAAAGCCATGGGCCTGAATCTCGATTTCCATGTCCTGCTCCTGTGCTGGGTTACGGTGGTCATCGTGCGGCCGCTTCGGCGTTCGTAACAGTCGATTAAACCTGCCGAACTCATCGGCTTTTACTGATTAGCCTGAGCCCTGCGTCTCGCTAGCATGCCGGCCATTCCATCAGGCACGGCCGGCGCTGGGCGCCGACGGAGGACGGCATGAATACCTCGACCCACACCTCGGCATCGAGCGCGGCGCGTAAAGCGTCGCGCGCGCCGACCGGCGCTCACCACGCGCCGCGACTCGGCATCATCGGTGCCGGACAACTGGCGCGCATGACCGCCATGGCGGCCGCACAGCTCGGCTGCGACGTCGTGGTGCTGGCGGCGAACGAAGACGAGCCCGCCTGCGCGCAGGCCACGCGCTGCCTGTTTGGCGATCGCGACGACGGCGTCAAGCTCGCGCAACTCGCCGCGCAGGTCGACGTCATCACCCTGGAAAACGAATTCGTCGATGCGCGCGCGCTGGACGTCCTGGAAAGACAGGGCACGGCGCTGTTTCCGAGCGCCCATTGCGTGACCCTGGTGCAGGACAAGTTCGTGCAGAAGTCGCTGCTTGCCGCCCATGGCATCGCCATGCCGGGCTTCCGCGCGGTCAGCAATCCAGCGGATGTCGCCCAGGCCGCCGAACAATTGGGTTGGCCACTGGTCTTGAAGGCCCGCCGCCACGGCTATGACGGCAAGGGCAATGTCACCGTGCATGGCGTGGCCGATATCCCCGGCGCCTGGCAGCGCCTCGGTGGCGCCTCACGCGGTCTGTATGTCGAACAATGGTGCGCCTTCGAGGCCGAAGTCGCGGTGATCCTGACGCGCGGCCGCGACGGCGCGAGCGTGGCCTATCCGGTCACGGAAACCGTGCAGCAGGAGCATGTCTGTCATCGCGTGCTGGTGCCGGCGCCGCTCGCGGAAGAACGTCAGGCCGAAGTCGTCGCGATCGCGCGGCGCGCGGTGGCGGCGGTGGGTGGCGTGGGCAGTTTCGGCATCGAGCTGTTCCTCATGGCAGATGGCCGTCTGCTGTTCAACGAACTCGCGCCACGCGTGCATAACTCCGGGCATTACACGCTCGAAGCCTGCGCCTGTTCGCAGTTCGAGAATCACGTACGCGCGGTCATGGGATGGCCGCTTGGTGCGACAGCGCTACGCGCGCCGGCGGCGGTGATGGTGAATCTGCTCGGCGCCCATGCCGGCGGTGGACGACCCCACGGCTTGCATCGCGCCCTCGCCGTGCCGGACGTGCACGTGCACCTTTACGGCAAGACGCGAGTCGCGCCGGGCCGCAAGATGGGACACGTGACGGCGCTCGGTGCCGATCTCGAGTCGGCGCGCGAGCGGGCCGAGCGCGCCGCCGCCGCCATCGGCTTCGACGTGGAGCGCGCACCATGAAGAAAGCAGGTGCCAGCGTCGCCGTGATCATGGGCAGCGATTCCGACTGGCCGACCATGGAAGCCGCGGTCGCGGCCTGCGCCGAGTTCGCCATCGCCTGTCAGGTCGAAGTCTTGTCCGCCCATCGCCTGCCGCTCGACATGCTGCGTTTCGCACGCACCGCCCATCGTCGCGGCCTGCGCGTGATCATCGCCGGCGCCGGTGGTGCCGCTCATCTGCCCGGCATGGTGGCCAGCCTCACGCCCTTGCCAGTCATCGGCGTGCCGGTCGAGAGTCGCGCGCTCAGCGGCCTGGACTCGCTGTTGTCCATCGTGCAGATGCCGCCCGGCGTGCCGGTGGCGACGGTCGCCATCGGCGGCGGACGCAATGCGGGTCTGCTGGCGGTGCAGATTCTCGCCAGTGGCGACCCGCAACTGCAGAACGCCATCCTCGACTTCAAGCAACGCCAGGCGCGGGCCGTGCGTCAGCGCGCACGCCGCCTCAAGCGCGAACTGGGCAAGGCCGCCGAATGACGTCGTAGCTCGCACTTCATTAATGGTGCGCGATGATGCACCCTGCCGGCCCAGAGCCAGGGGAGTGATGTGATGCGACGTGTGCAATTGGGCATGAGCGGTCTGACGGTGTCCGAGATCTGTCTCGGCACCATGACCTTTGGCGAGCAGAACAGCGAGGCGCAGGCCCATGCCCAGATCGAGTGGGCGCTGGACCATGACATCAACTTCATCGACACCGCCGAGATGTATCCCATCCCGCCCTGTCAGGAAACCCAGGGTCGCACCGAGACCTTGATCGGCAACTGGCTGGGACGTCACCGCGCACGACGCGGCGAGATCGTGCTGGCGTCCAAGATCGCCGGGCCGGGCCGGCGCGACTGGATTCGAAACGGCGACACCCAGGTGTCCGCCAGGACCATCCCCTGGGCCATCGACGACAGCTTGAAGCGTCTGCAGACGGACTACATCGACCTCTATCAGATCCATTGGCCGGAGCGCTATGTGCCGCAGTTCGGCAGCTGGGCTTATGACATCGCCCAGGAGCGCGTCGCGGTGCCCATGCTCGAACAGCTCGAAGCCATGGCGCGCGCGATTGCGGCAGGCAAGATACGCGCCTGGGGTCTGTCCAACGAAACCTGCTTCGGGGTCTGCGAATTCGTGCGTCTGGCGCGTGAGCATGGTCTGCCGCCGCCCGCTTCGACGCAGAACTGCTACAACCTCGTGTCGCGTACTTTCGATGGCGATCTCGCCGAAGCGAGTCAGCAACTGCAGGTGCCCTTGCTCGCCTATTCGCCGCTGGCGATGGGCATGCTGGCCGGCAATTATCGCAATGGCGCGCAGCCCGCCGCCGCGCGTCTGACGCTGTTCCCGAATTTCGGCGAACGTTATCGCCGTCCGCGCGCAGTGGCGGCGGCGGAGGAATACTGCAAGCTCGCCGCGCGGCATGGTCTGCCGCCCGCCGCGCTCGCGCTGGCCTTCGTGCGCGAACGCTTCTTCACCGCCTCGACCATTATCGGTGCGACCAGCCTCGCGCAACTCGACGCACTGGCCGACGCCTTTTCCCTATCCCTGTCCGCCGACGTGAAGGCGGACATCGAGGCGGTGCATCGCGACTATCCGAATCCGACCACCCTGTAGCGGGTCACTAGCTGCCGATACGCCGCACCTTGGCCTTGCGCAGCGCGGCGGCGGTCTTGCGGCCCGATTGCGGATCGAGATGGGAGGGCCAGCTGCGATACACATCGGCGCGGCGGCGGCGATCGCGGAAGGTCGGCGCCACGCCGGTCTCGCGGTTGTCGTGCAGCTTGTCCAGATCGACCGTGCCGCGCACCACCATCTGCACGTTGGTGCGTGCTTCGGCGACCACGCCATTGGGCGCGCTCCAGGGTTTGTCACAAGGCCCCAGAATGGAGCTGCGTGTCCAACCACCGGGCAGAGGTCCCTTGGGCAATTTGCCGCCGGTCGCGCAATGCACGAAATACACCTGGTTCTCGATGGCGCGCGCCTGCGCGCAATGACGCACGCGCCAGAAGCCATACTCGGTGAAGGTATAGGACGGGCACAGAATGATCTCGGCCCCCTGTTCGGTCAGCGTGGCCGCGCATTCCGGAATCTCCGACTCGTAACAGACATTGAAACCGACCCGCGCGAACGGCAGGTCGAAGGCCTCCATGCTGTCGCCTTCGCGGGTAAACCAGGCTGATTCGGCCGGGAATATATGGGTTTTGTCGTGCATGTGGATGAGGCCGTTGGGGCCATACACATAGGCGACGTTGTAATAGCCGCCGCGTTTCTTCTCGAGGTGCGAGCCGGCCACGATGACCTGCTTGCGTCGCTTGGCTTCGTCAGCGAAGAACTCGCGATAGGCGTTGGTGTAAGTGTCGACCTTCACCAGTTCCTGCACGGGTCGGTTGCGCCAGCCGTCGAAGGTGGTGAACAGGGCAAGCGTGAAGAGTTCTGGAAAAAGCACCAAATCGGCGCCCTTTGCCTGATCAAGGAGCTTGACGCTCTGAGCAGCGAAGGCGTCGAAGTCCTTGACGGGTTTGATGACGAACTGACAGGCGGCGATCGAAACCTTTCTGGCCATGGCGTGATACCTCGCGGGCTAGGATGGAGAAGATAGATCGTAAGCCGCGGCCAAGTGCACCGCTTCTTGCATACTACAACAGCGGATTGATAGTGTGGAACGACACGCGAGCAGCGTGACGAGACATCGAACAGCAGCCACTACAAGGGAGAACTGAACATGGCAGACAAAGACATCCAGGTCTGTTTCAACGTGCATTTCGATTCGGTGTCCTTGTGGCTCGGGTCCTTTGGTGGCGAGGACTCGCCCTGTGACATTTCGCGCGGCGTTCACGCCGGCAAGGTCGGTACACCGCGTCTGCTCGACCTGTTCGACAAGTACGGCATCCATACCACCTGGAACATCACCGGTCATTCCATCGAAAGTTTTCCCAAGGAATCGAAGCAGGTGGCTGACGCCGGACACGAACTCGGTCTGCATGGTTACGCCCATGAGAATCCGCTCGCGATGTCCAAGGAGCAGGAAGCGGCGGTGCTGAACAAGACCTACGATCTGGTCGTCGAGCTCTGCGGCAAGGCGCCCAAGGGCTATAGCGCGCCGTGGTGGGAGCTGAGCCCCAACACCATCGATCTTCTGATGGCCAAGGGCATCGAATACGACCACAGCCTGATGGAGAACGATCATTCGCCCTACTACCTGCGGCGTAATGACAAATGGACCAAGATTGATTATTCCAAGCCGGCCGACAGCTGGATGAAGCCATGGGTGCCGGGACCGCTGACGGGCCTGCTCGAGATCCCCTGCAGCTGGTATCTCGATGACGCGCCGCCGGTGATGTTCGTCAAGAAATTCCCCAACAGCCACGGTTGGGTGCCGCCGCGTGACCTCAGCCAGATGTGGACCGACCAGTTCGACTGGGTCTATCGCAACATGGATTACGGCGTCTATAACGCCTGCCTGCATCCCGATGCGTCAGGGCATCCGCAGATGCTGATGATGGTCGAACGGTTGATAGATCACATGCGTCACCACGACGGCGTGCGCTTCATGACCCTGGGTGACATCAACACCGAATACCGCGCCAAGCATCCCGCGCCGAAGTGAGCTGAAGCGACCTCGCCCATTGTTCGCAGGTGCGAACGAATTCGCACCTACGAGGCCAGTGCATTGAACGCGGACAGCGAGTCCTTCACCGCCTGCGGGTCGAGATCCTGCACGATGAACACGATGCGCGAGCGTCGTTCCGCATCGGGCCAGTGACTCAGATGCACCGGCGGGTGGATCAGGTGCTGCACGCCGTTGATGACCACCGGCGTGGCCACCCCGGTGACATTCAACATGCCCTTGACGCGCAGCACCTTGTCGCCATGACAGTGCAACAGCATGGTCAGCCACACGCCGAACGCGGTCCAGTCCAGGGCCTCATCGACGACGACCGAGAAGGCGCGAATGCCACCCGCGTGGCGATTGCGATCGGGCGCGTGCGGGTGGGCCTGCTCGGCGCGGAACCAGCGTGCGACTTCGGCATCCCTGTGGCCGGGCGTATACACGTCGCCGCGTAGCAGCGCGGCGACATCGAGTTCGCCCTCCAGCGCCGTCATCACCTGCGCGGACTGATTGATTTCCGCCAGTCGCTCGCGCAGTGCCGCGACATCTCCGACTGTCGCGAGATCGGTCTTGGTCAACACCAGCCGGTCGGCCAGCGCCGCTTGCTTGACCGATTCCGGGTGACGCTCGAGCGTGGCCAGACCCTGGGCGGCGTCCACCGTCGTCACCACCAGGGTCGGACGGTAGTGATAGCGCAGGGACACATCGCTCATGAAGGTCGCGATGATGGGGGTCGGATCGGCGAGACCGGTGGTCTCGATGACCAGACGCGAGAAGGGCGGCACGGCACCGCGCGCGCGTTTGTCCTGCAGTTCCAGCACCGCGCTCTTGAGGTCGTCGCGGATGGTGCAACACACGCAGCCGCTGGCCAGCAGCACGGTGTTGCCGTCGATGACTTCCAGCAGATGATGATCGAGGCCGACCTCGCCGAATTCGTTGACCAGCACCGCGCAGTCGCCAAGCGCCGGGTCCTTCAAGGCGCGATTCAAGAGCGTGGTCTTGCCACTGCCGAGAAAGCCGGTGACGACCACCACCGGACAGCGCTCAGCGTACTGGCTCAAGGCGTATCGCCCGTCGAGGCGGCGCGCAGGGCGGCGATCAGGGCCGGGGCGAGGGGGTCGACAGGCCGCTGCGCGATGTTCTCGACCACCTGCCAGACCTGCGGCAGGTGGTCGACCATTTCGGTGCGTCCGCGCTGACTGCTGACCAGGAACTGGCCGCCCATCCAATCCTCGACGCGACAGCCGAACTGCGCGAGCACGGTATTGACGATCGCCAGACGTCGCTGACGCGCGAGTCGCCAGGCATGGCCGCCGGTTTCGCTGGCGCGATCGCCGGCATCGCTGGCGGTCTCGGTCCAATGCGGGATGCCGGAGAACACGGCGCAGAAACCGCACATGTTTCAGCGCACCACGCGCGGCGGAAATACGGAAGCAACAGGGCGCACGAGCGGGTCCTCGACGGAACACTAGGGTCCGTCGAGCATAAGGGAAGGCGCGCGCGTCAGACAGTCGCGCGTTTGCGCAGGACTTTGCAGGTGATCAGTGACAGCGCCGACAGCATGAAGACCAACGACGGAGGCACCGGCGTCGCGGCGACGGTCGGATGGAGGGGAATGTCGATGACGTGCGTGGCGACATTCGCATTGCTCCAACCGCTGCCGGTGAATGTCAGCGTGCCGTAGCCGCGCACGACATGGCTGACGTTGTCGAAGAACACCTCCGCCCATTCCAGACGGAAGGGTGTGTTCTTGTAGTTCATGAGCAGATTGAAGCGGCCGGCGGCCGCCGCGACGGTCGGGCCGCGCAGGATCATCTGCGCCGGCGTGCTGAGCTCGGCTTTCCAGCCGCCCATGTTGGCGCCGGCGGCAAAGCCGTCCAAGCTCATGTTCGATGGGTCGACGGACCAGAAGTACATGGCATTGGACTCGAAGTCGTTCATGAACGTCTGGTCGAGGGTGGACGCGCCGACGCCGCTGGTGGTGATGAGCAGCGCGAGCAGCAAGGCGCGGGCGGCGGGGCGAGGGTTCATGAAGTCGTTCCTGACAGCGGTTGATAGCGGACAAGGAGCAAGGGCGATGCCATGCGATGCGTGCCGGCGCGATTGTCCATCGGCCCTGGGCAGTGCGTCACAGCGGCCGACAGGCGATCGGCATTGCGTCGCAGAACGGCGCGATCGCCCCTCGAGATTCCCGCGGTACTTTTGTGATGCGGGTCCGGCCGGTGGCGCGGCAGCGGGGCAGGAAGTGACGTATTTCGTCAGTCGCCCCTCGCGCGGTTGAGGCTCAGGCCGTCGCGCAGCGGCGGCCGATGACGCGCACCCTGCGTTATCCTTGCCGGGCCGCCGGCGTTCCGTCGGGATGCCCGGCACTGACGACCACTCGGGGGGAGCGATGGATACTCAAGGAATACTGGCGCTGGAAACGCGTCGCTACGCGGCCATGACCAGCAACGATCTCGACGCGCTGGCGGCGCTGTTTCACGACGACATGATCTACACCCACTCCTCGGGGGTGGTCGATGACAAGGCCAGCTACATCGAGGCCCTGCGCAGTGGCCGCACCCGCTATCTGGAGGTCGAGCAGCGCGAGCAGCAGGTCAAGATGCTGGGCGACGTGGCGCTGGTCATCGGCGCGTCGCACATCGAAGTCGATGTCATGGTCAACGGCGAAAAGCTGCGCAAATCACTGGACCTGCGCTCGCTGTCCGCCTGGACCGCCACACCTGCCGGCTGGCAGTTCATTGCCTGGCAGTCGTGCAGCGTGAAGTTCTAAGCGAACCTTACGACACGATTTCGTTCTGCATCGCCCATCGCAGGGCGGCCGCGCGGGTCGCCACGCCAATCTGGTATCCACATGCTGGGTGTGATGATCGGCGGTCGGCGATCCGGCGGCTGGTGAAACCCTGGTCGGCGAGGTTCAAGACCTCGACTTCGCAACTCGACAAGCCACCGGCATGACCCGCACGGCGCGCGCCGGCGGCGACCCGTCCAGTGATTGCCCGGCCAACGCCGCCGACGAGGCGCGGTCGTCACGTGAATCAGGCAGCGCTGCAAGATACCGCTCCTGTATCCCACGCGTGCGCCGCTAACCGAGGCTCTGAACCTAACCGAGCGAGGACGATGCGACGGCCGCAGCACCGTGAAAGCCAGCATTCTATTGGTCGATGATGACCCGGGCTCCATTCAACTATTGAATCGCGTGCTGGCGGGCCTGGGCCAACTGCGGTTTGCCTCCAACGGCAAAGACGCACTGCGACTCGCGCTCGAATCGCCACCCGACCTTATCCTGCTCGATGCCGAAATGCCCGGTATGAGCGGCTTTGAGACCTGCAAAGCGCTCAAGGCCCACCCTGCCCTCGTCGACATTCCGGTGATTTTCGTGACCAGCCATAGCGAGCCCGCCTTTGAAATAGCGGGATTCGAACTGGGCGCGGCCGACTTCATTACCAAGCCCGTCAATCCGCCGCTGGTGGTGGCGCGCGTCAAGGCGCAACTGCGCGTCAAGCGCATGGACGATGAACTGCGCCGCATCGCGACCATCGACGTGCTGACCGGCATCGCCAATCGCCGGCGCTTCGACGAGTCCCTGGAACGCGAGTGGCGCGGCGCGCGGCGTTCGTGCGAGCCCCTCGCCCTGCTCATGATCGATGTCGACCACTTCAAGGCTTTCAACGACCGCTATGGCCATCCGGCTGGCGATGTCTGTCTGAGCGCCGTGGCGCAGGCCTTGCGGCGGGCCGGCACGCGCCCGGCCGATCTGGTTGCTCGTTACGGCGGCGAAGAGTTCGCGCTGCTGTTGCCGAAGACGCCGCGTGCCGGTGCCGAACACGTCGCCCGGCAAGCGCTCGCGGCCATCGAGGCGCTCGCCATCGCGCACGATGCATCACCGACCACCGACCACATCACCGTCAGTGTGGGCGTCGCCTGCTACGACCGGGAAAGTACCTGCTGGCTGTCCCATTCGGCCGAGCAGCACAGCGATGTCGACGTGGATCTCGATGCACTCAGCCCATACACCGCCGTCGAACTGCTGCTGGCCGCCGACCAGGCGCTGTACGCGGCCAAACGGCACGGACGGGCGCAGGCCAGTCATTTGAATCTCTCCGACATCAATGCGCCGCCGTCGCCGGCCGCTGCCGCTGCCGCGACCTCCCTCGCGCGGCCCTCGTCGCTCGAACCAGCACCGCTCGCACCCCGCCGGGCGTGATGGATGCGTTCTCACCCCGCGCGCTTGAAGGAAACACACCGTGAAATTACCTGAAGCGAGCGTCGAACCGCTCGCCTGCCCGCCGACCCCACCGCGCCGCGTGCCAGGCTCACTCCGTCGCCCTCGACCGCCTCCGCCGCGCTGGCAGAGCTATCTGCTCGCCGTGCTCGCGACGATCGCAGCGGCCAGCGCGGCGCAAACGCTCGCCGCACATTTCGGCACGCAAGCGGTGTTGCTCATGTTCACCCTGCCGGCCCTCATCAGCGCCTATGTCGGCGGTCTGCGTGCGGGGCTTCTGGCCGCCGCACTGTCCTGGCTGCCGGCCGCCTGCTATCTGCTGCCACCCGTGCACAGCTTCCGGGTTGAATCCGACGCAGCGCGCTGGCAACTGGCGTTCCTCGCGCTCTGCGGCCTGGCTGTCAGTGCCTTGAACGAGGTCTTGCACGCCTCACGCCGTCGCGCTGAGCTCGCCATTCACGGTCAAGAAGCGCGCAAGCACGCCGATGAGGCACAACGGGTGAGCGATGCCCGCTACCGCTCGCTGTTCGAGCATGCCCCCGACGGCATCGTCATCATCGACGCCGACGGCCATTACCTGGATGCCAACGGCAGCGTCTGTCACATGCTCGGCTACAGCCGCGAGCAATTGATCGGCGCGCCTCTGTCGCTGATCGTCGCCGAACACGAGATCCCGCATATCGCCGAGGCCTTGGGCGTCATCGCGACAAATCAGCCCTATCACCGTGAGTGGGTGTTCCGGCGGCGTGACGCGACCTGTCTCGACGTCGACGTCATCGCGACCAGGATGCCCGACGGCAAGATCCTCGCAATGATTCGGGATGTCACCGCACGCAAGGAGGCCGAGGCAGCGCTGCGGGAGAGCGAAAGCAAGCTGCGCAAAGTCATTGACGGGCTCGGACCGAATACCTTTCTCAGTCTGCTGAGCCCCGACGGCGTCATGACGGAAGCGAACGGTCCGGTCCTTGATGCCGCCGGCCTGAATGCCGCTGACGTGCTTGGCCGGCCGTTCGATGAAACCTACTGGTGGAGCTACAGCGATGCCGCGCAGGCGCGCATTCGCGCCGCCGTGGCCGACGCGAGCGCCGGCCTGCCCTCGCGCTTCGATATCGAGGTGCAGGTGGCGAACAATGTGCTGGTGTGGATAGACCTGTCGCTCAATCCGGCCTGCAATGGCGAAGGACAGGTCATCTACATCGTGACGTCGGGCGTCATCATCGACCGTCGCGTGCGCGCTGAAAAGGCGCTGCTGAACGCCGGCGCGCTGCAGAACGCCATTTTCAACAGCGCCAATTTCTCCAGCATTGCGACCGATGCGCATGGCGTCATCCAGATTTTCAATGTCGGTGCCGAGCGCATGCTCGGCTATGCCGCCGCCGATGTCATGAACAAGATCACACCAGCGGACATCTCCGACCCGACCGAAGTCATCGCGCGGGCCGAAGCCCTCAGCGCGGAACTCGAGACTCCCATCGCACCAGGCTTCGAGGCGCTGGTCTTCAAGGCTTCACGCGGCATCGAGGATATCTATGAGCTGACCTATATCCGCAAGGATGGCAGCCGTTTTCCGGCCGTGGTGTCCGTCACGGCCTTGCGCGACGTGCAGGAGGTCATCATCGGTTATCTGCTCATCGGCACCGACAATACGGCGCGCCTGCGCGTCGAGGAAGAGCGCCGTAAACTCGACCACAACCTGCGCGAGCAACAGTTCTATACCCGCTCGCTGATCGAATCCAATGTCGACGCGCTGATGACCGCCGACCCCGCGGGCATCATCACGGACGTCAATCGCCAGATGGAAGACTTGACCGGCTGCACGCGCGATGAACTGATCGGCTCGCCCTTCAAGAGTTGCTTCACCGACCCTGAGCACGCCGACGCTGGTATCAGGCTGGTCCTCGCCAAGAAGCGCATCACCGACTACCAGCTCACCGCGCGCCATCGCGATGGCAAGGAAATCGTGGTGTCCTGCAACGCCACCACCTTGTATGACCGCGAGCGGAATCTGCGCGGCGTATTTGCCGCGGCACGCGACATCACCGAGCGCAAGCAATACGAAGCGACGCTCGAGGAGGCCACGCACAAGGCCGAGCAGGCCAACCGCGCCAAGAGCGAATTCCTGACCAACATGAGTCACGAGATCCGTACGCCGATGAACGCCGTCATCGGCCTCTCCTATCTGCTGGGACAGACACAGCTCAGCGATGAACAGCGCGATTTTCTCGCCAAGGTCAAGGTCGCCAGCAATTCCCTGCTCGTGATCCTCAACAACGTCCTGGACTTGTCCAAGATCGAGGCCGGCGAGCTGATCGTCGAACGAACGCCCTTCGGCCTGCGGAGCTTGTTGCGCGAACTGGCTGACGTGGTCGGCGTGCAAGCCCACGCGAAAGGCATCGAATTCACGATTCACGCCCCCACTGATCTCCCCGAGGAGTTGGAAGGCGACGCCGCACGCCTCAATCAGATCCTGACCAATCTGCTCTCGAACGCGATCAAATTCACTGAACGGGGTGTCGTCAATCTCAGCATCGAACGGCTGGTGGGTGCGGCGGGGCGGGCCAGGCTGTGCTTCCTGGTGCAGGACACCGGCATCGGCATCGCGCCGGACGCGCAAGCCCAGTTGTTCCAGCCGTTTGCCCAGGCCGACCCGTCAATCGCCAGGCGCTTTGGCGGCACGGGAATCGGCCTGTCCATCGTCAAGCGCCTGGCGAGCTTGATGGGCGGCGACGTCGGCCTGCAAAGCACGCCAGGGGTGGGCAGCGAATTCCGCGTGGTGCTCGAGTTCGACCTGGCCGCGCCCCATGCCCTGGCCTACCTCGCGGCCCTGCCCGCCATCCCAGGTCGGCGGGCACTGCACGCGGTGAACGTCCTGGTGGTCGATGACAGCAACATCAATCTCGAAGTCACGAATCGCATTCTCGCGCTGGAGGGCGCGAACGTGTGGCTTGCCCATGACGGGCAGGAGGCGTTTGATTTTCTGCAGGACAAGCCACATGCCATTGATGCGGTGCTCATGGACCTGCAGATGCCGGTGCTGGATGGTTTCGACGCGACGCGGCGGATTCGCACGGAACTGCAACTGGCCCATCTGCCCATCATCGCCTTGACAGCCGGTGCGCTGAGCAGCGAACGCCAACGCGCGACGGCCGCCGGCATGGATGACTTCGTGGTCAAACCTTTCGACGCCCACGCGCTCATCAGTTGCGTCCTGCGTCACGTCACGGCCGGCACCGCGTCGCCAATAGCTCCGCACGGTTGCGCTGCAGATGTGGCTTTTCAACCGCCACGGCCCTGGCTGCCGATCGCGGGCATCGACATGGCCGACGCCTACGCTCGTTTCAGCGGCGACTTCGGACTGTTCGTCCCCATGCTGAGGCAACTGCTGGCCGAGAATGCCGACGTGGCTGCACCGCGTGCGACCGATGACGCGGCGACGCTGACACGCAAGGCCAAGGCGCTGCACAAGCTGAAAGGTTGCGCGGGCACGCTCGGCGCGAAGTCCATTCAGGGGCTGGCCGGGGAGACCGAAGCCGCGCTTGCCGCCGGCGGCAGCGCAGACACCGTACGTTTGTCCTCGCGGCTCGCCGAAGAACTGCGGACCCTCGCGACCGCCACAGCGAGCGCCCTGCAGGATCTTCCGGACGCCCGCGCGAGCGAGCCGCTCGATACACAGGCCGTTCTCGAGCCCCAGGCGCTCAGCGATCTGATTGCCCTGTTGCGCGCGCAGCGGCTGTCGGCGGTTGATTGCTTCAACGCCCTCGCGCCCGGCCTGCGCAACCGGCTCGGCCCGGCGTCCTACGCCATGACCCGCGGCCACCTGGACAATCTGCGCTTCGGCGACGCGGCCACCATTCTCGAGCACGCGCAATTGTAGTGCTGGTGCCACATCCGGCACACGCCGTCAGACTGCTGACGCCGCTTGGGCCCGGCGGCGTTCGTCATTTCACCGGCGGCACAGGGGCGCACCGCAGGCTTCCTCAATCCGCCATCAACATGCGCGTGCACTCGGCAACCGCAAGGGGCGGGGCGACCCAGTAGCCCTGCATCTCATCGCAACCATTGCTGAGCAGGAAGTCACGCTGCGCCTGGTTCTCGACGCCCTCCGCTATCACCCTCAAATCGAGACTGTGGGCAAGATTGATGATGGCCAGTGCGATGGTGGCATCGTTGGCATCGGTGGTGACATCGCGCATGAACGCGCGATCAATCTTGAGCGCATCGAGTGGAAACCGCTTCAGATAGGCCAGGCTCGAGTAGCCGGTGCCGAAGTCGTCAATCGACACGCGCACACCGGTTGATTTCAATTTGTTCAAAATCAGAATGGCAAATTCGAAATCGCTCATCAGCATCGATTCGGTGAGTTCGAACTCCAACAGCCTGGGGTCGACGCCGGTCTCGCGCAGTATCGACGACAGCACCGTATCGAAGTTCTTGACCTGGAATTGCCGCGCCGACAGATTGATCGCCACCGGAAGGGTGTGCAAGCCGTCCCGCTGCCAGGTCATGAGTTGTTCGCAGACATGGCGCACGACCCATTCCCCGACCGCGACGATCATGCCGGTGTCCTCGAGAATGTTGATGAACTCCGCGGCCGGCACCAGGCCGCGCTGGGGATGCTGCCAACGCAACAGGGCCTCGAAGCCACTCAGCCTGCCGCTCGCAAGGTGCACCTTCGGTTGGTAGTAGATGTGGAACTGCTGGCGCTCCATCGCGCCACGCAGATCCGCTTCCATCGCCATGCGCACCAATGCGCGTTCGTTCATCTGCGGCAGGTAGAACTGGAAGGTATTGCGACCACGCTCCTTGGCGCGATACATGGCGGTATCGGCGTTCTTGATAAGGATCTCGGCGTGTTGTCCATCCTGCGGGTAGATGGCGATGCCGAGGCTGGCCGACACGTAGGCTTCATGGCCGTCGAGATCGAACGAGCGCGAAAGCACTTCCACGACCTTCTGCGCGACATCAATGGCGTCGTCGACTTTTGCGAGTGTGGACAGCATGACGGCGAATTCGTCGCCCCCCAGCCGTGCCACGACATCGCCCGAACGGGTGCACTCCACCAGCCGCTGGGCGACCTGTACCAGCAGGTTGTCACCAAAGGCGTGACCGAGCGAATCGTTGACGACCTTGAAACGGTCAAGGTCGGCAAACAGCACGCCGACCAGGTAGCCGTTGCGTTCCGCCTGCGTCAGGGTCACGGCCAGGCGGTCGAGGAACAAGCGACGGTTGGGCAGCTTGGTCAGTTCGTCGAACTGCGCCTGATACGTCAGCAACTGCTCGGAATCCTTGCGGCCGATGGCGGTGGTGAGCATATTGCTCAGGCTGTAGAGAAAATTGAGATCAGTCATGGAGAAGCGCTTGGGCTCGCGGGAGTAGACGCCGAGCACGCCGTAGGCGCCGCTGACGCCCGCAATCGGAATCTCGAGAGCGCTGCGCACAGCATGCTCGCGCAGCACACGGTGCGCCACGAACTCAGTTTCATCGAGAAAATCGCCGACGATGACGGCCTCGTGCAAGGCCCGCGCATAATCGCGATGAAGCTCGCGGTTGGCATCTCCCGCATCGAGCGCCTCCCGCGCCTCGGCATGCCTCCAGCCAGCCTGTGCTTTGCATATGAATGAAAGCCCGTCCGCACCGAGTTGCGACAAACTGCAGAACTCGGCGTCCAGCCCGGCCATTGCAGCCCGCACCGCTTCATGCAGCATTTCTTCCAGCCCGATGTTGGCGAGCGCCCTCTGACCAAAGGCCGCGATGAGGCTCTGCTGCATGGAGTTCTGCAGGATCGTACGTTCGTCGCGTTTCTGATCGTCGATGTCCGTCCAGGTGCCGAACCACTTGAGGATATGGCCAGCGGCATCTCTCATGGCCAGGCCGCGTGACAGCATCCAGCGGTAGCTGCCGTCGGCGCGACGGACGCGGAACTGCGCCTCAAAGGCCTCGCCGCTCGCCAGTGACCGCTGCCAGGCCTCACCGCAGCGCGCTTGGTCGTCCGGGTGTATCACTTTCATCCAGTTGTGTCCGAAGCTGCTGTCGGGTGCCCGTCCGGTCTCATCGAACCAGCGACGATTGATATAGGTGCAGTCACCATCAGGCGCGCACACCCACACGATTTGCGGCATCGATTCGGCCAGCGTGCGGAACTCCTCATTGCTTTCGCGCAGGGCTTTCTCCGCGGCGATGCGGTCGGTGAGATCGCGCGAGATGCCGACGATGATCCAGCGCCCGCCCGCCTGGATGACGCAGCGACGCGCCTCGACCCACACCAGCGTGCCGTCTTTGCAGCGCAGGGTACGTTCCGATTTGACCGGGGAGTTGTCGCCTGCGATGAGCTGATCGTAGGCGCCTTCAAAGGACGCCTGACCGCCGGACGAAAGATCCGACGGCCCCATGCTGAGCAATTCCTGCCGCGAGTAGCCGAAACGCTCGCAGGCCGTGGCGTTGACGTCGATGAATCGCATGCGTCGCGGTCGATCAACCAAATCGAGTCGGACGAGATCTCCATCGCGGCGCGAAAGCGCAGCAGCTCTTCGGCGCGTTGGCTGCGCAGCAGATACTGGCCAACCTGATGCGCGGTCTGCTCCAGGATCTCGAGCATTTGCGCAGGGTGTTCGCCGGGCGCTCTGCTTGCGAAGGACAACAAGCCCACGGTGCGGCTATCCTGGACAATTGGAATGACGCAGGCGCTCCGCAACCCGCTTGTGTTGGCCCGCACGTCGTGTGGCGAACCCGGCTCGCCAGCCCATTGCGCGATCAGGAGCGACTCGCCCGCTCGCCACGCCTGGCCCTCGATGCCCACCCCAAGCGCGAGGGGAATCGCGCGGCAAGCATCGAGATAAGCCACCAGTGCGTCCTCGGGCGGACACCAATAATCGGCCAGGCGCA
>Ga0208492_1000564_pt1 | contig 30496 bp, 27 predicted proteins | sample Subbioar_CSW14AB_FD_184820 | JGI IMG/M metagenome (GOLD analysis project Ga0208492, IMG submission 184820) | Serpentinite rock and fluid subsurface biosphere microbial communities from McLaughlin Reserve, California, USA - CR12Mar_CSW14AB (SPAdes) | ecosystem: Environmental > Terrestrial > Deep... | reverse complement strand
GGCTATTTCGAGCCGCACTGGTCGGTCAACCCAACCTGGACTCTCGTCCGTAGCGAACTGGCCAAGGGCCACCCGATCACTCGGGGCGTGGGCGAAGTGCGCACCTATGACGAGTGGTATTACCATATGCGATTTCCTAAGGACATGGAGGGCGTGACGAGCATCCTTTCGGGGCTGCCCGGCAAAGATACCCTCACTCGTCCCGATGGCCCGCATAGCGGCAACCCGGCGGTGCGCGCCTCGGTTGCCAAGGGCGAAAGCCAATCCCTGGCCTGGGCGCGCGAACGGGCCGATGGCGGCCGCGGCTTTGGCTACACCGGCGGCCATTTCCACTGGAACTGGGGCGTCGATGCCAACCGTAAACTCGTCCTCAATGCCCTCGCCTGGCTATGTAAGATCGAAGTGCCCGAAGGCGGGATCGAGTCGAAGCGGCCCACCCTGGAAGAACTCAAGCAAAACCAGGATTTCTCCCTGCCGGAAAAGTTCAATTTCCCGGAGATTGAAAAGAGAATCAAGGAAGGTAATTCCTGATTCTCGCCAAGAAGGAATTCTGCGATCTGAGGCGCCTTGCGCCTCAGATCGTTTCGCTTCACCTGCCGATCCTGCTTCGTAGAACTTGACCTGCCGCGTAAGATGACATTGCCCGCCTGCATGCCCTGCAAACACAAAAAATAGAAACGCGCCGGACACCGTTGTCCTGCCGCTTTGTGTTCCCGCCTGAATGACTGCCGGTTCCCTCCTTCCTTCCTCCCGCCGATTGGATGGCTAACATGCATCCCAAGATTCTTGCGAGTATGGCCGCGCCTTTGCTTTGCTGCGCGGCGCTTCATGCGCAGCCCAACCCCGAAATTCAACCGCTAACGCCCGCGGGGGTGACGATCGGTAAGGCGACCGAAATCACAATCAACGGGACGAATCTCCAGGAAGCCACGGGCGTGCTCGCCTCGTTTCCCGGCAAGTTCAAGTTCACTCAAGACAAGAAGACCGAAGCCACGCAGATCAAGGTTTCGATCGAACCCGATGCTGGCCTGCCCCCCAGTTTGCAGATCATTCGCATCAGCACGACCCGAGGCATTTCTGGGGCGCGTGTGATCGCCCTGGACAAGTTGCCCGTGGTTGCCGAAAACGGCCAAAACACAAGCAAGGAAAAGGCGCAAGAGGTGACTCTGCCCTGCGTGGTCGATGGAAAAATCGACGCCGAAACGGCCCGCTGGTTTCGCTTCAAGGCGAAAAAAGGACAGGCCGTGTCTTTTGAAACGATCGGGCGCCGGCTGGGGAGCAATCTCGATCCGCAGCTCACCCTTTACGACGCCAAGGGCAAGGAACTGCAAGGCGGCTATAGCAACGACTCTCCAGGGTTGCAGACCGATGCGCGCATCCGTTACGAGTTCAAGGAAGAAGGAAGCTTCCTCCTCGCGCTACGGGATGTCAGTTGGCGTGGCGGGGCTGATTTCCTCTACCGTTTGCGCATTGGCGATTTCCCCATGGCCACGACCCCCTTCCCCCTGGCTGTGGAAACGGGGAAACCGGGAACGGTTGGCTTTGCCGGACCTTCGACCGCTGCGGGTCTTTCGGCCAAGGTCAATGCGGCCGGGAAACCGGTAGGCGATACCATGCTCGTGGGCGCGACCCTGCCCAGCGGCGGCGATCCCGGCATGGCGGTCGAATTGCCCGTAAGCGCCATCGCCGAGGTGGAAAAATCGGGCAATAACCATCAATTGGCCCAAGCTCAACCGATCACGATCCCCAGCGCGGTGAACGGCCGCCTGCTCAAGCGCGGCGAGCGCGACTACTACAAATTCGCCGCGAAGAAGGGGGTGAAAATTGCGATCGACGGCACCGGTTCGGGCCCCTTCTCTCCCACCGAGGTTTATCTGGAAATCCTGGATGCCAAGGGAGGAAAGATTCAAAAAAGCGATCCGGGCGGCGTGCCCGTGCTTGAGTTCACTCCTCCCGCCGACGGCGACTTCACCCTGATGGTCGAACATGTCCATCTCTGGGGTGGTCCCACCGAGGCTTACCGCATCGTCCTGCAACCTCCGCAACCTCGGGTGAACATCACCTTGGCGCAGGATCGCTACGCCATCAACCAGGGAGGCGAGGTCGGCATTCCGATCCACGTCGAACGCAAGGGGTACGATGAGGCGTTCAAGGTGGTGGTGGTTTCACCCGCCGGGCTGCAAGGCACGCTCGAGATTCCCAAGGGGAAGCCGGCCAAGCCCGCCGACCCGGCCGGCACGATCGTCGTCAAGGCGCCACCCACGCTTCCCATGGGTCCTCAGCCGCTGGTCCTTGCGCTCGAGGGAAAAGTCGCCCATAGCTTTTCCGTTGCCAAACCCGTCAGCATCGGCCTCGCGGGACTACCGTATTTGCCTCATCAATTTGGGTCTTCGGCAGCGGTGGCCATTCTGGAAAAGCCGCCCTTCAAGGTCAAATCGACACTGGTCGAGAAGACCGCGAAGATTGGCCAGAAGGCGACGATCAAGGTAAAAGTCGTGCGCGACAAGGGGTTTGAAGGCGCGATCGCGGTATCCGTGGAAGGGTTGCCCAAGGAGGTGACCGCCACCACCGCTTCGATCGCCCCCAAGGCCACCGAAGTTGACCTGGTCGTGACCCTGGGCGCCAAGGCCGAAGCGGGCAAACCGAATCTGAAAGTGACCGGAAAATCGACCAAGGGCGCACGCGAATTCGTGGTGAGCAGCGGCGGTCACGAATTGCAAATTCAAAAGTAGTTGGATTTCGCGTCCATCAAACCGCTTCGGGGCACCGGCTCATAAAGTAGCAGGTGCGCCGAAAGCATTTTTACCAGTGCGATTTGGTGAAGTCTTTTTAGGCGACCAAAATACGCAGGCGCACGGTGAATCGACCGATGGCCTCGCCTTCCGGCGGCGATCAGAAGGTGGGGTTGAGCATCTGGCGCAAAACCTCGGGAGGCGCCGCGGCGTAGGCGCGGGGTTCGATCGTTGAGGCGGCCCGTCCCTGGGTCAAACTGCGCACACGGTCGGCATAATCGAAGAGCTTCGACATCGGCGCGATGGCGTCCACGACCCGGATTTTGCCCCGCACCTGAATGTCTTGAATCTCGGCACGCCGGGAATTCAGGTCGGCGGTCACGGATCCCAAATAATCTTCGGGAACATTGACCTCCAGCTTCATGACCGGTTCCAAAAGCACGATGTTATTCAGAAGCGCCTTGCGTACCGCATCGGCGGCAGCCACCTGCATGGCCACGTCGTTGGTGCGAACCTGATCCCACTCGATCGATTCCAGAACGGCCTCGATCTTCATCACCGGGTAGCCAAGCTCTCCGGATTGCAGCGACGAGCGCAAGCCATCGATCGCGGCATCGACCAGGGCCTCGGGCATCGAGTCAGGCCGGATCTTGTTGATGACCCGCACGCCCAGCGCATCTTCGGTCGGCGTTTTCTGTACTTTGTTCTTCGATCCTTTGCCCTTGGACTTGTTTTGCGAAGCACTGCTCTCTTCTTCGGGAGCGCTTTCCTCGATCGAGGATCCCAGATCGATCGGCGAAAAGGACACCGTCAACTTGCCGAAGATGGCGTTGCCGCCCACCATCCGGTCGCATTCTCCCTCGGTCGTGACGGCCTGGCCGATCGTCTCGCGGTAACTGACGCGCGGCTTGCCGACCCGGATCTTCAAGCGGAAATCGCGCTCCATCCGGTGCTGCTTGATCTCCAGGTGGAGCATGCCCATGCCGCTCATGAGCGTTTGGCCGGTGTCCTTGTCGACATTCACCAGGAAGGTCGGATCCTCGCGTTTGAGGATGGTCAGTACGTCGTTGAGCTTGTCCTTGTCGCCTGAGGATTCCGGCTCCACGGACCGGCTCACCACGGCCTGGGCGAACTGGATTTTTTCCAGAAGAATCGGGTGTTGCTGATCGCAAAGCGTATCGCCGGTGACCGACTCCTTGAGGCCGATCATGGCGACAATGTCGCCTTCGCTGGCCGTTTCCAGTTCGATGCGCTGGGTGGGATCGGCCTCGGTGTGGTACATCTTGGCGATGATTTCGCGGCAATCCTTGCCGGGGTTGGCCACTTTCGAGCCGACCTTCACCGAGCCTGAATAGATGCGCACGAAGAAAAGCTCTCCGTGGGTGTCGGCCACCACCTTGAAGACCAGGCCGCAGAAGGGATCCTTGACCGCGGGCTTGCGGGTCTCGATTTTGTCTTTCTTCTTGGGGTTGATCCCCTTCACCGGCGGACGATCGAGCGGCGAGGGCAGATACCAGACCATCGCATCCATCAAAAGCTGAATGCCGATATGCTCGCGGCCCGAACCGCAGAAGAGCGGCTGCAGGGTACGCTTGAGCGTCTGCTCGCGGATGAGCCGGCGCAGGCTCTCGACTTCGGGAGTTTTGCCCTCAAGCACCGCCGAAGTGATCAGGTCTTCCGGGTCGTTTTCGGTCAAAAGATCGAAGAGGCGGTTGCGCCAGGTTGCCGTTTCCTCGCGCATCTCTTCAGGGATTTCGAGGACCTGAAATGTCTTTCCTGAGTCGGCGGGGTTGTAGCGCAGTAGCTTTCCTTCGACCAGGTCGATGATCGCTTCGAACGGCTGGTTGCTATCCTTGACCGAACCGCTGCCGACGGGAATCGCCAGGGGTAAGGGCTTGGCTTCGAGCCGCTCGATCACGTCGGCCACGGCGGCGGGGAAGTCGGCCCCGATGACATCCATCTTGTTGATGAAGATCATCCGGGGAACTTCGTATTTTTCCGCCTGTCGCCAGACGGTTTCCGATTGCGCCTCGACCCCTTTCTGGGCATCGAAGACGACGACACAGCCATCGAGCACGCGCAGGCTGCGCTCGACTTCCGCGGTGAAGTCGACGTGCCCAGGGGTGTCGATCAGGTTCAGCGTGTGGTCGCGCCACTTGAGGGGGATGCAGGCGCTGTAGATGGTGATGCCGCGCTGCTGTTCCTCGGGGTCGTAGTCGGTGGTCGTGTTGCCCGAATCGACGGCGCCAAGCCGGTGCGTCGCCCCAGCGTAAAAAAGGATATGTTCCGAGGTTGTGGTTTTGCCGGCGTCGATGTGGGCGATGATGCCGAGATTGCGAACCTTATTCAGATCGGTTGGCGAAGAGGACATAACAAGACCCCACCTAAACGAAAACCACCCCATGTCGGGGTGGTTGAAAATCCCACGGGAAAACCGGCGCCAAGAACCTGCAAAGAAATCAGAGGGAAATAAAAAAAGGGGGGCATTGCCCCCCTTTTTTCTGTTGGTTCAGGTTTACCAGGCGAAGTGGGCGAACGCCTTGTTGGCGTCGGCCATCTTGATCGTCTGTTCGCGCTTGCTCACCGCTTCGCCTTCGCGACGGTAAGCCGCCATCAATTCTTCGGCGAGACGCAGGAACATGGGACGACCCGACTTGGAGCGGGAAGCGTCGATGATCCAGCGGATCGAAAGGCTTTGCTGGCGGGACTTATTGACCTGCATCGGAACTTGATAGTTCGCACCGCCAACGCGCTTGGAGCGGACTTCGACAGTCGGCTTCACATTTTCGATGGCGATCGAGAAGACCTCGACGGGATCGATGTCAGGCATACGCTTTTTGATCTGATCGATCGCATCGTAGAAAATGCGGGTGGCGGTGGCCTTCTTGCCATCCCACATCAGGCAATTGATGAACTTGGAGCAAAGCTTGTTGCCAAATCGAGGATCGGGCTTGAGTGTCGTCGCACTCGCGGTCATCTTCTTCGCCATGGGAGCAGTCGTTCCTTCGAATCTATTTCCGTGAGAATTTGTATGGGTCTAGCGGACTACTTCTTATCGATCTTGGCGCCGTACTTGGACCGGGCTTGTTTCCGGTCGGAAACGCCCTGGGAGTCGAGCACGCCGCGCACGATATGGTAACGAACGCCAGGAAGGTCACGCACGCGACCACCACGAACCAGGACGATCGAGTGTTCCTGAAGATTGTGGCCTTCACCCGGGATGTAGGCAGTCACTTCGACGCCGGTGGACAAGCGAACACGGGCGATTTTACGCAGCGCCGAGTTCGGTTTCTTCGGGGTCATCGTCTTGACCTGAAGACACACGCCCTTCTTGTGGGGGCAGCCTTGCATGGCCGGGTGCTTTGATTTGCTGAATTGCGGTACGCGCGGCTTGCGAACTAGCTGATTGATCGTTGGCATGGAATCTCAAAACCCTGTCCGGCACCGCCGGTTGCAAAATGCCCCAAAACATTAACTGTAAAGGCCAATTCAGGGAGGGTCAACCTCAACACCACCCCGCAATGGCACCTCACCCAAAGAAATCGAGAGGCCCAAAGGGCCTCTCTTCTCAAACGATGGCGTCTTGTTCAGCCCATCGTGCCATCATCCGCAAAAAGCGGAGAGTCCGGCCTTTTAGGCGCCGGGTTCCTTTGGTTCTTCCTCTTCATCGTCCTCTTCGTCGTCTTCATCATCGTCAAAATCGTCTTCATCGTCGTCTTCGTCATCAAACTCGTCGTCCAGGTCGTCTTCATCGTCCAAATCGTCGTCATCGAATTCGTCATCGTCGAATTCTTCTTCGTCGAATTCTTCCAAATCCTCGTCGTCTTCCTCGTCTTCGAGGTCGTCTTCCTCTTCATCATCGTCGTCGTCATCTTCGTCGTCTTCGAAATCTTCTTCTTCGTCTTCGTCTTTCGCCGAGGAATGTCCGTCAAAGGATTGCTCAATGGTTGCCATCCCGGAGAGGACTTCACCACCACCCGTCCACTCCTCCATGATCCCACCCAACCATTGGCGTCCAAGCATTTCAATTACCTCAAAAAATATCTTTGGGACCAACCAGGAAATCTCAATTTATCCGACTGGAAACCCATTGTCCCACTAATGGCCACCTTACACCCTTTTTTGCCACAAATCCCGCCATTTGGGATAGGGTTTCCGGTTTTTTTTCGATTTCCCCGCCAGGATCCCTCACCGACTTTTTTCCAGTGGCAAGATTTAGCGGTTTTTCCCGAAACGAACAGGGATTCAGCTCTTAAATTGGGTGATTCGCTTGCCAGAATTTTGGATAGCGTCGGCGAGCCTTTGTCGCACATTTTTCATAAAGGGTTGACTTCACTTTGCGCCCATTCGACAGCACTGGGAATAGGGATGTCGCAAATGAGCTCAAATCACCATGAAGTGCGCTCTTTCCCGTGGAAATGCCCCCCAAACCGAGCCCATCGGCTCCGACTCGGATGCGTTGCCTTGATCCCTGCACCAAAATTACCCAACTCAGCTGGTGCGATTGCCGCTTGCCAGAAAGTGGAGGCCAACTGACGCATGGGATCCGGCTGAGTCTGTTACCGGTTTTCAAGCCAGGCAAAGTTTGCGGAATCTTCATGTCGCAATACGAAATATTTGATGACCAGGTTCCCCGTCCACCGACTGCGTAATCAGCTGTGACCTATAAGGAAGCCACAAAATCCCGCGCCACGGGTTTGCCGGGCGATTCGTCATTGGAACGGGTGTCACTTGCGACGCTATCGCTTAACCGAATCGCTCAGGAACACAGCCTAACCCGCACGCCGGAACCAGAAATCGCGCAGCACCCGGATCTTTTCACGGCGAACCGCGTCGGGCGCCGTCGCCTCGAAATCGAGCGCCACGCCCGCAAAGCGGCAAAGCAACTGATAAGCATGCAGGCGGTGCGGAGGATTGGGGTGATCGAGGTACTCAAAGATCACCGGCAGGGCCGCGCCCATTCCCGACATGATCTCGATGCCGCCGGAGTTGTCCCCCATGACAAACCGCTCAAAGGCCCGCCTCGTCGCGCCCGGATCGGCGGAAAACCCGCCAGCCGCCCCGGAACTTGCGGAATCCTTCTGCATGCCGAAGGGGTCTTCGCTAAAGCTATTGCCCAGGTATTCCTGAATCGCGACCGGGTCGCGCACGATTTCCTGCGGTGTGCCATGCGTGCGCACCTTGCCGCTTTTGATCAGATAACTGCGGTCGGTGATCGTCAGAATTTCTCGCACCCGGTGATCGGTGACCAGGATGCCGATCCCCTGGTCGCGCAAATCGCGCACAATCCGTTGAATGTCTTCAATGGTTTGCGGGTCGATGCCGGTAAACGGCTCATCCAAAAGGATGAGAAGGGGATCGGCGACAAGGCAGCGAGCGATTTCCAGCCGGCGCTTTTCACCGCCCGAAAGGCGCGCGGCGTTATTCTTGCGCAAATGAAGAAGGCTGAACTGATCCAAAACCTTGTCGGTGCGCTCGATGCGTTCCATCCGGGTCAGCCGCCTGCCGATCGTGCGGTGCACCGGCATGGCTTCCAAAATCGCGTGGATGTTCTGTTCGAGCGTGAGTTTGCGAAAAACGCTCGTTTCCTGCGCCAAATACCCCATTCCAAGGCGAGCACGCCGGTACATGGGCAGCTGGGTAACATCGACACCGTTGAAAATGACCCGGCCGCCATTGGGGGTCACCTGGCCGGTGGTCATGCGAAAACTGGTCGTTTTGCCCGCGCCGTTGGGACCAAGCAATCCAACCACTTCGCCGATGTCGACCTGAAAACTGACGCCATCCACCACCTTGCGGCGGCCGTACCAGCGCTCAAGCCCCGTCACCTCAAGGATGGCCATCCCTAGCTCCCCAACCCACGACCCGCTTACCTGCCTACCGACAAACATCCGGCGAAGACTTGCAAGCGTCCTCCCTTCTATCCGAGCCGATTCCCGCACGACAAGTCCATTCATCCAAAACCGGCCCATTCCCATACATCAACCTTGCCCCGTGGCCTCATCCAGAGCTCAAATGCTCCCTAGGGGCCCCGATTTCTCCCATTTCCACACGCCAATCCAAGGAAAGGCACGCCAAGTTGGCCCTTCGCAACCTCATTCCCAAACCGGCAATCCAGGCCCGCATCAAGTCGATGGCCCGGGAAATCGAACAGGCGCTGGCCCTCGGCGAACTGGATGTTCTCATCTTGCTCAAAGGAGCTTTTCTTTTCGGCTCCGACCTGGTGCGCAACCTGGAGAAGGTTCAATCGGTCCACTTTGCCCAGCCAAAAAGCTACCGAGGCGACGCCAAAACCGCGGGGCAACTGGAATGGCACGGCCCCCAGTCGCTTGAAAATAAAGCCCCCACCATCCTCATTCTCGACGAGATCCTCGACACCGGCGCGACGCTGGCACGAGCCAAAAAAGAGATGCAAAGTTCCGGGTTCGACCGCGTGTTGACGGCAGTGCTCCTACGCAAAAACCGCTCCGAGCCCCCTGTGATCGAGGCCGACTTTGTCGGTTTTGAAATCCCCGACCACTTCGTCGTGGGCTTCGGACTCGACTACGGCGAGAAATTCCGGCATCTCGATGGAATTTTCATTCTCGAGCCCGAGGAAGCCCTCCATGATCGATGAACAGTGCCGCCTATTGATCCTCGGTTCCTCCCGGCTTGAAACGCAAAAAAATGAAGTCCTGGCGGCAGACGCCGGCTGGTCCCGCGTCGAGTCGGCGTCGCTTGAACAACCAGGCGCCTTCTTGAAGAGCCTTGCAAGATCGACCAGGGAACACGACGGTCTCTTCGTTCATGGTCTTGGTCCCGTCCCGACCTACCTGGCGGCCTGGCTGTTGCCGCGATCCGTTCCCATCATTGCCAGCGGACTGGGGGAGTCGGAGTTTTTCTGGAACCGCTGGCTTCGCCAACGAGTCAGCGCCTTTTGGGATCGGCCCGAGCCGGCGGCACCGGCCGGCGCCACCGATGCGCGGGAATTCTCACTGTGGGGTTTCGGAGATTGGACCTCGCGCGCCGGCATTCGCGAGATCCTCTGGGCTTTCACCATGATCCGCATTACCGGCTGGAAATGCCGCCTTCACCTGTTTGGCCAGGGGCCCTGGCAGGCCACGTTACGCAATTTCGCAAACCTTGCTTCGACCGGCGCCCAAATTGAATTTCACCCGTGTTACCCCGACCAACTGGCGGGCCGCCCCCTTCCCGCCCTCGTGTTTGCTCCTCAACCGCAAAATGTTCCCGACTGGCTGGTCGACTCCCTGGGCGAAACGGAAGTCTTGACCTCGGCAAAATCCCCAACGCTTGCCAGCGCGAAGGCCGCGCCGCGTCTCGTTCCGGTCGCCTGGAAACCGGCGGTCATGGCGGCAAGCGCCATGAGAGTTCTGGCGCGGTGCCGAGAATCGAACTCAACCCTTGGGGCCCAGGTGCCTGAATCGATTCGCTGGAACCAGGCCGCTTGCTACCGCGCCATTCGCCGCCACCTAAACCGGATCTGCGCGTGAAGAACTGGCAGATTTTTTTCCTGGCCCTGCTTCTGTGCGCCTTGGCCGCCGCGGCCATTCCCTGGATCTATCAACGGTCTCAATTCCTCACCGCGCCGCAGGTGCAAATCAATCGTGAACTGTGGGAGAACTCCAAGCCCGCATCGTACACGTTGCACATCCTCAAAACCGATGGGACGAGCAAAACCGCGGTCCTATTGCGTGTGGCACCCGGGCAAGAGAGGGTTTGCCGTGAAAACGGTTCCTTTTTGGGACAAGATCAGGCGGCAAAGTGGATGCCCGAAGCGCTATTTGATCAACTGAGTCAATGGCTCGCCGAAGCCGCGACCGACCCGGGCCAGCATTACCTGACGGCACGCTTCCACCCGCAATACGGACTGCCGATCCGCTCGGTCTTTCGCGCAAAGATTCAAGGAAAACGGGTGGAAATCCAGGTCGCGATTCAAACCGAGTAAAGCGACAGATCTACCGATTCGACCGGATCGGCCCACCCGTCGCAGTTCACCTTGAGCAAACGCGGCTCGTCGCCGCTCAAGTCCCAAGCCTGCAGGAACCACTTCCTTTCCGCGGGCGCCGTTGGGCTCTTATTGTCGCCAGGCTCGCTCTGCCCGAAGTCCGCTTTTAAGATCGGCGCGCGACCCAGTATTAAGTCAATCATGCCGCCGCCCTGGCGCCGTTCGATGTCGATCTTGCTTGGCTTTGGCGCCGCATGCGGGTGAGAGTGGTAGGTTCCCACCCACTGCAGTCCTTTTTCACGAAACAGGCGCAGCACCCGGAACATATCCGCGGGATCGGCCTCGAACCTTACGGCGCTTCGCAGCGTATTGATCGTTGGCTCAACCTGAACGACCCAAACACGCCGTCCAACCCTTTGGCCGCCGAGCAGGCCGCAACACTCGACAGATTGGTCCAAATCGGCATGACCCCTCATGTTAAGGAGGGTCGCGACGGTCGTTTGAACGAGTTCAGGATTGAAAATAGGATCCATCATGCGAATAATAGTTATTTCGTCTTATTGGGATTTGAGTTATGACAAAAGCGGGCGGCAAGCGAGATAAGGTCGTTTTGGCCTATTCGGGCGGGTTGGACACCTCGGTCATGGTGCCATGGCTGGGGGAAAAGTACAACCTGGACGTGGTTGCGTTTACGGTCGACCTGGGCCAGGGCGAAGACATCGAGAAGATTCGGTTAAAAGCACTCAAAACCGGCGCCGTCGAAGCCGTCGCGATCGATGCCCGCAATCTGTTTGTCGATTGTTTTGTGTTTCCCGCGCTGATGGCCGGCGCCATGTACGAGGGCAAATACCCCCTGGCGACCGCACTTGGCCGCCCCCTTATCGCCAAATTGATGGTCGATGCCGCGCGCGAACACGGAGCGAAAGCCGTCGCTCACGGCTGCACCGGCAAGGGGAACGACCAGGTCCGCTTCGATGTCACCTTCCAGACGCTGGCGCCCGATCTGAAGGTCATCGCTCCGGTGCGCGAATGGAAAATGAGTCGCGACGATTCCCTGGCCTACGCGGCCAAGCACGGAATCCAGGTCGAGGCCACCAAGGAAAACCCGTTCAGCGTCGATCTCAATGTGTTTGGCCGCTCCTGCGAAGCCGGCATCCTTGAAGATCCCTGGGTCGAGCCGCCCACGGAGGCCTACGCCTGGACGACCGAAGTCGCCAACGCGCCCGATACCGCCGAGTATGTCACCATCGACTGGGACCAGGGCAAACCCGTTGGACTGAACGGCAAAAAGATGGACGGCGTGCCCCTCATCGAAGAGCTGAACCGCCTGGGCGGCAAACACGGTATCGGCCGCATCGACCATATCGAAAACCGCCTGGTGGGCATCAAGTCGCGCGAAATCTATGAAGCGCCCGCGGCGCTGATCCTGCATGAAGCCCACCGCGAACTCGAATCGATGTGCCTGAGCAAACAGGCGCAGCGCTTCAAGACGCTGGTGTCGCAAGAATATGCCGACATGATCTACAACGGCCTCTGGTTCAGCGGTTTTCACCAGGACCTGGCGGCATTCGTCAGCAGCAACCAGCGCTTTGTCTCGGGCCAGGTGCGAGTAAAGCTCTTCAAGGGAAAAAGCACGCCCGTCGGCCGCAAGTCCGAACACAGCCTCTACAGCAAGGACCTCGCCACTTACGAAAGCGGCGATCAGTTCGACCATGAGGCCGCCAAGGGCTTCATTCGCCTTTGGGGACTTGGTCAGCAAACGCAAGCACAACGGCAACTCCTCAAGGACGGCAAGGGGTTCGCCCTGCCCGGCCTGATGGGACCGTCGTCCAAGAGTTAAATCGATCATTCAGAGGAACTGGTTTTTATGCCTTTAGCCGAACAGTTTGGAATCAACGACCTGGCCCGCTGGCTGGGTCTCGATGCGCGCGAAGTGACCAGACTGGTCTCTCGGGGGAAACTACCTGCCCGCAGAGTCGGCGGAGAGTGGCGATTTCAGCGGGCGGAAATCACCCGCTGGATCGAAACCGAATTGCAAATCAGTTCCTCCGATGAACTTGTCCGCTTCGAACAATCGCCGATCGCCTTGCAATCGACCTTACATCCGGCGGGCGGCAGCATGACCGACCATATCTTGCTGCCCGAATGCATCGCCTTTCCCTTGCAAGCGCGCACCAAGGGAAGCGTTTTGCGAGAACTGGTTCAGGTGGCGGGCAACTCCTTCCGCATCTGGGACCCCGACACCGTACTTTCCGCGGTGGAAGTGCGCGAAGAAAGATCTTCGACGGCGATGGGCATGGGGATCGCCTTTCCTCACCCCGGCAAACGCCTCACCGCCGAGATTTCCGAGTCGGCCGTATCGCTTGGGGTCAGCCTCGGGGGCATTCCCTTCGGCGCGCCCGATGGCAAGTTGACCCAGGTGTTTTTCCTGGTACTTGCCACCGACGATGCGACCCATTTGTCGATTTTGGCAAGGCTCTCCCGCCTTTTCCGCGCCGATGAGACGCTTGCCGAACAAATCCTGGCTTGCGGCGATTCCCACCAAACGCATGAATTTCTGCGCAAACTCGAGCTCGGCTTTTTGGGCGATTCGTAAATCCGACCTTCTGCATCCACCCGCTGATAAGGATATTCCACGCTTCGACTTCTCGATCGGTCCCCATGCACTCTGGCTTTCCCCATATCCTCGTCAGCGACTTTGATGGGACGCTGACCCAGGTCGACTTTTTCCAGGCGGTGTTGTCGCAGATCGTCCAGGATGATTTGACCATTTGGAACGACTATGTCGCCGGCCGGATCACCCACTTCGAGGCGCTGGCGGGTTACTACCGCAAGATCGACTGGAAGGAGGAACGCCTACTGGCGCTCGTCCATAGCCTTGGCTTCCCTGAGGATTTTTCCGGCTGGGTCGATCGACTCGCACAAGGCGGCTTTGGCATGGTCATCGCCTCGGCCGGCTGCGAATGGTACATCCACAAACTGGTGGAAAAGGCAGGCGCTCGCGATCGGGTGACGATCCACGCCAATCATGGCGCCTTTGTCGAAGGCAGGGGACTCGTGATGGAGCTGCCCCGGAAATCTCCCTTTTTTGAACCCAATATCGGCATCTCCAAAGAGAATGTCGTGGCGCACTGGCAACGCGAAGGGAAGAAGGTCGCCTTTTCCGGCGACGGCCCCACCGACCTCAAAGCAGCATTATTGGTTGATCCCACCATGCGTTTCGCACGCGGAACGCTGGCCTCCACCTTGCGCCAGATGGGAGAGAAGTTCACGGAGTTTTCCGACTGGACCGAAGTGCCCAGGCGGCTCCTGCAAATCACCTCAAAATAGACCTTTCGCGGCAAACCAGTCGACCGGTGGGTGGCCCTTGGCTTGCAGCCACTCGTTGGCCAGACGGAAATGATCGCAACCCAGAAACCCACGATGCGCCGATAGGGGGGAGGGGTGGCTCGATTCCAGAATGAGGTGATGGTCCTCGTTGATCAACGGCCGAAACACCTTGGCCGGATTGCCCCAAAGCAGAAACACGCTTTCCTGTTTGCTTTGTCCAAGCTGAGAAACAATTCTTTGGGATAGAGTTTCCCACCCCTTGTCTCGATGCGAAAAGGCCTGACCGGCCCGCACGGAAAACACGGTATTGAGAAGCAGCACCCCCTGCTCGGCCCATCCGGTCAGATCGGTGGGGGGCAGTGCGCCAGGCCGTTCTTCCCCGTAAGTGCGGCGCAGTTCCTTTTGAATGTTGGCAAGCGAGGGCGGCGCCTTGACGCCTGCAGGTACGGAGAAGGACAGGCCGTGGGCCTGGCCCTTGCCGTGATAAGGATCCTGGCCCAGGATGACGACCTTGACCTTTTCGGGCTCGACATGCTTGAGCGCCGCGAAGAGCTGCGGTTGAGGCGGAAAAACATCCTGAGTGGAAATCTCGCCCAGGTACCAGTTGGCCAATTCCCGCCACCAGGGTTCGATCTCGGGATCACCCAAAAACGACCGCCAACTGCCCGGCAACTTGATTACGCCCACCATGCTCCCCTCATCATTTCATGAACGATCTCCTTTTTGGATTTCATTCATAAAAGAAATCTAGGAGGAGGTTGTCCCGATTCCCCCATGCCGACTCCACCCCAATCGTTTCCCGGTGCCCCCTTGCCCCGACCCCATCACGGTTGGTCGCTTGATCATGGTTTGAGCCTTGCCGCGCACTATATGCGCGACCTGAGCGTTTCGACGCCGCTCTTTGCCCTCGCCGTCTTGTTGACCTTGTGCTTGTTGATTTCCAGCCGCATTCCCGGTCCATATCCCGGATTCTCGCTGACGCTCGTGGGCCTGGGGTTTTGCCTGGCGGCCTTGTCGCTACGTTCTACCTGCGGCGCCGTGGTCTCCTCCCTCCTGCTCTATCTGGCGGCGGCCTTCTTCTTTCTGTTTTATTCACGGCTTGATGCCGATTTTCCCAACCCGGCGGCACTCAGTCGCTTGACCGATCAGCCGCGGCCTGCATTTGCATCAAGGGACGACGTGCAAATCGCCGCCCGCGTGCGCGAAAAACCGGAACGCCCTTCCCCCTCCTCGGTGCCCTCCTGGAGCCGCGAGCCGCGGGTGGGGTTCATCGTCGATGTCGAATTTCTATCCTGGCCAGGCCACCGTCAATCGTGTTCGGGAGCTTTGTGGTTACGCTGCCCGGGCACCCCGGAGGATTACCCGGCCGGGAAACTCTTGCGCGCTCGCGGCAAACTGCGCCCCGTCCCATCTGCCATGAATCCGGGTGAAGCGGCGCCGATGGCGTACCTGGTGCGCAAAGGCGTCTCGGGCACGTTCGATTGCCGTGAAGCGCCGCTCGTCGAAATCGCGGAGGGATCGCTCTGGGACACCGGTGGCTGGTCGCTGCAACGCCTGATTAGTCCGCTGAAAGTTTGGGCCACGGCAAGGCTTGGCTACCTTCTTGAAGGAGAAGACACCGGTCTTGCGGAAGCGTTGCTCCTGGGCAATACCCGGGCCGTGGAACGATCCGAATGGGAGAAATTCCGCAAGACCGGCACAATCCATGCCCTGGCAATCAGCGGGCAACACCTCGTGGTGGCCGGTTCGATTATCTATTGGTTGCTTGCCCTCATGCGGACCGGCCAAACGGTCAACCTGCTTCTATCCACGGCTTTTGTCGTCGTCTACGCGCTCATCACGGGCGCTCAACCTTCGGCGGTACGCGCCTCGATCATGGTGGCGGCATTTTGCGCCGCGGTGCTTCTGAACCGCAAAACTCCGGCGGCCAACATCCTTTGTCTTGCCTGGATTCTGATCGCCTTGATTCAACCGTCCGATTTGACCTCAGCCGGATGCCAATTGTCTTTTTTGGCCGTACTGCTGCTTGATGGCTGGCAGCGCTGGAGATTGCGCGAACGAGCGCCGCTTGCCGAAACCGCGTCCGATCCGGAGCAGATTTTGCAGCGGCTGCAGCAAAGCCTGCGGCCATGGTGGCGCAAGGCATGGGACACCGGCCTGCGTGTCCTGGGCGAATCGTATCTCGTCAATGCCTGGGTCTGGTGTGGCTTGTGCCCGTTGATCTGGTGGCACACCGGGCTGATCAGTTTGAGCGCGCTTCTTCTTGGTCCGCCCATCGCGCTTTGCTGCACGGCGGCGCTCGTATCCGGCATGCTGGCGGTGCTTTTGCCGATTCCCTTTCTCGACCGGCTTCTGGCTTTCGTTGCCAATCGCTTCCTTGACTGGACGCGGTTCCTGGCCGATATCGGCGAAGATTTGCCGCTGTCCTGGCTTTACCGTCCGCCTCCGCCTCTTTGGTTCCTGTCGCTCTGGCTGGTGTTCATCGTCCTGGTGCTCGTTCCCAGACGAACCTTGATGACGAAGAGGCTAAGTTTTTTGGCCTTTAGTTCCCTTCTGTTGGCCATTTCTTATTTGCCCATCCGTTGGGCTCCCCAGCAGCTCAACATCCATGTCCTTGCCGTCGGACACGGCACCGCGGTGCTCATCGAAGAGCCGCAAGGCCGGGTCGTGCTCTACGATGCGGGATCGCTCGTGAGCGGCGATCTGACCGGCAAGCTGATCTCCCAGGTGCTCTGGCACAAGAACATCAAGCATCTGGATGAGATCATCCTGTCGCACGCCGATACCGATCATCTCAACGCGGTAAGCATGCTCCTGGAGCGCTTTTCCGTGGGCAAGTTGAGCATGGGACCGTCCTTTAACAAGCGCGACGACAAGCAGGCGGCCGAGTTTCGAGAAAAGATGATCCAAAAGGGCGTCGTGATGGACACGATTGCGCGAGGTTCGACCAGCGGAAATGAAGTGGTCTACTCGGTGCTCCATCCGGAGCCAGACGACGAAAATCCGCGCACGCAAAACCTCGGAAGCCTGGTCATCGCGATTGAGCATTTTGGGAAAACGGTCCTGCTGACCGGCGATCTGGAGCCGCCGGCCACACAGCGGCTATTGGGGCAGGAGAATCTGCCGAAAAACCTGCTCGCCATGATGGCGCCCCACCATGGTAGCCCGGCGGCCAATCCCGATTATCTCTGGAGGCGTTTTTCTCCACGCCTGGTCTTTTCCAGCGAAGGCGAGGAACCCCGGCGCACACGTGCACCGGGAGGCGCGCTGGCCAAGGAGATCCCCCTCTGGAAGACCTCAGAGAAAGGGATGATCACCCTCAAGGTCGGCCCAAAGACGGCCAGAGCCATCGCCTTTGCCACCACCGAGATCATGGCGCTAGAAAATCTCCCGGCAAATGAGTGACCTTTAGCGCGGGTACTTCCCTTGTATTGCCGACGGTACCGACGGACATGGGATGTCATCAGCCATTGCATCCACCGACTGAGATCACCATCACCATGCGGCCAAAGCATCAGATGAAAATGGTTGGTCATGAGGCAATAGCCGACCAAGCGCATTGGAATCCGCTCGTGTGCCTCACGCATCAACCCGACAAACGCGGCGAAGTCCTCGTCCTAGTGAAAAACATCCGCGCGACCATTCCCGCGATTGAGGACATGATAGACATCGTTGCCTTTCGACGCTCTCGCTGTTCTTGCCATTCCTTCAGTCTAAAAATGGGCAAAGCCATAGCAAAATACAATGTTACTTTTTCCTATATTCAAACCACTAACTCAATTGGCCAAACCAATTAATCAAACCGTCACCATCTAAATAAAAGTTCAATATAAGTCCATCACAAAACAATAGATTATTTTCCGAATTCATAGACTCATCTAGATTTAAACAATTACGAACATTTACGTAAGGGTAATCAAAATTATTGAGAACACTCACCCCATTGAAAGCACAAATAAATCTTCCCGCAGAATAAACGTCTTTCGAAATCTCACCCGGTCTTTCCCAAAATGGTATTCCACCAATTTTCATTCCTCGATAGCTCGACAGCGCCATCATAACAAGTCTTTCAAACCAAGGCCTTTCATTCATTAAAGAAGTGCGCTTGACGAGCGTCTTAAAGACATTTGCTGCAATGGGTTCGTCAAAGAAATCGCAAGACCGATGCCGAACCCCATAACAAGTAGGAAATTTCATTGCAGGTTGTGGGGCGGACATCACCAAGTCATCGATTCCCAATTTATGCCATTCAAACTCAAAGTCGATGCCTATATGAACGTCCATATCTTTGATAAAGATCAAAAGGACATCACCAGGAAGAGGCGGCATATGATCAAAGGAATCAATGAAAGAATACTGCGCCAGAAAAATCAGAGGCTTGCCAAACTCGTCCGTTGGCCATTTTAGGCTTCTCGGTCGATAAGGCAGCCCGTGTACTTTGGTTAAATGACGCTCGGGCGGTTCTCCTTTGCCAAAGGCACACCGGTCAACCGGCAAGGAAGGTCCTAAATCCAGGCCCTTTGCCTGAGCCAAGTGCCGATAGTATTCGATACCGACCAGGGCACTTGGCGAATCGGTGAATAAACCAGGCAAATCTTGAGCATCGGTTTCGTCGATCTTCCCCTTGGCGTTGGTGAGTAATCGCTTGCGCCAATCGTCTAAATCAAAATAAGGATGCGGCATATTTTTTGCTCTTAAATATCTGCAATTTAAATCGCCAACCTATATAAACTCTTATAAAATAAAGAACCCACTTCTAATCATCTGTTCAATCTGAGTCCAGTGAAGCACGAATAAACGGGACATTCTAGAATGGCACTAAGCGAGCGGTAAGCTCAAAAGGCAAAAGGACTTGAGAAAAACAAAGTCCTCCTGGCACCATGGCGTTGTCACACGCCCCTTGGGCAAGGAGGCTCTCGGATGTACCGACGGATTGATACCGCACTACGGCGGATTCGGCAAGACCTCGGCAATCTTCTGGATCGCTCGACCGTCCAAAGGACCTGTCGGCAAGTCGGGCACACAGGTGGCGAGCCGGGATCCTCTACCAGTCCCTATGCCGCCCTTCACTGGTTCTGGTTCTTGCTCTAGGTCCTAAGTAGCAATACCGCTCTCGAACATATCGCCACGCTCGCCAAGAAGGCGTTCACCGACTCGGCCTACTGTCAGGCGTGAGCGCGACTTCCTTTGACCGTCTACCAACGATCCTTCGCGCGCTGATCAAGGCGTTTATCCCCCCGAAACGTCCAAAGGTTGATGGCATGGGCACCGCACCTTCTTGATCGACGGTTCGTCTTTTTCTGAAACACCTCAAGCAAACGATGAAGATGGATGTCTTGAAATGCAAGCACGTCGAAGGCGTTCTCAAGGAGCTGACGGTGTATGCAATGGTTTACAACATCGTCCGCCTGGTGATGACGGAGGCGGCACGGCGCCAGGAGGTGGCCGCAAACCGGATCAGTTTTGTCGATGCGCTGCGATGGCTGCTCGACTCGAAGGCGGGAGACGAGTTGGTCCCACTGAAAGTGAACCCGGATCGTTCCGGTCGAGTGGAGCCGCGTGTTCGCAAGCGGCGGCCAAAAGAATTTCCCGTGATGAAAAAGCCACGCTCTGAATGGCGCAAGCAATTGATGGGCAATGACTTTGCGGATTAGCTTAGTGCCATTCGGGACATTCTACTTTTACTATGGCCCTCATCCTTTACGATGTCGACGCAAAGAGAACTTTCCGGACGAAGACTGCGCAGTTGGGCAGTCTTTGAATGCACTTAGACTGGTTCATGATCAGACCGATCTAAACAGCTTTTGGGGCTCAAGAAGGAGACGGGATCCCTGCGCGGTGCCTTTCCCCCCCCCTCCTTTTTATCCTTGTTAGTCGATTAGTCTTCGCTGCCCACGGTCCTTTTCCGAACGCTCCTCTGCCGCTACTCGCCACGGTCTTCGCCATCATTCAAGCGCGGCCGCCCCCGAGGCCGCATGGACGCCTCAATTCCCAATTCAATTCGCATGCCGATAGCGATCATTTCAATGCGGTCGGCGCGCTGCTCGAACGGTTCTCCGTCGGGCAAATCACCATGAGACCTTCGTTTCGTAAGCGCGACGACGCGGCGGCCGTTGACCTTGGCAAAAAAATGGCCCGGGCCAAGGTCGCCTTGAAAACGATTGCGCACAGATCGATCACCGAGGAAGGCGGCGGCGTTTCCACGGTGCTTCCTCCGGAACCAGGCGATGAAAAACCGACCAGCCAAAATGTCGCGAGCCTGGTCATAGCCATTGAGCACTATGACAAGACCGTACTTTTGACAGGCGAGCTGGAACCGCCGGGCACGCAGAGATTTTTGAGTCAGCCCGACTTGCCAAAGAATTTGCTGGCGATGATGGTGCCCCATCATGGCAGCCCGGCGGCCAATCCCGATTACCCCTGGAGGCGCTTGGTTCCCAAGTTCGTCTTTTCCAGCGAAGGTGAAGAGCGGCGCACGCGCCCGGCAGAAGGGGGGCTCGCCAAGGAAATACCGCTTTGGAAAACCCAGGAAAAAGGGACGATCACACTCGAAATCGGCCCCAAGACGGCCAGGGCCATCGCTTATGCCGCGGGAGAAATCATGATTTTGGAGAAGGCGCCATCAAGCAAGTGAGCACGACAAAAACAGGCAAGAAGTGCTTAAAAAACAAATAGTAAAATAGAGAAAAAAAACAAAAAAAATCACTTCGAGGTGAAGTCGGGGTGGCGCACGGTGAGCACCGGACAGGGAGCGTTGCGGACGATCTTTTCGGCGACGCTGCCGAGCAACACATGGGACAGGCCTGTCAATCCGTGGGTGCCCATGATGATGAGGTCGACTTTTTGCTCTTTGGATAGAAGCAGGATTTCGTCGAACGCAAACCCCTCACGGCAATGGGTCACGACCGGGATTCCCAATTTCACCATTTCATCCGAAAGCGATCCCAAAGGGGGTTGGGATTGATGCAAGGGAGAGCCGCCCACGAGAAGTTCCGGGCTCGTGGCCGGAAAGTCCCCCGCCAGGGGCGGCAGCGGTTGAATGACATTGAGCAGGTGGATTTTGGAAGAGAACTTCAAGGCGATTTGAATGCCGTAATCGACCGCCATCCGGCTCGACTTGCTGAAATCGGTCGGGATCAGGATCTCGCGGATTTCCAGCGGCATGATCCGATTCTTGTCAGGCATGGCACGTCATTGGGTTCATGGTGTTATGACCTGAGTTGATTTGACGTTCGCCCGGAACCAAGTGATTGCCGGACGAGGTCATTGGCGGACGAGCTTGAAAAACGCCTCGATCAATTTCTTGGAAATGGGGCCCGGCTTGCCGCCGCCGATGACGCGGTTGTCGCACTTGGTCACCGGAATGATCTCGGCGCCCGAACCGGTGAGGAAGCATTCCTCCGCGGCGTAAAGGTCGTGGCGAGTCAACGTGGTCTCTTCCACTGGGATCGCCAGTTTCTTGGCCAGTTCGATGACCGTGCCGCGCGTGATTCCTTCGAGGATCCCGGCGTTGATATGGGGGGTGAGCACTCGCCCGTGCTTGATCAGGAAGATATTGTCGGCGGTGCACTCGGCGATTTCGCCGTTCTGGTTGAGCATGAGCGCTTCGGGCACGCCGGCGCGGATCGCCTCGAGCTTGGCCAGAATGTTATTGAGGTAGTTGAGCGACTTGATGCGCGGATTGAGCGCGTTGAGGTGATTGCGAATCGTCGAGGCGGTGACGATTTCCATCCCCTGCTCGTACATCTCCTTGGGGTACAGCGAGATCGAATCGACAATGATGATGACGCTTGGCTTGGCGCAGCTTCTTGGGTCGAGGCCTAAGTTGCCCACGCCGCGCGTGACGACAAGACGGATGTAGCCATCGGCCAGGGTGTTGGCTGCGACGGTTTTGTTGACCGCCTCGGTCATCGCCTCGAGGCTGAGCGGAATCTGCAAGCAGATGTGGTTCGCGCTTTCGTAAAGGCGATCGAGGTGTTCCTTGAGCTTGAACACCTTGTTGCTGTAAATCCGCAATCCCTCGAAGACACCGTCGCCGTAGAGGAATCCATGGTCATAAACATGAACGGTGGCCTTCTCGTGGGGGACCAGGTTTCCATCGAGATACACGATGCGGGACATGATGAAACTCGTTCAAGTAGGCAAATAACGGCAAATCAACCCGATAACCGCCAACCCCAGGAGGACCGGGTCTAGGCAACTTGCCTGACGCCTGCGTCGACAACCAATCCCCGGCCCAGTTTGACAATCCGGTCGGTATCCCTGGTGATATCCAGATTATGGGTAACCATAAGGATAGTGAGGCCTTCTTCCTTGTTCAGGCCTCGCAAAATGCGGATCACCTCGCTGCCCGATTCGTCGTCGAGATTTCCCGTCGGTTCGTCGGCCAAGAGCAGGCGAGGTTTTGTGATCAGCGCTCGCGCCAGGGCGGTGCGCTGCATCTCGCCGCCGGATAGTTCGCGGGGTTTGTGACCCACGCGATGACCCAGGCCAACCCGCTCCAAAAGGCTCAACGCCTGGGTTTTGATGCGCGATTTCTCGCGAAACCAGCGAAAAGGCCCATGACCGATCATCAGAGGAAGCATCACATTTTCCAGGGCCGTCAACTCCGGCAGGAGATGGTAGAACTGGAAAACAAACCCAAACACCTCGTTGCGGATGCGGTCGCGTTGTTTCGTGGCGAGTGTGTCGATCCGCTTGCCATCGAATTCGATGGATCCCGAATCGGCCGCATCGAGTAGCCCGATCAGGTGAAGCAAGGTGCTTTTTCCCGATCCCGACTGGCCGACGATACTGACAAATTCTCCGTGGTTGACTTCCAGGTTGACCCCGTGCAGCACCGGCACGGTGATGACATCCTTGCGGTATGCCTTCTTCAAGTCATTCACGCGAAGGATGGCATTGTTGCACATTCCGGGTTTCCACCTCGATGCAAAGGGTGAAATCTGCGCGGAGTCGTCAGGGCCGTCCAGCAGTGCGGCCGCGTGGGTTCCCTGGGAATGGGAATTCGTCATCGGCACGGTTTCGAGAGCCAGGTCATTATTCATAGCGAAGCGCCCTCACCGGGTTGAGACTTGCGGCCCTGAATGCGGGGATCAAACTGAAAGCGACGGCAATGGCGACCGCGCCGAGGTTGACAAGCAGCACGCCCAGCGTGTGGATGTCGGTGGGGATTTTGTCGAAGTAGTAGATGTCGCGCGGGAAGATCTCTTGCCCGGTCATCATGCTGATGATTTTTTCAATTTCGTTGATGTTGTTCGTGATGGCCAGGCCGAGGGCCGTGCCGCAAATGCAGCCGATCACCCCAAGCAGAAGGCCATATCCCAAAAAGATCTGCATGACTCCCATGCGGGAGGCGCCAAGCGCCTTCAAGATGCCGATATCGCGCGTTTTTTCGGCAACGATCATGGTGAAGATCGCCAGGATGCCGAATCCCGCCACGCCGATGATCATGAAAAGGAGAATATTCAGGATCGACTTTTCGACGCGAATCGCCGCGAGCAGCGCCCCCTGCTTTTCTTCCCAGGTCACGACTTCGACCGGCTCCTCGCGCAAGAGTTTCCTCAAGCGCGCCACGACTTCGGCGGCCTTGTTGTAATCCTTCAGACGCACGAGAATCGAAGTGACTCGTTCCTCCATCGTGCGCAGTTTTTGCAAGTGCTCAAGCGGTACGAACACATATTGGGAATCGTATTCGCTCATTTCGGAATGGAAGTAATCGACCAGCGCGAACTTGTCGTGCACGGGTGCCATTTTTTGGCCGCTGACGGTCGTGATGATCACATCGTCGCCCGGCTGAAGGGCGCGGATATCTTTGACCGGGTTGTCCGGCCCGGCGTTACGGTCGCGAAAATGGGCAATGGCATAACCGATCACGGCGCCCTGAGGGACGTGAGGTTGCGAAGGAACCGCATCGGGTGGGGGCGGTGAATCGGGGTCCTTGGGAAGCTCGCGGAAATGTTGGGGAACTTTTTCGACGATCTGATTTTTCTTTTGCTGCACCTTGCCCGCTTCGGAAAGGTTGAAACTGGGATTGGCCTTTCTGTCGGCCTCGGTGAGGAATTCGACGAACCCACCGACCGCGGCGCGGCTCTTGGGATCGATACCGATCAGGCGGACATTGCGGGTAAAGGGAACGCCCCGGTACTGAAACTGAAGCATCGCGAAGATTTCAAGCGTGGGCGCCATCGCCACGATGTTTTCTTTGAGGAAGGGATCCGACTTGATCAGGGCCATCTTGGCCTCGGGATCGGTGAACCCGTCGTAGTCGAAGGCTTCAATGAGGACATCGGAGAGCAGTCCGTGCAGGCGGTCGCGCAGCTTGGTGCTGAAGCCGTTCATCACGCTGTTGACGACGATCAAGGTCGCCACCCCGAGCATGATGCTGACGATGCAGATCATCGCCAGCCAGCGGGTTTGCAGGTAACGAAGGCACAGGATTATCTTGTACAAAGACCACCTCTCAAGCTTCCGTGCCTAGCTTCATCGGCTGCGAGCCGAGCGAACCCGATCCTCGGGTTCATGAAGCTGGACCATCCTTGGCCTCGGGCCGCAATGTCGAAGTCTCGGGCCTCAACAACGGGAATAAGATAACATCGCGTATCGTCTGGGTGTCGGTCAATAGCATGGCGAGCCGATCGATTCCAATCCCAAGTCCGCCGGCGGGCGGCATGCCGTATTTCAAGGCCGTGACGAAATCGTCGTCCATCTTGGCCATCGATTCGTCGGCGGGCATGCCGGCCAACTGGTTACGGAACGCTTTTTCCTGGGTGATCGGGTCGTTGAGCTCAGTGTAAGCATTGGCCAGTTCCATGCCCCGCACAAAAAGCTCGAACCTTTCGGCGATGTGAGGCAGGTCTCTTTTGCGCTTGGTCAAGGGGCACAGGGAAGCCGGGTAATCGTAAACAAACACCGGCCCGACCAGGTGCTTCTCGACTTTTTCCTCAAACAGCTCCTGAACGATGACATCCAGATCCTTGCCCGCCGCGGTCAGGCCGAATCTCGCCGCCGCGCTCTTGATCGATTCTTCGTCCCCAAGTCTCGCGCCAGCATGACGTTCGAGCAATTCGCCGTAGCTTTCGCGCTTCCAGGGAGGGGTGAAATCGATCTCGTGGCCGGAGAACTGGATTTTGGTCGAGCCATGAAGCTCCTCGACGCAGGCGACGAGCATGCCTTCGGTCAAATCCATCATGCCGCGATAGTCGGAGTAAGCCTGATAGAGCTCAAGCAGGGTGAATTCGGGGTTGTGTTTTTGGCTGATCCCTTCGTTACGAAACACCCGGCCGATTTCGTAGACCCGCTCCATGCCGCCGACGAGCAGCCGCTTCAAATGGAGTTCGAGCGCGATGCGCAGGTAAAGTTCGATGTCGAGGGCATTGTGATGGGTTGTAAACGGCCGGGCGGCCGCCCCACCGGCAATGGCATGCAAGGTCGGCGATTCGACCTCCATGAACCCCCTCTGGTCCAGAAACCGGCGGATCGTGCGCACCATGCGGATCCGCTTTTCAATTCGCTCACGAACTTCGGGGTTGTAGGTCAAATCGAGGTAGCGGTGCCTCAGGCGAAACTCGACATCGGTCATGCCCGCATGCTTGTCCGGATGGGGAAGGACCGATTTGGCCAAAATCGTCAGGGTCAGAGCGAAAACCGTCAATTCGCCGGTTTTGGTGGTGCCAAAGGTGCCGTCGACGGCCAACAAGTCGCCGAGATCCAGCAAGGCGGCCAGCTTCCAGCCGGTTTCTCCGACTTGCTTCTTGCCAAGCATCACCTGGACGCGGCCGCTTGAGTCTTGCAAGTCGAGGAAGTGAACATTCCCCATGACGCGGCGAAGGACAATGCGGCCGGCGATTCGCACCGGCGGCGGCGCTTCCGCGTTGACCGTTAAAAGGCGGACGGCGCCGATGGGCTGGTGGTCGTCGACTCTTCCCCCCCAGGGGTCGAGGCCGAGCGCGGCAATCTGATCAAGCTTTTCCAGGCGAACCGATTCATGCGTTTCATGCGGAAGCGACACAGATAACCCTTCTCTTTCCTCGTCTTTGGCCAACTACCTACAAAAGTACGGGCCCCGAAAAGGCCGCGTCAAGAATAGATCGAGACTCGGGGCGATTGCCCTAAATCCGGACTGCAGCCTTGTTGCCATTGCGGGCCTGCAATCGATCCCCTCAAACAGGGCCTGCAAGTGATCTTATTTTTTCAGCCAAAGGGAGGGCGAAGAGACCTGGTGTTTCGTCCCCGAATCGTGAATCGCCTCCAAAAGGGCGAGCGTTTCCAGGTTGTCATCGCCCGAAGCGAACAGCGTTCGGCCTTGGGCCAACCCCACCATCAGATCGGCCATGGGCCAGATGAAGGCGTCGGGAAACCAGGCGGCATTCCACCGGGGTTGGAACCAGACTCCCGGCTCGTCGAGCGTGGAATAATCGATGGTACTCGGAACGCGGTTGGGCCATTCTGGCCAGCCAATGGCGCCCTTCGCCACACCTCGAGTCCCCTCGAAGCGCCAGCGGATTTCCATGGAAGGGGCGCCGCCCTCCTTGACCGGGCCGGCCCAGACATCGTCCCAGGCACTGGCGCGCGCGCCCGATTCATATTCGAGGATGTACAGGTTGATCCCGTCTTCATGGGCGAAGTGCGTACGCGGATCCTTGCGGAAGCTGGCAAACACCCGATCGGGCGTGCCCAGCCAGTAGCGAAAGGTATCGAGGTGATGAATGCTCATGATCCAGGTGGAAAGGGAGCGCAATCCCTTGGCCCAGGGCATCCAGTGAGGAACCGCGCGCATGTCGATCGTGGCGAGCAAGGCATCGCCCAATAGGCCGCGCTCAAGAATCTGCTTGAGCGCATACACCGACGGGTCGAAGCGCATGTTTTGATTGACGCCGAGCAATTTGCCCGCCTTGGCGCACAAGCTCACCAGTCTGCGGCCTTCTTCGTACGACATCGCCAGCGGTTTTTGCGCGAGGATGGCTTTCAAGGTGGGGGACTGCACCGCGGTTTCGATGACGCCCGGCTGCACCAGGGGTGGGACGGCGATGTCGAGGATATCGGGCCGCGATTTTTCCAAAAGTTCCTCGACCGACTGGGCCACGACGCCGATCTCGAATTTCTTGGCGATCCTCGCTGTTTTTTCCGCGTCCCGGCCCATGATGCCGACCACCTCGAGTCCCGCCTTCTTGTAGGCAACGAGATGGCAGTCTTCGATGATGAAACCGGTCCCGGCGATGGCGATGCGCAGTTTCGGCAACAACGGCATGAGCGGATGGGGCTGAGGCAAAAACATGCAGGACTCCGCAAAGAGCAGGGATGAGCTTTCTCGGTTGAGGTTTGCTAAAACTAGGTTATGAGCGTTCCCGTGCCTCGAAATCGCCCCCAGTACTCCATCTTCAGGTATTCCCTCTTCAGGTATTCCCTGCTTATGCAAATTCTCATCGGCATTGCGATTGCCGTGCCGATCATCGTGCTGATTCCCTTTATTTTGAAGTGGACGGGCGGCGGTCCCAAGGGGCTGGGTTTTGGTCCAGGTGGATTGAATCCCTGCGCCCAGAGCCCCAATTGCATCTGCTCCGAAGACGATCGCGAAGCCTTTCACGCCAAGCGGATCGAGCTCAACCAGCCGGCCGATCCTCAGGCCCTATCTCAGTCGCTCTTGCGTTTGCCCTACACCCAGTTGATTCAGGTCGTGCAAGGACCGGCCGACGATTCCCAATACGGCAAAATCCCCGAGGGGAAGTTTTTGATCCACTGGGAGTTTCGCACTCCCTGGATTGGCTATATCGACGATGTCCAGATCGCTGGCACGCTTGGTGAACGCACCGTTCAAATTCGCTCGGCGTCGCGCGCCGGCTATTCCGATCTGGGAGTCAATCGCAAGCGGGTGGAAGTGATCCGCGAGCATTTGAGAAATCAGTAACCGCGCCCGTTGGATTTTTTGAACGTTCCTTTTCCTCCCCCTTTTTCAGGGAAATGGTCATGGCCGCCAAACGGATTTTGATGCTTGTGGGAGATTACGCCGAGGACTACGAGGTGATGGTGCCCTTTCAGGCGCTGTTGATGGTGGGGCACCAGGTTGAGGCAGTCTGTCCCGGTAAGAAGAAGGGGGATCGCTGCCCTCTGGCGATTCACGACTTCGATGGCGATCAGACCTACCTGGAAAGACCTGGGCATAAGTTCACGCTCAACGCCGATTTTGATTCCGTGAAACCCGAGGCCTACGACGCGCTATTGATCCCCGGAGGAAGGGCTCCTGAATACTTGCGGCTCAATTCCCGGGTGATTGAAATCGTCCAGGCCTTCGACCGAGCGAAAAAACCAATCGCGGCCATTTGTCATGGACCACAACTGCTGGCAACCGCGGGTGTGCTCAAAGGTCGGTCGTGCAGCGCCTATCCGGCAGTGAGCCCGGAGGTCACTTTGGCCGGAGGCATGGCCACCAACACACCGATCGATGGCGTCCATGTGGATGGCAATCTCATTTCCGCACCGGCCTGGCCCGCCCATCCCGCCTGGCTTGCGGCTTTTCTCAAGGCACTCGGGACCAGGATTGAATTATAGGTTGAATTATCCCGCGCTGTTCCTTCACGAACAGGTCGCAATCCGTGACCATCTGAGCGGAAAATCGCTCGCTCATGGCGTACGCCGCAGGCGCCCCAAGCGCAACGGGGTGTTTTTGCGATGTTTTCTGCACGGGAATGCGGTTGGATGCCCCACAGTGCCGCGAAAATGGCGAAACCTTTCACAAAAAATATAGAAAATTTGCTAAAAAGGGATTTGTGGCCCCCCGGCGCAATATTTTCGCCGCTTCGCTCGTTTTAACAAGCAGCCCATGATCCTATCGGAGAGATCACACTACCAGGTTTGCCCAATTTAACAGCTTACCGGACGGCGGTCCCTAAGATGGTTGCAAACCAGAACACATAACGAAACGCTACGCAAAAAAAGGAATGGATCTTGGGATTCCTTCCGCTTGTCCTAACCTTCGCCAGCGCTTTTCGTGGCGGTTTAACATGAAAGCTTTTAAATCAACCATGAATGCTCCCTTTCAAAAAATCGAACAATTACTGCGCCGCCTTGCCGGTCTTTCGGCGGCCCCCGTGAAGAAGCCATCCCTGGGACTGAAACGTCCTTTCGGACAACTGGAAATGCTCGAAGACCGCAGTGTTCCCGCCACGCTTTATGCCGACCTGGCCGGTTTCTACACCATCACCCAAGACACGAGCCCGGCCGGTTTCAGCAAGGGTGATACCGTCACCTGGAATGGCGCCTCCAAAGTCACCGGTTTGATCGTTGGCACCAACGCCTTCTCCGGCGTCGCCGATGCGGTCACGGCGGCAGCGGCAGGCGACACGATCAACCTTGCTCCAAGCACCTTCACCAACGGCAACGTGTTGGCGAATGTCAACAACCTCACGGTCAATGTTCCGAGCGGCGCCACTGGATTTTCCCTGGGATTAAGCAGCAAATCGATCACTGGCCTGACGGTAACCGGCGCGGGCGCGGTCGACCTGCTAGGCAACCAGTACAACAACGCGCTCGTGGGCAACGATGGCAACAACGTGCTCAATGCCGAACTCGATGTGGCCGACCTTCTCAAGGCCAGTCCCTCGACGCCCATCTCACTACCGGTCGCGGTTACGGGCAGCGCCAGCGTCACCGCCATCAATCCGGGTGGCCGGTTCATCTCCAATGCGGGGGACCGGTACTATGTCATCCTCCTTCGCAATGGCAACGCCAACTCGCTCACCGTCAGCGCCTCGGTGGAAAATGGCGCGGCTCTGTTAACCAACTTCACCCTTCCCGGCTACACCGATACCTACCTTGCGGTTCCCACCGACAACGGTTGGTCCAAGGTCAAGGTGGTCGGCTCGGGGATCAATGGCTTTCCGGTGGAGGCCACCGGGCCCAAGGATTTCACCCTCCTGGCGGGCGGCGACGACAAGCTCACCGGCGGCAAGGGGAATGACACCCTGAGGGGCGGCGCGGGCATCGACACCGCGGTCTACAGCGGCAATCGCTCCGATTACACGATCAGCGTTTCCGGCAATTCGGCCACGATTGTGGACAAGCGCTCAAGTAGCCCCGACGGCACCGACACCTTGATCGACATGGAGAAAGCCCAGTTCGCCGACGGCACCGTGCGCATCCTGCCTTCCACTTTTGGCATCCTCGCCGGTTCCTCGACCAACCTGGTCTTCTCCTCGAATTCCATTTTCGGCGTGACTGGGACCACCTCGATTTCGATCCAGATCAACGGTCGCACCAGCGACGGCACCCTGGTCGCATCAGGTGGTTCGGGCGTGTCGGTCTCCGGCAGCGGCACAAACGCACTCACCTTGTCCGGTACGCAGGAAGCGCTCAACGCCTACCTTTCGACCGCCGGAAAAATCAAATACAACGCCGTCACGTCCGTGACGAGGCCTCTAACCTTCATCCCCTCCGATGGCCTGAATGTCACGGGCTATTCGACCCTGATCGGCACGGTCGCACCGGCCATCTC
>Ga0208492_1000563_pt1 | contig 30499 bp, 25 predicted proteins | sample Subbioar_CSW14AB_FD_184820 | JGI IMG/M metagenome (GOLD analysis project Ga0208492, IMG submission 184820) | Serpentinite rock and fluid subsurface biosphere microbial communities from McLaughlin Reserve, California, USA - CR12Mar_CSW14AB (SPAdes) | ecosystem: Environmental > Terrestrial > Deep... | reverse complement strand
GGGAGCGGGCTTCAATCGAAACGAGCGATAGGGCCCCGGCTTTTCAAGCCGGGGGGAACGGGAATCCCTTCGGATCGATCCGGGTGAGAAGTGCTCTAGTGGAAGATCGCCCAGCCCACGCCGACGCAGGCGACGAGCAGCAGCGCGATCATCCACGGCACGGTGGCGCGGCGCGCGGCGGCGACTGCCTCGCCTTCGACGCCGTGCACGTCGCGTAGCCACACGACCGTCGCGTCGCGGTAGAGGGTGCTGTTGCCGCGCAGGCGCGCGCGCGCTCCCGCGACATCGCCACGGAGCAGCGGCGCGAGCACGCCGGCCGGGCCGGTCGCGAGGTCCCAGCCGCACGCATAGAGACCTGCGCGCGCGACCGACAAGCGGCCGCTGGGCATGCCGTAGCGCGCGCCCACGCGTGCGATGACCGACTGATGCGCGAGGTGGATGACCATCATCGTCGGGACGAAGACCAGCGCGACCCGACCGATGAGGCCCATCACCCCGAGCACCGACTGCATGTCGTGGGTGAGGCGCCACGCGACCAGTCCGCCGCCGATGGCGAGCGGGACGCAGGTGGCGGCGACGGCGACGAGCTCGCACGCGAGCGCAAAAGTGAACGCCGGGCCGATGCCGTTGCCGGTCGAACGGCTCGCGCGGACCCAGAGCTCGAGGTTCTCGGCGCTGGTCATCGCGGTGCGCCAGAGCGCGCGAAGCGGTGGGGACTCGCCGTCCTCCCACGCGAGCAGACGGTGGATGGGACGCTCTCCGCTCTGCTCGAAATCGTGGCCCGGGCACGCGGGATCGCCACACTGCGCGCACACCGCAATCGCGGGCACGTCACGCAGCTCGGGCGGGTCCTTGAGCGCACCCATGGCGCGGCTAGTTTGAACCCGTCGAGGGCGACGCGCCACCCCGAACCGCCCCTTCCGGGGCATGGAAGCCCTACGCTTCGCGACCATGCAGGACCAGCCCACCGGCGAACCGGCCTCCGAGCGGGGGCTCCCCCGCGCGTGGCGTTCCGCACGTCACGTGTTGGTGGTCGACGATCACGAGGCGCTCGCGGACAATCTCCGGGAAATTCTCGCGGAAGATGGCTCGATCGACGTGACCGTCCGGGGCAGCGGAAAGCAGGCCCTGGAACAGGCTCGGGCCCACGGGTTCGATGTAGCGATCGTCGACGTGAAGCTCCCGGACCTTTCTGGAGTCGAGCTCCTGCCCAGGCTGCGGGAGGAGGTCCCCGACGGCGAAGTGATCTTGATCACGGGGTTTGCGACCATCGACGCGGCCATCGCGGCATTGCGAGGCGGTGCGTTCGCCCTGTTGCTCAAGAGCTTCCGCCCCGAGGAGCTGCGCACGACCGTGGAGCAGGCGCTGGTCAAGGTTGCGCTCCGGCGCGAGCGCGATTGGCTCGAGCGACGCTACCGAGCGCTCGTCGAAGTGGCCGACGTGATCGTGCTCGGGCTCGATCCGTCGTGTCGCATCGGGCTCGCGAACCCCAAATTCGCGGCGGTGACGGGGCTCACGGGCACGGACGTGTTGGGCGCCGACGTCGCCGAGCAGTGGATCGTCGAGAACGAACGCGCGCGGTTCCGAGAAGCCGTCGCCGATGTCGCCGCGCGCGGCGCGCCACGAGAGCTCGAAGCGTCCCTCGTCCCGGGCAAGCGTGACGAGCCCGCGCGCATCGTCCGCTGGCACCTCTCGTCCGAAGCCGCCGACGACCACGCGCGCGAGCGATTGGTCTTCGCCATCGGCGTCGACGTGACCGAGAGGCGCGCGCTCGAACGACGCGCGGCGAACGCGGAGGCGCTGTCGACGATGGGGACCCTCGCCCTCGGCCTCGCGCACGAGATCAGGAACCCGCTCAACGCCGCGGTGTTGCAGATGCATCTCCTCGGCAAGCAGGTCGACCGCGAGGTCCAGAGCGACGCGGCACGCGGCTCGATGCGCGATCGCGTGTCGATCGTGGTCGGCGAGATCAAGCGGCTCGGGCGCCTGCTCACCGAGTTCCTCGAGCTCGCTCGACCGCGCGGTCTCGCGCGCGAACCGGTCGCGATCGGCGACGTGCTCGACTCGGTCATCGATCTCCACCAGGCCGAAGCCTCTGCGCGCGGCATCGGCGCAGAGCGGATCGACGAGGGCCCGGCGATCCCACCGGTGCTCGGCGATCGGGAAAAGCTCCGGCAGGTGTTCGTGAACCTCTTCGTCAACGCCCTCGATGCGACCGAGAGCGGCGGCTCGGTGCGCATCTTCACCCGCGTGCGCGGCGACCGCGTGGTGGTCGAGGTGCGCGACGACGGTAAGGGCATCGCCGAGGCGGACCTCGGCCGGCTCTTCGATCCGTTCTTCACCACCAAGCCCGGAGGAACCGGCCTCGGCCTCTCGATCGTCCGAAAGATCCTCGAACAACACGGGGGCACGGTCGTCCTCCGCTCGTCGGTCGGGAGCGGAACCACCGTCGAGGTGGAGCTCCCTGCAGCGAACGAGGCACCGCGCTCGTGATGGGTTAGCATCGTCCGAGCATGAAGCCGTGGATGCGTTGGTCGCTGTGGACCGTCCTCGTTCTGGGAGTCGTCTTCGGAGTGTTCCGCTACTTCTTCATCGACTTCCACGTCGCGGCCGAAGACACGACCGACCCACACAATTGGGCGAATTCCCCCAACCTGGAGCCAGGCGACATCGCGCTGGTCTGGCGCGGCGGCGAGCCGCACATCGGTGACATGGTCCGCTGCGCCGACCCGACTGATCCGACCAAATGGCTGGTCGCGCGGGTCATCGGGACCGGTGGCGACAAAATCGAGTACGTCGACGGCCAGCTCAAGATCAACAACTTCCGCGTGCAGACGGCCGGTTGCCAACGCAATCCGCGCAAGGTGACCGATGCCTCCGGCGCGGACACCGACATGATTTGCTTCATGGAGGAGCTCGGCGGCTCCAAGCACGACGTGCAGGTCGTTCCGAACTCGCCGCTCCCCAACGGGGAATGGAAGGTCGAGGCGGGCAAGCTGTTCCTGATGAGCGACAACCGCTCGCAGCCCTACGCCCATGACTCCCGCGAGCCCGAGGTGACGCAGCGCCCCATGGAGGAGTGCAAGCAGCGCCTCGTGGTCCGCTTGATGAGCAAAGCTGGGTGGGGAGACTCCGAACGTCGAATGACGTTCCTCTTCTGACCGGCGTCCAACCCACATGTCCCGTGTGATCTCCCTCGCCCTGCCCCTGCTCGTCGGCTCGATCCTCGCGCCGGCCTTCGTCTCCGCCGCCCCCAAAGCGACGCCCGACGTCCCCGCGCTCCCCGCGCCCGACGTGAAGCTCAAGGTCGAGCCACGCGAGCCCGGCAAACCGTGGCGCGTCGAGGTGCAGAACACAGGTACCGTCGCGTTGACCCTCGTGGCCGACGAGCGGCTGCTTCGTCTCAGCATCGAGCCGCCGCAACCGAGCGCACCCACCACGGCGCCGAAGACGACGAAGCCGACGAAGGCGCAAAAGCCCCCTACCCCGACGGAATGTGCGCTCCCGGCGTCGATGCGCACCGCGAGCCGCACGCTGACGTTGCCGCCGGGTGGACGCTGGACGGCGGACCTCGATCCCCGCCTGTTGTGCCTCGATCGAGTCGACAAGCTCGTCACGGGTGCGACGGTCCGCGCCCGGCTCGGATGGACGCCACCCCAAAAGGGTGCTCTCGCGCCGCCATTCGTGGTCGGGCCGGCGAACGGCGGGGAGGTGGCCTCAGCCAAGGAGATCGCCGCGCCACCCGTGACGCTCGACGCCGCCGCGAGCGCGACTACGCCCCCGAGCGCCCCGATCGTGGCGATGGGGGGAGCGGCGCGCTCGGTCGCGACGGGCAACGAAGCCGACGTGACCGTCGTGGTGAAGAACGCGTCGGCGGTCGCCCACACCATCTACGCACGGCCACAACTGGTCGATGCACGGGTGGTCACCCCGCGCGGGGTCTCGGTGACCTGCGGCGGGACGATCCTGCAGCCCGCTCCGCTGCTCGACTTCGCCACGCGCCTCACGCCGAACGCCACGTGGTCGGCGACCGTCCCCCTGTCGAATCTCTGCCCGCAGGGAACGTTCGACGTGCCGGGGCTCTACCTCGTCACGCCGGTCGTCCACCTGCCTGCGATCCCGAAGCTCGAGGGCGAGTGGAGCGGCGACGCGATCGCCGAGAAGCCCCAACTCCTGCGCATCGAGCTCGGCACCAAGCCGTTCCACGACGCCCCCGCGGTCGTGACCAAGTAAGAGCGCGTCTTCAGCCGAGAACGTCGGCGAGCACGCGCGCGGTCGCCTCGTCCCCTGCCTGCAGTCGGCCTCCGAGCGCCCGCGCCGCCGCCGAGAGGCGCCGGAGGGATGGGCCGAGCTCGGCGCGCCGGGCCGCGTCCCACGTGCCGAGGACGACGACCTCGATCACGCCGGCGCCTCGGGCGAGCATCGCTTGACCGCGCATGGCCACCTCGGCGCCCCGATCGGTGGAGCGGACGAGCAAACGCACGCGGGAGGGGGGCGCCGGATCGACCTCTGGGCGCGCCGGTGCAGCGACGGGCTGGCGAGGTGCGCTCGCAGCGAGCTTCGCGCTCTCAGCGCGGAAGAGCACGACATCGGCTGCCTCGAAGGGCGAAAACCCCTGGACTCGACGCACGATGGGCACCTCCGCCCGCGCGACGAGGAGCGCCCCGTCGCGCGAGAGCGCACGTCCGAGCCGCGCCACGACGCGCGAAGCGGGCTCTTCCTCGAAGTAGATGAGCACGTTTCGACAGACGATCGCGTCGTAGGGGCCGACGATCGGTGAACTGAGTAGATCGCCGAGGTTGAAGCGCACGCGTCGCGCGACGGCAGGCGCGATCTCGACGGTGTCCCCGCGATCGATCGCGTACTTGCGCAGCCGCGCCGGCAGGCTCGTCGCCGACGAGACGGGGTACTTGCCGCGTCGCGCGTACTCGATGCTCTGCGCCCGGACGTCGAGCCCGACGACGTCCCACTCGGCGCCGCGCGGCGCGAGATCGGCGAGCATCATCGCGAGCGTGAAGGCCTCTTCGCCCGTGGAGCAGCCGGCCGACAGCACGCGACATCGTCCCGCGGCGAGCGCCGGCTCGAGCACCTTCCGCGCGAGCGCCTCGAGCTGCGCACCGTCTCGGTGGAAGCGGGTCTCGCCGACGCGGAGGCGCGTGGCGATCGCGTCGAGCCACGACGCGCGTGCGCGCTCGTCACTGGTGGGTTCGGAGAGCCGTGATCCGCCGGAGGCGGGACCGGGGTATGGGAGTTCGGCGAGCGCTTGCTCGAATCGGGCGCGCAGGGTTCCGCTGCCCATCGGATCGATCCCGTGGCGCGCGCGAATCGCGTTCCCGACCTCCTGCATCCACGCGCCAGGTGTTTTCATCTATGACACCAACCACTCCCATGAAAATCTACACGCGCACGGGCGACGACGGCACCACCGGTTTGTTCGGGGGGGCACGGGTCAAGAAGGGCTCGCTCCGAGTCGAGGCGTACGGAACGGTCGACGAGACCAACGCCGCCATCGGCCGAGCTCGAGTGTCGCTGCGACCCGAGGGGGCGATCGACGCCGTTCTCGCGCGGATCCAGTCCGATTTGTTCACCCTCGGCGCCGAGCTCGCCACCGTCCCCGGAAAGGAGGCCTCCCTGAAGATGCCCCTGCTCTCGGACGAGGACTGCACCCGTCTCGAGCACGAGATCGATGCGGCCGAGGAGGGTCTGCCGCCGCTCCGCTCGTTCGTGCTCCCGGGAGGCACGACCGTGGCCGCCGACCTGCACCTCGCGCGCTGCATCGCGCGCCGCGCCGAGCGCCTGCTGGTGAACCTCGCCGAAGAGGAGCCGGTTCGTGGGACGAGCATCGTCTACCTCAACCGCCTGAGCGACTTGTTGTTCACCCTCGCCCGGCGCGCAAACCACCTGGCGGGTGTCGCCGACGTCCCGTGGATCGGCCGCACGGCCTGACGGGTGCACCCCGGCGGTGGCCAGGGTAAATGCGCCGCATGACGTATCGCCTCGGCGTGATCGGCGGCTCGGGACTCTACGAAATCGACGGCTTGAGCGACGTGCGCGAGGAGCGCGTCGAGACCCCTTGGGGAGCGCCCTCCGACGTCATCGTCCGAGGCACCCTCGACGGCGTCGAAATGATGTTCCTCCCTCGCCACGGGCGTGGGCACAAGGTCGCACCGAGCGCCCTGAATTACCGCGCGAACGTCGCCGCGATGAAGATGCTCGGCGCCACGCACCTCGTCGCAGTGAGCGCGGTCGGCTCGATGAAAGAGGAGATCGCGCCCGGAGACTTCGTCGTGGTCGATCAGTTCATCGATCTGACCAAGCGGCGCGCGTCGACGTTCTTCTCGTTCGACGGCACGACCGATCTCGGAGCACCCGTCGCGCACGTGCCGTTCGCCGAGCCGATCTGCGCGCACCTCGCGGCGTCGCTCGCCGAGGCCGCCGCCACCACCGGCGTGAAGGTCCACCGAGGCGGGACGTATGTCTGCATCGAGGGCCCACAGTTCTCCACGCGCGCCGAGTCGCTGCTCTATCGCTCGTGGGGCGTGTCGGTCATCGGAATGACCAACGTGACCGAGGCCAAGCTCGCGCGCGAAGCGGAGCTGCCGTTCGCCACCCTCGCATTGGCCACCGACTACGACTGCTGGCACGGCGAGCACGAGGACGTCAGCGTCGACGCGGTGGTCGCGGTGCTCAAGGCCAACGTGAAGAACGCTCGCGCGACCATCCACGCCGTCGGAACCCGCCTCCCCGATCCGACGAAGTCGATCGCGCACGGCGCCCTGAAGCACGCGGTGATGAGCGATCCCTCGGTGATTTCGGCGCAGATGCGCGACCGCTACAAGGTGCTGCTCGGGTGAAGATCCGCTTCCTCTTCGACTACCTGTCGCCGTACTCGTACCTGGCGTGGACGCAGGTGCACACGGTCGCCGCGCGTCACGGCGCGCTCGTGGAGCCGGTTCCGGTGCTCTTCGCCGCCCTGCTCGATGCGAACGGGCAAAAGGGGCCGGCGGAGATCCCGGGGAAGCGCGAGTACACGTTCAAGGACGTGCTGCGCAAAGCCGCCTTGCTCGGGGTGCCGGTGGCGCCTCCCGCCAGCCATCCGTTCAATCCCCTCCTGCCGCTGCGCGCCTCCTCGCTCGACGAGATCGACCCCGAGGATCGACGACGCCTCATCGACGGCCTCTACCGTGCGACCTGGGTCGAGAGCCGCGCAGTCGATCAACCCGACGTGGTCGAGGACGTCGCGCGCGAGGCGGGCCTCGACGGCCCCCAAATCGTCCGCGCGGCGCGGGCCGAGGAGACCAAGACCCGCCTCCGCGCGCAGACAGAGGAGGCGATCGCCCGGGGCGTATGGGGCGTTCCCACGCTCCTGGCGACGCATCCCCAAAAACCGGAAGAGCTCTTCTGGGGGCTCGACTCGCTCCCCCACCTCGAGGCCTTCCTCCGCGGGGAGGACCCGGTCCCGACCGACGCCACCGAGCGATGGGCGACCGTACGGCCGAGCGCCACGCGGCGCATTTGACTCCCCGCTGCGACGCTGGAACGACGCCGCCCCGCATGTCCCGCCTTCTCATTGTCGGCTCCGTCGCCTTCGACGACCTCGAACTCCCCAGCGGAAAACACGACAACGTGTGGGGCGGCTCGGCCTCCTACGCGGCCCTCGCAGCCTCTTTGTTCACGCCGGTCGACCTGGTTGCGGTCATCGGCGACGACTTCCCCGAGTCTCAGCTCGACACCATGCGCAAGCACGGCGTCGACACGACCGGTGTGGAGCGCACGAGGGGCAAATCCTTCCGCTGGGCGGGTCGGTACGACGCGACCCTCTCGAGCCGAACGACGCTCGACACGCAGCTGAACGTCTTCGCCGACTTCCGCCCGAAGATCCCGGCGGCCGCGCGCCGCGCCCCGTTCGTGCTGCTCGGCAACATCCACCCCGCCCTCCAGAGCGAGGTCCTCGAGCAGGTCGAGAAGCCGCGCCTGGTGGTGGCCGACACGATGAATTTCTGGATCACCGGCGAGCCCAAGGCGCTGAAGAAGCTCCTCGAGCACGTCGACGTGCTGGTCATCAACGACGAAGAGGCGCGTCAGCTCGGCGACCACCACAACGTCTCGCGCGCGGCGGCGAACATCCGCAAGCTCGGCCCGAAGCACCTCGTGGTGAAGCGCGGCGAGTTCGGCGCGCTCTTGTTCGATCCCGAGGGCACCTTCTTCGCGCCGGCGTATCCGCTCGAAGACGTGCTCGATCCGACCGGCGCCGGCGACACGTTCGCAGGCGGGTTCCTCGGCTACCTCGCCCACGTCGACGCCACCGGCGGCGCGATCGACCGCGCGGCGTTCCGTCGCGCCATCGTCGCGGGCAGTGCGCTCGCCTCGTTCTGCGTCGAGGACGTCGGGCCGAAGCGGCTGCTGACGATGACGGGGCAGAATCTGCGGGATCGGCTGGGGGCGTTCAAGCAGCTGGTGCATGTGGAGCACGAGCTGGACGCGTTGCAGCTGCTGCGCTGATCCGTCGATCCGAAGGGATTCCCCTTCCCCCCGGCTTGAAAGCCGGGGCCCCTTCGCGCGTTTCGATTGAAGCCCGCTCCCGCGGGCTCCTTTGCGCACGTTCTCACCTCAGTCCCGATTCGCCGCTTGGTCCACGCAAGGAGCCCGCCAGGGCTTCAAGCTGAAGACGCGAGCATTCGTGCGATTCGCGATCGGGCCCCGGCGTTTACGCCGGGGGGAACGGGCCACCAGGAATCAACGCCGTGCGGTCCGCGCGCGACCTGCCTTCGGGCTCGAAATCCGAAGGACCCCCAGCCTGTCTCGCCCCGTGGAGGATCGCCAGCGATCCGTGAGGTGATGCCAGCGTGCACGGAACGACCGGCGTAAAAGGGTGCTTGCGTTGAAAAAATGATAGGGTGCCGGGTCCTTGGTCCCCGAGCTTGGGAGGAGAACTGGAATGAAGTCTCGTATTTCGGCGCTGCTGGCGCTGTCGGCCCTGTGTGCATTTGGCGCGGTCTCGTGGGCAGGCTGCAGCGAAGACGACGGTGGCGGTGGAGGCGGCACCACCGACACTGGCCCTGTCGGCGGTCAGTGCGAGATTGGCGCTGATCTCGAGAGCCCCCCGATCGGCGCGAAGCCGGAGGACTGCGGCGCGACGAAGTGCTCCTCGACCACCAAGGTCGACACCTGCCCGAGCAACGCCTGCATGTCCCAGGCGGATCAGGCCGGTGCGACCAAGAACTTCCGCATGGGCCGCATCAAGCTGTGGAAGCCGGACGCGCTCCTCTCCCTCGCGAGCATCGCGGTCGACCCGAACGTCAACGCGAAGTGCGCCAACGGCGGCACCGAGACGTTCACCTGGCTCATCCAGGTCGACACCGCGGCCAAGACGATCAAGACCGGTGGCTCGCGCGGCTCGACCGACAGCAAGACCTTCGCGTTCCTCGACGAGTCGGTCAACGGGGCGGACGTCGGGAAGATCTGCCCGGGGTTCGTCGGCCCGTCGAAACCGGTCGCTCTCAACCCGGTCAGCACGACCTACACCGAAGGGCCCAACGGCTTCACCACGCCGAAGATGGCGGAGGTGAACGTGCCGATCTTCGACTCCTCGGGCATTCCGATCATCCTCCCGCTGCGAGAGGCGGAGCTGAAGAACGTCAAGATCAGCGGCAACTGCATCGGCGGCTACGACAAGAACTACTGGTGTGACGGCGACTCGCTCGGCTGGACCACTGGCGGCGCGATCGTCGCCAAGATGACCGCCGAAGAAGCCGACCGTGTCCCGGTCAAGAGCGCGGGTTGCCAGTCGCTCTGCGCAATCCTCGTCAACGACTCGACCAAGACCGACGGCAAGGTCTGCAAGCGTGGAGCGGACGGCAAGGTCCCCGAGATCGGCACCACCTGCCTCGGCGGCGGCAGCTGCAAGAACGCCTTCCTCCTCTCGGCGACCTTCGGCGCGTACGGCGTCGAGATCTCCGGCACCGCGCCTCCCACCGATGCGGGCACCGACACGGGCGGCGGCGACGCCGCCAGCGACACGGGCGCGGCCAGCGACACTGGCAGCGCGAGCGACGCAGCCTCCGGCGGCTGATTCGTCGTCCGTAGTCCCGGAATCCACCCAAGGCGGGATCACCGGTCGGCGACGCTGGAGAGCTCCTCTCCGGCGTCGCTCGTTTTTTGTCTGCCCACAGTCGCAGGCGGTTTCCGAGCACTCCGGCCTACATCGTGGCGTCGTGTGAAATCGTCCGTCCCGCGCATGCGAGCGCATTGCGTTCCTTGAACGCCCCCCCGTCCGGGCCGTAGGATTTCAAGACCTTGTCGGTTCTTCGCCAGTGACGGCGCTCTTCCAGAGTGCGCTGTCCGAGCGGAGTCCAACTCGTCTGCTCGCCGGCTGTCAGGAGGGTCTCATGTCTCGCTTTTCTTCGTGGCTTGGAGCCGATCTCACCTACGCGCTCAAGAACACTGCCTTCGCGGTCGGCTTCCTCGCAGCAGCGAATGCATGCGGCGGCGGCGGCTGTGGCGGCTGCGCTGGATCGAGCGTGATCCCGGGCGGCTTCCCCAAAGACAAGCGCGTGGAGAACGCGGCCGGCGTGCGCGTCACGCGCGCGGGCCTCGACTTCCTCCAGACCAACCTGCCGACGGTCATCGAGAAGGTGCTCTCCGGCGGCGGCACCTCCGTGAAGGACGGCATCATGACCTTCGAGATCCCGATCTCGAAGGGCTCGACCAAGATCCTCTTCTTCGACATCAACTACACGGTCTGCGCGGGCGGCCCGAAGCCCGGCGAGAAGCCGCCGAAGTGCATCGTCGAGATCAACATCGCGAAGATCTCGAAGGTGAAGATCGACTCCGTCACGGCGCACAACCTCAAGGTCTCGGCGGTCATTCCGATTCGCCTGCAGCGGCTGCCGATGGACATCAGCGTCGTCGGCAACATCGAGGCGACCCTCGGCAACGGCTCGTGCTCCGACGTGCAGTTCGTCGACGTGCCGATGACCGCCGACATCTCCCTCGAGAAGATCCCCGACGACGCGAAGCACGCGGTGCGCGCCGGCTACACCAAGGTCTTCATCGACGGCAGCAAGTTCAGCTTCGACAAGGACGTCATCAAGGGCGCCTTCAAGTTCTGCGGCAGCGGCTTGAACGACACCATCATCGGCTGGTTCAAGGGCCTCATCGCCGATCAGATCGTCGGCCAGCTCGGAAGCCAGCTCGTCGGGCCGCTCGCGAGCGCGACCTGCATGAAGGCGCAGAAGCTCCCCGACGGCACCGAGCAGTGCCCGACCGGCACGTTCAACAAGGGTGGCACCTGTCGCTTCGACAACACCGACGGCGGCGAGTGCGTGCCGATGCTGCTCGGCATGGAGTCGCGCTTCGATCTCTCCGGCCTCCTCGCCTCGCTCTCGCCAGGCACCTCCGGCGGCCTCGACTTCATGCTCGCGAGCGGCGGCGACATGAGCCCCGCGCCCGGGACCGGCGCTGCGGTGAACGGCATCACCCTCGGCATGCTCGGCGGCGGACAGCCCGTCACCCAGAGCCTGTGCGTCCCGAAGGCCGATTTCCCGCTGCCCACCGGCCTCGCGCTCCCCGACGTGCTCTCGGCGAACGACGTCCCCGACTGGACCGCGCCGACCAAGCCGCACCTCGGCATCGGCGTGAGCGAGGCGTACATCAACCACGCTGCCGCCGGCGCCTACAACTCGGGTGCGTTCTGCATCGGCATCTCGAGCGAGCAGATCTCGCAGCTCAACGCCGGTCTGTTCTCGCTGCTGCTCCCGTCGATCAAGGGCTTGTCCGACAAGTTCAACCCCGGCGAGACCTCGCCGGCGATGGCCCTCTCGATCCGCCCGCAGAAGGCGCCGAACATCACCATCGGCGACAACAAGCCCGACTTCACGTCGCCCCTGCTCGGCCTGAAGATGCAGGACACCGATCTCGACTTCTACATGTGGTCGCACGATCGGTTCGTCCGCCTGTTCACCGGCCGCATCGACATCGGCGTGCCGATCAACCTCGAGGCCGGCAAAGAGGGCATCGGCCTGAAGTTCGCGCCGAAGAACCCGCTCCAGTTCACCAACCCGCGCATCAGCAACAACATCCTGCTGCTCGAGAAGGACGCGTCGGTCGGCAAGCTCGTCGAGTCGATCGGCGGCCTCATTCCGGCATCGACGTTCTCCAGCATCAAGCCGATCAAGCTCGACTCGGCGCTCGCGAGCTTCGGCCTCAAGCTGACCATCCCCGAGGGTGGCATCCGCAAGGTCGAGAAGGACGCGCAGCGCTGGCTCGGCATCTTCGCGTACCTCGAGACGGCGTCGGCCGCCGTCCCCGCGACCAAGACCACCGCGCAGATCGTCAAGACCACGATCGACCCGAAGAACTTCGACCTCGCCACGGTCGGCGACGCGCCGCCGCGGTTCGACGTGCACGCCACCTCCGACCTCGACAACGGCACCCGCAAGGTCGAGTACGCGTACAAGGTCGACAACGGCGTCTACACGACGTTCTTCCCGGAGCGTGATTTCACGGTCACCTCGCCGTTCTTCATCCTCCAGGGCAAGCACACCATCTCGGTCGTCTCGCGCATCGCGGGTGTGCCCGAGAGCGAGGGTGAGCCCACGGTGATGCCGGTCGTCGTCGACGTGCTCGCGCCGATCGTCAAGGTTCGGAGCGAGGTCCCCGGCACCGTGAAGATCCTCGCGTCCGACATCGTCAGCGTCGGCGCAGACCTCAAGGTCGACGCGCGCATCGACGGCGGCCAGTGGATCCCGGTCCCGGTCGTCGAGGCGAAGGAGGCCGGCAAGGTCGTCACCACGCGCCTCGTCAGCGTCCCCGTCGAGGCGACGACCATCGAGGTCCGCGCGACCGACGAAGCGGGCAACATCGCGAGCACCAGCTCCGCGCTGATCCGCGGCCGCGCCGACGCGACGGTCCCGGGCGGCAGCGGCTGCGGCTGCAGCGTCCCCGGCAAGGAGGACAAGTCCAACAGCGCCTCGCTCGCCTTCGGCGCGCTCGCGGTGGTCGGCATGGTCGCCGAGCGCCGTCGTCGCCGCGTGAACCGCGCGCGTCAGATCGCGACCGCGTCGCTCTTCGTCGCAGCCAGCGGCGCGAGCGGCTGCACCTGCGCCAGCGGCGACGAAGAGGGTGGCCCAGCAGAGTGTAACGGCAAGCCCGATTACATCCCGTACGTCATCGGTTCGCACACCAGCGTCGCCACCGCGACCGACGGCACCATCTGGGTCGCCGGCTACAACGAAGGCGATCCGTCGGGTGGCACCGCCGAGGACTTCCTCGCCGACCTCGTCGTCGGAAAGTTCGACACCGCCAAGGGCGCCGTGCAGTGGTCGGTCGTCGACGGCGTTCCCAAGCCCGCCGAGGGCGCGACGCTCGACAAGAACAACTGCGGCTTCCGCGGCGGCGTGATCGATCCGGGCGACGACGTCGGCCAGTACACGGCGATGGTGCTCGACTCGACGGGCAACCCGATCGTCGCGTACTTCGACCGCACCAACGGCGCGCTCAAGGTCGCGCACGGCGACGGCAAGCAGTGGTCGACGCACACGGTCCAGACCGTGGCCACCGGCTGGGCCGGCAAGTTCAACTCGATGGTGCTCCTCGGCGGCAAGCCGGTCATCGCCTACCAGGTCGTCGAGCCCGGCAGCGGCGGCTACGCCAAGGCCAAGGTCCGCGTCGCCAAGGCGCAGACCGAGGTGCCCTCGAACGAAGGCGACTGGTCGATCGAGGACGCGTTCGTCGACGACAAGGCGCCCTGCATCCAAGACGTCTGCAGCTCCGGCCAGAAGTGCCTCGCGGGCGACCCCGGGGCGGGCCTCGAGCCGATCTGCACGGCCACGGTCAGCGGCTGCCCCGCGGCGTGCGCCGACGGCGAGGCCTGCGTGAAGGACAAGGCCGGCGTCGCCGGGTGCCAGAAGACCAAGGTCAAGCTCGGCATCTACATCAACGCCGTCGGCACCGGCATCTCGCTCGCCGCTTCCGGCAGCGACCTCGGCCTCGTGTTCTACGACCGGGTCCGCGGCAACATCCGCGCGAGCTCGAACAAGGGCGGCAAGTGGACCACCACGCCGACCACCGCGCCGCTCGACGGTTGGACCGGCGACGTCACCAAGAACAAGGACACGGGCGACCGGGGCATCGGCGCGAGCCTCGCGATCGACGCGACCGGCAACTGGCATGTCGTCTACGCCGACGGCATCAAGGAGTGGCTGCTCTACAAGTTCGTTCCGGGTGGCGACGTCACCAAGGCTGCAGCGACCGTCGTCATCGACGACGGCGCGAGCACCGACGGCAGCGCCGCCACGGCGTTCAAGGACGGCCAGCACGTGATCGGCGAGAACGCGCAGGTGGTCCTCGACGGCGGCACGCTCAAGGTCGTCTACCAGGACTCCACCGGCGGCACGCTCCGCTGGGCGAAGGCCCCGGGTGGCGCGGGCGCCAAGTTCACCCGCGGCGTGGTCAAACAGGATGGCTTCGCCGGGTTCTGGCCGCGCATCGTCGGCAACCAGGCGTTGAACTTCTATCGGATGAAGGGCGAGACCGACAACGGCGACCCGCTCATCGTCGGCAACGTCCGCGCCGTTCCGCTGCCGTGATCCCCGAGCGAAAGGCGCTGTGGGAGGCGATCGATCGAGAGATTCACTCGATCGAAGAGAACCAGACCAAGAAGGTCATCGATCTCGCTCGACGCCTCCTGCCGAACCTCACCGCCGAGGACATCCGCAACCCGCACGATTTCCCCGAGCTCGGCGATCCCGATTGGCAGTACGAGGATGGCCTGCTCGCGGGCATCCAATCGGTCCGCGTCGCGCTCCGCGCGATGAAGAACCGCGAAGAGGATCAAAAGGATCAGGGATGAAGAAGAAGGGAGAAGGCGGACCCAAGAAGCCCCAGGGTCCGCCGACGTTCCGCCCGCTCGAGAGCCAGCTCAAGGAGCTGGCGAAGAAGCAGAAGGAAGAGGAGCAGCGGAAGAAGGCCGAGGAGGCGAAGAAGATCGAAGAGGCGCGCGCGCACAAGAAGAAGCCGCCGCCTCCCCCTCCCCCCACGCCCCAACGGCGCGAGAGCTCGCTCACCAAGCAGGAGCGCGACGAGCTCGACGCGCTCGAGCGCTCCCACGACGACGAGTTCTTCTTCAGCCGCTTGATGGGCGGGGTGCAGCCGCTCGGCCAGGACAAGCGTGGCCGGGTCACGACAGCCCCCAAGCTACCGCCGCGCGAGGCCAAGACGACGAAGGCGCACGACCCGGATGCGGAGGTGCGCGAGCACCTGATGAACCTGGTCGAAGGCGGCGCTCGGTTCGAGGTCACCGACGACGGCAAACGGCTCGAGGGCCGCCGTCTCGATCTCGCGGACTCGACCTATCGCCGGTTGCGACGCGGCGAGCTCCCGATCGACGCTCGCCTCGATTTGCACGGCAAACGAGCCGAAGACGCGCGCGACGCGCTCGAGCGGTTTCTCAAGGAGAAGCGCGCGCGACGCGATCGGGTGGTGCTCGTCATCCACGGCCGGGGTGAACACAGTCCCGCGGGTGTCGGTGTGCTCCGTGGAGAGATCGCGGCGTGGCTCTCGCAAGGACGCGCCTCTCAGCACGTGGCGGCGTTCGCGACGGCGCAGGGCGAAGAGGGCGGCGAAGGCGCGCTCTACGTGTTGCTTCGTCCCTGAGCCAGAAGCGCTCGCGGGGCGGGATCGATGCTCGATCCGCCCCGCGATTCGCGTCTCGCCGGATCAGCGGAAGTCTTCCGCCATCTTCTCGACGATTTGATTGAGCTTCATCTTCGCCATGCCGAGGCTCGCATCGGGCTTGAGGATGAGCACGGTGTGAACGTGTGCGCGGCCCGGCTGTGACTTGAGCGGATCGGTTCCCTCGTTCATGCAGCGAACGAGGATGTGCGACTTCTCGCCTTCGACGTGGACGACCTGACCGCGTCCCGCGCCCATCTCGAGCGAGGCCTTCTGCGCGTTCATCAGGACGTTGTTGGCGAGGACGCCGACGTCCTTGATGTTGGTGGTCGACCCCGGGAGCAACACGAGCTCCTCGCCGAGCGGCGTGAAGACGGCAGCTCCTGCGAATCCATCGAGGTTGGCGAGCTCTTGCAGTTTCTCCTTCGCTGACATGTTTTCCTTCTCCTTGCTGTCTCGAGAGGCCGAACTGGAAGCGCTCGGCTGAACGGGTTGGGGTGTCGTTGGCTTTGCCGGAAGCGGTGGGGGCGCGGGGCGCGGCGGCGCCGCGGGACGAACCGTGAGCTTCGGACCGAACGGCGGCGGCGGCGCGGTCGACAGCGGGGCATCGCGGATGCGCTCGTCCTTGAGGCGGATGCCCTCCATCAGGATCTCGGTGAGGTTCTGCTGGACCGTCCGCTGCGCCGCCTGCCGCGGCGCGTGGATCTCGATCTGCGTGTCGTCCCAACACACGATCTCGAACGCCGCCTGGTCGCCCGTCAGGTTGCCGGTGGCTGCATCAATCAGCTCACCACGCTCGAATCGCAACAGGCCCGCGCGATCCTGCGAGACGATGCGGAGCACGCAGGTCTTTCGATCGAGCTGGATGATCTGCAGGAAGCTCGGGAGGGTGATCCCTTTCACCGCTCCGCTCGCACTGGTCGAGAGCGTGGTCAGCACGCGATCGGCGAGCACCTTGAAGGCGAGTGGCTTCTCCAGGTAGTGCGCGAGCCCCTGCCCACGCAGCCGCTTCTCGATCTCGGGGGTTCCAAACGCGGTCATCACCAGAACGGGGATCTCTGGGTAGGTGCGGCTCATCGTCGCGAGCAGCTCGAACCCGTCGACCTCGGGCATCTTCAGGTCGGTGACGACCAGGTCGATGGGACGGCTTCCGAGGACCGCGAGCGCCTCTTTGCCGTTCTTCGCGGTCAGGAGCTCGATGCGTCCCGAATACATTCGGAATCCGTCGACGACCGTCTTCAGGAACAACTCCTCGTCATCGACGACGAGCACCGATCGAGCTCCGGTAGCCATGATCTCTTCCCTCGTGTTCGCGACGTGAGGGAGTACTGCAGCCGGCGCGCCAACGCAGGATCGCGGGAAAATCCAGGAAATCCGCGCGCAGGGCCCCACTCGAAACGAGTCGACCGGGTCGTTTCGAACGGGTCAAATCGACCCGGTCGCTATCGATGCCCCGGGCGCCAGGACGCTCTACGTGATGGGTCATGTCAACCGCAGCTTCGGGCGACGCTTCATTCTCCATCCATTGCATCCGCGCCCGTCTCGCGGACGTCGGGGCGGGCGTCGCCGTATGCGTCTGCGTCCGTCCCAGCATCGCCCGCATCCGCCACGGCGCAGAACCGGGAAGGGTGGTCGACCCATCCCGTGATGTTCGTCGGCTTCGGCACGGTGCATTCCCGGCTGGGACAGGAAAACGCAACCTCGCCGGTTCTGACGCACGGCCCGCAGGGCCCGCCCGTCAGCCGAAAGACCGTTCCCTCGATGCAAGCGTACTGGCACGCGTATTCGCAGATCGTCTCTGGCTGACCGACGGTCATGGTGGACGAGCAACCCACGAGTACGACCCATGCAAGGACACGGCGCATGCGATCAAGTCTGCGTCGCGTGCGTACTTCAAGCCAACCGAAGATGATGAAAGAGCTTGTTGATCTCCTGGCCGAACGCCGCTTCTTCTCGGGCTTGGCGTCGGCGAACCACGCCTCCCAGGCGGCCACATGCCGATCAGCCGCACGCGCGTGAGCGGCTTCCCGATGACCGGGATGCCCGGCAGCTCGGCGGTCAGCGACTTGCCGGGTTCGTCGATGCCCGAGCATCACCTTCGACACGTCCGCGCCTTCGGGCCCTGACGCGACCCCTGACTGAAGATGACCTCGAGCCCGTCGACCGACTTTCGCGGCTCGAAGGTCTCGTCGATGAGCTTCAGCGGGAGCGGGAGCGGGTCCTAGTCCTCACGTCTCAGTCTTCGTCGGACCGCCGCGCGCGGCGCTTGAGCGTCGAGAGCGAGATGTCGAGCAGCCGGGCTGCCTGCGCGAGGTTTCCGCCGGTTCGAGCGAGAGCCTCGGCGATGTGCTGGTCCTCGACCTGGGCCAACGTGGGAAATCGCGGGGATGGAGTGCTGGCGATCTTGGGGGCCTTCGACGAGGGACGTCCCGCGACGACGAGCTCGGAGGGACGGAGCGGCCCCCCGCGCTGGAGCAGCACCGCACGCTCGAGCACGTTGCGCAACTCGCGAACGTTACCCGGCCAGGCATACGACGAGAGCCGCGCGAGCTCCGCGCCGTCGACAACGGGCGGCTCCTTGGTGCGGCAGATGCCCCGCAACAACCGCGCGACCAGCGCCGGGATGTCCTCGGCGCGCTCGCGAAGCGGCGGCACCTGGATGTGGATGACGGCGAGCCGATAGAAGAGGTCCGACCGGAACGACTTGTCGGCGATCGAACGCTCCAACTCGGCGTTCGTCGCTGCCACGAGGCGGGCGTCGACGACCTTGTGCACCCGGCCGCCGAGGCGCTTGACCGTTCGATCCTCGAGGACGTTGAGGAGCTTGGGCTGCAGGTGCACCGGGAGCTCGCCAATCTCGTCGAGGAACAGGGTTCCACCATCCGCGACCTCGAACGCGCCCTCGTGCGCGCCCACCGCACCGGTGAACGCCCCCTTGTCCCAGCCGAACAGCTCGCCTTCGACCAGGTTGTCGGGCAGCGCCGCGCACGAGACCGGTACGAACGCCTGTTCGCGACGAGCGCCGCTGAAGTGAATGGCCTTGGCGATGAGGCTCTTGCCGGTGCCGGTTTCTCCAGTGATCAGCACGGGCGCGTCGGCAGCGGCAGCGATGGACACGAGCCGCCGTACCTCCATGAACTCGGGAGAATCGCCGACGAGATCGGTCTCGCCGGCATCGCGCTCGCGCCGATACCGCTCGCGCCGCTCGATGCTCTCGAGCGCCAGCAGATCGAAGCTGCGACGCAGCGAGAGGAGGAAGGCGTCGAGCTCGAACGGCTTCGACAGGTAGTCGTAGGCCCCGGCGCGGATCGCCTTCACCGCGTGATCGAACTCGGGGAACGCCGTCATGAAGATGATCTTGGTTCCCGGCCGCGTCGCGATGAGCCGCGCACACAGCGTGTGCCCACGACCATCGGGAAGCTGCTCGTCCAGTGCGACGACGTCGACGTCGTTCGCCGAGAAGACCGCGAGCGCTTCGGCGAGCGTGCCCGCGCCGAGCGCGTTGAATCCGCGGGTCCGGAGCGAGTCCGTGAGCGCCTTCCGCAACAGCGAGTCGTCGTCGACCACCAGCACCGTGCGGATCGAGCCGGTGCTCGCCTCGGCCGTGACGAGCTGCGAGACGGGAGCGTTCACGCGGTTTGCGCCGTCCCACACGCGCCGGCCGAAGGGATCGCGATCGAGACGGTGGTCCCGACCCCGAGCACGCTGTCTATGGAGATGGTTGCGCCCATCGCAGCGAGCAGCTTGCGCACGATCACCAGCCCGAGCCCCGTGCCGTGTGGCTTGGTGGTGCTGAACGGCTTGAAGAGCTCGGCCTTCTGCTCGTCGGTGATGCCGACCCCGTTGTCCTCCAGACGAATGACGGCGAACGAATCGGAGCACACGCACTTGAGCGTGAGACACGGGTCCTCACGCCCCGCGAGTGCATCGGTCGCGTTGGTGACGAGGTTGAGCAAGACCTGGTGCAGCGCGCGCGAATCGCAGTGTGCGATGACCGAAGGCGAGACCTCGCACTGCAGGCGTATCCCGCGGGCGTCGAGCTCGGGGCGCACGAGATTGCAGAACTCGTGGAAGAACGACGACAACTCGACCGAGACGACCTCCGGTCGCTCGTAAAGCGAGAAGCTGCGGAGCGATCGGAGGAGCCGCTCGACGCGACCGACCTCGGTCGACATCCGCGTGACGTAATCGGCGATGGTCTCCTTCGAGTACGTGTCGAGGTTGGCCTCGAGCACGCCGAGCGCCACCTTGAGCGAATTGATCGGATTGCCGAGCTCGTGCCGCACCGCGGAGAACACGTACCCGATGTTGTTGGTCGTCTCGACGGCCGCCGCGATCGACTCGAGGCGCGCCTTCTCGGTGATGTCTCGCACGAACACCCAGGCGAACCCGCGCGCCGAGTAGACGGTGAACCCGAGGAACCGGCCGCCGAGCCGGGTCTGCTGCGCGAGCCCGTTGAGAGGCTCACGCGCGACCGCCTCGCGAACGAGCAACAGAGTCTCGAGTGGCTCGAACTCGACCGGCACGCCGACGCGCGCGAAGAGTTGGCGGGCCCAGGGGTTTGCAAAGAGGATCGTCCGCGCGTTCTGGTCGAACACGACGATGCCGAGCCCGACGCTCGCCATCACGTCGGCGAAGATGCACTCCCCCGGGCATGGCGCGTTGCTGATCGGACAGGTCTTCGACCCGATGCATCCGATTTCGGGCATGCCGCTGGAAAGGACGACGAGCTCGCTCAAGGACTCCCTCCGTCCCCCAAGATGCGCCATCCCAGCGCTAGCACAAGTTCAGCAGCAGAGGAATCTTCGCCGGATCACTTCGGCTTCAGCATCTCTTTCAGCAGCTCATCCTCGCTGGTGCCCCCGCCCGAGGCCGAAGGCGCAGGAGCCGCCGAGCCGGAGCCGGCAGGCGGCGCCGAGCCAGAGGGGGCAGCCGATGCGGAGCCCGCGCCACCACCGAGCATCGACTTGAGGAGCTCGTCCTCGTCGACACCACCCGAGGGTTCGGCGGAACCGGAGCCCGCAGGCGCAGCCCCGGGGAGCGGCGCCGGCGCGGGAACGATGCCGTTCTTCGCGTTGCAGCGGGCCTTGTTCTCGGTCCACTGCTCGGTCCACTTCTTCCCGCAGACCTCGCCCTTGAACTTGTCCTTCCAGAAGTCCTGCACGCAGGTCTTCTCGAAGGCCTGCACGCAGTAGCGCTGGTAGTCCGCGTCGTCGGCCTCGTTGGTCGGCGCGGCGAGGCAGTGAACGCGCTCACTGCGCGCGTCGCACGGCTTGCGGTTGAGCGGGTCGCTCTGCACGCACTGCAGCCGGTCGTAGTCGAAGGTCGGCCGCTCGCAGTTGTCGATCGACTTCAGGTCCTTGAGGCGCTCCTCCTCGACCTGCTTCTCGAGCAGGAAGGTGGAGATGCGCGGCACGTACGTGACGAGCCCGAGGCAGATCACGAGCAAGCCGACGAACGGCAAGACGATCTTGTAGAGCGATACGACCGGACGCTCGAAGCGGAAGCTCGAGATGTAGAGGTTCAGCCCGAGGGGCGGGCAGACGTACGCGATCTCGAGGTTGAGGAGGAAGATCATCCCGAGGTGGAACGGGTTCATCCGGAACGTCGTCGCGATCGGGATGATCAGCGGAACGCTGACGAGGATGGCCGAGAAGCCGTCCATCAGCATGCCGATGATCAGGAGGAAGACGTTGAGCCCGATGAGGAACTTCCACGACGTGTCGAGCGAGGTGTGCGTCTCGAGCCAGTGCAGGAGGTGGTCCGGCACGCGCACGAAGTCGACGTAGTTCATCAAGCTGTTCGCCATCGCGAGGATCAAGATGACCGCGCCGGCGAGCGACATGCTGTTGCGCGCGATGCGCGGCATGTCCTTCTTGAAGTCGAGATCCTTGTAGACGTAGACCTCGATGATCAGCGTGTAGAGCGCCGTGATCGCCGCGGACTCGTCGAGGCCGGTAAAGCCGGTCGCGAGACCGCCGAGGATGATCACCGGGACGAACAGCTCCCACTTGATCAGCCAGAGCGACGCGCCCATCTCCTTGACGTCGATCGGCGTGGTCGGGAGCTTGGTCTTCAGGCCGACGTAGGCGCTGTAGATGCCGAGCACCACCATGACGAGGAGGCCGGGGAGGAGACCGGCCTTGAACGTCTCGTTGATCGGAACCGACGCGACGAGCGAGTAGACGAGGATCGGCAGCGACGGCGGGAGCAAGAGACCGAGCGAACCGCCCGTGGTCACGAGACCGAGGGCGAACTCGTCCGGGTACTTCTGCTGGCGGAGCGCCGGGTAGAGCAGGCCGCCGATGGCGACGATGGTGACGCCGCTCGCGCCGGTGAGCGTCGTGAAGAACGCGCTCGCACCGATGCAGACGAGGGCGAGGCCACCTGGCATCCAACCGAAGAAGGCCGCCGAAGCGCGCACGATCCGCTGGGGCGTCTTCGACTCGGCCATGAGGTAGCCGACGAAGGTGAAGAGCGGGATGGTGACGAGGATCGGGCTGCCGGCGAACTTGTCCTGGAGGACGTCGCCCGCGACGAACCGCACGAACTGACGGGTCGGGTCGTCGATGGTCAACCACGCGACCGACGCGCCGCCGCCCATGATGGCGAAGAGCGGCACGCCGAGGAACGCGAGGAGGATGAAGAGGCCGGGGACTTTGCCCACGGCGACCAGGAGGACCGCGATCAGACCGGCGATGCCCTTGGGCACCGGACCGAGCTGCGGCGTCTGGGCAACGGAGGCGGGGGCTTTCTCGGCGCTCATTTGCCCCCCTTCTTCTTCTTCTCGTCTTCTTCACGCTGCTTTTCGAGCAGCTCCTGCGCGCGGGCGAGCTCGGAGAGATCGCCGACCAGCGTGCGCTCCTCCTCCTCTTCTTCCGCGATCTGGCGCGCGACCTCGAGGCGCTGCGCGGTCGGTGGACCATCGGGAGGTGGTTGCGACGGTGGCTTCGACGGAGGCTTGGTGGGCACCTTCGCGGCGGCCGCGGCGGCCTCGGACGCGAACGGATCGATGTAGTCCTTGGGCGGCTCCGATGCCTTGGGCTTGGCCTTGGGCGGCTCCGATGCCTTCGCGAGCTTCTCGAGGTCGACCATCTTCGTCGGGATCTGTCCCGACGAGGTCTCCTTGGTCGGGAAGTGCGGCTCCTCGCCGGGCACGCCCTTCTTCTTGTTCTCTTCGTTCTCGGCAGCCGCCGCGAGCTTCGCTTGCGAGGCGCTGCGCTGGTCGTCGGCGTTGATGTCGTCGGCCGGCAGCGCCCCAGCGCCGACATGCGCCTCGGCTTCGGCGTGCACCGCAGCCTCGACGATCGGCGGCTCGTTGGCGACGTCGTGGACCGGCGCGTCGGCGCCGTGTGCCGCGTTCGGATCGGTCGAGACCGCGCCGCCGAGTGCGAGCGCGCCACGCAGCAGGAAGCGCAGGCCGATCATGAAGAAGCCCCACGGGAAGAGCAGCGAGAGATCGGCCTCGAGCGGCGTGCGATCGTCGGGCTCGGGCGCGGTGGCGAGCGGCGCGCGGGTGCCGGTCCCGTCGCCTACGTCGCACGCGCCGATCAGACGCCACTCGGAGTTGAGGCTGCCGCCCTTGGCGGAGAGGTCCTCGAGCTCCTTGGTCGTGAGGCACGGCTTGGTGGGGTACGGCACCGCCGGAGCGGCCGCCCCCGGGGCCGGCGGTGGCGGCGGATAGACCGACGCCCATCCCGCCTCGTTGAGCTCCTTGTTCCACTCGGCGCCCGAGTACCACTTGTCGAACGGCTGCGCGCCGATCACGACTTTGCCGAACGAGCGCGCGTCGAGCATCAGCTGACGACGAACGACGAACGAGTGACGCCCGAGCGAGTTGCCGATGGTCGCGAGCTTCTCGGTCTTGGTCGCGACCTTGGTCGCGCCGTATCGGGTGATCGCGAGGTAGTCGACGAAGCCCCAAGCGACCGTGAAACATGCGATCGACGCGAGGGTGTAGCCGAGCATCGCAACCGCCAGCCGCGGCTTCGGCCCGATGAAGCGCATCACGACGTCGATGTTGATCTGCCGGCCCGCGCCGGTCGCCAGCGAGCCGCCGAGCAGCGCGACCCAGATCGTGAACAGACGCGCCGACACGATCTGCGGCGTGCCCATCTGCTTGATCAGCGAGGCGTCTGCGAGCCAGCGCGAGACGTTCGCGAAGTAGTCCTGCTTCTTCGCGACCAGGAGCAAGAGGACGCCGAAGGCGAACAACACGCCTGGGAGAACGAGCTTTCGCGGATGCCGATCCTTCGGCGGAACGCGGGTCCACGAGACCGCTGACGCGAGCCCGGTGAACACGAGGATGATTCCCGGGAAGTTCGCGAGCCGACCTCCCTTGGTGTGGAACGCGTTCAGCGTCACCCACCCCGTCATGTACAAAATGGCCGCGAGCAGGACGGCGAGAACCAAGAAGGTCTCGATCTTCGTCCACAGCTCATCGAGCCGAACCAACGGCTTCGTCCATGACGCGGGCTTGAGGTCGGGGGCGTCTGCCCCCTTCGCTCCCTCGGCGGGGCGGGCTTCCATCGAGGGGGAGGGTATCAGGCGTGTAACGCTGAGCGGGAAAAACCTACGCCCAATTCGACGTGACAAAAAAGACCACGCCCCCCGTGAAATGGAGGGCGTGGGATCGCCGGATGCGACGATGGAGGCTCGACGTCAGTCCTTGTCGGGAGCGCCGGCGGCGGCGCTCTCGATCTTGCCGACCAGACCAGGATCGAACGTGCCCGCCTTGAGGGTGCCGCGTGCGGTCTTGAACACGTTGCTCCACTTCGCGAGCTCGTCGGGCGTCGGGGAGTAGAGCGTCACCCCAGTGCGCTTCTTGAAGCGATCCCAGGCGGCCGCGTCCTCGTTGCGGATCCGGGCCTTGAGGCCTGCACCCGAGTTGCCCATCGCCGCGCCGGTGTCGATCACCGCCGCCTTCTGGTCGGCAGGGAGCTTGTCGAGCGCGTCGCTCGACATCACGAGACCACCGACGACGATGCCGTTGACCGTGTCGACCGCGTAGTCGAACTTGCTGTTCCACTGCAGCATCTCGGCGGCGAGCGCGGAGACGCTCATGCAGTTGATCTTGCCGTTGTCGAGGTTCGGCAGGACCTGCATCAGCTCGGCGGGGAACGGGTTGACGCCGCCGATGGTGGCGTAGACCGACTTGAGGATCGGATCCTCCGCGTAGACCCAAGGCGACTTGCCCTTGAGGTCGTCGGGGACCTTGACCTGGAAGCCCTTCGAGAGGAAGTGCGCCTTGCCGACGTCCGCCCAGACGATGGGGGTGAACTTCTTGTCGGTGAGGAACTTGTCGTACTCGGCCTGGATGGTTCCACGGACCGCGTCGACCTGCTTCCACGAGCGCATGACGCCCGGGACCTGGACGGCGAGCAGCCGCTTGTCGATCTTGCCGAGACCGACCGACGTGACCGCGGCGCCATCGAGCTGACCGGCCTTCATCTTGTCGACCATCGTGGCTTCGGTGCCCTGGGTCGAGTTGAAGAAGAAGTCGAACGAGACTCCGGACTTGCCTTCGGCGTAGCCCGTCTTCGCCTCGACCGCCTTTCGCCAGGTCTTGAAGACCTGACCCCACGGCGAATCGGGCGCGGCGGCGGTGCCGAGCTTGAGCTTGGTCTGCGCTTGCGCGCTACCGGCGGAGAGCGCGAGCAGTGCAGCGGCCGCGCTCACCCCCACAAGGACCTTACGAACCATGCTGACTTCCTCCTCGGGTGTGCCCCGCCAGTGAGACGGGCCGGTCCGCGGGATGTTCACGCGGATGCCGGCCTAGAGCCGAATCAGAGACCCTTGGGCAACCAACGCGACGCGTCAAGTTGCCCCGGCGAGAAGCTCAGAGCTCCCAGCCGCAATCCTCGCGGGCAACCTCCTGGATCCACTTCTTGGAGATGTACCGACGCGCCTTGCGCTTGGCGATCGCGTTGGTGAGGCGCGCCTCGGGCAGCGGGTCCTCGGCCGCGATCACTTCGTTGAGCATCTTCATGTAGAGCGCGAACGACTCCTTGCGACCGGGCGAGTCGTCCTTCATGCGGCACGCGTAGGTGCGCGCCATCTGCACCTTGCCGAGCAGCACCTTGCCCTCGTTGATGGCGAAGGCCTTCTCGAACTCCGCCTTGGCCTTGTCGAACGACTCCTGGCCGAGCGAGTTGAAGCCCGTGCGCGCGTAGTACGACGCGAGGATGACGTGCCCCGAGCCGCGCTCGATGCCGTCCTTGAGCTGCACCGCACGCTCGACGAACGTGCGGCCGACGAAGATCTGACCGATGGCGCCGATGTCCGCCTTGTCGACGTTCACGCGCGACATCCACGCCTGCCCCGTCCAGAAGAGGAAGTCGGCGTCGTCTTCGTCGGTGAACTTGGCGACGTAGTCCTGCATCTCCTTCTCGGAGCCGTGCTTGATCGCCTCGTTCACGCCCTCGTGCTTGCTCTCCATCCACTGCAGGCCGTAGTTCACGGAGCGGGTGTACATGCTCTTGGCGCGATCGCGCTGATACGTGATCTGATCCTCGTCGCCCGCGAGGATGGCGAGCTCGACGTCGTCCTCGACGAAGGCGAAGGCGAGGGACGCCCAGCCGCGGATCAGCAGGTAGTAGGCGTTGTCGTCGTCGGGGACGAGCATGTGCATGCCCTCGAACTGCGCGATGCCGGCCGATGCGGCGATGCGCGCGGTCTCGAAGTCCGCGGTCGTCTGGAAGGCAGCGGAGCCCTCACGCGTGGACTTGATCTGCCCCTTGGCGAGCGTCTTTTTGATGCAGCCGGTGCTCCCGAGGGAGGTACCGAGGACGAACGCGAGTGCGAGGCCGGTCCCGAGGCGACGGAGGAGGTGCATGGCTCCCGTGCGTATCGGGACGCAGGCATCGCGGTCAAGGGGTTCGCATCACCCCGCGCCTCAGGGTGCGCGTCAGGGTCGGGACGAGGCCAGGACCGAGCACGCCGCGCCGTCACGGACGTCCAAGTCGGCGGAGGCAAGGAGAACCCGGGTTTCCTCCGGATGACCGAGCCTCACCAGCGCGGATGCCGCACGAAACCGGAGAGCGGATGGAGTGGCGAGATCGGCGACCAGCCGCACGCGCGCCCGATCGTCCTTGGCCTCGGCGAGGGCGACGGCCGCCTCGGTCCCAATTCGGTCGGCTCGCTTCATCAGGTCGACCAGGACCTCGATCGCCTTGGCGCGATGGGCGGGCGCGCGGAGGAGCGCGGTGGCCGCGATCACGCGGGCGTTCGCGTCGTCCGGGGCTCCGGCCTTCGGCTCCGCCATCGTGGCGACAAGCACTTCGGCATGCGTGGGTAGCGCCGGGTCGAGCAGCCGGAGCGCGTGGGCGCGGACGGCATCGTCTCCGTGCTTGGCCAGCTTCGCGAGCACCAGGGCGCCGTCGGACGCACCGGCGACGAGCATCGCCGAGGCGGCATCGACCGTGGCGTGCCCCTCCTCGCGACCGAGGGCGTTGGACAGCTGCTGTCGTCCGCCCGCGTCGAAGAGCACGGGGACGGAGAACGCCCGGGCGATCGCCCCGCGCAGCGCGTCGTCCCCGGGGATCCAGAGGTCGGCGAGACGATCGACGAGCTCGGAACGCGGCCCCGCGCCGTCGAGCCGGCTGGCGATCCGCGCGAGGCTCCGCACCGCATCGACCCGCACGATGAGGAGCGGATCCTTCCGCGCAGACTCGAGGAGCAGCGGAAAGTCCGTGGCGCAGCCTGCGTCGCCAGCGGCTTCGACGGCGGCGAGGCGCACGTGCTGGTCGCCGTCCATGGCGCGTGCGGTCCGCAGCGCACCCTCGCTCGCGTCGACGAGACCGCGCGTGGCCACGGCACGCCAAAGCGGGTGCGCGTCGTCCTTGTGTGCGTCGGTGAACGCGTCGACCGCGATCGCGCCGGAGTCGACGAGGACCCATGCGGCGCTCGCCGCCACGTCCCCTTCGCCTTGCGCGGTCGACTTCAGCGCCGGCGCGATTGGCTTGGCGCACGCCCCGAGGGCCAGGGTGCGACGAACGCCCTCGTCGCCCGAGAAGCGCGCGAGGTCGTGCTCGAGGACGGCCTTGGCCACGTCGCGCACCGCACCATCGTCGAGGTCGCCGCCCTTCGCCCGCGCGTCGAGCTCCTTGCCCAACGCGGGGAAATCGCCGTTGTCCGCGTAGCGGACCGCAGGCGTGCGACCGCACGCCGAACCCGACGCCGAGAGGAACAGGAGGAACATCCCGAGCACGAGACGCTTGCGGGCGCTGGCCATCGCGGGGAGTGTACCCGCGATGGGCCCGGAACGTCTGCCTGCCGGGGAGGTCTTCGTGATCGTGAACGCGAACGCTCGACGTTTCGTCGAGGCGCGTTCGCTGCTGTTGGACATCGACCGGCTGGTCGAGGGGCGCGCGACCTTGCGGGTGACCCGCTCGCGGCGCGAGCTCGCGAGCGCAGCAGGCGATGCCCACGCCGCGAGGGCCCGGGTGGTGGTCTTGTGCGGAGGCGATGGTTCCTACGGGGCCGGCGTGACCGCCGTGGCGGACGCGTGGGGCAAAGAGGCCCTCCCCCTGTTCGCCTTCGCGCCCGGCGGAACGGTCGGAACGGTCGCGCGCTCGCTCGGCGTCGCGGTCTCCGGCCCAGCCTTCGACGGCATCGCGCGCCTGGTCCACACCTGCGTCTCCGGGACCGCGAAGCACCTCGACACGCCGACCCTCTCGGTGGAGACCGAGAGCGACAGGCGCATCGGCCGGCGTGCAGGTAGCACGCCGGCACTTTCTCCCTCCGAGTCGATCGGTTTCATCTTCGGCACCGGGCTGGTCGCGTCGTTCTTCGAGCTGTACGACCCACGCGCGGCCGAGGCCGAGCGCGCGGCGTTGTTGGGCGAACCGATCGTCGACGCGCCGTCGGGAGGTGGAGGTACCGCCGCGGCCGCGAAGATCGTCGCGCGGGTGTTCGCGGAGTCCTTCGTCGGCGGTCCCTACGCGCGCCGCGTGCTCGAGCCGCTACGCTGCGACATCACGGTCGACGGTGTGCCGTTGGATTGGCCGGCGTCGAGCCTGGTCGTGGCGTCCGTGCTCCGCGACCTCGGCCTCGGCATGCGCGTCACCCATCGCGGTGGAGAGAATCCAGATAGGCCCCACGTCGTGGTCAGCGGACTTCCCCCGCGCAAGCTCGGACCTCGCATGCCCCGCGTGCTCCGCGGGCTCCCGATCGGCGGCCCTCCCGAGCCACATTTCGACGGCCTCGCCGGCGAGCTCGCCGTTTCGTTCCCCGAGCATCCCGGGCCGTTCGTCATCGATGGAGACCTGCGGATCGCGCGCCGCGTCGTGGTCCGGGCGGGGCCTCGGGTATCGGTCGTCATGCCGTCTTCGTGACAAAGAGGCGCCGCGCGAGCTATCAATCCCCGGGGGGATCCTCGCGAAATGCCCATCTCGAACAAGCTCCGTCGCATCGCCCTGCTCAGCGAGCCCGACGTCCAGCGCACCCTCGAGCGGCAGGCGCACCGGGTCGCCGGGTACGAGGGCGCTCGTTACGACGACCGCACCGGCACGATGGTGTTTCTGCGCAACGGCGCGGTCATCTGGCAGCCGCGGGCCGAGCGGATCGGTGACTGGGTCCAAGACATCGGGATGTTCTACTGGTGGTGGCACGGCTTGAAGTTCGCCGAGCACCCGCGCTCGAAGCTCGACACGATCTACCGGGAGGGCGAGAACTTCGGCCTGACCGAGCTCACGACCGATTCGATCGGCGCCGAGACCCCCGAGGACGCCGAGATGATCGCGCACCTCGCGCTTCAGCTGCTGCGCGCCGACGGGCTCTACCGGTCACGCCATGGCGACAAGGTCAGCTACTTCGCGCTCTTCGGGTCGACCGGGAGCGAGGTTCCGCGCGCGATGAGCGAGTCGTCGAACCTGCGCGACACCGCGGTGAACGCAGCGAGCCAGAGGCCCGCGTGGCTCACCACCGATCCCCACGAACAGCCGACCCACGATCGCCCCAATTTCCGCCCGGCAGCGATCGGCACGCCCCCCAAGGGCGCATGGAGCGTCCCGCCGCCCGCACGACTGCCGTCCGGTGAGCGAGCCGCGATCGGCGGCCGCACGATCCCTCCGCTCGACATCTCGCCGGCCGAGACCTTCGACTTCATTCCGCCGGCGCCCCGCGCCCCCGCGCCCGTACCGCAGACCCCTCCCGCACAACTCGCGGTCAACCTGCCGGTGCGCGATCCCGCTCGCGAGATCTTCATGCCGGTCGCCCAGACGGCGCTGGCCGACGTCGCGGCGTCGACGCCCGGGTTCCAGCAGGCGTTGGTCGTCGTTCGGGTGGAGATCGCCACGAACGGCAAACACCGCTTCTTCGTGCAGCTCGTCGCGAGTGACGCCGAAGGCGATCTGGTCTCGCTCGATCCGTCGCGCACGCTGCTCGATGCGGTGACCAAGATGATTGCCGACGACGCCCGAGACGGGAACGGTCGCTGGAGCAAGCTCGCGGCTCGGCTCCGCCCGACGGCGCGGGGGGCTTCGGTAGACCTGGACGTGGCCTGAGACGCGAACGCGAACGCGAACGCGAACGCGAACGCGAACGCGAACGCGAACGCGGACGCGGACGCGGACGCGGACGCTCACCCTGAGCGCAGACGCGAACGCGGACGCGGACGCTCACCCTGAGCGCAGACGCGAACGCGGACGCGGACGCTCACCCTGAGCGCAGACGCGAACGTTCACACGGAACTCGGGCGCAACGATCAACTTCGAGCGAGATTTCCCAAGGTTTCCTCTTGCTCGGGTCAGCGAGTGTACCCCCGTGCTCGACCAACTCCAGGCCGCAGCCGCGCTCCGCGCGGTCGCTCGCAAAGCCTCGCGAGCCT
>Ga0208492_1000562_pt1 | contig 30527 bp, 22 predicted proteins | sample Subbioar_CSW14AB_FD_184820 | JGI IMG/M metagenome (GOLD analysis project Ga0208492, IMG submission 184820) | Serpentinite rock and fluid subsurface biosphere microbial communities from McLaughlin Reserve, California, USA - CR12Mar_CSW14AB (SPAdes) | ecosystem: Environmental > Terrestrial > Deep... | reverse complement strand
TCAACTCGAAGACGCCTGCAGGAACCGACGTGACCAGTAGATCGGGCAGATAGCCAACCCCTGCGAACGCCTCACCAACCTTGGCGGCCAGTTCGTCCTTCTTGAGTTTGGCATGCGCCTTGATGACGGCCTCGCGCGATCGCTCCGACTGGCCTGCGAGAATTGGCGCCTCGACGAAGGCGGCCAAAAGGTCTGCCTTCGGAAGGCGCGTCCAGTAAGAGGCATCCGCCTCCCAATACTGACGCATATCGAGATCAAGGATCGTAGCCAGCCTGTCGGCCAGAGCATGGCGACGATGGTCTGCCGGAGAGCCTTTCTCGTGAACCAAATCAATCGAATCTGCCACGATGACAGCAAGCAGGGACAGGAGTGTTTCCGGCGGTTGGATCAGGCACCAATCCAGCACCTCATCCTCTTCGTCGGGAACGTGCGCCAGGAGTGCGCTGCGCGTTTCAACGAGAGCGTCAAGATCGTGAATGTGCACCGCATGCGCCTCGATCCCGATGCCGATGCCGGGAAGTTCGCTCTTGAACACCCTACGGGCAATCATTGCGGCGACGGTCACGGCAAGAGCGGTCTCCCGATCCCGCGCCAGCAGGAGACGGATCGCGCGTGTACGTGCCAGCGACAAATCGCGGATCACAGACTTTGGGAGACCGCAGGCAGTCTCAGGCTCTGGAGATGCGACCGCCTCGTCATCGACGACGCCGTCATCAACGTTCTCTGCCCTCTCCAACCGTTTGCGGATGTCCTTGATCGTCTTCTCATCAGACTGCCGGACAACGCCCAGTGTGGCATAGGCTTCTCCGTAATGATTGATCGCGATGACCACGCCAGCGTGTGCGATGAGATCCATGTTCCAGACGCGGGCTGACTGACGCAGGGTTTCGATCGCGGCGGCGAGCGTGTCACGCGCGTCCCAGCGCGGATCATCCTCGATGCTGTCTTCATCCAGTGCCGCGTCGAGCGCATCCAGTTCGTCACGCAGGCGCGTCAGTTCGGCCTCTTCGTCATCGGTGTAATCGCGCCTTTCGGGCTGAAGGCGCATCACAGCATGGCTGCTATCGGTACGGCCCTGACCAAGGCTCGTCTCGACCCATCCCCAGCCTTGCGCGATCCAGCTATCGCGTTCGCCTGCGAGCTTCTGTTCAGCCAGTTCCGCCATCAGTGCCGGATTTTCAACATAGACGGCTTCAGTGTCGAAGAGGTCGCGCACCACAACGCCCCCGGCGCATTCATAGGCTTCAAGCCCAACAAAAGCGGCCAGACGATCCGACGCCCGCATGCGTCCTTCCATCAGTCGGGCGCGAACGGATCCGGCATGCGTCACCGGCCGGCTCATGCTCTTGAACACCGCCTCTTGCTGGGCATGGCTCTCAACGAGGCAGAAGGCCCGGGCTGCTTCCAGGCTGACGTCCCCACGCTTCCACGCCGTCTTGATCCTGGGCGATAGTCCCGCGAGTGCCAGGCGCTGGTCGACGTGACGACGGGTTACCCCAAATCGGCGGGCGACATCGTCTGCCGTGGCGCCCTCTGCGACGAGCGCGGCATATGCATCAACCTCATCCATCGCGTCCATGGCGACGCGATGGACGTTTTCCACGAGGGAGACCTCGATACCCCGCTCTGCCGCCACAACGTGGCAGGGGACCGGATGATCTTTCGACAGCACGCCCTGCTTGGCCAGTTGTTTCAGTGCGGCGAGACGGCGGCCACCGGCATCGACCTCGAATTTGCCTCCCTCGGTCGGAACCACGCAGAGATTCTGGAGCAAGCCGTGAGCGGCAATTGAGGTGGCCAGGGCATCGAGATCGGCCTTGCGATCCTGCTTGCGAACATTGCGCGGCGAAGCGACCAGCTTGTTGAGGGCAACCAGCTGTATGGACTGAGCTTGAGCAGTCATGGATGAGCTCCTTGAGCATGCCCGATGGCGGAACGCCGGATCGGGGTCGCCTGCGCGACCCGCCTCCCCGGCCTATCGCAAGAGGGCGCCGCTCAAGGGCGAAGAGCGCCAGCGTCCCTTGAACGGCGGACGCGACAGGCCATGGCGAGGTCAAGCGCGCAGGCGCCGTGGACCGGCTTCGACATCCATCGGCTCAACGTATCGCCGACTGTCAGAACGTCAGCAGCAGGTCCGCCCGGCCGATGATCTCGCTTGCCCGTGTCACGCCAAAGTACCGCCCATCATAGGACCCCGCGGTATCACCCAGCAGGAACACCTGACCTTCGTTCAGGGACGTGCATCCCTGCCATGACGGCAACAGCTCTCCTGTCGAGTCGTTCGATCTGGCTTGCGCCACGGCCTCATCGTTGACGAAGACCGTACGATCAACGCGACAAACGGAAGCCCCGACCCCAGCAACAACGCGCTTGATCAGAAGCTTTCCATTCTGGAGAACGCCTCTGGCGGCGAGGTCAACGGCCAGGTCCTTCGGCGGCAGAACAGCGACACGGTCGCCGACAGTCCAGTTGTCGCGCTCGATGCGGTAGAGCCCTCCGGGCGCGCTGGGCGAGAGGTTCCACACGAACTGCGCCGAGCTTGCAGTGACCGGGATGGCCAGCAGGACGACTGCAGCGGCGCCGACAACCGCGAGCAGCCTGCGGCGGGACGCGATCGCGCGAATGGACGGCCCTGCCCTCGATGCGTGCGCCGCTGCCTTCATCCTTCGGCGCTAGTGGTTTGGGGACCCTGAAGTAGCGGCCGACCTTCGGCATTCAGAAATGGCGCGCGCTCCGGTGTTGCCGGGACTGTGTCGTTGGCTGCAACACCGGCTGGCAAGCGACGCTGCGGCGGAACATAGACCTCCCGGAAACAGGGATGGCGAACCGGATCGAAGCACGACCGGATCCAGTGGAGGACGGGCTGGCTGGCCTCCATGCTGCGCACCCGCTCGGTGTAGGTGAGCCAGAACCGCAGCGTTGCGAGCGGCTTGATGTGCGTGAGCGGCGTCAGCCGATCGTCGAACTGCGAGACATAACTCGGCAGTGCGGCAATGCCAGCGCCCGATGCGCAGGCTTCCATCAGCACGGTGCCAGCGTCGGTCCCGACCGTGTCTGGCAGGATAGCGCCCCAGGCTGCGGCGGCCTGCCGCCAGCTTTCGGGTTGATACTCGGCGCCGGACAGACGCAGGCACTGATGCGCCTGAAGGTCTGACATGACTTTGGGCTCGCCATGCTGCGCAAGATAGCTGGGCGCCGCGTAGAGAATGTAGTGCAGCCAGCCCAGCTGGCGCGAGACGACGTTTGCGGCGGCTGGCTTCTCGAACTGGATTGCGATGTCGCCATCGCCGTCGGCAAGGTTTGGCGTCGTCGGCAGGACTTTCAGGAACACCCTGGCGTCCGGTTGCAGCGACAGCAGCTCAGGAAGGCGGCGCGCCAGCCAGTAGGTCGCAATCCCCTCGCGCGTGCAGATAACGAGACGGTCCGATATCTTCTCGCTCGCACGTTCGACGATGGCCTGAACCGAGTCGGCCATGCTGCGGGCCGAGCGGAGGATGTCCTCACCAACAGCTGTCAGCTCAAGTCCCCGGTGCGAGCGTTCGAACAGCTGGTGACCCAGAGCCCGTTCGAGTTCATCAAGATCGCTCGACACCTTGGTATAGCTCCGGCTTAACGCCTTGGCTGCGGCGTTGATGCTGCCTGTGTCAGCCACAGTCTGGAAGACCTTAAGCCTCTCCCAGTCGAGTTTCGCCCCACCCACGTTCGCTCCTTTTCAGCGACCCCATAGCTAAAAAACGATGAAGCGAACCCGCGCCGTTTGCGCCTAAGCCCATGCTCATCAACTCGCTGAGTGGTGCGATGAGCTGGTCCGTCCCCCCGTTAACACCTGTTTCGTGCAACCCACGGACCACGCAGGCTTTTTCGGCTTTGTTCCGTACCCGGACGGACGTCGAAGCCGCTGGCAGTGGCGAACTGGATGGCGCCCTGCTCCCGCAGAGGGCGACTCCGGCAGAAGCATCTTCGCCGCGCACATCGCGTACCGCCACGACAGCTTCGCGCGTCAGGCGGCATGCCGCTCTTAACGCTCGCCGTTCGACCGGAGTCGTAAACGCATGAGCGCCGGACGCGTCTACTGGGGCCAAATCCTCTGTGTGCTCGCGGCCTTCGCTGCGAGCCTCGTCATCACGACACAATGGACAGCGGAGGCGCTCGGGCATCAGTCACAACTCGGCACGCCGGACTTCACCCTGTGGGGTTACCCGCTCTATGCGCCCTGGAAGTTCTTCCTGTGGTGGTACGCCTATGACGCCTACGCCCGCGAGATCTTCGAGACCGGCGCCCTGATCTTCCTTGGCGGCGTCACGCTCTCCGTTGCGACCGCCTTCGGCTTCTCGCTGTGGCGGTCGCGCGAGGCGAAGCATTCCGACACCTACGGCACGGCGCGCTGGGCGGCCTCACGCGACGTCAGGCGGCTGGGCCTGACCTCCGGGGATGGCGTCATTCTCGGGGCGTGGAACAACCAGCTTCTTCGGCATGATGGCGATGATCACGTCCTGGTCGTTGCACCAACCAATACAGGCAAGAGCGTCGGCGTCTCGCTGCCCACGGGCCTCGTCTGGCGGCACTCCTACGTGGCGCTCGATCTCAAGGGCGAGAACTGGACCGTCACTTCGGGCCTGCGGTCAGCATTTGGCCCGGTTTACCGGTTTGCGCCGACGGAGACCGGCGCGCATCGCTACAACCCGGTGACACAGATCCGCCGTGGCGATGCCGAGGTTCGCGACGCGCAGGTGCTGGCGGACATGCTGGTCGACCCGGAAGGCGCGTTGCGTGAGCGCAGCCACTGGCAGCTGCGGGCCTTCGAACTGCTGGTCGCCGCGATCCTGTGGGCGCTCTATGCGGAGCAAAACAAGACGCTCGCACGCATCGCCGAACTGCTTGCGGATCCCCAGCGCCCTGTCGCGGAACTTTTCACCGAGATGCTCACACGTCCGATCAAGGACGGTGCGCCCCATCCCGTTGTCGCTGCTGGCGCACGTCAGCTGCTCGACATGGCGGATGCCGAGCGCTCCGGCGTGGTGTCGACAGCGCTCGGGTTTCTGGCGCTCTATCGCGACCCGGTCCTCGCTCGCGCAACGGAAGTGTCTGATTTTGCTATCGAGGACATCATCGCCGGCCCGCGACCGGTGTCCGTCTATCTCGTCATCCCACCTGAAGAGATTTCCCGCCTCAAGGCGCTGCTTCGCCTGGTTCTCAACCAGATCCTGAAGCGCCTCACCGAGGTCGCCGCCCAGCGGCAGGGCCCTGGGCTGACAGGTGGCCGGCGTGTCCTCCTGATGCTCGACGAGTTCCCGCAGCTCGGCAAGCTCGACTTCTTCGAGCACGCCCTCGCCTATATACGTGGCTACAAGATCAAGGTCTGCCTTGTGGCGCAGTCCCTGAACCAGATCGTCCAGGCCTATGGCGAGCATTCCTCGATCGTCGACAACGCTCACATTCGCGTCGCCTTCGCCTGCAATGACGAGCGCACCGCAAAGCGCATCTCCGACATGCTGGGCGTCACCACCGAGACCCGCGCCCAGATGAACTATGCCGGCTCGCGCATGGCGCCCTGGCTTGGTCACACCATGGTCTCGCGGCAGGAAGTGCCGCGCCCGTTGCTCACGCCGGGCGAAGTCATGCAGCTACCTCAAGATGAAGCGCTGATCCTTACGGGCGGCGCCCCACCCATACGGGCGCGCAAGATCCGCTACTTCGTCGAACCAGCGTTCAAGGCCCGCGTCAGGCCCCCCTACGCCTCGCCGCGTCTTCACGGCGACGGGATTGCAACCAGCTGGTCGGGCCTCGCGGCGGCGCCGCCAGCGCAAGCTGCACCACCTGCCAAGGGGCCTGCCCGGAATGGCAAGAGCCACGCCGTCCAGCCGCAACAAAAGGCCTTTGACTTTTCTTCACCTGAGGACACCGCGTCCGCTTCCTCGGGTGTGCAGCAGCCGGTCCCGGGCCGCGAGAATGATCCGGCCGCCGCCCCTGGCGGACCCAGCCTGCCCCAGACGCTGTTTGCGCTCGATCCCGCCAACTTCGACAGCCTGTGAGATGACATCATGGTTCGCACCAAGATAACCGCACGTATCCCGCCTGAGCTTGCCGACGCGGTGCGCCGCTTCTCGGCCATGAAGGACCGCAGCGTCTCGGACGTCGTTGAAGAAGCGATCATCCGGTCCTTCGCTGAAAGGAGCCAGACCGAGCACGCGGCGCTGGTCGTGATGCTTGACCAGCTCTCGCGCCGTCTGGGCGTGATCGAGAAATCCCAGGAAAGCCTGTTCGAGCTCACGGCCCACGCGACGCGCTTTGCGATGAGTGTGGCGCCCGAGATTGCCGATGCCGATCGCGCCATGCTCAACGCCCGCGGATCGTCGCGTTTCCAGAATGTGATGGCTGCGATCGTTATCCGGCTCTCAGGCGGCAAGAGCGTCTGGAAGGAACATTTCGTCGAGGCGGCATCCGGTCCGGCTAAGGTGGGAGTCGCCGCCGAATGACCGCGCCAACGTCTCTCTCCAATGATTCCTCGCGCGGCCATGATCCTTCGCGAGGGCTGGCCATGCTGACCACGGCGCTGGGGCCGCAGATCGCGGCCATGCTGGAGGCGGCTGACACGATCGAGGTCATCGCCAACCCGGATGGCCGTCTCTGGCTTGAACAGGTGGGCAAGGGACGGATCGCAACACCGCACCGGCTTGAAGCCGCAGAGACCGAACGGGTCATTCGTCTGGTCGCCACGCTGACCGGCGCCGAGGTCAATCGCGATACGCCCATCGTCTCCGCTGAACTACCTCCCCGCGGTGAACGGTTCGAAGGCGTCCTGCCGCCGGTCTCGCGCGCGCCCTGCTTTGCCATCCGCAAACCTGCCGGACGCGTGTTCACACTGGATGACTATCAGGACTCCGGCGTCATCACCCCTGAACAGGCCGCCACCCTGCGCGCGGCCATACACAGCCGCGCGAACATCATGGTCGCGGGCGGTACGGGTTCGGGCAAGACGACGCTCGCCAACGCCCTGCTCCATGAGATCGCCCAGCTCGGCGAGCGCGTGGTCATTCTCGAAGACACCCGCGAACTCCAATGTGCGGCGGAAGATGTGGTCGCGCTGCGCACCCAGCCGGGATCGGTCTCCCTGTCGGATCTTGTGCGCTCGACGCTCCGGCTCCGGCCTGACCGCATTGTGGTTGGCGAGGTGCGAGGTCCTGAAGCGCTCGACCTGCTCAAGGCGTGGAACACGGGGCATCCCGGCGGCATCGCGACGCTGCATGCAAACTCGGCATCGGCGGCGCTCTCGCGCCTTGAGCAGCTCACCATGGAAGTCTGCGAGACGCCGCCCCGGGCGCTGATCGCGGAAGCCATCGATCTCATCGTCTTTGTGGAGCGCGGCGGGCCTGCCGGTCGCCGCATCCCGGAAATCCTCGCGCCGAAGGGCAGATTGCCCGTAGCGCCGGACCCCAACGCACCCCGGCCCGGGGCGCGAGGCGCAAACGCGCTTGTCTCTACCAACAGGAGTGAACCATGAGACTGACCAAGACGCTTCGCGCAATCACGCGCGCAGCAACCCTCGGCGCCACCGCCGTCCTTGTCAGCGGGGCCGCGCACGCAGCGACCGCCGGCGGCGGCATGCCGTGGGAAGGCCCGCTGACGGCGGTGCTGGATTCCATCACCGGCCCGGTCGCCCGGATCGTCGCCATCCTGATCATCGTGGCGACCGGTCTCACACTGGCGTTCGGCGATGTCGGCCAGGGCTTCAAGAAGCTGCTGCAGATCCTGTTCGGTCTCGCCATCGCGTTCGCTGCGGCGAGCTTCTTCCTGCCGCTGGTTGGCGGCGGCGGTGCGGTGATCCCGTAGAGGAGAAGCTCTGATGCGCGACACCCGCGATGTTCCAGGATTTGTGGCGCCCGTCCGGCAGGCCCTCACCCAACCCCTCCTCATGGGCGGTGCTCCCCGGTCTTACGCCATTCTCAACGGCACGCTGGCGGCCATCGTCGCCTTTGCCGGAGCCCTCCTCCCCGGGCTCATTCTGGGCATCGCGGGTCATGTGCTCGGCGTCATCCTCGCCCGGCGCGATCCCGACGCCGTCGAAGTGATGAGCCGCGCCATGCGCATCCCCAATCGTCTCGAAAGCTGACGCTTCAAGCGGCTTTTCCCCAAACGGATTTACCCATGTTCTCGCTTGCCCCTTACGCCCACACGCCCAACCGCCTTGAAGACTATCTGCCCTGGGCGATGCTGGTTGCACCCGGCATTGTCCTCAACAAGGACGGGTCGTTCCAGGCGACAGCCAGGTTCCGCGGACCCGACGTGCGCTCGTCCACCCCGGAAGAGCTGGTCGCGTTCACCGCGCGCGCCAACAATGTGTTCCGGCGGCTGGGGCATGGCTGGGCCGTCTATATCGAGGCAGATCGCCGGGAGATAACGGACTATCCCGATGGCGCGTTCGAGGATGATCTCTCGCGGCTGATCGACTCGGAGCGCGCTGCCCAGTTCGAACAGGCGGGCGCGCAGTTCGAGACCGTCCATCACCTCACCCTGCAATGGACCCCGCCAGCCGATGCCCATGCAAAAGCGTCGGCCTTCTTCTTCGAGATCGACCAGAAGAAGACGGCAACGCCTCAACCCCGCAAACAGGCGGGACGCACAAAAGCGTCCAGCAAGGCGATGCTCGACCGCCGCGTCGCACGCGAAGCGCTGGAGACCTTCCAGCGCAGCGTCGCGCACGCTTTCGGCATGTTCGAGGGCGTCGTCGCCGAGTTCCACGCGCTCAGCGATGACGAGACGCTGACCTACCTGAAGCGCCAGGTCTCGCCGCGCGCCACGAGCGTGCGCGCGCCGAGAGGTGCGGCCTTTCTCGATGGCATGCTGTGCGACGCCCCGCTGGTCGGCGGCATCGCGCCGATGCTGGGCAGCAGGCACCTGCGTGTTCTCACCATCAAGGGGTTCCCTCCCTTCACGCATCCGGGCGTGCTCGATGATCTCAGCGCCTCGGCCATGACCTGGCGCTGGATGACGCGGTTCGTCTGCCTTGGGCGCGAAGAGGCGGAACGCGAACTCGTCAAATGGCGCAGGCTCTGGTTTGCGAAGCACAAGTCCATGGGCGCGCTCATCAAGGAGATGCTGACAAAGGAGGCGGCGACATTCGCCAATCCCGACGCCATCGCAAAATCCGAAGAGGTCGATGAAGCACTGGCCGAGCTCGGCTCTGAACTGGTGGGGTTCGGGTTCCTGACCTCGACGCTGGTTGTCCTGGGCGCCACGCCCGAGGAGGCCGATGAGAAGCTGCGCAATGCCGAGCGGATCATCGCCTCACGCGGGTTTGTGACGATCGCGGAAAGCCTCAACGCGGTGGAGGCCTGGCTCTCCAGCCTTGCGGGCCACGCCTACGCCAATGTGCGCCACCCGATGGTATCCACCCTCAACCTCTCGCACATCGCGCCATTGTCGACGGCGTGGGCCGGCGACGCCCGCAACCGGCATCTGGGCACCCCGGCGCTGGCTGTTGCGCGCACGGATGGGTCGACGCCATTCCGGCTCGATCTTCATGTCGGCGATGTCGGTCACACCATGGTTGTGGGGCCAACCGGCGCCGGCAAGTCAGTGCTGCTCGCGTTTCTGGCCCTGCAATGGCGCAGGTTTGCTGGATCCAAAGTGTTCGTGTTCGACAAGGGCGGCTCTGCGCGTGCGGCCCTGCTCGGCATGGGCGGGACCGCGATCGACCTCGGCGGTAATGGTGTTGCGGCGTTCCAGCCCCTGGCCCGCATCGACACGCCACAGGGAAGAGCCGACGCGCTCAACTGGGTGATGACACTTCTGGCTCAGGAAGGGCTGGCCGATACGCCGGAGGTCAAGGAGCCGGTCTGGTCGGCGCTTGGCAGTCTGATGTCCGCACCGCCCGAGCAGCGACATCTCACGGGCTTGCGGCTCCTGGTCCAGAACGCCGCCGTCCAGGCAGCTCTCCAGCCCTACACGCAGGTAGGCGCGATGGGGGGCGTTTTCGATGGCGCGGAAGACCGCTTGCGCCTGTCCGACCTTGTCTTGTTCGAGATGGAGGAGATCATGGCGCGGCCGAAAGCTGCAGCGCCTGCCCTGCTTCATCTGTTCGACCGGCTGGAAGGCGAGTTCGATGGCAGCCCGGCCCTGCTCATTCTCGATGAGGCCTGGCTGTTTCTCGATTCGCCGATCTTCGCCGCCCGCATCCGCGAATGGCTGAAGACCCTGCGCAAGAAAAACGTCGCGGTGGTGTTTGCCACCCAGTCGCTGGCGGACATTGCGGAGAGCAGCATTGCGCCGGCCCTGATCGAGAGCTGTTCGACGCGGATCTATCTGCCGAATGAGCGCGCGTTCGAACCACAGCAGCGGCAGGCCTATGAACGGTTCGGGCTCAACGAGACCGAGATCGCGCTGATCGCAACCGCTCAGCGCAAGCGGCACTATTACTATGCAAGCCCCAGGGGCCGCCGCCTGTTCGAACTGGCGCTTGGGCCTGTGGCGCTGGCGTTCTGCACGGCCTCCGACCCGGAGGCCCGCGCCACGATCGCGGCCCTTGAGCGGCAATCCTCCCCGACACCGTTCTGGCGACGGTTCCTGCGCGCCCGCCAGCTCGGCTGGGTGATCGACGCACTCGATGCGCCCGAGCGCAGCCCCGCCATTACCTCTCACCGCACAATGGAGACTGTCTGATGTATTGGCCTTCCCTCCTCCGCATCCTCCGCCTCGCGCTCGCGTCCCTTGCGGTGAGTGCGCCGCTGCAGCCAGCGGCTCAGGCGCAGCTTACCGTCCTCGACCCTTCGAACCTCATCCAGAACGCGCTCAATGCGACGCGGGCGCTGGAGCAGATCCGCAACCAGGTGCTGCAGATCACCAACCAGATCCGGCAGCTGGAGAATGACGCAAGGAACCTCACCAGCCTCGGGCGGAGTTTTGCGCCGGAGCTGATGAGCCAGCTTGATCAGCTGGACCAGCTCATCAATGCGGCGCGTGGACTGGCCCTGAAAGTGAACGAGACACGGGCAGCGCTTGAGACGCTCTACACCGGGGACTATCGCAATACCGATATCGCAAGCCGCGCGCGCTCGGCCGCCCAGCAGATGGACAATGCCCGCTCCGCGCTACAGTCCTCCCTGCTCCTGCAGGCGCAGACGACCGAACAACTCAGGAATGACCAGCGCATCCTGAGCGCACTCGCTGATGCCAGCGCCAGCGTGACCGGCGCGCTGTCGGCGCAGCAGGCGACCAACGAGATCCTGTCGCTGCAGGCCCAGCAGGCGATGCGGCTGCAGGCGTTGCTGGTGGCGCAATCTCGCGCCGAGGCGCTGGAGCGCGCCCGCGAACTGGAAGTGCTGGCGCAGGCGCGCGCGCAGCATGCGCACTTCTTTGGTGGCGCGCGCACGGCGCACCCTGAAGCGCCGCCCTGGCCCTGAGTCCTGACCCAGACACACGCCGAGACACAAGCAGCGACGCGCAACACATGCCGCCCACGAGCCACACGCCATGAACGACTTCTCGGCCATAGACGGGTTTCTGGCGACGTTCATCACCTACATCGATTCAGGCTTCGGCCTGATCTCGGGTGATGTGACGTCGCTTGCGGCAATCCTGATCGTCATCGATGTCACGCTGGCGGCGCTGTTCTGGGCCTGGGGGCAGAACGACATCCTGCAGAGCCTCGTCAAGAAGACGCTCTATGTCGGGGCGTTCGCATTCATCTTCGGCAATTTCGCGCTGCTCTCGACGATTGTGTTCGACAGCTTTGCAACGCTCGGGCTCCAGGCATCAGCTGCCGGGTTCTCGCCGGCCGATCTCCTGAAGCCCGGGCTTGTGGCTGCCGAGGGTCTTGCCGCCTCGCAGCCGATCTTCGATCACATCGGGACGATTGCGCCGGGGCCGTTCGAGTTCTTTGGCAATCTGGCTGAGGTGATCCTGCTCTGTCTGGGCGGCATCATCGTCATTGCGGCGTTCTTTGTCCTCTCGATCCAGCTCTTCGTGCTGATTGTCGAGTTCAAGATCACGACGCTGGCGGGCTTTGTGCTGGTGCCGTTCGCGTTCTGGAAGCAGACGACGTTCCTGGCCGAGCGCGTGCTCGGCAATGTCATCTCGTCCGGCATCAAGGTTCTGGTGATCGCGGTGGTGATCGGGATTGGCTCCACCATGTTCGCAACACTGCGGACCGCGCTCTCCCCCGATGACATGACGATCGAGCAGGCCTTCGCGGTCGTGCTTGGCGCCCTCACCCTGATGGGGCTTGCGATCTTCTGCCCACGCATTGCGGCAGGCCTCGTCTCCGGCGCCCCGCAGCTCTCGGCGGGCGCTGCGGCCGGAACCGCCATCGGCGTCGGCGCGGCTGGCGCGGGCGCAATCACAGCGGGCCGCGCGGCAGCCGGCGCCACGATCGGCGCAACGCGTGCGGCCGCCAATGGCTCGGCGTCGGCTGCCGGCGGTCTTCGTGCGGCAACCGCGTTGGGCGCCATGCGCACCGGCCTTTCCGGTCCGATGGCCGCACCGCTCAATGCTGCCGTGGGGCTAGGCGCGACAGCTGCCGGCGGTCTTTCCCACGCTGCCGGCCGTGTTGCCGGTCACTTCCGGACGCGCGGGACGGCGGGCCAGCGCGCGGTCGCAGGCACGGCAGGCGCAATCACGCCGCCGCCCACATCAGCTTCAGCCACCGCATCCGCGTCTCCATCATCCAACGCGTCGTCGCCAACATCGGGCCAACCCGCCTGGGCCAGCCGGTTCAGGCGCACCCAGGCAATCCGCGAGGGTGTGCTGGTCGCCGCCCATACACTGAATGCCGGCGACGGCGGCGGCGCATCCGAAGGCCCCAATCTCAAGCAGAGGGATTAGAACCATGTTTACCGCAACTTCGTCTGGCCGGGGGCGATCCTCGCGCCTTGGCCGGACACCCGAACCCGACACGCCCTACCGGCAGTCCCAGCAGCTCTGGGATAATCGCATGGGCTCATCGCTTGCCCATGCCCGCACCTGGCGTACGGCAGCGTTCGCAAGCCTGGGCTTGGCAGCAACCATGGCAACAGGCGTGGTGGTGCTGGCGCTGCGCCCTGCAGCGGTTCCATTCGTGATCGAAGCAAACCAGACAGGCGAAGCGCGGCTCGTAGGCCCCGCAACGTCGGCCTACGTGCCGAGCGACGCCCAGCTCTCCTGGCACCTGGCGCGGTTCATCGAGATGATCCGGGGGTTGCCCTCGGACGCCATCGTGGTCCGCCAGAACTGGCTGCGCGCCTATGACTGGACCACACAGGGCGGCGCGCAGGCGCTGAATGCCATGGCGAAGGAGGATGATCCCTTTGCAAAAGTCGGCAAGCGGACGGTTGCGGTCGAGGTGATCTCGGTCGTGCGCGCCTCGCCGGACAGTTTTCAGCTGCGCTGGCGCGAGAGCACCTACGCCAGCGGCACGCTGATAGATGTCGAACGATACTCAGGCGTCGCCAGCATCGTGATGGCGCCGTCCTCCTCGCCCGAGCAACTCGCGAAGAACCCGCTCGGTCTTTACGTCCACGCCTTCAACTGGTCACGGGATCTCCAGCAATGACACGCCCATTTCTTCTCTCCGCCTGCATCGCCACGCTCATGCTGGCCTCACCCGCCCTCGCGCAGCCATCACCCAAGGATGCTGCAGCAATCTCGGCCAGCAATGAGGCGGCAACACGCGGGCCTAGCGATGCGTCCCTCGTCGGCGCGCTACACGAGTTCGCCTATGAGCGAGGCGCCCTCTATGCGGTCCAGGCCTCGCCGCAGCGGATCACCGACATTGCGCTTGAGCCCGGCGAGACGCTGCTCTCTGTCTCTGCGGGTGACACAACACGGTGGATCGTCGGCGACGCGCAGTCAGGCATTGCGGGCAACATCCAATCCCACATCCTGGTCAAACCCAATGCCGCCAACCTTGCGACCAACCTTGTCATCATGACGGACCGGCGCGTCTATCATGTCGAGCTTAGAGCCACGTCCGGGGCAGCCATGGCATCTGTCGCCTGGCGCTATCCGGTCGAGATGACTCTGGCCAGCACGTTACCGCCTGCCCCGCCGCCAACTGCAGCCGCTCCGCCGCCGGCGCCTGTGTTCACGCCGGAGGCGCTCAACCTTCGCTACCGCATCGATGGCGACAAGCCGGACTGGCGCCCGCTGTCGGCGTTCGACGATGGGAAACAGGTCTATATCGAGATGCCGGACAACCTGATCGAAGCGCCGCCGCTCCATGTGATCGGCGACGAAGGCCTCGAGGCCGTGAACTACCGGATCCGCGGCAAGTATTACATCGTCGACCGCCTGTTCAAGAAGGCGGAGCTCCGCCTTGGCTCCGGCTGGACGCAGAAACGCGTCGTCATCATCCGCCAGACGCCGATCGCCGCCGTGAACACCAACGGAGGCCCCAATGGCTGATAGCCTCCCGCCCAATCCTGACGCTGGCGCCGATGATCCGCCACCCCAAGAGCCCGCCAACCCGACTGAACCGCCCCAGCTTGATACGATCCGTGTGAAGGGTCCCGGCGCGCGTGGGCTCAACAAGCCCGCCATCCTCACGGCGGCTGGTGGCGGCATAGCGGTCGTGTTGCTGCTGGCGTCAGGCGCGTTCTCCAGCAACCCCTCAACGAAGCCCACGACCACCAAGCCGATGATGTCCGATCCCGCACGCCCGGAGATGGCGCAGGGCGCGATCAAGGCCCTGCCGGCTGACTATGCGCAGGCAGCAGCACTTGAGGCAGCTGAGCAGAGAGATCAGTCGCCAGTGTCTTTCGACCCGGCGGGACCGCCGCAACTTGGCCCGCCCCTGCCCGGGGATGTGGCGGCGTTTGCGCAGGCGCCACAGGCGCCGGGTGACATGTCGGCGTACAGCAATGAGTGGAGCACGCCTGCAGCATACGCACCGCCCCCCGCGCCTGACCCTTCGGTCGCAGAAGCTGCGGCAGCAGACAGGTCGGGGATTTTCTTCACGTTACGGGAAGAACCGCGCAAGGCCGACACAGGGTCAGCGCAACCGATTGACTACCAGATACCTCAACGCTCTCCCCTCACCGCAGTAGCGCCTCAGAACGACGACCAACCCGCAAGCACTGTCCGCGACGACCGCGTGCTGTTCCCGGGGACGGTCATTCCGGCGAGCCTGGTGACGGACCTGAACTCCGAGTCGCCCGGGCCGGTCATCGCTCAGGTGACGCAGACCATCTACGACAGTGCGACTGGCCGCATCGCGATCATACCACAAGGCGCGCGGCTGATGGGCGAGTACAGATCATCAAGCCGCTACGGCCAGAGTCGTGTCGCGATCATCTGGTCGCGACTGATCATGCCGGATGGCGATGAGGTGATGCTGGATGAAGTGGGAGCTGACCCCTCAGGCGCAGCTGGCGTCAGGGGCGAGGTCGATGACCACTGGGGCGATGTGTTCGGCGCAGCGGCCCTCGGGACGCTGATCAATATCGGCGTCGCCACCACGGAAGAGCCGCAGCTTACCTATGGCGGCATCGGCGCAATCTCGCGCGATCCCGTTGATGCAGCCATTGCGGATGGCGTCCAGCGAAGCGCGAGCGGCGTGACAAATCGGGTTGTTGATCGCGGGCTCGCGATACGGCCGACGATCCGCGTTGGAGCGGGGACTCGTATCTCGATCATCGCGACGAGACGAACAACGTTCTGACAACAAACGATCAGCCGCCAACAGCGCTGGAAGTCGGCCCATCAGTTGTATAAAATCATCGCCCGTCGATGCAGAATCTTGAAGGCAAACGCCGCCGATTGTCGCGACGCTATTCGTCGCTACTCTAGAAAACGCTATCCTAGAGCACGACAGCAAGGCGCTCTTCGGCGCCGCGCGCGTTCGCTAACCGCCGCTACGAAGAAACGCATCGAGACACCGCCGCAACGAGGCGGCGTCCTTCGTTTCGCACTCCCAGACGACAAGGGTCTGCCATTCCTCTTCGCGCAGGCGCGCTAGATTGGCAGCGTCGCGCTCGACATTCCGTTCGAGTTTCGGTTTCCAGTAGCCTTGGTTCGATCCGGGCAGACGCCCCTCTCTGCAGCCGGGGTGCTGATGCCAGAAACACCCGTGGACCAGGATCACCTTCTTGCGCCCTGGAAACACGAGATCCGGCTTTCCAGGGAGATCCCGCCGGTGGAGTCGGAACCGATACCCCAAGGCGTGGGTGAGCTTGCGCACCATGAGCTCAGGCTTCATGTCCTTGTGCCTAATGCGCCGCATGTTTTCAGACCGGCGCTTGGGACTTATCTTGTCCATCTCAGGCGATTACGCCCTCGGCCTTCATCAAAGCGCGCTCAGCCGCATCTCGCGGAGCAAGTGCGACGATCTCATCGCCCTTAAGATTTGGAACGCCCAAGCGTGCGGCAAGATCCCGCTCCTTCAGATAGGTGCCGATGAGGATCGCGATTTCCTCGTCCATCAGCTTGTCTGGCGCCCCGCCGTTCGCGCGCAGCCGCTTCATATAATCCGACTGATCAAAGAGCAGGGCGTGCGCGACGTCGCGGTGGATCACCCGACGGAGGTTTTCACGAAAGAAATTGCTAGCTCGCTCGCTTCCGCCCTTGATGTCGTTCCTAAGCTCCCGGAAGCGATCCATGTCCAGGCCGAGGAACTTGCTGGAGGGGAAGGGCTCGTCCTTGAGCATCCACATGATGTGCTTGAAGCCGGCGGCGTTGACGCCCTTCTTAGTGTCGCGGTTGCCCTTGCCTCCGTGAAGGTATTCAGGTTTCGCGATGATCAGGCCGAGGAAGCAGGTGTGCTTGTCCTCGGCGACCGCCATCAGCAGGCAGGGCTCCGAGTTCTTGTAGGTCTCCTGCGGAATAGACCAGTTCTCGTTGACCGTGTTCTTGATGTCCACGTCCTTGCCGCAGATCTCGAGATCCCGGAGCCCCTTCGGGACGTCGAGCATGTCACGTACGAAGTGCTCCAGTTTCAGGCCGATGAAGGTCTTCTCGACGTTGTCGAGATCGGAGAGGCGGGTGCGCGCGGTGCGAACCGAGTCCAGGACGAAATCCATCGCGTCTCGCACGAGAAGCGGGAATTGCGCCTTGAGGCCGCCTGTAGGGCTTAACAGCTTTGAAATCTCCGCCCCGATCGCGGCGAGGTCGGCATAGTCCGGGTGACCGGGTACGACCACTGATGCTGGGATAGCCTTCATGCCGCCGACGCTGGCATGAGTCGTTCGTCGGCCCGAGTCCGGGCAAACCCGGTCTACGCTGCGACGCGAACCAAGCGCTTAGCACTTAGCGCCTTCTTGATCTGCTGCGCGACTGCGCATGCCACAGGCGGCGGGAAGGCGTTGCCGATCTGACGGTAGGCCGCGGTCTTCCTCCCGGAGATCGTCCAATCATCCGGGAACCCTTGGATGCGCGCGACCATGGGCACAGTCAGGCGGGGCGTGTGCCGGATCGGATCGTCGGGCCCGGGCGGGAGGTCCGCGATACCCATTCCATCGACGCCGAGGCTCGCCCAGGCGCGCTTGGCTCGCGTCGGCCCCAGATCCGGACCGCCGTGCTTCTTCGAGCCGCCTACGATCGTCGGCGCGATCTCATCCGCGCCGGCGGCCCAGGCCTTGGCGCCGCGCCAGCCCCGCGACGCCATGAGGTCCTTGAGCGTCTCTCCGACGGTCGGCGGGTTCTGCTGCGCCACTTGCGGCCAGTCGAACCGGTCCCACAGGTCTTTGCGAAGGGCGACTATCACTACCCGCGGGCGAAGTTGCGGCACGCCGAAATCGGATGCGTTCAGCAGGCGCCAGCCGGTCATGTATCCCATCTTGAAGAGCTTGGTCCGGAGCTCTTCACGGTAGTCCTCGAACACCGCATCCAAGAACCCGCGGACATTCTCGATCATCACGGCCTTCGGCTTCATCTGGTCGATAAGCCGGAGCGCGGCAGGAAAAAGATTCCGCTCGTCCTTGTCGCCAAGCTGCTTACCCGCGACTGAGAAAGGCGGGCATGGGAGACCGCCAGCAAACAGATCGACACCGGCATATGCGGCACCATCGAACTGGTTCATGTCCGCTTCGATGACGTTCCATTCCGGCCGGTTGAGGCGGAGGGTGCCACAGAAGTCGCGCTCAATCTCAACCAGGGCGCGATGCTCGAAGCCGGCGCGTTCAAGGCCGATAGCTTGCCCGCCCGCGCCCGCGCAAAACTCGATGGAGCTCATGCCCATGACAGAATCCCTCAGCGACGGGCGAATCGCCCGCAGCAAACCTCGATAAAAACGAACCCCCAACTCGGCGTCGAGGCGCGGGTCCGATCAACCCACGCTCTTACAACGTCCACCCACAGGGAATCTCCTAGCAGAACGGAGCGAGAACGGCAATACTGGGCGAGGGTGTGGTTTGCTCAGAACCGCGGCGAATCAGTGCATTTGGTTGTTCGGGACTTTCATGGGCGTTGCCGAAGACTTTCAGGCCTTCCGGAGGCAGTACCTCATCCCGGCTGATGTCGCCGGGACGATCTCCTATCGCTATCGCCGCATCACCGCACAGCTCAACTGGGACTTCTGGAACACCGACTCCGAAACGGCCCACAGCATCTATTCGGGGTCGTACGGCCGCGACACCGCCGCGCGCGGTATCAGTGACCTCGATGTCGTATTCCAGCTGCCCGTTAGTCTCTTCCAGCAGTACGATGGCTATTCCACTAACGGGCAGTCCGCACTGCTCCAGGCAGTGAAGCGCTCGATCGACAAGACTTACCCCTCGTCCGGTTCTTTCGGCGACGGCCAGGTGGTGGTCATTCCCTTCAACGACGGGATCACCTTTGAGGTGCTACCCGGCTTCGCTCTCACCGGGGGCGGGTATCGGTATCCGAATGCCAACGGCGGCGGGAAGTGGTTCGACTGCGATCCGCAGTCGGAGCGTAATGCGATCAATTCCCGAAACGCGAACTCCAACTCCAACCTCAAGGAACTGTGCCGGATGGTGCGCGTGTGGCGCGACTACGTCGACGCGCCCATGAGCGGCATGCTGATCGATACGCTGGCCTACCAGTTTGTGGAGACGTGGGAGTATCGTTACAAGTCGTTCCTCTACTACGACTTCATGTGCCGTGACTTTTTCGGCTTCGTCGCGCGTCAGAGCCAGTCGCAGACCTACTGGAAGGCGCCGGGGAGCGGGTCATACGTCTGGCGCAAAGGCGTTTTCGAGCACAAAGCTCGCAGCGCAGAGCTCCGGTGCCTCGAGGCCATCGCGTACCAGTCTGAAAACAAGGAATGGTCCAGCCGGCAAAAATGGAGGGAAGTCTTTGGCTCGCAATATCCAGGCTGACAGCGAGTGGTTCGCCTTCGAATCCCAGATCCGCGAGCTCTACGGGCGCGTCGCGTATACACATAAGACGCACGAGAAAATGGCCGAGCGCAAAGCGGCGCTGCAGCATTACATCAAGCTCGCGCAGATCGTGCTCTCCGCAATCTCGGCCACCGGGGCGATCAGCGTCCTTTTCACCGATGCGGTTATCGCGAAGCTCATCACCGTGTTCTTCGCGACCACGACGCTCATCGTTGCGGCATACGTGAAGGACCTCGATCCGGGCGCGCTCGCGCAGAAGCATCGGCAAGTCGCCTCGGACCTCTGGAACATCAGGGAAGCCTATCTCAGCCTCCTGACCGATTTACGCGATGAGCAGCAGACCCTTGAAGGCGTTCGCACGCGTCGCGATGAGCTGCAGAACCGGCAGCATGCCATCTACAACTCGGCGCCCCATACCGACGGCTCCGCCTATCAGAAGGCGCAGCATGCGCTCCAGACGAACGAAGACCTGACCTTTACGGAGAAGGAGATAGACGCATTCCTTCCGAAACCGTTGAAGCGCGGGAAGTAGACGGGACTGGCACAAACTGACTCGCGCCGTTCTGCCGCTTGGTCTGATGAGGTGGACGGCCTCCATCCGCGGCATCATCGTGCCTGAGTGTGGCTGTTGGGGTTGGTCTGAGCCCCTCGGATCCCACGTTCTTTCGGAGAGTCCGGGGTTTTCGAACGCGTGCTGCTGTCAGTTTTTGCAGGGCGACTATCCACCTCAACAACGTGCATGTGCATTCCCCACCCTTTCCGGCCATTTCCGACCATTTCCGACTCGGTTCCCAAGCAATGGTTGGGGTGCAGGCTGCAATCGTAACCTCGAGAGAACCGAGCCGAGAACGAATAGCTCAGATGAACATTCAGCGCCCTTTTGTCGGACCTATCGAATGTCTGCCTGTGGAAGAATGGGCAGTCCGCCTCCGCGTTAGCTCTGACCATTTTCGTCGGATTTACACGGGGCGCGTCATGCACCTGGGCGCCAATCTCAGAATATATGCCGCCGATCTCCACGAATGGCTTGACGCGCAGGGTGCTCAGGATTCCAACCAAGACTCGTGGAACGGCGTCGGCGAAACGCACGCTGGCGAAGGGAGGGAGAGGCCCAATGCCCAAGAAGGCCCACTTCGCAGGCGTGCAGCGCGTTAAGCAGCGCGACGCCAAAGGGAACGTCATCGCGATCCGCAACTATCACCGCGCCACCAAGACACGCCTGCCCGACGACTATGGCTCGCCCGCTTTCGCGATCGCGTGGGCAAAGGCGGAAACGTCTGCCGCAGTGATGACCAAAGCCGTCTCCCCCCGGGAGACTTACGGCGGGCTCTGCCGCACATTCGCCGACGACGACAATCCCGACTGGATCAAGCTCGCCCCCAACACGCAACGCGATTATCGCAAGTGCATGGCCTGGATGAACCGGCAGGGCGCAGATCCCCGCCCCGCCGCCGGTCTCTCGCAGGAACGCTGCGAAATTCTTCTGGACAAAGCGGTAAAGGAACTCGGCCATCGGCAGGGCGTGTACATCCTGCAGTTCAACCGCCGCCTATACGGCTGGGTGCTTGAACGCGCCGCTCGCCAGAAGATCTGGGGCGACAAGAACCCATGGGCCGAAATTCCGACACCGGCGAAGCCACGCGCGGCCGTCGGCGCGATCAAGCGCAATCGGCCGTGGAAGCCTGAGGAAGTTGTTGAGGTGCTATTCGCCGCGCCTCTGGGCTTGCGTCGGGCCTATGTATTGGGCGTGTCGGGGCTTGATGGTTCGACCATGGTGGGCCTCACCTGGGACGACTGGAATTCCAAGGAAGGCGGGTTTTCGGCAGAGCGGGTGAAAACCGGCGCGGAGGGCTACATCAACGTGCTGCCGCTGTTCCGCATGTTCCTCGAGGAAGGCGAGCGCCCCTCGGCTGCGATCGTCACCAATCAGCACGGCCAGCCGTTTAAAACGGCGAACACGCTGCAGACCCGTTCAAGCGACTTCCTGGCGGGGCTTGCGAAGAAGGGCGTTGTCGGTCCTGGCCTGACACTGCACGGGCTGCGTCACACTCTCGGAAAAGCGGTGGCAGAAGTTGGCGGCACGCTAGGCGCTATCCAGATGGCGCTGCAGCACGCCACACCCGCAATGTCGTTGCACTATTCGGCAGCCGCCGATAAGAAGCGGGCGCTGCGGGACACCACGTCCGCACTGGAAAACTGGTTCGGTTTGTCAAAAGCCGACGACGCGGTTAGTAAAACGACCCACTAGTCCGTCGAAAAAGTTAGCCAAAACAACGATGAGGCCTCGTGGCGGAGTGGTGACGCAGAGGACTGCAAATCCTTGCACCCCGGTTCGATTCCGGGCGAGGCCTCCAACCCCGATTGCCAGGCTGGATCCAGCGGCAATCAACGAATTCCACCGCTCCGTTAAGCATTAACCACTCGTTTACCGAGTCGCGCGATCTTGGCCCTGTCTTCCCTTGAAGACACCCCACCATCACCCAAACGCCTTTGCGGGAGCCTCTGGCTCCCGCCCTCTTCTTTTGCTTTGGGAATTGGCGGTTTTTTGCTTCGCTCACAGCGCGTTGAAGAAATGCGCGCAGGGACCGTCTGTCGCTATTGAACGGTCAACCTTCGGCGGCTATACCCCCCGCCTCCAACAGTGCTCCCTGATAGCTCAGTTGGTAGAGCATTCGACTGTTAATCGAATGGTCGCTGGTTCGAGTCCAGCTCAGGGAGCCATTCATTCCCCAGCGTCCTGGTCAGATGCGAATCACCCCTTTCGGGGTCGCGAGCGCGCGCGGCTTGGTTCTTTGCATTCGCAAGATTGTTGTCCGGCGGAAGCTTTCCAAAAGCTGTCAGAATTCGGGTTCCCTGCCCCGCCCCGCACACACGAGACTTTCGAGAGCCGGTGATGGGGCCGGCATCTAAAATTCGGGCGTCCGGCGGGTACTCATCCGTACCCGTACAATTTGCGACAACCCGTCAGCCGTTTGTTTCCAGCGTGTTTCTGTCGCGTTCGCTTAACCATGCAGCAAAACAGGCGCCCCTGCCCACTTGTTCGGCGCCTGCGGCAAAATGGTAATTAGAGTTGTCTCATTACCGAATACTCATCTGAGTGTTACGTAACATTTTACTCTCCGTTCAGTTGAAATTCATTGCCAAATTACCCTCGCAGGCGTCTGGTTGCGGGTGGTGGGCAACATAGGGTTGCGCCGTAGCTGTGGGGCTGCGATGCGTATGCACGGTTTCTGGGGTACTGCGGCCGTTTTCGGCTGCGCGATTTCCCTGTTTTCACTTCCGGCACTTGCCAAGGGGACGGACGACGCTGCGGCGGGAACCGTTCCGAAATACGATATCCCGACGGGCGCCCCGCCCAGCCCGCTTTTCGGCGCCCGGCCCTTCACCCAGAAGATGCTGCAGTTCGAGGAGTTCGGCACGCGTGCGATGCCGGCTGAGGAAAGCACCAACTCGGTGACCCTTGCCCCGCCGGCGGACTGCACGTCCTCGCCGAAGGCTCCGCAGATCGACAGGATCATCGGCCAGAAGCTGTGGCCGGCGCCAACGCGTGAAGCGAACGTCTACCGTCCCAATCCTTGGGCCGCGAAGATCGGCAACTGCGTTGGCTACACGCTGAAGACCAGCGCGATCGAGGGCCGTCCGCCGGGCGAGCTCTACGCGCACCAGCGCTACACCGACTTCACACCCAAGCGCTTCTTCGTCAGCATCCAGGCAGGCGCACGCACGAACACCGGCGCGCGCGACATCTGGCAGAAACACGCGTATTCCAAGGGCGAGTTCGGTCCGGGCGGCCTGTACTACAACACCACCGGCTACACCGGCTCCGAGGGCACGACCAACGGCATCGCACCGCGTCTCCACCCGCTGATGCCCGTCCAGAACGCCAACTCGGTTTGGACGTTCGACGGCACGCTGCCACCGAAACTTCTCATGGCGCGCTACGGCGAACCGCTGCTGTTCCGCCACTACAATGGCTTGCCGATCGACGTGGCTGCCAACAACGGCTTCGGTCACCACACGATCACGACCCACGAGCACAACGGCCACAACCCGGCCGAGAGCGACGGCTTCACGGCGGCGTATTTTTATCCTGGCCAGTACTACGACTATCGTTGGCCGATGCAGCTCGCCGGCTATGACTCGATCAACACCGACGCGAGCGATCCGCACGCGGCGATGCCCGAGGCCAATGGCACGCTGACGAAGATCCGTGGCGACTGGCGCGAGACGATGAGCACGCACTGGTTCCACGACCACATGCTCGATTTCACCGCCCAGAACGTCTACAAGGGCAACGCGGCGATGATGAACTACTACAGCGCCGTCGACCGTGGCCGTGAAAGCGGGCCGTGCAATTACACGAATCCGGCCAACGTCAACCTGTGCCTGCCCTCTGGCTCGGTGATGGCGTGGGGCAACCGCGACTACGATATGAACCTCGTGCTGGCGGACAAGGCCTGGGACAAGAACGGCCAGCTGTTCTTCAACATCTTCAACACCGACGGCTTCCTGGGCGACCAGATGACCGTCAACTGGCTGTGGAAGCCTTATGTCGACGTGCGCTCGCGCCGTTACCGTTTCCGCATCCTCAACGGCTCGGTCTCCCGCTACATGAAGCTGGCCCTCGTCGATGCGACGGGCAAGCGCGTGCCGTTCTGGATGGTTGGCAACGATGGCAACCTCATGGAGCACGCCGTCCCCTTCCCCAATGTGCAATCGCAGGACCTGCCGACGCAGGCGATCGCCGAGCGCTTCGACATCGTCGTCGACTTCAGCCAGTTCCAGCCCGGGACGAAGCTCTACTTCGTCAACACGCTGGAGCACCGCGATGGCGCCGGCCCCAAGGAAGAGATCCCGCTCGCCGACATCCTGTCGGGCAAGTATGTGGGCGATCCCGCTGTCGGCAAGTTCATGGAATTCCGCGTCAAGCCGTATGACGGGACGGATCTGTCGATGAACCCGGCCGACTATGCCGAGGGCAAGAAGAAGATGATCCCGCGCAATACGCCGACGGCATCGGAAATCGCCAGCGCCCGCAAGCGTGACTTCGAATTTGGCCGCTCTGGCGGCACCGATGAGGAGCCGTGGACGATCAAGGTCGATGGCGGCAACGGCAACAACGCCGATGCTCACCGTGTCTCGGCCGCGCCGGATGTCGGTTCGCTGGAAGTGTGGACCATCCGCAACACCTCGGGCGGCTGGAGCCATCCGGTTCACGTCCACTTCGAGGAAGGCCAGATCCTGGCACGCGATGGCCAGGCGCCGCCGCTGTGGGAGAAATGGGCCCGCAAGGACGTGTACCGCGTCGGTCCCGAACCGAACTCTTCCGGCACGGTGACGGTGGCGATCCGCTTCCGCGAGTTCCTGGGTTCGTACGTGGAGCACTGTCACAACACCCAGCATGAAGACCACGCGATGCTGCTGCGCTGGGACGTCATGCATCCGGGCGAGGCTATCGCGATCCCGACACCGGAAGGCGGCTGGGAAGGCATGTTCTACGAGCCGAGCTATGTGCTGCCGACGTGGCGCACGGGCATGACGACGGCGACTGCGCCTTAACAACGCGCACCACCTCTGCGGGCGCCGGGCTTGCACAGCCCGGCGTACGCGACTCTGGCCTACGAGCAAGTCTGGCCCGCGAGCGACTCTGGAGAGTGACGATGCTCGACAACCTGAAGATGATGGTCCGGGGCTGGCGTGCGCCCGCCCTCGCAGGCCTTGCCCTTGCATCGCTGGGCCTGGCCTCGACCGCACCGGCAACGGCTCAGACAGTGTGGGGCCGCGACTACTTCCCGAATGTCGAACTCACCACGCAGGACAACAAGAAGGTCAAGTTCTACGACGACATGCTTGCGGGCAAGGTCGTGGTGATCAACTTCATCTTCACCACCTGCACCGATGTCTGCCCGCTCGACACCGCGCAGCTGCGCAAGGTCTATGACCTGCTGGGCGATCATCCCGGCAAGGACATCTTCCTGTATTCGATCTCGGTTGACCCGGAACGCGACACGCCGAAGGCGATGAAGACGTTCATGAACCAGTACCAGATCGGCAAGGGCTGGACGTTCCTGACCGGCAAGCGCGAGGACATCGACCTCATCCAGAAGAAGCTCGGCATCCAGCCGGCCGGTCCCAACCCGGCGGCGCATACGACCTCGCTGATGCTGGCCAACGTCCCGGCGGGTTCGTGGATCAAGCGCTCGCCGTACGAGAACCCGCAGATGATCGCCAACCTGCTGACGGGCCACCTCAACGCCGCCGGCATGCTGACGGCCGACAAGGGCACGAAGCGGTCCTATGCAGAAGCGATCTCGGTGCCGGATCCCGGCGAAGCCGGAAGTCTCTATCGCACGCGCTGCGCTGTCTGCCACACCATCGGCGGCGGCGACACGCTCGGCCCCGACCTCTACCAGGTCACGCAGAAGCGCGATCCAAAATGGCTTGCTCGCTGGATCAAGTCGCCCGACGCGATGCTCGCCGCGAAGGATCCGATCGCCACGGCGCAGCTGGCCCAGTACCGCAACCTGCCGATGCCGAACCTCAAACTGTCCGACGACGACGTCCAGGCCGTGATGGCGTTCATGGAGCGCGAGTCGAACTTCGTCGCCGCTCAGCGCGAGGCGCAGGGCACGCAACATGCTGGGCATGCAGGCCATACCGGACACCCGGCTGCGGCCTCGGCGCAGGGGCACGACCACCACTAAGGCGACGCGTCGGGATGTATCAGCAGACGCGCCGCCGCATGCGCTGGCACACGCCGGCCCCGCACACGCGCAAGGCTGCGGAAGTTCGCTTTCGGGAAACGCGCCCTAGTCGCGCTTGGGCTTCGGCGTCACCACGAAGTCACCGAACAGGCTGCGCACTTCGTCGAGCTTGGCCTGCAGGGGATCGTGATAGATGTAGCCGCCCGTCGGCGGCGCGGTGAAGCGCAGCGTTGTCGAGCTGCCGGCCTTGATCGGCGGTGACTTCGTTCCCGTCACGCTCATGATTGCGAATGACCGCGTCTCGCGCGTGCGGTTCACCAGCCTGATCGTGACGGTGTCGCCGTCGTGCACGCGGAGCACGGGATTGACCTCCCGGGTCAGGGCGTCACGGAACGCGATCTTCATGCCGACATCATTGCCGGTCTGCCGCTCGTAGATCTCCTCGATGTAGAGATCGAAACTGGTCGAATGGGACGCGCCCGTCTGCGCCAGCGCGCCGGATGCCGAAACAGCGAGCGTCACCGCGCCGATCGCCGCCAGTGTCACCAGGAAGTTTCGCCGCAGCATAAGTCTGTCCCACCTCGCGAAGCGCAGGGCGCTCCACAACGACTATAGCTCGCCTCAAGGCGAGCCCCCAGCCCCTCGCGCAGGTCCACGCGATAATCATGCCAACCCGATCGCCGGCGGAAACGTTGCGGTTGGCCCGGCCGGAGACCGGGCCAACCACATACGTCATCAGGAGACGAGCCCGTCCCGCGCCGCGAACAGGTGTTGCAGCTCGTTGTCCAGGCTGAGCTGGCCGTGGAAGTCGGACAGCGGCTGCGCCGGCAGGTGGATCAGCTCGAACGGGGTGAGCGCGACCGTGGTGTGGTCGGGCACAACATCCAGGCCGGGGTGCAGGATCGCGATGACCGCATCAGCCGACAGGGCAGCCGGGGAGAACAGCGACCGCGAGGGCGTGAAATCGACCAACATGGCTGTTTCCGCGCGACCGGAGACCAGCGAGCCGACGCCATCCGGCATGCCGAAATCAGGCAGCAGGCTGGCGGTGTCGGTGATGCGCTGGTCGTTGATGCCGACACCGTTGAAGATGTCCTGGCTCCGAACCTGCCCGACAATCGTGTCGCCGCCGCCATTCGACTCGAACACCACGCGGTGGGCGGACGTAAGCCCGGTGATGTCGATCGTATCGCTGCCGTCCGTGCCTTCGACGCGGATGGTGTTGAAGTGCAGGCTGGTCTGGTTGAAGTCGCCGATCACGATCACCGAGTCGCCGACATTGCCGGTATTGGCAACGCAGTGCGAGTTGATCTTGATCTCCTCGATGTTGTCGAGCTGCGCGATGATCGACCCGTTGTTCGTGCCGTTGCGCGTGATCACGATCTCCGTGTTGGCGGCGATATTGGTGATGCCGACGGCGAGCGCTTCTGCGCGGGTATAGATGCGGAAGGTTTCGACGTCGGCGTTGCCGGCGAGGATATAGGTGTCGGTTCCGTCACCGCCATCAACGATGTCGCGACCCGTCTCATCGGTGCGCTGGTAGATGAAGTCATCCCCGTCGCCGCCGAACACCGTGTCGTTGCCGAAGCCACTGACGAGGATATCGCTTCCGCCGCCGCCGAAGAGCGTATCGGCGCCGCCGAGCCCGAAGATGACCTGCGATCCCGCCTGTCCGGCCGGACCGTTGACGGCAAGGTTGGCGCCGCCTGAAGCATCCATGACGATCGTATAGTCCACGCCGGCAAAGCGCAGCACTTCGACATTGCGGACCGAGTCCTTGCCTTCGTTTCCGACAGCGTCGGTCACCATGGCATTGTCCAGGCCGCCGGTGGAGAACAGGTAGTTGCCGACCGGACCCGTGAAGTCTGCCCGGTCAAACCCGTCGCCGCCACCGAGCGTGTCATCGCCAGCGCCGCCGAACATGACATCGTCGCCCGCGCCGCCGTTGAAGACATCGTTGCCGTCGTTGGCCGCCAGAGAACCGAGCATCACGTCATTGCCATCGCCGCCGAAGAACTCGTCGGCCCCGCCGCCGCCAATCAGCGTGTCGTTGCCGGCCATGCCTTGCAACCGGTCAACGAAGTTGCTGCCGACGATATAGTCATCGCCTGCCCGGCCGGAGATATTCACACCAGTCGCACTGGCGCTGGCGCTGTAGTTCAGGCCGATGGGACCCGTAGCTGCCGACGTGATTGTCTCGTGGTAGCCGGCGCCATCAGTGAAGGTGACAACCACGCGGAGCTGGTTGGCCAGGTACTGACCAAGGTCTGTTCCCGGAGCGTCCGGCAGCGCGAAGGAAGACGCCGTCGCGCCTGCGATGTTCGACCAGGACGTGCCGTTGGTGGAACGCTGCCACTGGAAGCTGAACGCCCCGAGACCGTTGAGGTCCGCGATCGAGGAGGTATCGACCGCCAGCGTCTGGCCCTGCAGAGGGGTCGTGTCGCTGATGACTGCGTTGCCTGTCGCAGCAAATGGCAGCTGGGCGAGCGTGTATTCGACCGTTCCGCCAGCTCCGTTGGAGAAGCGGAAGCGCTCGACATTGGTCATGGTGTCCGTGCCGCCAGACCCGACCAGGTCGCGGACAATCACTGCGCCACCGACGATGCTGAGCGCATAGTTCCCGATGACGCCAGCAAACACCGCGCGGTCGGTACCGGCGCCGCCGTCGAGAATGTCGTTCCCGCCGCCACCGGTGAGGATGTCGTCGCCGCCGAGGCCCATCAGGACGTTTGTGCGGGCATCACCGGTAATCGTGTCGTTACCGATGCCACCCGTCGCGTTCTCTACGTCGAACGAGAACTGGAAGATCTGACCGCCTGCTCCGTCATCGACCATCGCGCCAATGACATCTTCAAGGATGAAGCTGCCATTGAGGTCGCGGTCGCTGGTGACGATGCCGGTTGCGAGGTTGATGTTGAACGCACCGAACTCGCCCTGGAACGAGATCGTGTCGTTGCCCGCGCCGCCGGAGATCACGTCCACACCCGGGTTGGTCGCGATCAGCGCGGCATTGACGCCCGCCGCCACGAGGCCGGTGTTGACGTCGCGGTTGAACGGCGCTGCCGGGCCGCTGAGGCCACCCCACAGCAGGTCATCGCCCGCTTCGCCATAGAGCTGGTCCTGGCCGCCGGCGCCGATGATGGTGTCGTTGCCCTCGCCGCCGAAGCCGATGTCGGCATCGGCGCCCATGGTGATGAAGTCGTTGCCGAGACCGCCATAGAGCTGGTCTTCCAGCGCGCGACCGTCGATCGCGTCGTCGCCGACAGTGCCGACGATGACATCGCGCGGCGCCCCGGTGCGCGGCCCGATCAGCGGGATCCCCGGCTCGCGGTTATCGAGGAACTGCGCACTGACGCCGGTTCCGTCGACATAGCCCACAAGCATGCGGCCATCGTCGATGCCCGTCGAGGAGTGGACGCCCGGCGTACCGCTGGTGGGATCGCCCACCACGATCTGCTGGCCGACAAGCGCGCCGGTCATGTCAAAGCGCTGGCCATGGATGCCCTGGCCCGCGGATTCCCACGAGACGAAGAAGCCGTCCTCAAGACCGCCCGGCGTGACGCCGGACGAGGCGACCTCGAAGGCCGCGCCGGCCGGAAGGCCCGCCTTGAACGTGATGACCGGCGATGGGCTCCAGTTCGAGCCTGCGCCCGAATAGATGATCCCCATGACCTTGATCGTGCCCGCGCCATCCGGCTCGGCCCAGAACACCCCAAACGAGCCGTTCTGCTGCGCAACCGTCATGGCCGCCTGCCCCGGCGCGACCGTACCTAAGGTCGTCGGGAACGGAATGGCGAACTGCGAGTAGGTCGTGAGACCGGTAGCGACCACATTCGTCCCGACGCCGCGCGTTTCGCGATCGGCCGTTTCGTTGATGGTCGGCATGAAGATGCTGAGATGCACCTTCTCATCCGTGCCGATATAGCTGACGACAAGCTGCCCGTCGTGCAGGCTGCCCATGGTCATGTTGCGGCCCAGGATCACGTGCGCGCCGCCGGGGATGTTGTTTGCGGCAAACAGACCCTGATCTGTCAGGACTATGGCCTGGTTGTCGTCCACAGTTCCCCGCACGCCGTCCAGGCCGAGCGATATCGGCGCTGTTTCCGAGCCGACGCCGAAGGTTGCGGCAGTGGACGGAATTAAATTGCCAAACGCGTCCGTCGCGAGTTGCCCCTGCCCGTTGCCGTCGAGGATCGGAAGCCCGGCATTGTCGACAAGAATGTCATAAACCGGGATTTCGTAGCGGGCGAGCATCAGGGCGCCGTACTGGTCGCCCGACACTGTATCGAGGACGCCGTCGTCCTTGAGCTCGAAGCCGATGTGGAAACCCACTTCCAGCGTGTCGTTGTTGACGTCGACGATTTCGTAGCCCTGGACGACCGGATCAACGGCCTCGCCAGCGCCATCTGTGCCAACAACTACAATCTCGCCGCCCGGAATGCCCGGTCCCGGCACCCCGCCTGCCGGATCCAGAACCAGGTGCGTGTTGGTGCTGGCAAAGGCGAGGTGAAGCGCGCTGTCCCCCTCGACTGCGGTTTGATAGGCCGCGAGCGCG
>Ga0208492_1000561_pt1 | contig 30529 bp, 26 predicted proteins | sample Subbioar_CSW14AB_FD_184820 | JGI IMG/M metagenome (GOLD analysis project Ga0208492, IMG submission 184820) | Serpentinite rock and fluid subsurface biosphere microbial communities from McLaughlin Reserve, California, USA - CR12Mar_CSW14AB (SPAdes) | ecosystem: Environmental > Terrestrial > Deep... | reverse complement strand
ACCCGCCACGGGCTCGGCACGGGCGAGCAGGAGACGATCGCGCGCCTGAGGGACAGCGTGCGGGTGCGGACGCTCCGGGGCCCCTCGGCCGACGACTCGGACGACAGCCACGGCCGCGTCAGCCCCGACGGCCTCGCCGCGCTGGCCGAGCCGACCGAGCATCGCCCGCATCACGAGGAGCCCGCGCCGGAGGACCCCGCATGACGCGCACCCTGGTCACGAACGACGACGGCATCGACGCCCCCGGCCTGCACGCGCTGGCGCGCGCCGCGCGCGAGCACGGTCTGGACGTGACGATCGCGGCGCCCGAGCGGCAGTCCAGCGGCGCCAGCGCGTCCATCGTCGCCGGCGAGGAGGAGGGCCGGATCGCCGTGGACCGCCGGGAGATCGACGGGCTGGAGGAGCTCCCCGCGTTCGCGGTCCGCGGCGGCCCGGGCCTGATCGCGCTGATCGCGGCCCACGGGGCATTCGGCGACACGTTCGATCTGGTGCTGTCGGGCGTGAACCACGGCGCGAACGTGGGGCGCGCCATCCTGCACTCGGGCACGGTCGGCGCGGCGCTGACCGGCGGGCTGAACGGCGCGTGGGGGCTCGCGGTGTCGCTCGACGTCGGCATGCGCCCGGAGGTGTTCGAGTGGGACGCGGCCGCCCAGACCGCGATCGACGCGCTGCCGTTCCTGATGTCGCTGGAGAAGGGCTCCGTGGTCAACCTCAACGTGCCGAACGCGCCCGAGCATCGCGGGATCCGCGAGGCGCCCCTGGCCCCGTTCGGCATCGTGCAGACCACGCTGAGCGAGCGCGGCCACAAGCACATCCGGCTCGCGGTCGAGGATCTGCCGCACGTCCCGCAGCCGGGGACGGATGCCGCGCTGCTCGCGGACGGCTACGCGACGCTCACGGGCATCGAGCCGGTCTCGCACCGCCACCTCGGCTACGAGGGGTGAGGCCCCGGGCGGGTCGGCTTCGACTCGCTGCGCTCCGCTCAACGACCGGGTGCGGGTCCGGCTTCGACTCGCTGCGCTCGCTCAGCCCGTTTCGACTCCGCTTCGCTCCGCTCAACGACCGGGGGCGGTGCCGTGTAAGCTCCGGCGCCGTTTCGACGCCTCGCTGGCGCTCGTCGCTCAACGACCACAGGGTGAGCGCCCGTTTCGACTCCGCTTCGCTCCGCTCAACGACCGGGGCCAGAGCCCCCGACAATTACAGTCGTGCGAGCGAAGCGAGCGTGCCGCGAAGCGGCCAATCGCAGCGCGAAGCGCTGCCGAACGGAGCGAAGCGACGTTCTCGCTCGCAAGGGTGCCGCTTGCGGCCCCGCAGCGTGCGACCGCTCCTGAAAAAGAGAAAGATCCCGCCCCACACCTGGGACGGGATCTCTCGAAGACGATTGAACGCTGGTGCGCTCTGCTGCTCTCAGCTCAGCGGCGCAGACCGAGACGCTCGATCAGCGAGCGGTAGCGCTCGATGTCGATGTCCTGGAGGTAGCCGAGCAGACGGCGGCGCTGACCGACGAGCAGGAACAGGCCACGACGCGAGTGGTGGTCGTGCTTGTGCTCCTTGAGGTGCTCGGTGAGGTCCTTGATGCGCTGCGTCAGCATCGCGACCTGCACCTCGGGGGATCCGGTGTCACCGGGGTGCGTCGCGTACTCTTCGATGATCGCCTTCTTGACGTCTGCTTCCAGTGCCATAGAACCGATCCCCTTCCTCTTCGTTGCGCGGCGCCCGACGCCTGATGCGCGAGCTCTCTTTATCCGCGGCCGATCGAACGGCAACCACGTGAGTCTACCAGCGTCCGGCGGCCTCGGCGACCGCACGGCGCCTGGCCGTTCGCCCACGGACTAATGTCTTCTCGTGGCTCGAACCGGCGGCGGACATCTCATCGACCTGCGTCCGCTGACCCAGAGCCCCGCGTTCGCGCGACTGTGGGTGGGGACGCTGCTGGGAGGTCTGGGCGGCCAGCTCACGATCACGGCCGTGATGCTGCACATGTTCGCCCTGACGGGATCGACCTTCGCGGTGTCGATGATCGCGGTCGCGGGTCTCGTGCCGATGATCGTGGCGGGACTCTACGGGGGCATGCTCGCCGATCACTTCGACCGCCGGCTCGTGGCGCTGGTCGCCGCGGCGATCGGCTGGAGCGCCACGGTGCTGCTCGCGGTCCTCGCGTGGTCGGGCCTGGTGAACGAGGCGTGGCTGTACGCGCTGTCGATCGCGAGCTCGGCCGCGACCACCGTCGCATCGGCCACGAAGGCCGCGATGACGCCCGCCCTGGTCGGGACGCACCTCATCCCGGCGGCCGCCGCGCTCACGGGCATCTCCGCCGGGATCATGGTGATGGCCGGGCCGGCGCTGGGCGGCCTGCTGGTCGCGGCGTTCGGCTACCCCATCACCTACACGATCGACGCGGTGCTGACGCTCTCTCTGTTCCTCGGCATCGCGACCCTGCCTCCCCTGCCGCCCGAGGGGCAGACCGACCGTCCGGGGCTGCGGTCGATCATCGACGGCCTGGGGTTCATGAAGGTGGCCCCGAACATCCGGATGCAGTTCGTCCTGGATGTGATCGCCATGACGTTCGGCCAGCCGATCGCCCTGTTCCCCGCGCTGGGCGTGGTCCTGCTCGGCGGCGGCGAGGTCACCTCGGGCCTGCTGATGGCGTCGATCGCGGTCGGCGTGCTCGTGTCCAGCCTGTTCTCGGGCCGGGTCGGATCCGTGCGCCGGCAGGGCGTCGGGATCGCGCGCGCGATCCAGGCGTTCGGTCTGGCGACGGGGCTGTTCGGGCTGGTGCTTCTCGTGGCCGCGCTCGGCGGGAGGGGCGTGGACGAGACGCATCCCGACGTCGCGCTGATCCTGCTGGCGTGCGCGTGCCTGGCCCTGACCGGCGCGGCCGACAACATCAGCGCGATCTTCCGCCAGACGATGCTGCAGGCCGCGGTCCCGGATGCCGTGCGCGGCCGCCTGCAGGGCATCTTCATGGTGGTCGTCGCCGGCGGGCCGCGGATCGGCGCCCTCTACACCGGAACGCTGGCCGGCATCGCGCTGTGGTTCCCGCCGCTCGTCGGCGGCGTGGCGATCATCGTCATCGTGGCGGTCATCCTGCGCTTCGCGACCCGCTTCCGCGCCTACGACGCCGAGGCGCCCACACCCTGACGCGGGTGATCCGCGGACGCGACGAGGGGCGGGTGCCGCCCGGCACCCGCCCCTCGTCCGTGATGTCAGTCCTGCTGGAGCGCGCCCTGCAGGTCGAGCGTGATGGTGACGTCCTTGCCCACCAGCACGCCGCCGGTCTCGAGCGCGGCGTTCCAGGTGAGGCCGAAGTCCTCGCGGTTGACGGTCGCGGTGCCCGTGGCGCCGGCCTTGTAGTTGCCCCACGGGTCGGCGCCGAAGCCGCCGAACTCGACCGTGAAGGTGACGGGCTTGGTGACGCCCTTGATGGTGAGGTCGCCGTCGACGAGGAACTCGCCGTTCTGCTCGCGCACGCCGGTCGACTCGAACGTGATGGTGGGGTGGTTCTCGGCGTCGAAGAAGTCGGCCGAGCGCAGGTGCTGGTCGCGGCCCTCGTCCTTGGTGTTGATCGACGCGACGTCGACCTTGGCCGAGACCTTGGCCTCGAGCGGGTTCTCGGGGGCGACGATGGTGCCCTCGATGACGTGGAAGCTGCCCTTCACCTTGGAGATCATCATGTGGCGGACGTTGAAGCCCACCTCGCTGTGCGCGGGGTCGATGACGTAGGTGCCGGGACGGTAGCCGGGGATCTCGATGGTCATGTGGTCTCCTCGAAGGTCGTGCCGTGATCGGCCGTGTACAGGACACAATACCTATGCGCGCGCATATATTCCACGACGGCCGGATGAATTCTCCGGAAACGGCGAGACGCCCCTCACCGCACGGCCGGAGCCGCGCCGGAGGGGCGCCTCAGCGGATCGAGATCAGGCGACGTCGATCAGGTCGATGATGAAGATGAGCGTCTTGCCGCTCAGGAAGTGACCCGCGCCGGCCGGGCCGTAGGCGAGGTGCGGCGGGATGACCAGCTCGCGGCGGCCGCCGACCTTCATGCCGGGGATGCCGTCCTGCCAGCCCTGGATCAGGCCGCGCAGCGGGAACTGGATGCTCTCGCCGCGGTTCCACGACGAGTCGAACTCCTCGCCGGTCTCGTACTCGACGCCGGCGTAGTGCACGGTGACGGTGTCGCCGGGCTTGGCCTCGGCGCCGTCGCCGACGATGAGGTCGCGGACGACGAGCTCCGACGGGGCGGGGCCCTGCGGGGCGTCGAACTCGGGCTTGGTGCGATCTGCGCTCATGGCATCCATCGAACCACGAACGCCGCGGGCGATGGTGCCCGCGGTCGCCGGATTGCGCCGACAGCGCACGCCGGGGGCCGGGCGCCTCGAGGGGATGCTGCGCCCGGCCCGCGACTGGTCTCATGCGACGATGCGCCGCCTGGTGCCGGCCGGCAGCAGCCACCCGGCCAGAACCGCCCGATCGGGCGGCATTCAGCGCACCGCCCCGCGACGGCGGACCCCGCCCGGGGCGCCGGCGTGGGCGCCGTGCCGATCCGAATTGCCATACCTGGACATCTGCTGCTCCTACCCGGGCACACGCCCCGATCGCGCGTCCGCACGAGGGTGCTGCCTGCCGGATGCCGCCTCGGGTCGGCGGCGATCCGCCCGGGAGCCGCGGACGTCACACGCAAACGATCCGCGCGCCACGTACCCGGCCGGAGGCGGTCCGGGGCAATTTCACCCCGGGTGTCACCCGGCGCCCGGATCCGCGTGATTCCGCGGAACAACGGGGGTTCACCCGGCCTGTCACCCGGCCAGTGGGTCAGCGAGTGAAATACCACTAGGGTGTGTGGATTAAGTCGGTCTTGATCCAGATCAGCGTGGCGGCGAGGGCTATCGCGGCGCGGTAGGAGCGGGCTGTCTTGTCTGAGCGCATCGCGATGCCGCGCCATTGCTTGAGTTTGTTGAAGCAGCGCTCGACGACGTTGCGTCCCTTGTAGCGCTCCTGCTGGGCTTCCCCGAAGTCGATGGGCCGGCCAGGCTTCCTGCGGCGGTGCGCGATCTGGTCGTCGCGTTCCGGGATCGTCGCGGCGATCTTCCGCTCCCGCAGCCACGCCCTGTTCTTCTTCGACGGGTATCCCTTGTCGGCGAGCACCCGATCCGGGCGCCGCCTCGGACGGCCGACAGCTCGAGGGACGCGGATCTGCTCGAGTGTGGCGGTCATCATCGTGGTGTCGTTGATGTTCGCGCCGGTGATCACCCAGCTCAGCGGACGTCCACGCCCGTCGCAGACGAGATGCACCTTGCTCGTCAACCCGCCACGGGAGCGGCCGATCCCGTGATCAGGCGGCTCTTCCCGCGGATTCTTGTGATTCGACACAGCCCCCTGTGTCGCGGCTGAGGGTCGCGCCGTGCTGGTGCACGCGCGCGATCGTCGAGTCGATTGACACCACCCAGTCGAGCTTGCCCGCCGCGTCCGACTGCTTCTGCACCTCGGCGAGGAGCTTCTCCCAGGTGCCGTCCTCGGCCCAGCGCGCGAACCGCTTGTAGATCGAGTTCCACTTCCCGAACCGCTCCGGCACATCCCGCCAGGGCGCCCCCGTGCGGTACTTCCAGGCCATGCCCTCGACCGCGAGACGATGATCCGTCCACGGCCGCGACCTGCCGACCGGCACCGGCATCAGCGGCTCCAGAACAGCCCACACCTCATCCGAGATCTCCTGACGCGTCACACCATCGAGACTCGCCGATCCTGAGCCTGAACCTCTTGATCAACACGCCCTAGGGCGATGTCGCAGGGCGGGAGCATAATGACGCTCGTGAGGGGAATCACCGAGATCTCGGTCCCCGGGCACTACCCGAAGCCCACCCCCGCCGCGCAGATCTATCGTGCACTGGGAGCCCAGGCATGGGACGACGCCCTGCGGATCGCCGAGCGCGACTGGAAGCAGCTGCTGACGAGCGGCCTGCCCGCCATCCGCGCCCTCGTCGACATCGTGCCGAGCGAGCGGCTCGACGCGGATCCGCGCTGGCGGCGCATCCGGGCGTATCTCCAGGCGGCGCCGGTGGCCGGCGCCTCCCTCACCGCGACGTCGCGCGCCGACGCGGTCGCGGCGGTGCTGCGTCTCACCAGCGAGGCGCGCGTCGCGCGGGTGTCCGGAGATCTCCTCGGGGCGCTCGCGCTCGCCCGGCGCGCGAGGGAGGACTTCGAGCGGCTCCCCCACGAGCATCGCGCCGCGCTCGAGGGCGATCTGCCCCACGTGCTGTTCGCCTGGGGGCTCACGGAGGTGCTCGCCGGAGACGCGACCACGGGGTTCGAGGACCTCGCCCGCGCCTACTCCGCGGCCAGGGCCCGCGGCGACACCCGCCTCGCCCTCCTGGCGGCGGGAGAGCTCGCGTGGCTGCACGCGACCGAGGGCCGGGTGCTCGTGCGCGACCAGTGGATCGCGAACGCGCACGCCCTGCTCCCGACGGCGGTCAGACGGACTCCTGAGCCCGCGTCCCTGGCGCTCGCGGAGACCGCGGCCGCGTTCGATCGCCTCGAGTACGACGAGGCCCGCAGCGCCCTCGCGCGGGCGGCGGACGCCCCGGGCGAGCACACGGTCGAGCTCGCCTGGGCGAGGGCGCTGCTCGCATCCAAGGACCCGGCGTCCGACCTGCCCCGGGCCCTCGCGGACCTCCAGCAGCTGGACGACGCGCTGTTCGGCGACGCGCCGTCGCAGCTCAGCCCACTCACGGCCGCGCGCGCCGCCCTCCTCCTGCATCTGGGGCGGGGCGAGACCGCGCGGACCCTGCTCGAGGACCTCCCCTCGCCCGTGCTGCCGTCGATCCGCACGATCCGCGCCGCGGTGCACCTCGTCCAGGGCGACCTGGACCGCGCACTGCACGACGCGCAGGCGGCCCTGCACAACCTGGGGCGCCCGCGCGCGGTGGTCGAGGCCTGGGCTGTCATAGCGGCGGTGCACCTGCGCCGCCGCGATCCGGCGACGGAGGCGTCGTTCCGCCGCGCCGTGACCCTGGCCGACACCCACGGGCTGCCCTCGGGCCTGACGCACCTGCCCCTGCGGGACTTCAAAGCCCTCGCGGCCTTCGCCCCGCCGCGGAGCCCGAGCATGCTCGCGGTCGGAACGGCCGGCACGCGCCGCCCTCCGGCGCAGCGGACGCCGCCGCCGCGCGCGACGCCGAGCGAGCTCGCGGCCCTGCGTCTGCTGGCCGCGGGCCGGTCGACCGGCGAGACGGCCGCCGCCATCGGCGTCAGCCCCAACACGATCAAGACCCTCACCCGGCGGCTGTACGCGAAGCTGGGCGTCTCCGATCGGCAGCAGCTGGCCCTCGCGGCCGCCGAGCACGGACTGCTCTGATGATGCTCGACGGCGCGCGGCCGCCCTCGCTCCGCGCCCCGCAGACCCGCGGCAGGTCCGACGCTCCCGTCGACGACGTCACCTCGGCCGTGTTCGCCGCGCTGGCGGACAGCCGCTGGCCCGAGGCCATCCGCCTGGTCGAATGTCACTTCCCCCTCCTGATCAGCCATCGGCCGGCGGTGGTGCGCGCCGTCGCCGACGCGCTGCCTCCCGCCGAGCTCCGCAGGCGGCCGCGGTGGATGGGCATGCGCCAGTACGTGACCCACCTGCTCACCTACCCGTCGAAGCCTCCCGTGTTCCCCGACACCGAGATCCGAGTGCCCGAGCACATGCCGCCCTCCGACCGGCTGGATCTGCTCACGGCCCGGACGGCCGGGCTGCGCACGCGCGGGCGCTACGAGGCGGCGGCCGAGGTCGCCGAGAACGCGTTCGAGGCCTGGCAGGGGCTGTCTCCGGAGGATCGCGCGGACACGCAGCCGCGCATCGGCACGCTCGCCACGCAATGGGGCATGACGCTGGCGGCCGCCGGCCTCATCGCCCGCGCGGTCCAGGTGCTCACCGAGGCGCACGCGGTCTCCGAGAGCACGGGCAACGTGCGCGCGGCCCTCGAGTCCGCGGGCGAACTGGCCTGGCTGCATGCGATGAACGGCACGGGCGCCGCGGCGGACCGCTGGATCGCGCGGTCGGCCGAGCTGCGTGCCCGGCACCCCGATGTCCAGCGGGTGCGGGCGGGGGCGGCGCTCGGAGCCGCCTATCGCGCGAGCGACCGGCTCGACTTCGACAGCGCCGTCGGGCTCGTGAGCGATCCGGCCCACGACTTCGAAGAGCTCACCGTCATGGCGGCCGCGGTCCGGGCCGTCTTCGGCACGCGCGGCGGCGAAGCCGACCCCGTCGACATGATGAGCCGCCTGGAGGTCGCGGTCGAGAGCCAGCCCGCCCCGCGCACCGCGGGCGGGCTGAACGCGTGCGCGTTCGCGATCGCGCGCGGAACGCTCCTGGCATACCAGGGCATGCACGAGGCGGCGCTGCTGGCGCTGGCCCAGTGCCCCGACCTGCCGCGGCCGGCGATCGGACTGGTGCGGGCGCGCAAGGCCGCCGCGCGCCTCGGTCTCGGAGACATCCCCGGCGCCCTGCGGGAGATCGCCCACGAGACGTCCAGCCCGTCCCCCCGCATCCGCGTCGAGTCGCTCGTGGTGCGCGCCGCCGCCATGCTCCGGCAGGGGCAGGACGCGTCGGCGTCCGCGTCCTTCCGGCTCGCGGTCGACACCGCGGCGACGCACGGGCTGCGGGCCTCGCTCGCGGTGGTGTCCCGCGCCGACCTCAGCGCGCTGGCAGCGACGGCCGGGATCCCGTCTCTGGCGGATCTGATCACGTCGCGCGTGCTGCTGCCCCCGGCGACCTCGGACGTCATCGGACGGCTCTCGCCGCAGCAGCTGGCGGTCCTGCGCGCCTCGGCCGAGCACGACCAGATCGGCGAGGTCGCCGCCGCGCTCGCGCTGAGCCCCAACACGGTCAAGACGCATCTCCAGGCGGCCTACCGCCGACTGGGGGTCTCCGATCGCGGGGCCGCGATCGAGGAGGCGTCCCGCCGCGGGCTGCTCTGATCCACCGGTGCGGCGGATCGGAGCCTGGAAAGTCCTCAGCGCCCGGGCCGCGGCGATGCCTGCGAGTCTTCCGGGCGCTGAGTTGATCTGAGAACAGGATGCTCCCGCCCCCGGGACGTGTCAAGACCCCGGGCGAGCTCTTCCGCGGTCAGCGCGAGAGGAGCGCCTGACGCGTGGCGGTGATCCGCGCGAGCAGCACGTGCTCGTCGTGGGCGGCCTGCGGGTCGCGCCCCGAGATCGCCCGCTGCCGCGCCGCTGCGAGCGCGGCGGCGTCGCGGATGAACGCGGTCATGAGGCGGCTGCGTCCCCCGGGGAGCGATGCGGCCCACGCCTTGCCGGCGCGGCGGCCCTGCGGAGTGGCGAGCATGTCGACCTCCTGCGGGGTGAACCAGCCGGCGGCCGCGTATTCGCCCAGGCGCACGCGCGTGAGCCGCGCCTCCTCCCGCCGCAGCATCACGACGCCCCACACGAACAGCGCGAAGATCGGCACCTGGAGCACGAAGTAGTAGCCGAGGAAGCTGTCCAGGCCGCCGCCGACCACGAACGTCGCGCCGTTCCAGAGCGCGTGCAGCAGGATCCCCGCGATCATCCCCACGATCCAGAAGACGAGGGCCGACGGGGTCTTCATGCCGCGCCGGGCCGCGAGACCCAGCGCGAACCCCGTGCACGCGGTGAACATCGCGTGCGCGAACGGCGACAGGATTGCGCGCATGAAGAACGTGAAGCCGAGCGTCAGCGCGCCGCCCTCGATGAGGGAGATCGCGAAGTACTGGATGTTCTCCGTGAAGGCGAACCCCGCGCCGATCAGCGCGCCGTAGACCACGCCGTCGACCGGTCCGTCGAACGCGCGCCGGCCCATCCAGAACACCAGCAGCAGGCCGAGGCCCTTGAAGAACTCCTCGACAACGGGTGCCTGGATGACCGCGCTGAAGAAGTCGCTCTCCGACAGCTGCGGCACCGCGATCGTCAGGGCCAGGTCGAAGATCAGCGTGAACGCGATCGACGCGATCGCGCCCCACGCGAGGGCGAAGAACACGAGGCCGCGCGGCTCGGGCTCCCATCGGTCGATCAGCATCACGGTCATGATCACGACCGCGAACGGGATGAGCGCCGCCAGCAGGCCGACGGTCGATGCGGCGGCGCCGAGGAACGACACGAAGTACGCGACAAGCACGAGCAGGAGGAGCGCGAGCACGGGCCAGAGCCAGATCCAGGCCCGGCGGCCGCGGGGGCTCGCGACCGGAAGCGCCGCGGTCACGGGCGCGGGTGCGATCGCCGCGCCGGGCGCCCGGTCCGGCTGAGCCATCGCGGTCGGGAAGGGCTGCGGATGGGGCGGGGTCAGACCCGTGCCGTACGTCATGTGCGATCCTCGTGCTCCGTGGTTCGGCCGTCCGCGCGCCGGCTGCGTGGCCCGTCGCGTGTCACGGTCATCATAGGGGCCGCGCGCGGGCCGCTCCGAGGGGAGCGCCCGCCGATCACGGCTAGCCTGGAGGCATGCGTTTCGCCCACGTCGTGCTCCCCGGGGGCGACGCCCCCACCCTCGTGCTCGTCGACGGCGACGGTGCGGTGCCCGTGCCGTCGCTCCTTCCCGACGGTCCCCGCACGCTCGAGCAGCTCATCGCGGGCGGGGACGACCTGCTCGCCGCGGTGCGCGAGGCGGCCGCCTCCGGCGCGGGCGATCGGATCAGCATGGACGACGCGGCGTTCGCCCCGGCCGTCCTGACGCCGCCGTCCATCATGGCGGTGGGTCTCAACTACTCGGCGCACGCGGGCGAGCTCAACCTGAAGACCGACGACACCCCGACGGTCTTCACGCTGTGGCCCAACTCGCTGGCGCCACACGAGGGCACCACCACCTGGTCGCGCTCGCTCAGCGAGGCGGTCGACTACGAGGCCGAGCTGGGGGTCATCATCGGACGCCCGGCGCGCGACGTCGCCGAGGCGGACGCGCTGGACTACGTGTTCGGCTACACCGTGGTCAACGACATCACCGCCCGCAACGTGCAGTACTCGGAGTCGCAGTGGTGCCGCGCCAAGTCGTTCGACGGGTTCACGCCGGTCGGCCCGTACGTCGTGACGGCCGACGAGGTCCCCGACCCGCAGGACCTGCACATCTGGACCGTGCTCGACGGCCACACGATGCAGGACGCCTCGACCGGGACCATGGTGCGCTCGGTCGCGAAGCTCATCGCGCACCTGTCGCACGGCATCACGCTGCTGCCGGGGACGCTGATCTCCACGGGGAGCCCGGGTGGATCGGGCTACTCGCGCACGCCGCAGGTGCTGATGCGCGACCGCTCGACGGTCACCGTGGGCATCGACGGCATCGGCGAGCTCACCACCCACTGCCGCGTCATCGACTGACCCACGGGTCGCAGGCGGCCCTTCTCAGGCGACCAGCGCGGCCTTCGCGTCGTGCGCCGCCGCGTCCGCGTCCGCGCGCAGCCCGGCGGCCACGGCGAGCGCGGTGTCCGCCCGGTTGAGCGAGTACACGTGCAGCGCGGGTGCCCCCGCGTCGAGCAGATCGCGCCCCAGCCGCACGGCTCGCGCGACCGCGATCTCCTCCCAGCGGCGCGGGTCCTGCTCGTTCTCGAGCTCGAGCACCTGCGCGACGGGCGCCTGCACGCCCGTGAGCGCCGTGATCCGGCGCAGGCGCGCGGGAGACGCGATCGGCATGATGCCCGGGATGACGGGGATCGTCGCGCCCGCCCGCCGCGCCCGCGCCACGTAGCACGCGTACGAGGCCGCGTCGAAGACGACCTGCGTGAGGGCGAAGGCGGCCCCGGCCGCCTGCTTGGCGAGCAGCGCCGCCACGTCCCCGTGCGAGTCGGTGACGCCGGCCTTGCCGTGCGGGTGCGCCGCGACGCCGACCGCGACCTCGAGGCCCTGCGCCGCGGCGATCCGGCGCAGCAGCCGGATGGCCGCCGGGGTCTCGATCCCCGGCCGCGCGCGCACCGCGCGGGGCGCGTCGCCGCGCACGGCGAGGAAGTCGCGGACGCCGGCGGCGAGGTGGGCCTCGATGCGCTCCGTGAGCTCGGCCCGCGCGAGGCCGCCCCCGGTGATGTGGCCGACGGGCCGCGCCCCGGCCGTGTCGCGGACGTGCCGCAGGAGCGCGAGCGATCGCTCCTGGCACACCCCCGCGGCGCCGGTGCGCACCGAGATGAACGACGGCGCGGCGGCGGCGAGCGCGCTCGCCGCGCGCTCCACCTCGGGCGCATCCTCGGTGCGTCGCGCGGGCGTGATCTCGAATGAGACGGGGGGCGGGAGGTGCGGGGCCTGCGACATTGTGTGACCTCGGGGAGAGCGTGCGGGCGGAGGGACGAGCACTGCTGTGACGTCCGCCCGGGGGTGCGGAGGCCACCGCCCCACACGGTAGGCCGACCCCTCCGGGCGGCCCCAATCGTGTGACGACGTATTTCAATATCCTACCTGACCGAGAGATTGGACTAGACCACTCTCCCGCCTCGTGGGATCCGGAAACGCGCGAAGGCCCCGCAGCGCGAGCTGCGGGGCCTTCGGCACGACGGTCACTTGGACGTCGGAAGGTCCTCGGGGGCGACGATCGGCACGGCGGCCGTGATGGCCTCGATCCCGGACAGGCGCATGGGCGAGAGCTGCTTCTCGACCTCCTCGCGGTCCATCAGGCCCGCCTCGACGACCAGGTCCGCCACGTTCCGGTTGGTCAGCAGCGCGGTCTTCGCGAGCGCCGCCGCGGCGGCGTAGCCGATGAACGGCGTGAGGGCCGTGACCACGCCCACCGACGAACCCACCATCGCCCCGAGGCGCTCGCGGTTCGCCGTGATGCCGTCGACGCAGTTCACCCGCAGCGTGCGCATCGCCTGCCGCATCCAGATGATGGACTGCAGGATCGAGTGCGCGATCACGGGCTCGAACGCGTTCAGCTGCAGCTGACCCGACTCCACCGCCATGGTCACGGTCATGTCCGCGCCCGCGACCGAGAACGCGACCTGGTTCACGACCTCCGGGATCACCGGGTTGACCTTGCCGGGCATGATGCTCGATCCGGCCTGGCGCGGCGGCAGGTTGATCTCGCCGAACCCGGCCTGGGGGCCGGACGACAGCAGCCGCAGGTCGTTGCAGATCTTCGACAGCTTCATGGCGTTGCGCTTGAGCGACGAGGAGAACGACATGAACGCGCCGGTGTCGCTCGTGGCCTCGACCAGGTCCGTCGCCGTGGTGAGAGGCAGGCCCGAGATGTCGGCCAGATGCTTGCGCGCCGACTCCGCGTAGCCGCGCGGCGCGGTCACGCCGGTGCCGATCGCGGTGGCGCCCAGGTTGATCTCCGTCAGCAGCGACGCGTTCTCGGTCAGGCGCTGGTGGTCCTCCCCCAGCGTCGTGGCGAAGCCGTGGAACTCCTGCCCGAGCGTCATCGGGACCGCATCCTGCAGCTGCGTGCGCCCGACCTTCAGGACGTCGTGGAACTCGTGGGCCTTGGCCAGGAAGGCGCGGCGCAGCAGGTCGAGCTCCTCGAGCAGCGACACGTGCACGAGCGACAGCCCGAGCTTGATCGCGGTCGGGTATACGTCGTTGGTCGACTGGCTGCGGTTGGTGTGGTCGATCGGCGACAGGTACGCGTAGTCGCCCTTCTCCCGCCCGGCGATCTCGAGCGCGATGTTGGTGATGACCTCGTTCGCGTTCATGTTGGTCGACGTGCCGGCGCCGCCCTGGATGACGCCCACCACGAACTGGTCGTGGAACTCGCCGTCGATCACGCGCTGCGCGGCCTGGTCGATCAGGTCGGCCTTGGCGGGCGAGAGCACGCCGATCTCGCGGTTGGCGCGCGCGGCGGCCTGCTTGACCATCGCGAGCGCCACGACGAACTCGGGGTAGACCGAGATCGGGCGCTTGGAGATGTCGAAGTTCTCGACGGCCCGTGCGGTGTGGATGCCCCAGTAGACGTCGGCGGGGATCTCCATCGATCCCAGCGAGTCGGTCTCGGTGCGGGTCGCGCTCGCCGTCGAGCGCGCGGAAGTGGTGTCGGCCATGACTGGTCCTCAGGTATCGCGGCGATGCGAAGCCGCCTGTGGTGCGGGGGGGCGTCACCGAGCCTACGCGCGGCGAGGCGCGCCCGCCTCAGCCGCGCGGGGGCTTGCGCGAGAAGAGCTCGAGCCGCTGCTCGGGCGTCATCCGCGCGATCCGCTCGTACCACTCGGGCCCGAAGAACGCGGCGGCGTCGTCCGCGTCGACCGGCACGACCGTGTGGGTGACGGTCTCGTCGTACACGTGCACGAGGTGGAACGTCTGGCCCGCGTCCATGCCGTTCACGCGCGTGGGCGGCAGCGCGACGTCCATCGTGTAGCAGGACGCCGACGCCACGCTCACCGGGATGCCCGCGAACGTGCCGCTCATCGAGTAGTGCAGGTGCCCCGCCAGGATGGCGCGGACGTCGCTGCCGGCGAGGACCTCGGCCAGCGCCGGCTGGTCGCGCAGCTCGAGGATGTCGAACAGCGGCACGTGACTCGGCAGCGGCGGGTGGTGCAGGGCGAGGATCGTGCCCAGCGGAGCGGGAGCCGCCAGCTGGGCCCGCAGCCACTCGCGCTGCGCCGCGTCGATCTCGCCGTGATGCCAGCCGGGCACCGAGGTGTCGAGCGCGATGAGCCGCAGCCCGCCGAGATCCCACACGCCCGTCACGGGCTCCTGGCCGGCAGGCAGGCCGAGCAGATCCCGCCGCAGCTCCGGACGCTCGTCGTGGTTGCCCGCGACCCAGACGACCGGCGCGCCGATCCGCGCGGCGACCGGTTCGACGAGCTCGCGCAGCCGCGCGTACGCGCCGGGCTCGCCGAGGTCGGTGAGATCGCCGGTGAAGACGAGCGCGTCCGGTCGCACGGCGCCGTCCGCCGTGAGCTGCTCGACGCGGGCGAGGGTGCGGATCAGATTCGCCTCGGTGTCGTAGCGCCCGCCGAGCGGCGCGTTCCCCGCGAGCAGGTGCGTGTCGCTCAGGTGGACGATCGTCCGGCGTGCGGGCGCGTACTGACCGAACTGCATGAGCCGAGCCTAGCGACGGCCGGCGACGCGAGCGCGCGGATGCGGGCCGGCCTCAGCCGAGCACGATGAGCAGGATGCCCGCCCCCACAGCCAGGGCGCACACCGCGAAGCACGCGAACGCGCCGATGAGCGACAGGCGCTTCGCGCCCTCGGTCAGCGGGCTCTTCGCCGCCGCCTTCGCGGCCGACTTCTCGGCCCGCTTGATCTGCTTGGGCGAGAGCACCGTGATCGCGTCCGTGAAGGTCGCGGGAAGCGCCACGGGGATCCGGCCGCTGCGCGCCAGCAGCCGCAGGCCGAGCGCGTAGAACCCCACGACGACCACGCCGGCCGTCAGCGCGGCGAGGAACACCTGGAGGAACGCGAGCCAGTCGATGGTCACTTCTTCGACTCCTTCTCGGCCTGGCGCTGCGCGAGCCTGCGGCGCTGCCGGGGCGTGGGCGGCGGGTTCTCGTCGACCTTGACCGCGAGCCCGGACTCGGCGACCTCGCTCATGGCGTTGCCGGCGTGGACCTCGTCGCGGCGCGAGCGCAGATACAGGTAGGCGATGATCGCGATCGCGAGCAGCGCATCGATCGCGACGCCGACCACGCCCAGGCCGGCCGCCTGGGTCCACACCACGACGAGGGCGGCGAGCGCGCCGACGGCCCCGGCGGCGGGGAGCGTGAGCAGCCAGCCCACCATGATCCGGCCGACCGTGCGCCACCGGACCTCCGAGCCGCGCCGCCCGAGGCCGGAGCCGATGACGGAGCCGGAGGCGACCTGCGTGGTCGACAGCGCGAAGCCGAGGTGGCTCGAGGCGAGGATCGTCGCCGCGGTGGACGTCTCGGCCGCGAAGCCCTGCGCGGGCTTGACGTCGGTGAGGCCCTTGCCGAGCGTCCGGATGATGCGCCATCCGCCCACGTAGGTGCCGAGCGCGATCGCGGCGGCCGCCGAGACGATGACCCAGAGCTGGGGCTCGTGGTGCTCGGCGGACTGCCATCCGGCCGCGATCATCGCGAGCGTGATGACGCCCATGGTCTTCTGCGCGTCGTTCGTGCCGTGCGCGAGCGCGACCAGCGAGGACGTGAAGATCTGGCCCCACCGGAACCCGGCCCGGCCGTCCGGCTTGCCGTCGTAGCGCCGCGTCACGGCGTACGCGACCTTCGTCAGCGCGAACGCGATGATCCCGGCCGTGAGCGGGGCCAGCAGCGCGGGCAGCACGACCTTGGACATCACGACGCCGAAGTCGATCCCGGCCAGGCCGAAGCCGACGAGCGTGGCGCCGATCAGGCCGCCGAACAGCGCGTGCGACGAGCTCGAGGGAAGGCCGAGCAGCCAGGTCAGCATGTTCCATGTGATGGCGCCGATCAGGCCCGCGAAGATCAGCGAGGGGAACACGTCGCCGGCGATCTCCTCCTCGCGGATCATGCCGCCGGAGATGGTCTTGGCCACCTCGGTCGACAGGAAGGCGCCGACGAGGTTCAGGATCGCGGCGAGCGTGACGGCGGCCTTGGGCTTCAGCGCGCCGGTCGCGATGGGCGTGGCCATCGCGTTGGCGGTGTCGTGGAAGCCGTTGGTGAAGTCGAAGAAGAGTGCGAGCGCGATGACCAGCACCACGATGAGGGCTGCGGTTTCCACCGTCCGCCTTCCGGATACGCAGGGGATGCCTCCGCCGAGAGCGGCGGGGGGCGAATGAAGAGTTCACCGGGTGTTCAGCGTCTGGCAACCAGACCGTCACCGATCCTCGCATCCGCGGCCGGGGCGGTCAAACCGCGCGGAGCATCCGCGCACGTGCGATCGAACAGGGCGGCCCCGGCGGATAGCGTTGTCGGGTGAGCCCGACCGATCCCGCCGCCTCCACCCCGCCGCAGCCGGCCCGCCGCCCCCAGGCGCGCACGCACCACGGCGACACGTTCGAGGACCCCTACGACTGGCTGCGCGCCAAGGACGACCCCGAGGTGATCGCGCACCTCGAGGCCGAGAACGCCCACACGGACGCGGCGCTCGCGCACCTCGAGCCGCTGCGGGAGCGGATCTTCCAGGAGATCAAGGGGCGCGTGCGCGAGACCGACCTGAGCCTGCCGAGCCGGCGCGGCGACTGGTGGTACTACGCCCGCACGATCGAGGGGAAGCAGTACGGCATCCAGTGCCGGGCGCCGATCGCCGGGCCGGACGACTGGACTCCCCCGGTGCTCAGCCCCGAGGTGGAGGTGCCGGGCGAGCAGGTGCTGCTCGACGCCAACGTGGAGGCCGAGGGGCACGAGTTCTTCTCGCTCGGGGCGTTCGACGTGTCGAACGACGGCACCCGCATGCTGTGGGGCGTCGACGTGGCGGGCGACGAGCGCTACACCGTGCGCGTGAAGGACCTCGTCACGGGCGAGCTGCTCCCGGACGTGCTGGAGGGCACCTTCTCGGGCTCGCACTTCCTGCCGGACGGCACGCACATCGTCTACACGACGGTGGACGACGCGTGGCGCCCCGACCGCGTCTGGCTGCACCCGGTGGGCCGGGCCGGGCGCGACGAGGACCGCGAGATCTACCGCGACGACGACGAGCGCTTCTGGGTCGGCGCCGGGGTGACCCGCAGCGACCGGTTCCTGATCGTCGAGTCCGGCTCGAGCGTGACCAGCGAGGTGGCCCTGCTCGACGCCGCCACCGTGGCGACGGACCCGGCGGCCCGGCCCCGGCTGGTGTGGCCGCGCCGGGAGGGCGTCGAGTACGGCGTCGACCACGCGGTGATCGACGGCGAGGACTGGCTCTACATCCTGCACAACGACGGCGCGCTGGACTTCGAGCTGGTGCGCGCCCGCGTCGGCGCGCCGGACGTCGTGGAGACCGTGCTCCCGCACGAGCCGGGCCGCCGCCTGCTCGACGTCGACTGCTTCCGCGACTTCGCGGTCGTCGAGTACCGGCGCGAGGGGCTCCCCCGCGTGGCGCTGCTGGACTACCGCACGCACGCGCTCACCGAGATCGCGTTCGACGAGCCGCTGTACGCCGCCGGCTTCGGCTCCAACCCGGAGTGGGCGCCGCCCGTGCTGCGGATCGGATACGGCTCGTTCACGACGCCGGGATCGGTGTTCGAGTACGTCCTACCCGATGCCGATCCGGGCCTCGTGCGCGACGGCGAGCCGGGCGAGCTCATCCTGCGGCGCCAGGTCGAGGTGCTGGGCGGCTACGACCCGGCCGACTACGGGCAGGCGCGCCTGTGGGCGCCCGCCCAGGACGGCACCCGCATCCCGGTGTCGCTCGTGTGGAAGCGCTCGTTCGGCGAGCCCGGCGCGGGCATCCGCCCGGTGCACCTGTACGGGTACGGGTCGTACGAGCACTCGATCGACCCGTCGTTCTCGGTCGCCCGGCTGTCGGAGCTCGACCGGGGCGTGGTGTTCGCGGTCGCGCACGTGCGCGGCGGCGGCGAGATGGGCCGCCAGTGGTACGAGGACGGCAAGCTCGGCGCCAAGCGCAACTCGTTCACCGACTTCGTCGACGTCGCGCGGCACCTGGTCGAGAGCGGATACACGACCCCCCAGCGCATGGTCGCCGAGGGCGGCTCGGCCGGCGGCCTGCTGATGGGCGCCGTCGCGAACCTCGCCCCGGAGCTGTTCGCGGGTGTGCTCGCGGACGTGCCGTTCGTCGACGCGCTCACGACCATCCTGGATCCCTCGCTCCCGCTCACGGTGATCGAGTGGGACGAGTGGGGCGACCCGCTGCACGACCGCGAGGTGTACGAGTACATGAAGTCGTACTCGCCGTACGAGAACGTGCGGGAGGGGGTGGCGTACCCGCGCATCCTCGCGATGACCTCGCTCAACGACACCCGCGTGCTCTACGTCGAGCCCGCCAAGTGGGTCGCGCGCCTGCGCGAGGTTGGCGCCGACGCCCTGTTCAAGTGCGAGATGGTCGCGGGCCACGGCGGCGTGAGCGGCCGCTACAACTCGTGGCGCGAGCGGGCGTTCCAGCTCGCATGGCTCCTCGACGTGCTCGGCGTCGCCGAGGCCTGACCCTGCGGGGGGCGTCCGGCGCCCCCATCCATGTCTCACTTCGGCGCGGAATCCCGCCCGTATTCCGCGCGAAAGTGAGACACGGGACCGCGGGGGCATCGTCCCCAGCAGGCGGGCGGAGTGGCGTTGTCCCGCGGGCGCCGGATGAGCCACCGGCCGCACCGGTGCGGGTCGCAACGTGGTGTCATGGCACGCATCCCGTCGCAGCTCCCGCCGGCACTGAGGGCCGGCTCGTTCTCGGTCGCCGAGGCGCGGCGCCTCGGCGTCAGCCCGCGGCGGCTGGGCGCGAGCGATCTGGCGCAGCCGTACCGCGGGCTGCGCACGAGCGCCTCGGCCGACGCGCCCACGGCCCTTCTCGAGCGATGCCTCGAGTACGCACCGCGGATGAGCCCGGACCAGTTCTACAGCGGAGAGACCGCACTCGCGCTTCACGGCGTTCCCACACCGCGATTCGACGGCCGGATCCCCATCCACGTCGCGACGCATCGTCCCCACTACCCGCCCCGGATCGCGGGCATCGAACGCCACCGGCTGCAGAGGCGCGAGCCCGCATGGAGCGAGAGCGCGCCCGGTCTGCGCGTGGAGTCGCCCGTGCGGGCGTGGCGACAGGCGGCGCAGACCTGGACGCACGACGATCTCGTCATCGCCGCCGACCACATGATCCTGCCGGCGAACGGGCTCGCCACGCTGGATGAGCTGCGAGACGAGGTGCGGCTCATGGGCGACCTGCGCGGAGGCGTCCTCGCAAGCGCGATCCGGCACGTCCGGGTGGGCGCGGAGTCTCCCGGCGAGACCCGCCTCCGCCTCGTGCTCGTGCGCGGCGGACTTCCGGAGCCCGATCTGAACCACGACATCTACGACGATCACGGCACGCACATCGCACGCCTCGATCAGGCCTATGTCCGGTATCGCGTGGCCCCCGAGTACGACGGCCGGGTCCACGCAGAGGACGTCGGGCAGTTCCGCCGGGATGCGGATCGGTGGGAGGCCATCCGTGCGGCGGGCTGGCGCCACGTCCGCATCCTCGCGCACCACGTGCGCGGCCCGGCGCCGCGCGCCGTCTCCCTGGTCAGGGAGGCCCTGCTGGAGCGGGGATGGCGCCCGGGCGACTCGAGCTGATCCCGTGTCTCACTTCGTGCCGGAATTCGGGTGGGATTCCGGCACGAAGTGAGACATGGGTGGGAACGGCGAAGGCCCCTCGACGCCGCACACGTCGAGGGGCCTTCGTGCGGGAGGGTCAGCCGAAGAGGGCCGCGGCCTCCTCGTAGCGCGAGAGCGGGACGGTGTGGAGCTCGCCGAGCGCGTCGGCGAACGGCACGCGGACGATGTCGGTGCCGCGCAGCGCCACCATGTGGCCCCAGGCGCCCTCCACCACGGCGTCCGCGGTGTGGAGGCCGAGGCGCGTGGCGAGCACGCGGTCGAAGCCCGACGGCGAGCCGCCGCGCTGGATGTGACCCAGCACCGTGGCGCGCGTCTCGACGCCCGTGATCCGCTCGATCTCGGGCGCGAGCACCTCGCTGATGCCGCCGAGGCGCGGGCGGTGGAAGGCGTCGAGGCCCTTGTCGCTGTAGGCCTCCTCCTGGCCCTTCAGCTTGAAGCCCTCCGACACGACGACGAGGGGCGCACGGCCGCGCTCGAACGCCGAGGTGACCTGCGCGCAGATCTCCTCCATCGACAGCGGGACCTCGGGGATGCAGATCACGTGGGCGCCGGCCGCCATGCCCGCGTGCAGGGCGATCCAGCCGACGTGACGGCCCATGACCTCGGCGACCATGCAGCGCTGGTGCGAGTCGCCCGTGGTGCGGAGGCGGTCCATGGCCTCCGTGGCGATGTTCACGGCCGTGTCGAAGCCGAACGAGTAGTCGGTGGCTCCGAGGTCGTTGTCGATCGTCTTCGGCACGCCGAAGACGTTGATGCCGTCCTTCGAGAGGCGGTCGGCGGCCGCGAGGGTGCCCTCGCCGCCGATCGCGATGATGCCGTCGATGCCGTGCTCGGCGAGGGTGGCCTTGATGTTCTCGGCGCCGCCGCGCTCGCCCTCGTACGGGTTGGTGCGGCTGGTGCCCAGGATGGTGCCGCCGACCTTCGCGAGGCCCTTGACCTCGTGACGGGTGAGCGGGAAGAAGTCCGCGTCGACGACACCGCGCCAGCCGTCGCGGATGCCCACGAACTCGAGGTCGTAGGTGGTGGTGCCCTTGAGGACGACGCCGCGGATGACCGCATTCAGTCCGGGGCAGTCACCTCCGGACGTGAGGATTCCGATCTTCATGTCTTCGACATTAGGGCAGGAGCGAGGCGCTCATTTCCCGCGCTCCCCGCCCGCGGCGGGCGAGGAGCGCGGGCGAGGATCAGAGAGCGCTGCGCAGCACGTGCATGAGCGCGGCCAGCTGCACCGAGTCGCTCGACGTCGGGTCGACGGCCTCGCCATCCAGGGCGCGGGCCGCGAGGCCCTGCTTCTGGTCGATGAGCTCGGCGATCTTGGTGTCGATCGTGTGCGCGGCGATGATGCGCCACGCGGTGACGGGCTCGTCCTGGCCGATGCGGTGCACGCGGTCGATCGCCTGCGTCTGCTCGGCGGCGGTCCAGCTCAGCTCCGCGAGCACGACGTTCGACGCGACCTGCATGTTGACGCCCACGCCCGCCGCGGTGAGCGAGCAGACCGCCACGCCGACCTCGGGGTCGTTGTTGAACGCGTCGATCGCGGCCTGGCGCGCCGCGCCGGTCTGCTCGCCGCGTACCGAGACGCTCTTGACCCCGGCGGCGGCGAAGTGCGCCTCTGCCTGGTCCATGACGTCGATGTGCTTGGCGAAGAACACGACCTTGCCCACCGAGCGCTGCAGCTGCGCCGCGTAGTCGGCGGCGAGCTGCGCCTTGGCCTGGCCGATCCGCCGCACCATCGTGAAGACGTTGTCGCCCTCGGTGCCGGCGGCCTTCGACTCCTCGAGCTCGCCCTGCGCGACGAGGCGCACGATGTCCTCGTCGATCTCGCCGTGCGCGAGCCCGCGGTCGCCGCGGGCCTCGATGATGCGGTGGTACCGCGCCGCGAGGCGCGCGGCGAGCTGGCGCTCCGCCTCGCGGATGCCGCGCCCGAACTCGTCGTCGAGCTGCACGGGCAGGTCGGCGATGAGCTTGTCGGGCAGGTCCTTGGCCACGTCCTTCTTGCGGCGGCGCACGATCCCCATCGAGATGACCGCGTCGCGGGCCTCGGGGTAGAACGCCTTGTCGGCGGGCGTCAGCCCGGTCGCGTCGAGCTTCTCCATGAGCTCCGGGCCGGGCTTGTCGCCGTTGGTCCAGCCGAGGAAGCGCCAGATGGCGTCGAAGTCCTCGACGTCGTTGATCAGCGGCGTTCCCGTGAGCGCCATGAGCAGCGGATCGCCGCCCGGCGTGCTCTCGCGGATGCTCGCGGCGAGCGCCAGCACGTTCTGCGAACGCTGCGACGACAGGTTCTTGATGAAGTGCGCCTCGTCGACGACCATGCCGCGCAGGCCGATCTTGGCCAGCCAGCCGAGGTGACGGTCCAGGATCTCGTAGTTCACGATGAAGACGTCGGCGAACGCGTCGATGTCGGCGCCGTCGCCGTTGATCACGGTCGCGCGGCGGTGCGGCGTCCACCGCTCGACCTCGCGCGCCCAGTTCATCTTCACGACGTTCGGGACCACGGCGACCAGCGGGTAGGCGTCGGCGACCGATGCCGCCAGCACCGACTCGGCGGTCTTGCCGAGGCCCGGCTCGTCCGCGAGCAGGAACGTGCGGTGGCCCGCGCGCACGGCCTCGAGGAACCGGGCCTGGTGGGCCATGATCTCGAGGCCCTTGGGCGAGAGCCGGTCGAACTCCGGCACCTCAGGCAGCTCCATGGTGGCAGAGCCGCCGCCGGCGCCCTGCTCGAACGCCTTGTACAGCGGCCCCATGAGCTCCCAGCCGTCGAGGCGGCGGCGCGGGGTGGGTCCGCCCGCGCGCCGCGTGAAGTCCGGCGCGAGGAAGGGGTTCGACTCGATGCGGGCCTCGATCTGCGGCGGCGTCACCTGGCGCTCCGCGGCGGCCGGCGGCACGAGCGTGCTCTGCACGACCGGCTTCACGTCGGCGATCACGAGTTCCTCGGGCGGCAGGTCGGCGCCCGACTCGAGCAGCCAGTCGCGGCGCATCCGGCGCGCGACCGGCGACGTGGCCTGGTCGACCTCGAGCAGCTGGATGAGCGACGTGTCGCGCGCGGCCGTCTTGGCCAGGATGGTCGCGACGCCGTCGAGGCGCTTGAGCAGCTCGGCGCGTGCGGCGTCGGTCAGCTCGGCGTCGGCCTTCACCCGGGCTCGCTCCTCGCGCACGAGGAACGCGATCACCTGGAACTTCGTCCGGTTGGTGGGGCCGAGCTTGCCGCGCTGGGCCTTCGCCTCGACCTCGCGCACCTTGCGGGCGAGGATCGGAATGAGCGGGGCCTCGTCGTCGCGGCGCGAGGCCCCGGACTTCTTGCGCTGTCGCGCGGGTGCCGTGGTCGGCATGCTCCTCCTGAGCGTTGAGACCGTCCGGGTGCCGGACGCAGGCGGTGCGGCCCGACGGTCGAAAGTCGTGCGCGGCGTTCCCGGAGCCGCGGATGCGGCGACGTCGCGGGCTGCGACCGCCGGATGCGCGGTGGCGATCCGGCGACGAGAACGCGGTTCCGGCCGGCGCGGTGACGCCCGTGAGGATCACCCTGGCGTCGAGAACGCGTCGGGGGCGAGGAACCTGCTCCCCCAGTTTATGCCATGCCGGCCCCGGATTTCTGGATGAGACGCGGCGCGTGCCCGGATGGGGTTCCCGCGTCAGCCCTCGATCGTCGCGATCATGTCGGCCACGGCCTCCTGGACGAGCGTGAAGTCGGCGTTCAATCCGGCGCTGAGCAGGAGGAGGTCGCCATGGAGCACGTGGTACTCCGTCCGCTTCGCGCCCTGCGTCTGCTCGGACTCGCTGACGCAGACGAAGTCGCCGCCCGTGTCCTGACAGCCGGGGATGTTCGCGCTGAGGACCGCGCGGATGTCATCCGCCCGGTCCGGAGCGACGAGGATCGCGTCGGTCATGAGCGCGACCTCGCCCGGCGGCGACCACAGGCAGGTCAGCGTCGGCAGCGGCTGGACGATGTCGTAGAGGTCACCCATGAAGTGCGTGTTGTACGACCCACCCTCGGGATTCAGCTGCCCGAACGCCTCCCGGAGGCGATCGGCCATCTGCGGTGAGTAGGCCGACGCGCAGTCGGCCGGGAGCGCGCCGGCGGAGCCGGTCGGCTCGGGCGCGGGGGTCTCGCTCGCGGTCGGCTCCGGGCTCCGGGGCGCCTCGGTCGTCGGGGCGGCCGAGGGCGCGGGGCTCGTGGCGCCCGGACCCGGCTCGGGCGCGCACGCGGCGAGCGCGATCCCGGCCGCGGCGACGACGGCGGCGGACACGGCGAGGCGGACGGGGCGCATGGCCCCATCCTGCCCCACCGTCGAGGGCCGGCCCGCAGCGACGGGCCGACCCTCGGCGCTCAGCGGAACGCGCGCAGCCGCAGGCTGTTGAGCACGACGAACACGCTCGAGAAGGCCATCGCGGCGCCCGCGATCATCGGCGTCAGCAGGCCGAGCGCCGCCAGCGGGATCGCCGCGACGTTGTAGCCGAACGCCCAGAACAGGTTGCCCCGGATGATCCCGAGCACGCGCCGCGACAGCCGCACGGAGTCCGCGGCGGCACCCAGCGAGTCGCGCACGAGCGTGATGTCGCTCGCGTTCATGGCCGCGTCGGTGCCGCCGCCCATCGCGATGCCGAGATCGGCCGCGGCCAGCGCGGCGGAGTCGTTGACCCCGTCGCCGACCATCGCGACGCGACGGCCCTGCGCCTGCAGACGGCGGATCTCGTCCACCTTGCCCTCCGGAGAGACCCCGGCGATCACGCGATCGATGCCGACCTCCCGCCCGACCGCGCGCGCCACGCCCTCCGCGTCGCCCGTGAGCAGCACCACGTCGAGCCCCAGCTCGCGCAGCGCCGCGATCGCGGCGGGGCTGTCGTCGCGCACGGTGTCGCCGACCAGCAGCGCGGCCCGCGCCGTCGGGCTCATGCCGGGGGCCGAGGCCCATCCCACCACCACGACGGTCGACTCGGCGTCGCGCGCGGCCGCCTCGAGCTCGGCCGGCACCCGCGCGCCGCGCTCGAGGGCGAAGGCCGGGCTCCCCGCGAAGGCCTCCCGGCCCTCGACGACGCCCGTGACGCCGCGCCCCGCGTGGCTGCGGAAGCCCGTCGCGTGCGGCAGGACGTCGCCCTGGGCCTCGGTCGCGAAGGCCACGACGGCCCGCGCGATCGGGTGCTCCGAGCCCGACTCGAGCGCGCCCGCCACGCGGAGCGCCTCGGCGCGGTCGGCGCCGCCCGCGAGCACCGCGTCGTGCACCGACATGCGCCCGCTCGTCACGGTGCCGGTCTTGTCGAGCACGATCGTGTCGATCCGCCCTGCCGTCTCGATGGCCTCCGGGCCGGTGATCAGGATGCCTCGCTGCGCGCCGCGCCCCGTGCCGACCAGGATCGCGACCGGGGTCGCGAGGCCGAGCGCGCAGGGGCACGCGATGATCAGCACGGCGACCGTAGCCACGAAGGCCGCCTCGACCGGCTGCCCGGCCAGCAGCCAGCCCGCGAAGGTGAGGACCGCGAGGCCGATCACGACGGGCACGAAGACGCCCGAGATGCGATCCGCGAGGCGCTGGATCTGCGACTTCCCGGCCTGCGCGTCCTCGACCAGCGCCGCGATCCGGGCCAGCCTCGTGTCGCCGCCGACCGCCGTGGCGCGCACGACCAGGCGACCGTCGGTCGCGATCGTGCCGCCGGTCACCGATGCGCCGGGTCCGACGGCGACCGGCACGGACTCGCCGGTCAGCATGCTGGCGTCGACCGCCGCCTCGCCGTGCTCGACGACTCCGTCGGTCGCGATGGTCCCACCGGGGCGGACGACGAAGCGCTCGCCGGTGCGGAGCCGCTCGATCGGCACGGTGGCGCCGTCGCGGCCTTCGGCGTCCGCCAGGGTCACGTCGCGGGCGCCGAGCTCCATGAGAGAGCGGAGCGCGGCGCCGGCGCGCCGCTTGGAGCGCTGCTCGATGAAGCGCCCGAGCAGCAGGAACGTGGTCACGACGGCCGCCACCTCGAAGTACACGTGCATGCCGCCCGTGACGGTCACCCACGCGCTCCAGAGGAGCGCGGCCATCGTGCCGAGGGTGATCAGGGTGTCCATGGTCGCCGCGCCGTGCCGCGCGTTGCGCAGCGTCGCACGATGGAACGGCCATCCGACCCACAGCACGACCGGGGCCGTGAGCGCGAGAGCGAGCCACTGCCAGCCCGGGAACTGCAGAGGCATCGCCATCGACACGAGCAGGATGGGCGCGCTCAGCGCCGCCGCGACGATCAGCCGCGTCCGCAGGGTCGTGCGGCCGGGCTCGTCCTCGACGTCGTGATCGTGTGCGCCGTGCTCCGCGTGCTCCGACTCGTGAGCGGCAGTCTCGTCGGCGGCATGCTCGTGAGCCGCGTGGTCCTCGGCCGGGGGTGCGACCGCGCGGACGCGGGCGTCGTAGCCCGCGGCCTGCACCGCGGCGACGAGCTCATCGTCGGCGACGCCCTGCGGGACGTCGACCTTGGCGGACTCGGTCGCGAGGTTGACGGCGGCGGTCACTCCGGGGACGCGCGCGAGGCGCTTCTCGACGCGGGCGACGCAGCTGGCGCACGTCATCCCCTCGATGTCCAGCACGACGGCGCGGCGCTGATCGGCGGACGCGCCGGGGGCGCGGTGCTGATCGGCGGACGCGCCGGGGGCGATCTCGGTCATGATGCTTCCCTCCTTCGGGGTCGCCGGCCACAACCATAATACCCCCCTGGGGTATTCCCGCACCACCGGAGCCGTAGGCTGGGGGCATGAGCATCGAGCTGACCGAGCAGGCCGTCGCCGCGACCATCGACCACGCGATCCTGAAGCCCGACTTCACGCGCGCCGACGTGGATCGCGAGCTCGAGATCGCCGCCGAGTGGGGCGTGTTCAGCGTCTGCGTCCGCCCCAGCGACATCGCGTACGCGGTGCGCCGCCTCGACGGCACGGGCGTGGCCGTCGGCACGGTCATCGGCTTCCCCCACGGAACCACGTCGACCGCGGCGAAGACGGCCGAGCTGGCCCGCGCGCTGGACGACGGCGCCACCGAGTTCGACATGGTCGTCCACATCGGCGCGCTGCGCTCGGGCGAGGACGACCTCGTCCAGGCCGACATCGCGGCCGTCGTGGAGGCGGCGGGCGGGCCGTCGGCATCCGGCGGGCACGTGACCAAGGTCATCCTCGAGACCAGCTACCTCGACCTCGAGCAGATCGCGCGCGGCAGCCGGCTGACGGAGGCCGGCGGCGCGACCTTCGTGAAGACCTCGACGGGCTTCGCGGGCGGCGGCGCGACGGTCGAGCACGTGCGCCTCATGCGCGACAGCGTCTCCCCCGACGTGCAGGTCAAGGCGTCGGGCGGCGTGCGCGGTCTCGACTCCGCGATCGCGATGCTCGAGGCCGGCGCGACGCGCCTCGGCACCAGCGCGAGCGCGACCATCCTGGGCGAGCTCCGTGCCCGCGCCGAGGGCCGCGCGGCCACGGGCAGCGAGGACACATCGTCGTACTGATTTCGCGGCGTAAGCGGAACCACCCAGTCGACGGATCCGATGCTCGGTCGTCGGGTCGGTGGGACGGAAGTGCCTGGTGAGGCTCCCGACGGCACTTCTGCCCCTCAGGTCCTGCGACCGCGCCCTCGATCCGATGACTGAGCGGGTCGTGAGGCGCGGTGATCCGCCGCTCAGCGGCCGGCGGCCGCGTCCGTGAGGGCGAGGCGCGCCTGCACGACGTCGTCGGTCATCTGCTCGACGAGCTTGTCGACCCCCTCGAACGCCACCATGCCGCGGATGCGGGTGACGAACTGGATCTCGACGCGGCGGCCGTACAGGTCGAGCCCCGTCTCGTCGATCACGTAGGCCTCGACCTGCGGCACGTCCACGTCGTCGAACGTCGGGTTGGTGCCGACCGAGATCGCCGCCGGATACCGCGCGCCCGAGCGCAGCACGCCCTGCGGCGAGCGCTCGATCAGCCAGCCTGCGTAGACGCCGTCGGCCGGCACGTAGCCCTCGGTGTCGGGCGAGAGGTTCGCGGTGGGGAAGCCGAGCTCGCGTCCGCGCTTGAGGCCGTGCACCACCTCGCCCGTGACCGCCGGATACCGGCCGAGCAGCTTGGCCGCGCGCTCCACGTCGCCGGCGTCCAGCAGCTCGCGGATCCACGTCGACGAGACGCGGCGGCCGTCCTCGGCGCTGGCCACGTCGGCGACCTCCTCGACCGCGAAGCCCAGCTCGGCGCCCATCCGGCGCAGCAGGGCGGCGTCGCCCGCGCCGCCGCGGCCGAAGCGGAAGTCGCTGCCGACGAGCACGCGCTGCGCGTGCAGGCCGGCCACGATGACCCGGCGCACGAACGCCTCGGGCTCCTCGGACGCGAGCGCCTCGTCGAAGCGCAGCATGAGCGTGGCGTCGATGCCGGTGCGGCCGAGCAGCTCGACCTTCTGGGTCACGCCGACCAGCGAGCGCGGGCAGCGCTCCGGGGCGAGCAGGGCCAGCGGGTTGCGGTCGAACGTGACGGCGACCGTCCGCGCATCCGTGGACGCGGCGTCCACCAGCATCTTCTCGATCAGCGCGCGGTGCCCGGCATGCACGCCGTCGAACTTGCCGATCGCGATCACGGTCGGGCCGAAGTCCGCCGGGATGTCGGCGACGTCCTCGAACAGGATCATCGCGCCTCCTCCCCCGCGCGGTCGGCCCCGGATGCGGGCGTGCGGTGGGTGATGAGCCACCAGAGCCCGAAGAACGGCAGCACGAGCGGGACGAACACGTACCCGATGCCGTACAGCGACCACACCGTGGGGTGCTGGAACAGCTCGGGCAGCACGACGGAGAGCGTGCCGACGACCAGCACGCCGACGAGCTCGAAGCCGATCGCGATCCACGCGACCGTGTACCAGCCGGGGCGCCGCGCGAACACCAGCGCGAGCGTGGCCAGGATGTAGACCACGGCCGACGCGGCCGACAGCGAGTACGCGAGCGGCGCCTCCGCGAAGCGCTCCGCGATCTGGACGAACGAACGCCCGGTCGCGGCGAGCGCCATGACTCCGTAGACGAACACGAGCACGCGGCCGATGCCGGTCATGCGACGCGCGGAGCGGGCGGGGGCATTCGCGGGAGCGGTCATAGCCCGACCAGTCTAGTTCCGCCGCGCGGGACGCCGCCGGACGCGGAGGTCAGCCGACCCCAAGCGTCCAGATCGTCTGCATGCGCCACACCATGACCGCGATCGAAAGGGCGACCACGCCCAGGATCACGGTGCTCCAGCGGCTGCGCTCCAGCAGCGCCCACACGACGCCCGCCGCGGGCAGCAGCACCGCGGAGACGAGGTAGGTCCAGAACTCCAGGACGCTGCCGGTCGGCGGGTTGCCCGCGAAGGGCGCCACGACCGCGATCACGACCTGAGCGATCAGCAGCAGCTCCACGAGCACGAGCGCGCCGACGGACACATCGCTCGGGCGGCGCCCGGCCAGTCCCAGTACGACGCACAGCAGGCCCGCGGCCGCCGCGACGACGACCTGGACGATCGTGAACCACAGGATCACCGCTGCTCCTCCGGCATGTTCATGGCGCTCTTGAGCGCGTCGCCGCGACGCTCGAGGATGCCCACGAGCCGTCCATCGGGATCGATCGCCGCCGCGGTCGCGCCGGTCATCCGGCCGCCCGCGCCCTCGAGCCGCTTGCCGTGGCGGAGGTCGCGCGCCTCGTCGGCGGTCACGTCCAGGCGTCCGAGCACGCGCGCGGCGACCTCGGCGGGCTCGAGCAGGAACCCGACCGGAGCCGAGTCCGGCGCGAGCGTGTCGATCGAGGCGGCGCCGGCCAGGTCGAACGGGCCGATGCGCGTGCGACGCAGCATGGTCAGGTGCCCGCCGACGCCGAGCGCGGCGCCCAGGTCGCGCGCGAGAGCGCGGATGTAGGTGCCCGACGAGCAGTCGATCGTCGCGTCGAGCTCGATCGCGTCGCCGGAGCGGCGGATCGCGTCGACCGCGAAGCGCGAGATCGTGACCTCGCGGGCCTTCAGCTCCACGTCCTGGCCCGCACGGGCCAGGTCATACGCGCGCTTCCCGCCGACCTTGATGGCCGAGAAGGTGCTCGGCACCTGCGAGATGCGGCCCGTCAGCGCGGCGACGCCTTGGGCGATCCGCTCGTCCGTGGCCGCGGCGAGCGCGTCGGCTCCCGCGGTCGCGACGACCTCGCCCTCGGCGTCGTCGGTCGTGGTCGCCTGGCCGAGCCGGATGGTGGTCTCGTAGGTCTTGTCCAGCCCGACCAGGAACGTCAGCAGGCGCGTGGCGCCCTCGATCCCGAGCACGAGCAGCCCCGTGGCCATGGGGTCGAGCGTGCCGGCGTGGCCGATCTTGCGGGTGCCGAACGCGCGCCGGCTGCGGGCGACCACGTCGTGGCTGGTGACCCCGCCCGGCTTGTCGACGAGCAGGATGCCGGACGCGGGACGCATGCCTCCAGCGTACGCGTCCCCCGCCCCGGCCCCCCCC
>Ga0208492_1000560_pt1 | contig 30554 bp, 28 predicted proteins | sample Subbioar_CSW14AB_FD_184820 | JGI IMG/M metagenome (GOLD analysis project Ga0208492, IMG submission 184820) | Serpentinite rock and fluid subsurface biosphere microbial communities from McLaughlin Reserve, California, USA - CR12Mar_CSW14AB (SPAdes) | ecosystem: Environmental > Terrestrial > Deep... | reverse complement strand
GGCGGCGGCCGCTGCCGCCGCTTCGGCGCGCGCCTGTTCGAGTGCCTCGCGCATGCGTTCGGCATCCGCCTTTTCACGTTCGACGGCGGCAGCGGCCAGCGCCTCTGCTTCGGCACGGGCACGCTCGATTTCGGCCTTGAGACGTTCCGCCTCGGCTTGATCGCGGGCGGCGTGGGCGGCGGCGGCGGCCTCGGCCTCGGCCCGCGCGCGTTCGAATTCCTCTTTCATGCGCTGCGTCTGCTGCGCTTCGCGTTCGGCCGCGGCCGTGGCGGCGGCCGACGCTGCTTCGGCCTGGGCGCGGGCCCGCCCCAGCTCTTCTTTCAGGCGCTGCGATTCCTGGGCGTCGCGTTCGGCGGCGGCGGCGGCGCTGGCCTCGACCTCGGCACGCGCCCGCTCGAGTTCCTCTTTCAGGCGCTGGGCTTCGAGGGTCTCACGCTCGGCGGCGGCCTGGGCGGCGGCGGCGGCGGCTTCGGCCTCGGCGCGGGTGCGTTCGATCTCGGCCTTCAGGCGCGCGGTCTCGGCCTGATCGCGTGCGGCATGGGCGGCGGCGTGGGCCTCGACTTCGGCACGCGCGTGCTCCAGTTCCTCTTTCAGGCGACGCGCTTCCTGGGCTTCGCGTGCGGCGGCCTCGGCGGCGGCGCTGGCGGCCGCTTCGGCCTCGCTGCGAGCCCGTTCTATCTCGGCGCGCAGCCTGTCGGTCTCGGCCTGATCGCGTGCGGCGTAGGCCTGGGCGGCGGCCTCGGCTTCGGCACGCATGCGCTCCAGTTCTTCTTTCAGCCGCTGCGCTTCCTGGGTCTCGCGCTGGGCGGCGGCAAGCGCGGCAGCGGCCGCCGCTTCCGCCTCCTGGCGGGCGCGCTCGACTTCGGCTTTGAGGCGCTCGGTGTCGGCCTGGTCGCGCGCCGCATGGGCGGCGGCGGCGGCCTCGGCCTCGGCGCGCGCCTTTTCGAATTCCTCCTTGAGTCGTCGCGCCTCGGCGGCATCGCGCTGGGCGGCGGCCACGGCGGCGGCCTGGGCTTCGCCACGGGCCTGTTCGATCTCGGCTTTCAGGCGCTGCGCTTCGGCCAGTTCGCGGCGGGCGGCTTCGGCGGCGGCCTGGATGCGTTTCTTCTCGGCGCGCAGTTTGTCCGCCGTGCGGCGCTCGACTTCGGCACGCTCGCGCTGCATTTCGGCGGCCACACGCTGACGCTCGGCCTCGATCTTCAGTTCGGCGTCGCGTTCCGCTTCGCGCCGCGCGAGTTCGGTGGCGGCGCGCAGGGCTTCGGCCGCCTCGGCGGCGGCGCGGGCCGCTGCAGTCGGGTCCGGCCGTTGTGCCGCAGCCGCGGCGCTCGCATCGGCGATACGCAGATCAGTGATGGCCAGTTCGACCTGCAGGGCCGCCGAGCGCACCGCCGGATCGGTCGCCCGTTCGTCGTCGGTCTGGTGGGAAGTCGGCACCGGCACCACCGACAGGCCGGTTGGCGCGTTGGCGTCGTCGTGCAAAGTCAGGTCGAGATCGCCTGGTGCCGCGGCTGAGGCCGGGGCCTGCAGTTCATAGCGCATCAGACCGCCTTCGAGGTAATGCACGTCGAAGCCGCGCTCGGCGAGCAGGAAGGCCGCCACCGCACTGCGCGTGCCGGTGTCGCAATAGACCACGTAGGTCAGCTCGGCATCGAGCTTTCCGGAGTGCATGCGCAAGGTGTTCAGCGGGTGGTTGATGCTGCCTTGGATGCCGTCCCGCAGATGTTCTTCAGGGAAACGCACGTCGAGCCAGACGGCCGGCTTGGTGGCGAGGATGGCCTCGCCCTCCTTGACCGTCACGCCGCTCAGCAGCGGCTTCTGTATCAGTTCGACGAAGGCTTCCTTGGGCAGGCGCACCAATTGGCCGTCGCTCAGCATGCGCACGCTGGCATTGCGATTGGAACCCGCCACCAGCGCCTCCTCGCCAAAGGCGTCACCGGGACCGATCAAGGCGAGCCGGTAGCCAGGCGCATTGGGGCCGGCGCTACGCATGACCTCGCAGCGGCCCTGGGAAATGATGTAGTAGTAATCGCCGGGCGCGCCCTGCTTGACGACGATATCCCCCTCGCGGACGTCGACTTCCTCGAACAGGCTGAAAATGCGATGGATGTTGGACGCCGGCAGATGCGAGAACAGCTTGGACTGCAGCATGCGCGTCATCCAGTCGCCGTCGTCCTCGTCACCGCTTTCGAGTTCGTTGACCTGCACCGAGCAATAACTGCCGGCGCTGTCCGCGGCCGCCAGACGGTCGATGAGATCGCGCGCGACCCGCATCACGCTGACTTCGGTCTCGGCCCGCGCGGTCATCTTGCGCGGCTGCAACTGCGCGATGGGATGGGCGGCGGCGGCCGAGCCACCGCTCAGGCGTTGCACCACCTGTCCGCCACTGCGCAGTTCGAGCCGGCCTTCAAGCAGATAGATGGAATAGGCGTCGCGATCGCCTTCCTTGAACAGGATGTCGCCGCGCCGATAGCGCAGCACCTCGGCCGCGTCCAGCACCTGGGCACGGCTGGCCGGCGCCAGCGTCGCCAGCGGCACCAGCACGTCGACGAGACTTTCGAATTTAGATTCCAGTGCCGACATCGGGGTCACGCATGGGTAGCTGGGCAAGCGGCTCTTATTAGTATGACTTCGGCCCCTCGCGTGCTCGGGCCGGTGGCCGCGGGAAGCTTAGCCCTACAGCGGCCGCGCTTCATGTTTCGTCCAACCCAAATGTGAAAGCCGTCACGGCATGCGTGACGTGCGGCGCCGGATTTGTGATGCAACTCCGAATGCGCGCACTTGCGTTGCCGGTATCGACATGGCCTTGCCAGTCGCACACGCGCGCGCCCAGCGGTCCTCGTGCGCATACGCCGGGGAATGGCCGCCGGGCGTCCGCGGCGTGACCGAATCAGCGTAGAATGCCGCCAGTCCAGCCAGCCCGGGAAGCGAGTCGTGGTCACCGAGGAGACAAAGTCCATCCAACGCCGCATTCTGGAGTTGCAGACCGAGCATCGGGATCTGGATGAAGTGGTCAATACCCTGTCGAATCGCATCGACGTAGACCAGCTTCTCCTGCGCCGCATGAAGAAGCGGAAACTGCAGTTGAAAGACCAGATTGCCCGCCTGAAGAGCCAGTTGATCCCCGACCTCGACGCCTGATTCGCGCAGGGATTTGTCAGCAGCGAGCTCGTCATGGCAGTAGATCAAGAATCACTCAAATCCCGCTTCGGATATCTGGTTCCGCTCAACAAGCTGCCGGCTGACCGCCAGGCCCGGTTGCTCGCTCAATCGGACGTAATCGAGCTGCGCAAGAAAGACATCCTGTTCAGGCAGGGTGATCGCGACGACTTCACTTTCTATGTGCTCGAGGGCGACCTCGAGATGTTTGCCGACGAATCCCTCATCAAGCGCGTTAGCGGCGGGGAGGGCGCATCCTTTCAGCCCCTCGCCCAACTTCAGCCTCGACAGATGACGGCCGTCGCAAAAACCAAGGCCAGCGTGCTGCGGGTGCGCCGCTCCCTGCTCGAACAACTGCTCAGCCTGGACACGCCGCCGCCCGCCAACGACATCCCGAGCGGGGTGGAAGTGGAGGAAATGGAGGCCGAACACGGCGCCGACTGGCTCATGACCTTGCTGCAGTCGGAGCTCTTCACCCGCATTCCGCCTTCCAATATCCAGGGACTGCTCGACACTCTCGAGCCGGTGTCGGTCACCGCCGGCGAGGAGATCATCAAGCAGGGCGAACCGGGCGACTACTACTACGCGGTGCAGAGCGGCACCTGCGAGGTGGTGCGGCGGGGCAGCAACAAGCGCGAGATCCGCCTGGCCGAACTCGGCCCGGGCGATACCTTTGGCGAAGAAGCCCTGATTTCCGGCGCACGCCGTAACGCCACCGTGCGCATGACTTCCGACGGCGAACTCGCGCGTCTGACCAAGGCCGACTTCACCCGCCTCATCAAGGCACCGCTGTTGACCGCCGTGACCCGCGCCGAGGCCGAACAGCGGGTCGCCGACGGCGCGCGCTGGCTGGATGTGCGCTTCGAGGACGAGCACGCCCATAACGGCCTGCCCGGCAGCCTCAATATTCCGCTCGGTGTGCTGCGCACGCGCGCCGACGAACTCGATGACAGCGGCCGCTACGTGGCCTATTGCGACAGCGGCGGACGCAGCTCGGCAGCGGCCTTCCTGCTCGCCGAACGCGGTTTCGAGGTGTGCTACGTGGAGGGCGGCGCGGTCGATGAACCGGCGCCAGCGCCGGCCCCCGCTACCCTGCCGCCGGCCACGGCGACCGCCCCGCCCGCGCCGATCCCGGCGCCGCCGGCGGTGTCGACCACCGCGCCCGTGGTCACCGCCGCACCGCCCCCGGCGGACGTGATGCTGGAAGCGGCCGCGCGCGCATCGTCGCTCGGCGCCGAGGTCGCGAAAGCCGATCTGACCATCGAGCAGGCCCAGAAGATGATGGCCGAGGCGCAGGCCATGAAAGCCGAGGCGGAGAGCTATGTGGCCGACAAGCTCGAACGCGAACGCGCCCGCCTGGCCAGCGAGTTCGCCGACCTGCAGCAGAAGGTCAGCGAAGCCGAAGTCCTGAAAGCGGCGCTGGCCGAACGCGAACAGGCGGCACGCGCCGAGGCCGCCCGCCAGCAGGCCGAAGCCCAGGCCCGCGAGCAGGCCACCCGAGCCGAACTCGAACAGCGTCAGGCCGAGGCCGCCGCCCGCGAACAGACCATCCGCGCCGAAATAGAACGTCAGCAGGCCGAAGCCAAGGCGCGCGAACTGAGCGCCCGCGCCGAACTCGACCGCCAGCAGGCCGAGGCCGCCGACCGCGACCAGACCGCGCGCGCCGAGCTGCAGCGGCTGCAGACCGAAGCGGCCGCCCGCGAACAGGCCATCCGCCAAGAACTCGAACGCCGGCAGGCCGAGGTCGCCGCCCGAGAACAGGCCAGTCGTGCCGAACTCGAGCGCCTGCAGGCCGAAGCCACGGCCCGTGAACAGGCAGCCCGCGCGGCCCTTGAGCGCCAACAGGCGGAAGTCGCGGCCGAAGCGCTGGCGCACGAACAGGCCCTCGCGGCGCGCGCCGCGGAACTGCAGGCGCGCATGGAAAGCGAGGCCCGACGGCTGAATGAGCGCCTGGCCGAGGCTGAGCAGGTGCGCGCGGCCTTGGCCGCGCAGCAACAGGAAGCCGCCCGCGCCGAGGAGGCCCGTCAGCGTCTGGCCGAGGAACGGGTCCGCATCCAGCACGAAGCGCTGCAACTGAATCAGAAACTGGCCGAAGTCGAACAACTCAAGGCCACCCTCGAGCGCCAGCAGCGCGCCAGCGAACTGGAGGCCGTCAGCCGCCAGCGCCTGCAGGAACAGCAACAACGCATCGAGCGCGAAGCAGCACTGCTGACCACGCGCCTGGCCGAGGCGGAGAAACTCAAGACCGCGCTGCTGGAACAGCAGGCCCTGGCCGAACAGGAAGTGGCGCGCGAACACGATGAAGTGGACAAGCGTCTGGCCCAATTGGAAGCCACCGCCGCCGCACGCCTGCGTGAGGAGGAGCAGCGCCTTGCCGAACTCTATCAGCAGCAGGCCGACCGCCTGGAGTCGCTGCAGGCCGGTCGCGAAGCGGAACTGCGCGATGCCCTGCGCAAGGAGCTGGCCGCCGAGCGCGGCAAGTTCGAACTGGCGGTGTCACGCGCAACTGCCGAACTCGACCGCGCGCGCGAAGAGCGCGCCGCCGCGATCGCCGCCAAGGAAGCGACCGCCGACGAAGCGCGCCGCATGATCGACGACTACAAACGTCAGCAGCAGACCTTGCTCGCCGAGCAGCAGGCGATCTTCGCACGCGAGCGCGAGAAGTTGCGCGCCGAGGCCGAGCGCATCGACAAGCTGAAAGCCGAGGCGATGCGGGTGCGCAAGGAAGCGGAAGCCTACAAGGCGGCCGCCGAACTCGAACTGGCCGAGGCCCGCAGCCGCAAGGCGGCCGCCGAGAGCGCCGCCGCGCGGCGTGAAATCGACAACGCCATCAGCGAAATCGAGGAACGCGCATCGGCTGCCGGTCGCGAACTCAACCAGGCCATCGAGGCGGAAACCGCCATCGTCAGCGCCGCCGAAGAGCACGAAGACGAACTCGAACGCACTTACACGACTGCCACCGAGATCAATGAACTGCTGCACAAGGAGCTCAAGGACTGGGTGGGCGAGCAAGATGACGCGCAGGAGTCGCACATCCAGCGCGAGATCCTGACGCGTCAGAAGGAAATGGTGGAGCGCATCCGCGCCCGCGCCGCCGCCGCCAAGGCCGAGCAGAAACAACAGACGCAAAGCATGCTGGACGAAATCCAGCAGCAGCTCGGCACCAGGCGCTGAATGCGACGCGACGCGTCAGGGAGGCGCCGTGGCGTCCTCGGCCGCCGATTTCGCGGCCAGTTCAGCGCGCAGCGCTTCCAAGCGACGGCGAGCCTGGTCGAATTGCACGTCATCGAACTGACTGCGCACCATCTCGGCATTGACCCCGGCGACGTTCAGACCCGCCTCGGCCGCCACGCGAAACCACGCCCAGGCTTCCGTCATGTCGGCATCGACACCATCGCCATTCATATAACAGGCGCCGAGCGCGTTCTGCGCCACCGCCAGTCCCGCGCGCGCCGCGCGCGTCCATAACTCGATGCTGGCCGCGACATCACGCGGCACACCCCCCTGCCCGCGCCGATAGAGAATGCCGAGATCGTAGGCCGCGCTGGCCTCGCCGGCATTGGCGGCCTTCTCCCACCAGTTGCGCGCCTGCATGTAATCCCGTTCCACGCCCATGCCACGGAAATACATGAGTCCCAGCTCGTGTGCGGCACGCCGGTCGCCCTGTTGCGCGGCGCGTTCGAACCATGCGCGTGCCTGCTCAGCGTCGGCTTGCACTCCTTCGCCGCGTAGATGGAGCAAGGCGAGATTGTGCTGCGCCTTGCTCAGGCCTTGATCGGCCGCACGTCGATACCATTGCGCAGCTTTGACGGGATCGGCGATGACCCCCCACCCTTTCTGGTAAGACACGCCGAGATGGAATTGCGCCTGCGCATCGCCCTGCGCGGCGAGGGGCTGGAACAGACTGATGGCCAGCCCATAGTCGCCCGCGCGAAAAGCGGTCAATGCAGCGTCGAAATCCGCGCGCACCACAGCACAGCACAACACCCCCACAAGGGTGGTCAACACGGCGAAACCAGGTGTCTTGGGCCGCATTACGGTGATTGAATCCTGGCGCCGACCATGTTTTACAATGGCCTCGATCTTTCAACACTTGTGGGCGACATGTCGAACCAACGATTTTCCGGCACTGATACGTACATCGTAACCGAAGACCTCATGATGGCCGTCAACGCCGCCGTCACTTTGCAGCGTCCGCTGCTCGTCAAGGGTGAACCGGGAACCGGCAAGACCATGCTCGCCGAGGAGATCGCGCGTTCGCTCGGTCGCCCGCTGATCCCCTGGCATATCAAATCGACCACCAAGGCCGCGCAAGGCCTGTATGAATATGACGCCGTCGCGCGTCTGCGCGATTCACAGCTCGGTGACAACAAGGTTCACGACATCGGCAACTACATCGTCAAGGGCAAACTGTGGGAAGCGTTTGAGACCGAAGGCCAGCCGGTGCTCCTGATCGACGAAATCGACAAGGCCGACATCGAATTCCCCAATGATCTGCTGCTCGAACTCGACCGCATGGAGTTCTACGTCTACGAGACCAAGCAGACCATCAAGGCCAAGACCCGCCCGATCATCATCATCACCAGCAACAACGAGAAGGAACTGCCCGACGCCTTCCTGCGCCGCTGCTTCTTCCATTACATCCAGTTCCCCGATCGCGACACGATGGACGCCATCATTCGCGTGCACTATCCGGACATCAAGAAGAATCTGCTGGCCGAGGCCCTGGAATGCTTCTTCGAGCTGCGCGATATCCCGGGCCTGAAGAAACGCCCCTCGACCTCCGAACTGCTGGACTGGATCAAGCTGTTGGTGGCCGAGGACATTCCGCCGGAAGCGCTGCGCGAGAAAGACACCCGTCGCGCGATCCCGAAACTCTATGGCGCAATGCTGAAGAACGAACAGGACATGCATCTGTTCGAGCGCCTGGTGTTCATGTCGAGGCGCACGGGTGCTAACTGAACTCTTCTACAAGCTGCGCAAGGTGCAGATACCGGTGTCCATCACCGAGTATCTGACCTTGATGGGCGCGCTCGAAGCGCGCGTGTGCGGCTTCAGCATCAACGACTTCTACTACCTGTCGCGCGCGACCCTGGTCAAGGACGAGCGTTTCTTCGATCGTTTTGATCAGGTGTTCGGCGAGCACTTCCGTGGCCAGGAGACTTTATTCGATCATCTGCTCGGCGAGATCCCCATGGAGTGGCTGCGCAAGCAGAAGGAGCTCAATCTCACCGAAGACGAGAAAGCCCAGATTGAAGCGCTCGGCGGTTGGGAGAAACTCATGGAGACGCTGCGTCAGCGTCTCGAAGAGCAGAAGAAAGCCCACCACGGCGGCAACAAGATGATAGGCACCGGCGGCACTTCGCCGTTTGGCGCCCATGGCTACAATCCGGAAGGCGTACGCATCGGCCAGGAAGAAGGACGCCAGGGTCGCGCCACCAAGGTGTGGGAGCGTCGCGATTTCAAGAATCTCGATGACTCGGTCGAACTCGGCACGCGCAACATCAAGCTGGCATTGCGCAAGCTGCGGCGCTTCGCGCGCGAAGGCGCGGCCGACGAACTGGATCTGCCGGATACCATTCGCTCCACCGCGCGTAACGCCGGGCTGCTCGATATCAAGATGGTGCCGGAACGACATAACGCCACCAAGATTCTGCTGTTCCTGGACGTCGGCGGTTCGATGGACCCGTATGTGCGGGTATGCGAGGAGTTGTTCTCGGCCGCGCGCAGCGAGTTCAAGCATCTCGAGCACTACTACTTTCATAATTTCATTTATGAAACGGTATGGCGCGACAACAGCATGCGCTCGAATGTGCGCGTGCCGACGCAGAAGGTCATGCATACCTACGGCGCCGATCACAAGATTGTGTTCGTCGGCGACGGCACCATGAGTCCCTATGAGATCATGGCGGTCGGCGGCAGCGTCGAGCATTGGAACGAGGAAGCCGGCGCGACCTGGATCGCGCGCCTGCTGGCGGTGTTCCCGTATGCGGTGTGGCTCAATCCCCAGGCGGAAGAATACTGGGGACATATTCCGTCGATAGGCATGGTCAAGGAATTGCTGTCCAATCGCATGTTTCCGTTGACCATCGATGGCCTTGAACGGGCCATGAAGGCGTTGAAGAAACAGCATTGACGGCCTGCGTGTCGCCATTGGGGGACAGTGGCCGCCGCTCGATGAATACAAACAACGATCGCGCCGCGAAGCCGCGATCAATGGAATGTCACTCACAGTTCAAGTAAAGGCACGGCCGGCCGCAACGCCAGCGTCGTCTGCAGGAGACAAGAGGTCTGACGGGTGGAAGGAATCACCGGGGGTCGGGCGCGAACCCCATCACAGAAGCTCATCGGAAATACCAACCGGTTCTCATTCCTGACTGCCCCGAATCACACCAACGGCCCCTGGAACGCTTGTTGCTTTGGAGTCCGTCGAAGATATTCGAGCCACGGAGCCGACCATGAATGCGATAAAGAAGCTGAGCCAGTCCGCCCGATTTCACGGATACCGGGATCTGAACGGCGAGTACATTCCGTTTGAAACCGCCGACGAGGTTTTCAGCCGTGCCCGCGCCATCGGCGCTCGCGTGCTGCTGCGTCTTGCCCTGACCGAGAAGCAGGAGCTGACTGGCATCTTCTACACCAACGATCACTCCTTGAGTTCCTGAGCCCTTACCAGGGCCGCGACCGAAAACAATAAAACGCTATCCGCTACTTTCAATTATCGATGACGAGCCCGCGCTGACGGGACGCTGGCCAAGGATGGCCCCATCCGACAAGCTATCCCGCGGTTCCACCTCCAGGTTCGCCCCTTGGCCCAACGCAGCCGTCGCCACGTTCCGCGTCCTCTCGCCTGCATGATGTGTGTGGTGATGGCCCTCGGCGCCTGCAAGACCGACAGCGCAAATTACTATCCCCTCGAGGCCTCGCGCTGGTGGCACTATGACGTACGCGACACCGTGCTCGACGAACAACATCACAACCGCTATCTCGTGCAGAACGCTGGCCTCGCGCCCGGCATGGACGGCAGCGTCCATGTGCAGACGGCCCAGACCGCTTCCGCCGACTTCCTCCGCTACCACGGTGCCGGCGTCGAGCGAATCGCGCACCTGCGGCCCGGCATGCATGGCTCCCAGCCCGACTCGCCGCCACGCGTGTTGTTGCCGGACACCCTCACGCCCGGCACCACATGGCAGGCCCACTCCACCCTCGCGCTGATCGAGAGTCGCACTTTCGAGCCCCGCGATCGCATCATTCCCCGGCGACTGAGCGTCGAACTCGAAAAGAAAGTCGTGAGCGACGAGGCCGAAGTCACGGTGCCGGCCGGCAGCTTCGATCATTGCCTGCTCGTGGAGGGCCAGGGCCTGGCCACCGTGCCGACGGATCGCGGCAATGGCACCGCCAGCGTGAGTGTCGAAATTCGCGAGTGGTACGCACCGGGGGTGGGCCTGGTCAAACTGGAACGCCGCGAAAGCGCACAGAGCAGCTTTCTCAAGACCGGCCGCCAGCAGTGGGAATTGCTCGACTACGGTGACTGAGCGCTGCCTTGTTGGGGTAGCGTGAATGGATTACGCTTCCCGCCCCACGCCGCGCGCGAGCGCCTCTCACAGGCCGCGCCGACGCCCGCTCACAGCAGAGATTGCAGCCCCGTGACACCCGAAAGATTCAGAGAACTGCGCGCGGCCGGTTACAACCGCGTTCCCGTCACGCGCCGCGTGCTGGCCGACCTCGACACGCCGCTCAGCGCCTATGCCAAGCTCGCCCTGGGGCGGCACTCGTTTCTGCTTGAATCGGTCGAGGGCGGCGAGAAATGGGGGCGCTATTCGATTATCGGACTGCCCGCCGTTCGCACCATCGTCGTGCGCGGTCAGCAAGTATCCGTGTGCGACAACGGCGTGCCGGTCGAACAGTTCGAGAGCGATGATCCCTTGACCTTCATCGCCGACTATCAGGCGCGCTTCCATGCGCCGCCGGTCGATGAACTGCCGCGCTTCTGTGGCGGCCTGGTCGGCTATTTCGGCTATGACACGGTGCGCTACGTCGAGCCGCGTCTGCGCGCCTCGACACCGGCCGATCCGATAGGCACGCCCGACATCTATCTCATGCAGGTCGACAAGTTCGTCATTTTCGACAACCTGCGCGGCGAACTGCTGCTGGTCAAATACATCGACGCCAGCGACGAGGCTCTGCTCGGCGATGCGCGGCGCGAACTCGGCGCGCTGGCCGCGCGCCTGCGATCGCCGGCCCCGGCCTTTCCGCTGCATTCGACCGGCGTGGCATTGAACGAAGTCGACTTCCATTCGGAATTCGGCACCGAGGCCTTCAAGCAGGCGGTCGAGCGCATCAAGCAGTACATCGTCGATGGCGACGTGATGCAGGTGGTGCTCGCGCAGCGCATGTCGGTCGAGCTCGACCTGCCGCCACTCAATGTCTATCGCGCCCTGCGCCATTTGAATCCCTCGCCCTATCTGTTCTTTCTCGATCTGGGTGATTTCCAGGTCATCGGTTCCAGCCCGGAAATCCTGGTGCGCCTGGAGAACGGCGTGGTCACCACCCGTCCGCTGGCCGGCACGCGCCGTCGCGGGCGCACTCCGGAAGAGGATCAGGCGCTGGAAAAGGAATTGCTATCCGATCCCAAGGAGCTGGCTGAACATCTGATGCTCATCGATCTCGGCCGCAACGATATCGGCCGGGTGGCCGAGACCGGCAGCGTCAAGGTCACCGACAAGATGGTCATCGAGCGTTATTCGCACGTCATGCATATCTCGTCCAACGTCGAGGGCAAACTGCGGGCCGACAAGACCGCGATGGATGTGCTGCGCGCGACCCTGCCGGTCGGCACCTTGTCCGGCGCGCCCAAGATACGGGCGATGGAAATCATCGACGAGCTGGAGCCGGTCAAACGCGGCGTCTACGGTGGGGCGGTCGGTTATCTGTCCTGGAACGGCAACATGGACACCGCCATTGCCATCCGCACCGCGGTCATGAAGCAGGGCCGGTTGTATATCGAAGCCGGTTGCGGTGTGGTCGCCGATTCGGTGCCGCAGCTCGAATGGGAAGAGACCATGAACAAGGGCCGCGCCATCTTCCGCGCGGTGGCGATGGCGCAGAACGGCCTGGAGCCGGCGGCCTGAGGCAAGGGCGCGGCTGTCACGCCGCACCGCCGTTCACCCTTCGATACTGTCCTCCACGCACAAGGCCTTGATGGCCTGCGCGCCCGCCTGGGCTTGCTGCACGCTCACCGCCTTGAACTTGAACGCATCACCCGGCCGCGCCTGGGCGAGCTTCCAGAACGCGCAGCTCGGCACCGTATAGGGGTTGATGAAACCGCCCATGCTCGGGCCGTCGCTGACCAGGATGATGGGGGTCTGACCGGCGAGATTGATGGCGCCGAGCGGATAGCCCTGGTCGAGGATATTGGCCGGCTCCGAGCCATGCTCCGGCAGCTTGTTATAGGCCTTGGAGGTGAAGGTCCATTGCGGGCCTTCGAGACGGAAGCCGGTGCGGTCGCTCTTGCTCGATACCTTCCAATCCGTGGCGAGAAAGCGCGCATGACCTTCGGCGTCTATCCAATCGTCATTGGGCCCGGCAACGGCTTCCACATCCCAGCGCTTGTCGCTGCGGATCAGCGGACGCGCCGATGCTTTCACGCGACGCCCGGCGCGTCCCTGGCCGACCAGCACGGGAATGTGCTGCCCCGCCTTCAGGGCATAACCGTCGATGCCGCCGACGCCGGCCTTGTGAAAGGTCGAACGCGCGCCGAGCACGAAAGGGGCATCGATGCCGCCGCCAAAGGCGATATAGGCACGCGCGCCGATTTTCGCGAAGGACATCGCCAAGGTCTGCCCGGCGCGCACCGCGATGCTTTCCCACTGCGGCACGACCACGTCGTCGAGTCTGGCCTGCATGTCGGCACCGGTCAGGGCGATCACACCGTCGCGCGCGAAGCGCAAGGTCGGCCCCATGAATTGGCACTCGAGTCCGGCATCACCCAGTTGATTGCCGACCAATAGATTGGCGAGCCGAAAGGACCACGAGTCCATCGGTCCCGATGGCGGAAAGCCCTTGTTCCAGTAGCCGATACGGCCTGGCCAGTCCTGAATGGAGGTTTCCAGCCCCGCCTTGATCACTTCGAACATCATCAATCTCCGTCAGAACCGCGCGTTCAAATCGAGGCGCTGCACCCAGTTCTTGTAATTGCGTACCGAGAAGCGCTGATACTCGACGATGTTGTACTTGTAACTGCCCTCGGTGACCTTGCGCTCCACTTCGAGGTATTCCTCCATCGAGCAGGGCACGAACTTCAGGCGGTCGCCCGGTTTGAAGATGCACAGATCGCCTTCGAATTCGGCGAAGCGTCGCTCGCGATCCCAGATCGGCACCGGTGTGCGGCCGAACAACTGATAGCCGCCGGGACTCGCGACCGGATAGATGGCGGTCGACATGCCGCCCATGGACAGGGTGCCCTGTGGCGTCCAGGTGCGTGGCGGGTTGTACTTGGGCGCGGTCAGGCGGCAGCGCGGATCGAGCGGCATGAGAAACGCGAGGCCCGGCCAGAAGCCGAGACTCGCCGCCCAGTATTCGGTGCCCGAGTGCACACGCACGAACTGCTGCACGTCGGTCAGGCCGTTGATGCGCGCGACGAACTCCGGATCGTATTCCTTGCTCGGATTGATCTTGGCGCGGTAATCATCGATGCACTCGCGGCTCCAGGGGTCGAGATAAAGGGTCGGGAAATAGAACAGCCGACTGTCCATCTCGATGTCATCGCTGCCGCCCAGCGAACCGATGAGGGCTTCGACCTCACGCTTCAAATCGTCGTAGCCGATGATCTCGGGTTCGTAATGGATGAGCGTGGTGGCGAAACAGGGCGCGGTTTCGACCACACCGGCAATGGTGCCGCCCGCCAGGGCGGTGGCCAGGCCCTGCCCCATGAAATTCAGGTCGAGATTCATCTCATCACCGAATTCGATCAGCATGTAGCGATCGCCGCCCGGGCTGAACTTCGGTTGTTCGTAAATCATGTTCTATCACCCTCGTGTGATGCGCGCCCCGATAGCACACCACAGCGGCACGCCGAACGTGCAGGATGCAGGTGTCCATGGACACTGCATTCTTGCTTGCCCATCGGTCTCAAGTCCAGGCACCCGCGCCCCTGTGCGACCCCGGCTTCACATTGGTGCGGCGCTGCTATACTGCGGGCTCGACAAACCACGCGTGCTCGCCCGGCGCGCGCTTCGAGCTTGGAATCTATGCGACGACAATTAGAACAACGCTTGGAGCGCATGCTCGCGTCCGGCACCGCCCGTCTGCTCGGCGGTGGCCGAAAAGGCCTGGAAAAGGAAAGTCTGCGGATTGCAGCCAATGGCGCGATCTCCATGACGCCCCACCCCCACGCCTGGGGCGCGGCCCTCACCCACCCCTGTATCACCACCGACTATTCCGAGGCGCTGGCCGAGTTCATCACGCCGGCCTTCACCGACAGTCGCGACACGGTGCGCTTCCTGGACGATGTCCACCGCTTCGCCTATCAGCATCTGCCCGATGACGAAGTGCTATGGGCGGCCAGCATGCCCTGCGCGGTGGCCGACGACAGCGCCATCCCGCTGGCCGATTACGGCAGCTCCAATATCGGGCGCCTGAAGCATCTGTATCGCGTCGGTCTGGACTATCGCTATGGCCGCCGCATGCAGGCCATCGCCGGCGTGCATTTCAATTACTCCCTGCCGAGCGAATTCTGGCCGGCCTTCCAGGCCGATGAACAGGATCATCTCCCGCTGCAGGATTTCATCAACGACCGTTATTTCGCCCTGATACGCAACTTCAAGCGCTACGGCTGGATGGTGCCACTGTTGTTCGGCAATTCGCCGGCGGTGTGCAAGTCCTTCCTGGCCGGCCGCACCACGCGCTTTCATCAGATGCAACGCGGCACGTTCTATCTGCCCTATGCGACCTCGCTGCGCATGAGCGACATCGGCTACAAGAACAAGAACCAATCGGCCTTGCTGGTCTCCCATGACAGCCTCGAGAAATATGTCGCCGATCTGCGCCGCGCGCTGAAGCTGCCCTATCCCGAATACGAGGCCATCGGCACGCGCGATGGTGAGAAGATCATCCAGCTCACCACCAGCGTGTTGCAGATCGAGAACGAGTACTACAGCTACATCCGCCCCAAGCGCACCACGCTGCCGGGCGAACGTCCCAGCGAAGCGCTGGAGAAACGCGGCGTCGAGTATGTCGAAGTGCGCGCGCTGGACGTGAACTGCATGGAGCCGACCGGCGTGTCGATCGAGCAGCTCTACTTCACCGAAGTGTTCGTGCTGTTCTGCCTGCTCGAGGAAAGCCCCAATCTGATCGCTGAAGAGCTGCACGGGATCGAATACAACGAGCTGACGGTTGCGCTGCGTGGTCGGACGCCTGGACTGGAACTGGTGCGTAACGGAGGTCGTGCCCCCTTGCGCGAGTGGAGTCTCGAAATCTGCGCACGCATGCAGCCGCTCGCCGCCCATCTCGATGGTCATATGGGCGGGTCGGTATATCGGGACGCCGTCGCCCGCCAGGTCGAGGCGCTCAACAACCCCGAACTCCTGCCGTCGGCACGCGTGCTGGCCGCGCTGCGTGAATCCCAGAGCGAGTTCCACAGCTATACGCGTGAACTCTCCCTCAAGCACCGTGCTGACTTTCGCGCGCGCCCACCGAGCGCCGAACTCACCCACGAGTTCGAAACCCTGGCCAGCGCCTCGCTGGCGGAACAGGCGCGCCTTGAAGCAGATGTCTCGGAACCCTTCGAGCAGTTCATGGCGCGCTATCTCGAACGCTGAGCGCTGCAGCGGGAACCTCGAGTCCGCGCGCCGCTCTCAATTGCACACCACGAGCGGAGTGATGAGATGAAGCGCAGAAACCTCCTGCAATTCGGTGCCGGCGGTCTGTTCGCCAGCGTGTTCGGCAGCCCTCGAAGTCACGCCGCGACCGCCGTCGATGCCTCGGCGCTGGCCGAGTTGCGTCAGCGCTGGCCGGCGCTGCGCGCGGCGGGCAGCGTCATCGTCGAAGCCAAACCAGCCATTGCCCGCAGCCACGATGACTGGCGCGCGCAATTGCCCGCGGATGCCTATGGCGTGCTGTTCGAGGAAGACACCGAAAAACCCTTCAGCAGCACCTTGAACGAGGAAAAGCGCGACGGCCTGTTCGTATGCCGCGCGTGTTCATTGCCGCTGTTCAGTTCGCCCATGAAATTCGACAGTGGCACCGGCTGGCCGAGTTTCTTCACCCATATCGAAGGGCATCTCGCCACCAAGCAGGATTTCAAGCTGATCTGGCCGCGCACTGAATATCACTGCGTGAAATGCGGCGGCCATCAGGGCCATGTGTTCGACGATGGCCCCGCGCCGACCGGCCAACGCTGGTGCAACAACGGCGTCGCCTTGAGCTTCATCCCCTTCAAGGCCTGAGCGCGGCGCGCCCCATCAGAACGACTCCAACGAATACAACACGACATTGGCCTCGCGTTTGATGTAGATACCGCCGCCGGCGTTGTGGAAGTGCGCGCCGAGATGACGGCGGTACCAGGCGGTTGAACGCATGTGCGCGTTGCTGTCCGTCAACTCCTGATCGCAATTGCTTTCCCAGTCCTCAATGGTCAACACGCCGAACAGAAGGGCGCAGTGGCTGAGCGCGGCGAGCTTGTCGATGGCGCGGCTGGCGGCCTTGTCGTCAAGGTATTGCAGGACATCGTGACAGATGACGAGATCGTAGGTGTTCTTCACCTCCAGATCTTCAATACTCACGCACTGCCAGCCGAAACGCTCGCAGACGTATTCGCTGACGTCGCAGGCATCGATCTTGACGCCGTTGAAGGCGCGGCGCAGGCCGCGATGGAGCAGGCCGGCGCCACAACCGATGTCCAGAATGCGTCCGACCGGGCAGTCGAGCAGTTTCAGATAAGCGCCGACGAAGGCCGCCAGATGGTCGAAATAGGACGGCTCGGCAATGCGGGTGCGCCGATTGAAATAGAAGCGCTCGAAATAGGCTTGATCGAAAGCATAGTCCTTCACGGTAAGTACTCCGGCCGCGCGCTGGCGAGGGGTCAAGAATCAGGGCCGCGCGCCGCTAAGTGGGACACGGACGGTTGGGTTCCATGACCGTCGTCACATCATGCACGACGGGCTGCAGCCCTGCCCGGCACGGTCAGGCGCACGGAGAAGACGATGACTATACCGAGAATTTCGGGCCTGCTGATCATGCTGGCCATGGGCCACGATGCAATGGCCTTGCAGATGGGACAGATGAGCAGTGAGTCTGTGCGCGGGCAGCCGCTCATGGCGCGCGTGACGCTCTTTGGAATGCCCGCGGCAAGCGCGGCCGATCTCAGCGCGGAAGTGCTGCCGGCCTTTGGCACACCGCGCGATACCCTCGCTGTGCTCGGCATGCAGGCGCGCGTCGAGACCGACGATTACGGGGTGCAGGCGATCGTCATCACCACCCGTCAGCGCTTCGAAGCCGCGAGCTTGTCTCTGCGCGTGCGACTCAAAGAAGGCTCACGCGCTGTCATGCGCCACTACGAATTGAACGTGCCCGCCGCGCCGGCCCCCGCAGCGCGTGCAACTGCGACGGCACGCCAGGGCCGTGCGGCGATTGCCCGACCCATTGCGCGGGCTGCAACCCGACAGGCCTCGAACAATGCCACCACCACGTCACCTGTAGAACGCTCCGCCAGTTATGGTCCGGTGCGTGCCGGTCAATCGCTGTGGAGCATCTTGAAAGAGACCGGCCTCGCCAAGGGCGACAGCCGTGCCCTCATGCAGGACATCGTCGCCGCCAATCCGCAAGCCTTCGTCAATGGCAATGCAACCCGACTGCGCGTAGGCGTGAGCTTGCAGTTGCCGAGTGGTGCACGCGCGACGGGCGCGGCACCGTCGGCCAGCGCGAACATCGTGCCTGCCACGGAGAACAAGGTGAATGATGCCGAGACCGCCGCGCGACTCCAGCGGCTGGCGGTGCAATTCGCCGGGATTCGCGCGCGTTATGCCGCACAGAAGCAGCAGCAAGCGGTCGCCCGCAATGATGCCACTACCACGGGTGGCGCCGCTTCCACAGCGGTCACGCTTGCGCCGGCAGCGAGCGGCACCGCGGCCAGCGCAAAACCCGTTGAGCGCCGTACGACGCCAGCGGACGAAGCCATCAAAACCGCCCGTCCCGCCCCCAAGGCCGCAGCGGAACTGCAGCGGGCGCGCAACGACAGCCTGCTCGATACGCTGGCGGCGCACGTGGACGGCAAGGTGCTGATGGCGCTTGGCGCGAGCCTGTTGTTCGGAGCTCTGCTGCTCGCCGCGACCCATTTCGGGCGCCGCCTGCGCAGCCGCATGACGGACGCCGGCGTGCGCAGCGCCGATCGCGAAATGGTGGCGGAGATCGCCCGCAAGACCGAAAAGCGCGTGCAGCTCGAAGGTGAAGTCAAACGCATGATCGCGGGACGTCGCGACTCGGTTGACGAGGCGGCGCCCGGCATGTTGCGACCGGCGGATCTGCTGGCCGGCCCGCGCGGCTCGCTGGAAGACATCGAGACACGCATCGCCCACGGTCAGTACAATGAGGCCGAAGCGATGCTCGAGGCGACCATCGCCGACACGCCGAACAACTATCGCGCCAAGTTGCGGCTCGCCGAGATCTATTATCTGAACGAGCGGCACGAGGAATTCGTCGATCTCGCCGATGAGATACACCGTCAACATCGCAGTGATATCGGAGACGAAAATTGGGCCCGCCTGATGCGCATGGGCAAGGTCATTGCGCCCGATCGCCCGCCCTTCAGTGGTCCGGTCGCGGTCAGCGTGGAAGCCGGGCGTCGCGCACGCTGAACGCTGGCGTAGCGCACACGCCAGCGCCACGCCCTGATTCCCCTGCATCATTCCGGCCGCCCGTGTTTCTAGCGGGCCGGCTGCTGCCCTTGCTGTTCGTGTTACTGGTGTCCTGCGCGACGCCGCCCGGTCCGCAGGAAACCGCCACCCAGTTCTGGCACGCGCTGATCGCCGGCGAATCAGATGCTTTGCGGGCGCTGGTGCGGGATGCGGATAAAGATCATCTCGATGGCGGACGTACGGTGCTGCCAGTCCGCGGCTTCAGTCTCGGTCGCATGGTGGTGGAAGGGCAGCGCGCCGACATCGAAACCCGGCTCGACATCGGCGGCGACACGCCCATGAATCTCGACATCACCACCGTCCTGCTGCGCGAGGGCGATGCGTGGCGCGTCGACTATGCGGCAAGCGTGCGTGAGATCTCACGCGACAGCGAGTTGGCGAAGATGCTCGAGCAGTTGCAGCAGCTTGCCTCGCGCGCGGGCACAGGGCTCAATCGCTCGCTTGAAGAACTCAAGAACGCACTGCCCAGGCTGGAAGACGAGTTATCGAATATCGAGAAGGATGTTCGCGCGCGGCTGCCGGAATTGCGCAAGCGCCTGGAAGAACTCGGTGAGCAACTGCGCCAGCCAGCCCCTGACTCAGGGGCGTCGTCCGACCATCGCAAGTCGATCTGAACGCGGCGCTGCGCCGGTCAGCGATTGGATTCCAGCGCGGCCAGATCGGCGCGCGCCTCGCTGTGGCCTTGCGCGGCGGCGAGTTTGTACCACCGCATGGCGGCATTGAGATCGCGCTCGACCCCGTGGCCGGCACTGTACATGGTGCCGAGATGGTATTGGGCGGCGGCACTGCCGTTGTCAGCCGCCTGCTTGAACCAAAGCAGCGCTTCGCTCTGGCTGGCCTGCACGCCGCGACCGGCGAGGATCATCTGACCGAGATTGTATTGCGCGTCCGCGTAAGCCTGCCCGGCGGCGGCGCGATACCACTTCACCGCCTGCGCATCGTCTCGCGTAGCGCCTTCGCCCGAGGCATAGGACACACCGAGACTATATTGGGCGACGGCGCTGCCCTGCTCCGCCGCACGGTGATACCAACGCATGGCCTCGGCATCGTTCTGCGCCACGCCTTCGCCAAAAGCGTAGGCAACGGCGAGGTTGTATTGCGCGTCGCGGTTGCCCTGCGCGGCGGACTTGCGATACCACTCGACGGCCCTGCTCTTGTCAGCGCTCACGCCCTCACCGCGATAGGTCATGTAGCCGATATGGGCCTGCGCTTCCGCATCGCCGCGCTCCGCAAGTGCCGCGAAGATGCTCGCCGCCCGCGAAAAATCCTGGGCGTCGAGCGCAATGCGAGCGTCGGTGAGACTGGCATTGGCGTCGTTGGCCGTCGTGTCGGACTTCCCTGCTGCCGGGGACGTGGTGGCGGCATGCAGTTCCTGATCTTCTTCGGCGGCGGCGTCCGCCATCATGCCGGTCATCGCACCGCGAGTGGCATTGCGCTCACCGCGCTCAAAGCTCGGCGAGGATTCCGTTGCCGAGTTCCCATCGGGTGCGGGCTCGGCCGGCACCGAAGCCGCGGCGACATTCGCCGCTGCCGGTTGCACGGCTGGCAGGGGTTCGGCCGCGGGCGTGGCCGAAGAACTGCGCTTGACGTCCTGGCTGGTCGCCGCCGCTGGCTGAGGCCGGATCAGAGGCGGCATCTGCATGCCCGCGGAGGCATAGAGAGATTTCAACTTGGCCTCGGCCTGCACATGACCGGCCTGGGCGGCGTCACGCAGCAGGGTGATTGCCATCGCCTCATCGGCCTCCACCCCCTCGCCCTTCAGGTAATGCAGCGCGAGTTCGTACTTGGCCTGGGTATGGCCGGCGCGGGCGGCGCGTTCCAGCCATTGCACGCCGAGCGTGGGCTCAGGTGCGACACCCTGGCCGCGCAGATAGCGCTGGGCGCTGGCATAGGCCGCCGTCCCTTCTTCATCGTTCTCGACGGTGTCGGCATCCCCGGTCGCCGAAGACGGCGTGAAGGCCGGTTGACCCGCCTCCCTGGGTGTCGCCGAGATCGGCCGCGGCAAGTCCACTGCCGCCGGCTGCGCGGTAACGGCGCTGCCATCCAGATTGACTTCGACACCCGCGGCACGGGCAAGCTCGATGGCCCGCAATTCGTCCGCTGATGGTCCGCTCGGCACCGTGGGAGCCGCGACCGGCGCGGGCATCGGGCCGGGACTCGTCGGTTTGGCGGCGGGCGCCCGCGCAAACGGCGAGTGCTGCGCACTTGGCAGGCTTGTCGCGCGCTGCGCGGTGATATCGCGCGCCACTGCGCCCGGCACCGGCGGATTGGCGGTGGTGCTCATGCCGGGTGCCAGTTGTTCCGTGTTGACGGGCGGAACCGGTGCCACGGCCGGCTCGGCGTGCAAACGCGCGGCTTCCTCGGGCAAGGGCCGCGTCGGCGGGGTGCTGTTGAGCGGCGCGGGCGCGAGGCCGGATGCGCGATACAACTCATCAAGATTGCGCGCCGCACCCGCATGGCCTTGCGCGGCCGCCTGCCGGTAATAGGTCAGCGCCCAGGCCTCATCGGCCTTCACACCATCGCCGAGCAGATACATGCTGCCGAGATTGAACTGCGCTTCGGCGTCGCCGAGTTCCGCGGCGCGCGCGTAAAGCTCGAAGGCCTTGCTGGAATCGTGAGGAAAGCCGCGGCCCTGCTGATACAGCGTAGCGAGCAGACCGAGCGCGCGGGGATCGTCTTTTTCAGCCGCGGCTTGCAAGGCCGGCACCGCAGCCGACAAGTCACCGCGCGCGACGGCATCCCGTAATTGGTCGAAATCGTCGGCGACGACCGCCGCACTCAGGAGCGCCAGCGCGGCGCAGAACATGCGTGCCAGACGCATCGAAATCCTCCGGATGCAGTGTGCGACCACCCGCACGAAGCGAGCGCATCAATGCGACCGGGCGGCATCTGCTTGATTGAGAGAGCGTCGCATTATATTGAGCCGCCGCGGGCGAGGCCATCGCCACAGGAGGCCGCGCCGTCACGGCGCCGTAAAGCAAGCTGCGTAAAGTCCGGCGTCGCACCACAGCGGAGTTCGATGCCATGGCGAAGAGAATCAGGAACGCGGGGACCCAAGCGTCGCTCGGCGCGCCGGTCAAACGGGTGCTCACCGATGTGCCAGACGATTGGCTGACGCTGGTCGAGCAGATCGCGGAACTGGAAGACATCCTGCTCGAATGCGGCGCCTCCCACGACCAGGACGCCGACCACGGCCGCGCCTGGTTGCAGGATCTGCTGGTAAACAAGCGCCGCCAGTTGCGGCGTATCGACGTCGGGGTTGAGGGCGCGATGGTCTAGCGGAACTTGGAGGCGACCTGCAGACGCTTCGGTCGCACGCCCAACACCACGATGTTCTTACCGGCAGCGGTGATGTGGTTCTGGTCCTCCATGTCCTTCAGGACCTTGCCGACCATCTCGCGCGAACAGCCCACCAGACGGGACAGCTCCTGCCGGGTGACCCGTACCTGCATGCCGTTTGGATGCGTCATGGCATCGGGCTGTTCGCACAGATCGAGCAGGGTGCGGGCGACGCGGCCATAGACGTCCATGAAAGCCAGATCGCCCAGCTTGCGATTGGTGTTACGCAGGCGGCGCGCCAGTTGCGAGGTCATCGCGATGATGAGATCAGGATAGATCTCGGTCAGGGCCTTGAGCTTCTTGTAGCCGATTTGCGCGATCTCGCACTCGCCGCGCGCGCGGACCAGGGCGGTACGGTTGGCGTCTTCGTTGAACAGGCCGATCTCGCCGAAGAACTCGCCGGGATTGAGGTAGGCCAGCACAATTTCATGGCCTTTGTCGTCTTCCAGCAGCACGGTGACCGAACCGCGGATGATGAAGTAGAGTTCGCCCGCCGGATCGCCCTGCCGAATGATGGCCGCCTTTGACGAATAGACGCGCCGATGGCAGTGAGCTAATAGTTTTTCGACCGATTGCGCGACAGTGGTCGTCAGCAGCGACATGCGTCCGTACTCCTTTTAACACCCCAACCCTTGACGATGCGGCTCCCTGCGGTCGCGCACCAGAACAGCTTTTCGGCTTACGACCGCTAATCGGTCATCCAGCGACCACTATCAAATGAGTAATGCAGCTTGCGCTGCGCCGCCGTCGCGGCCCATTCGTTACCTTGTAGTTCGTAGACCTGGAACAGCCGAATCAGCTTGCCATCCATCACCGCCACTTCATCGTCGCCGCGATAGCCGAGCTTCTGCTGCTCGTCGAGCTCGGCCAGCTTGAGCGGCTGCAGCAGGTCGTCCTTCCAGGAATAGACCTTGATGGCCGTGGCGTGAGTCGCCGCTTCGGTGTAGGTCACCACCACTTCAAAGGCCCCGTCGCGGTTGAGATCGGCGACAAAGCTCTTCGACAGCACACCGCTGTAGGGGGCGCTCAGGCGTGACAACAGCAGTTCTTCGTTACGGACGGTGATCTGGTATTCGGCAGCGGACAGGGTCGATTCCGGGTCCGGGGCGACCGTAATGACGAAATTGCCGAACGTAGCCTGGCTGGGAGCCACCTCGCCGGCGGCCGGCACGGCCGGCGAAGCGGCCAGCATGATCAGCAGGGCCAGGGCGACAGCAAAGACAGATGAACGCAGCATGCGAAAGGTCGCCCCGCAAAGTGAGTGGATTTGATGGGGCTATTCTACGTCGGTGTTCGAAGTGCGCTAGCGGTGATATGACCTTGCGGCGGCGGCCCCTGTCGCCTACCGCCGGGGGGAAATTGCTTGACTTTCCAAGGGGCGCCGCTATATTTCTGGCACTACTCGCGGGAGAGTGCTAATAGCACCTCTCTTAAATTAGTAAAATCAAATAGTTAAATGCCTGAGGAGAATAACACCTATGAAGATTCGGCCCTTACACGATCGAGTCATCGTCAAGCGCGTGGAAGAAGAGAAGACTTCTGCCGGCGGCATCGTCATCCCGGATTCCGCTGCTGAAAAGCCGGTAAAGGGCGAAGTCATTGCCGTGGGTAACGGCAAGGTTCTCGAGAACGGCGAAACGCGCAAGCTCGACCTCAAGGTCGGCGACAAGATTCTGTTCGGCAAGTACTCCGGCACCGAAGTGAAGGTGGACGGCACGGACCTGCTGGTCATGCGCGAAGACGACATCATGGCCGTGTTCGACGCCTAAGCGTCACCGGCAACAAGATATTTGAAGAGGTCAAAGAACAATGGCTGCTAAAGAAGTCCGTTTCTCCGATGATGCCCGCCAGCGCATGGCTGTCGGCGTCAACATTCTCGCCAATGCCGTCAAGCAGACGCTTGGTCCGAAGGGTCGCAATGTCGTGCTCGAAAAGAGCTTCGGCGCCCCGACCGTCACCAAGGACGGCGTGTCCGTCGCCAAGGAAATCGAACTGGCCGACAAGTTCGAGAACATGGGCGCCCAGATGGTGAAGGAAGTCGCGTCCAAGACTTCCGACGTCGCCGGTGACGGCACCACCACCGCAACCGTGCTGGCCCAGGCCATCGTCCGCGAAGGTCTGAAGTCGGTCACCGCCGGCATCAACCCGATGGATCTGAAGCGCGGTATCGACAAGGCCGTTGCGGCCGCCGTCGAAGAACTGAAGAAGATCTCCCGCCCCTGCACCGACAGCAAGGCGATCTCGCAGGTCGGCACCATTTCGGCCAACTCTGACAGCGCGGTCGGCGAAATCATCGCCGAAGCGATGGACAAGGTCGGCAAGGAAGGCGTCATCACCGTCGAGGAAGGTTCAGGTCTCGAGAACGAACTGGACATCGTCGAAGGTATGCAGTTCGACCGTGGCTACCTGTCGCCCTATTTCATCAACAACCAGGAAACGATGAACGTCGACCTGGAAGAGCCGCTGATCCTCCTGCACGACAAGAAGATCTCGAACATTCGCGACATGCTGCCGATTCTGGAAGGCGTGGCCAAGTCGGGCCGTGCGCTGCTGATCATCGCGGAAGATGTCGAAGGCGAAGCGCTGGCGACCCTGGTCGTGAACAACATGCGCGGTATCGTCAAGGTCGCGGCCGTCAAGGCTCCGGGCTTCGGCGATCGTCGCAAGGCGATGCTGGAAGACATTGCGATTCTGACCGGTGGTACCGTGATTTCCGACGAAGTCGGTCTGTCCCTCGAGAAGGCTGGCCTGCATGACCTCGGCAGCGCGAAGCGCATCCAGATCACCAAGGAAAACACCACCATCATTGATGGTGCCGGTGACCAGAAGGCGATCGAAGGCCGCGTCAACCAGATCCGCACCCAGATCGAAGAAACCAGCTCTGACTACGACCGTGAAAAGCTGCAGGAGCGTGTTGCGAAACTCGCCGGTGGCGTGGCCGTGATCAAGGTCGGTGCCGCGACCGAAGTCGAAATGAAGGAAAAGAAGGCCCGCGTCGAAGACGCGCTGCATTCGACCCGCGCTGCGGTCGAAGAAGGCGTGGTCCCCGGCGGTGGCGTGGCTCTGCTCCGTGTGCAGGCGCAGGCCAAGGCCGTCAAGGTCGACAACGAAGACCAGCGTATTGGCGTCAACATCCTGGTGCGTTCGCTCGAAGAGCCGATTCGCCAGATCGTTGCCAACGCCGGCGAAGAGCCGTCCGTCGTGGTGGCGAAGGTTGCCGAAGGCAAGGGTAACTACGGTTACAACGCCCAGACCGGCGAATTCGGCGACATGATCGAGATGGGCATCCTGGATCCGGCCAAGGTCGCACGTTCCGCTCTGCAGAACGCCGCTTCCGTCGCCTCCCTGATCCTGACCACCGAATGCATGGTGGCCGAAGCTCCCAAGAAGGACGGCGGTGCCGGCCCGGACATGGGTGCGATGGGTGGCATGGGCGGTATGGGTGGCATGGGCGGCATGATGTAAATCTGCCTCCAGCCCTCACCGGCTCGAGAGAACCCCGCCTTGTGCGGGGTTCTTTTTTTCGTGGCTGGTAAAACGCCGCGCGCCCGCCTCTGCCGCCTTTTCTGCCCGTCGTCGTGTTGATACGCGCCCAGCGGATCAGCAGTCTTTACGCACCAATCGGTGCCAGAGTTCCACGTCCGTCGCCAAACTGGTGCCCGCCTGTCAGCAGTCCCGGCGCCGAGTGCTGCATGCCTACGCCAGATCATGAACATAGCCGAAACCGCCTGGCGGACGGCCGATGGCACGTTTATTGGATTGAATAGCCGGGTCGGCGCATGAGGAAAACCTTCCTCGCGCCGCTAAGAGATCTGGAGTTTGATCATTCACGAGCGGAGGCGTCGCATGACCACCGTCGATTTGAGTCTGATCCACACCGTGACCGTACGTGAGCACTTCAGTGCCGCGTTGCAGTCGGCGGCACGTAACCAGGATGTCGCGCTACGCGACACCACGTCCACCTACCTCGTCAATCTGCTGACCGAATACTGCGAAGCCTCCGCGCTCGCGGCGGTCACCGACGCCAACCAGCAAATCAAGCCTCTCGCCACACTCTACGGCGAAGCACTCGAAGCGCAAACCTCGGAACATCGCCGCCGCACGCTGCAGAAACTCGGCGACCTGGCCTTGTTCATCTCGGGCATCTTCAGCGACAGTCTCAATCGCAAGCTCGTCGATGTCGATTACTACATCGGCATGGGTGAAGCGGCTTACTGCTGTGTCTACGATTCCCTGCAGGCCGATACGCGCGCCAAAACGATCAGCACCGTGTTCGGTGAGTTGAGCAGCAAGTTTCCGCAGCTCGTCGATGTGCTGACGGAAATCAGCGAAATGAGTGGACTCAAATCACGCAGCGATCTGCTGCGCAGCTACGAACTGTGGCAGAAGACCGGCAGTGAACGGGCACGCAAACAACTGCGGCGCGCCGGCATCGTGCCTTTTGTCAGTCGTACGCGCACCGCGCATTGAAGCGGGGTCGACACCATGCTGCTTGCCACGCTGCAGGATCATCTGTCCTGCCTGTACGAAGCGCCCATCGAACACCGCGTTGCGGACTATCTGGTAACCGACGCGCACGTCGCAAGGGCCCTCGAGGATAACCAGCAGGACCATGGCAACAGTGAGCGTCTGCTGCTCAGGGAGGGACAGGACGCGTTGGACGTCAGCTTGTATATCGACGCGCAAGTGCTCGCCAATCTCACGGAGTGCAATCCCTACACCTGCCTCGACGAGCGCAATCTGAATGAGTTCCTGATCGCGCTGGAAGGCGTCAGCCACTTTCACTATCTGGTCTGGAACGCGGTCCATGCGCGGCAGGTCACGCAACTCGAAATGGAACTCCAGGCGGAAGTCGACAAGTATGTCACTGCCACGCTGCTGCTGCGCCAACAGGGCGTGATCGACGACAGCGAGGAATTCCACGAGCGCTTCTTTACTGCCGTGACTTATGTCGTCGACGCGTCTTGCGCGACCGGCCAGCGTTATCGCGAAGCCAATCATTATGCCGCCAAGTATTGTCGCGGCTTGAATCGTCGCTATCCCGCGCAACACGAGCAACCGAATTTCATCAACGAATTGCGGCGCTTCTATCGTCGTTCCCAGAACGAGAAGATTCGCTCGATAGAGCGCGTGCTCAACTGACAATGCTGCGCCACGAGGGCCGGCTCAATCGCCGATTTTCTTGTGCAGATGGGGCATGGAACTCGGGTCACCGGCTTTCATGTAGCGCTTTTCCGAGCCGGTTGCGGTGACATTCTCGTACACGCCCTTGTCGCGTTTGACGAGTTTTGTGAAACCCTGGTTCTTGAGCGTCGAATTGCCCACGGGTATCGAGATGCCCTGCACACCGAGCTTCTTGCGCACCGGCGTTTCGAAGTCCGTGTCACCCATCGGTACCTGGGCGGCGAAACACAGCTCGCCCCAGTTACGGATGACAACCTGCATGCCGTGCTTCACCGTCACGACCTGACCGTTCTCCTCGCATAGGTATTCGTATAGCGGCATCGCATTGCCTCCGGGCTTCGCTTATCCCAGACCTTGCCGCCACTGGCCGGCGTAGACCACGTCGGACAAGGCCTTGCGCTCACGTTGAGCGGGAGACTTTTCCTCCATCCCGGCCGGCAGCTGCGCCGGGTCGCCAAGATAGCCGATGGCCATGACTGCCACCGCTTCATGATCTTCCGGCACGCCGAGCGTGCGCTGCGCGAGTTCGGCACCGAATCCCGCCATCTGATGCACCAGCAGGTCGAGACGCGTCGCCTGACTGAGCAGATTGCCGACCGCGAGTCCGAGGTCGTAGAAAGCCCAGCGGTTGGGTTTGCCATTGTGCGTAAAATTCTTGCGCACGGTATTCAACACCAGCACCGGCGCAGTCGCGGCCCAGGCCTGATTGGCAGCCATGAGGCAGGACAGCAAGTGCTCATAGGACGCGTCCGTGCCACGGCGGGTGACGAGGAAGCTCCACGGTTGGTCGTTGTAGCAGGATGGTGCCCAACGCGCGGCTTCGAACAGTGTTGACAATTCGTCAACCTCGATAGCACGCGGCGCAAACGCGCGCGGACTCCAACGCTGACTCACAACATCGAGGATGGCGGACATCGGAAACTCCCTGTGGCGCGAAACCTGTTCGCGTCGTTCACTTGGCGTCGAGCAGGGCGCTGACGGCCCCATAGGTTGCGACGCAGTAGGGCACGCAGTAGGTCAGGCCAATCTTGGCGAAATCCAGGGTGCCGAGCGTGCCGGCGAATATGCGGTCGGCATAATTGATGGCAACCAGAATGCTGCCCACCACCAAGGCCACCCGCAAGGAGCGACGCACCGTGGAAGGCGCGAACGCAATCGCGGACCATGATGACCTGCCGTCTGCCACGCAGGCGTCGCTTCAGTGTTGCGAGCGATCGAGCAGACGCTGATTGCCAGGCTTGCGTGTGGTCGGACCGCTGAAGATACCGCCCAAGGTGCCGAAGAAACTGTTGTCGTGGGTGGCTTGCGCGACGGGGGCCGCGGCGGCACTTGCTCGAGGCGCGCCAACCACGGCCGCTGTCTCGCTTCCGCCATTCTGCGCGAGGCAGGACTTGCGGGCGGTCTCGCGCACCAGGGTCACTTCCTGATCGCTCATCGGCGTTGCCGCACCGGCCTTCATCTCCGCCACCATCGCGGCCGCATGGATGTCACAGCTGGTCACGGCCGAAGCATCGGCCAGTGCGCCCTGCATGAAGCCGCACAGCATTCCGCTTGTCATGACCAGCGCGAACGTGCGACTTGTTTTCGAATAATGAATCACCGGCGAACCTCTTGATTACTTCGGCACCCCAATTGGGCACAATGCGGGCCAAGGCTTGGCGTCGCTCAGCGTGGAATGCGCCGCATCGCATGCTGACATACCTGACCACGCGATCTTAACCGCGTTCACCGCACGACAATACCAGCACACCATCACCATGCCGCCCCCATGATCGAAGTCAGCGGCCTCACCTACGAATACCCGGGGCTCCGCGCCCTGACCGATGTCTCCTGCAGTATTGGCCGCGGCTCCATTACCGCTCTGGTCGGCCCCAATGGCGCGGGCAAGACCACGCTGCTGCGCTGTCTGGCCGGCATGGACCGGCCGGTCAGCGGGTCGATTCGTGTCAACGGCGTCGATGTCGTCGAGGAGCCGCGCCGCAGTCATCGATATCTCGGCTATTTGTCCGACTTCTTCGGTTTGTATGACAAGTTGACCGTGCGCCAGTGCCTCGGCTACGTCGGCGCCGCCAATGGTCTGGCCGCCCACACCCTGGCCCAGGCGGTGACCGACACCGCCACGGAACTCGGCCTGGCGGATCGCCTGGACCAGCGCACCGGCGAGTTGTCGCGCGGTTTGCGTCAGCGCGTCGCCATTGCCCAGGCCATCATCCATGCACCGACCGTGGTGCTGCTCGACGAGCCCGCCTCGGGGCTCGATCCGGAAGCGCGCTTCGCGCTGGGTGATTTGTTCCTGGCGCTACGTCAACGCGGCATGACACTGCTGGTGTCCTCGCACATCCTGTCGGAACTGGAAGCCTATTCCACCCACATGCTGATCCTGCGTGACGGCCGGCTGGTTGAGCATCGAGCCCTGGCGGGTACCATCGAATCCGCCGGCACGATGGCGGCCGAAGCGCTGGAAGGCCCGCACGCGCTCGCGGCGGCGCTCTCGCAGTGGGCGACCGTCAGCGCAATCAGCGTCGATGGGCCGCAGGTGCGCTTTGTCCTGCAGGGCGCTGCGCCGGAACGGGCGACGCTGTTGCGAAGCCTGCTCGCGAGTGGGCTGAACGTCAGTCATTTCGCCGCGATGACCGAGGATTTGCAGCAGTCCTACCTCAACTCCCTGACGCGCGGAGAAAGTCAGTGATGAATCCCGAACTGCAACGCAATCTGTGGCTCGAGGTTTCGCTGCACAAGCTGCTGTTGATTCCGGGCGTGATCTTCGCTGCCGCAGCACTGCTGCACGCCGCCGATCCGACGGGCATCAGCACCCATAAGATGGCCATCACCGCCTTCCTGGTGATTACTCTGGTGTGGGGCGCGCGTCAGGCCGCCAACAGCGTGCTGGACGAGGCGCGGTCACGCACCTGGGATATCCAGCGCATGTGCGCGCTGTCACCGTGGCGCATGACCTGGGGCAAT
>Ga0208492_1000559_pt1 | contig 30559 bp, 30 predicted proteins | sample Subbioar_CSW14AB_FD_184820 | JGI IMG/M metagenome (GOLD analysis project Ga0208492, IMG submission 184820) | Serpentinite rock and fluid subsurface biosphere microbial communities from McLaughlin Reserve, California, USA - CR12Mar_CSW14AB (SPAdes) | ecosystem: Environmental > Terrestrial > Deep... | reverse complement strand
TGCAGGGATTGTTCGGCGGTGGCCTGCTCGCGAAGGCGCAGTCGATCCTCTTCGAGACGTTCCCCAAGGAGGAGCAGCCCGCAGCGCAGGCGCTCTTCGGCGTGGTCGCCATCTCGGGCCCGGCGATCGGCCCGACGCTCGGCGGATGGATCGTCACGAACTTCGACTGGCGGTGGATCTTCTTCATCAACCTGCCGATCGGGATCGTCGCGGTCATGATGAGCGCGGCTTCCCTGTTGCCCGATCGAAAGAGGGACATCATCAAGGCGCGCGTCGACTGGTGGTCGCTCGCGCTCCTCGCCATCGGCCTCGGCACGCTGCAGACGCTGCTCGAAGAGGGCTACGCCGAAGGTTGGTTCGAATCGCGGTTCATCGTGACGATGACGGTGACGGCGGCGATCTCGCTCGTGTGGTTCGCGCGGCGACAGCTCGCGACCGACACGCCAGTGGTCGACCTGCGCGTGCTTCGCTATCGCTCGCTCGCCGCGGGTTGCCTCGTGTCGTTGGTCATCGGCATGGGCCTGTACGGCGCAATGTTCTCGGTGCCGATATTCGCGCAGACGGTGCTGCACTTCACCGCGCAGCAGACGGGCATGTTGATGTTGCCCGGCGCGCTCGCCTCGGCGTTCAGCATGATCATCGTCTCGCGGCTGTTGCGTCGGTTCGATCCGCGCATGCTCATCGCGTGCGGCGCGCTCATCGTCGTCTCGTCGATGGTGACGCTCTCGAGGATTACTCCGCTCACCGGGCCCGAGCACCTGTTCTGGCCGCTGATCATCCGCGGGTTCGGCACGGTGATGATGTTCCTCCCCATGAGCATGGCGGCGCTCGGCGCGATTCCGGTGAAGGACGTGGGCAAGGGCACCGGCCTCTACAACCTCACCCGGCAGCTCGGCGGCAGCCTGAGCATCGCCATCCTCACGACGATGTTGTCTTCGCGGCAGGCGTTCCACCGCGGGGTGCTCATCGAGAAGGTCAGCGCGACGGACCCGCAGGTGCTCGGCCGCATTCAAGCAATGACCACGGCCTTCATCGCCAAGGGGTTCGACGCGATCGAGGCGAAGCGCAAGGCGATCTTCCTCCTCGACGCGACGGTCTCGGTGCAGGCCCTGGTGCTGTCGTTCGGAGACACCTTCACGATGACCGCGTTCGTGTTCATCGGAATCCTGCCGCTGCTGTTCCTCCTCGGTGGCAAGAGCAAGGCACCGGCCTCTGGCGGCGCGCACTGATCTGCCGGAGAATCCCCCGGACTGAAGTCCGGGGCACCGACTGCAAGACGAAGCCCTTCGGGCTGGCCGAGTTTACGTGTCGGCGAATTTCTCGGTGTCGATAACGGTGGCGGGGTTCTGCTCGAAGTCGCGCGCATCGTCCTGGTCCGCGGCCTCCAGAAGGTCACCTGCGTGGCGAAGCTCGCGACCTTCAGCACGGGACTGCGATGCTCGCGTGGCCCCAGTCGAACGGGCCGGATGTGGCCCGAACCGAAAGCATCGCGCTGAGCCAATCGTCCCCACCTACGAACATCAGCCTGGCCCGGGGCGCTACGCCCTACTGTCGTTCTGATCTTCGCAAACGACCTTCGCCGCCTCTGCTAGCCCGGAGGGCTTCGTCTTGCTGTCGGTGCCCCGGACTTCAGTCCGGGGGGGTTCCTGAACACGAATCGACGCCGAACGGCTACCCTGCCCGCCGCATGCGTCACGCGCTTCTCCTCGTGCTCCTCGTCGCTTCTCTCGCAGCGTGCAAGGACAAGTCCCCCGCGCAGCAGAACGGGATCCAGCCCGATCCTTCGGCCTCGGCCCAGGCTGCCAACGTCCTGACGATCGTGCCGAGAGTGCCCGCCGTCGGCACCAAGTGGCAGGAGACGCGCAAGAACCAGATGAAGCTCACGATGACGATCGACCTCGGCCTCGCGCGCAACAGCGCCACGCTGGACGATCGCGAGACCACCATCGAGAAGTCCGAGGTGCTCGGCGTCGACGGCAAGATCGTCACCAAGAAGAAGCTCACCTACGTCGAGAAGACGAAGGTCCAGAGCGAGAACGGCAAGGAGAAGGTCGCCACCACGCCGGTCCTCGGCAAGACCTACGTCCTCGCGATGGTCGCTGGAAAGCCCACCGTCACCGACGAGGCGGGCAAGAGCGTGCCCACCGAGGAGGAGGACGTCGTGCTCAAGTCGCACCGCGCGTTCGGCAAGCCCGACCCTATGATCGATGGCATGCCCGAGGGCGCCATTCGCATCGGCGACGACGTCCCCAAGCTGAAGAAGGCGCTGCAAGACAACCTCACCGACGCGGACGACGGCAAGGAGCGCCCCGAGTTCATCGTCAACGAGGTGAAGCTCACCGGCATCGAGAAGGGTAACGAGCCCACCGGCGTGTTCTCCGTCAAGATCACCGTGCAGACGCCGAAGGACTCGAAGGACCCGTTCGCGATGAACGCGACCCTCACCGGAACGATGAAGCTCCGCGCCAAAGATGGGTGGCTGAGCGGCATGGAGCTCACCGGCCCCCTCACGCTCCAGGGCAAGGACCCGTCGTTGAAGGTCGAGGGCAAAGGCGAGATGAAGATGCAGTTCACCAACGTGTATTGAGGCCGCATGGCCGAATCGGGTCATTCGGCGCCCGTCGCGTTCTGCTAACGCTGGCGGCGTTGTCCTCCACCCTCCCCGGTCTCTTCACCGTCGCTGCCGCACCTCGTCTCGGCGAGGGCGACGCACGCGCCGGGTTCGGCCCGATTTGTCGTGGCTGCAAGCAGGCCGAGCCTCCCGCGGGGGACGAGCTCCGGCCGTCGCTCGAGCGTTGGAACGGTGAGACCCTGGTTGCAGCCGGACGCAGCTGGGTGGTCATCCCTGCGCTGCGGCAGGCGATCGAGGAGGCCGCTCTTCGGGGCTGCGCGTTTCGCGTGCTCGACGGCAAAGGCCTCGTGCAGATGACCATCACCGGGCGCGCGCAGGCCGCGTCGAGTTGGTGGCGACGCATGCGCGATTGTCCGCTGTGTCGCCGGCCGGTCTGGCGGATGACCACCAACACGACCAGGGCACTCTTCGCGGCCGTGCGCGGCGAGATCGCGCTGCCGCGTTCGGTGTACCGCGAGCGCTGGCAGGGCGACGACTTCTTCTACGTGGACGATCCCGGACCGCCCATCATCACCGAGCACGCCAAGCGGATCCTCGATCGGTTCGAGATTTCGGGCCTGCTGCTCCACCCCGCGCGCTTCGTCCGCGATCGCCGCCTCTGGGCCTGACGCGAGCTTGGGCGTACGCAAACATCCAGGAATGTCACCGAACGTTGACACGTTGATAGATGTCAGCGATCGTTGACTTCATGGAGGTACGCACCCCGAAGGACGTGGGGCAGCTGATTCGCGCACGGCGCCGGAGCGCGGGCCTCGGGCAAGCGGAGCTCGCGGAGCGGGTGGGGGTCAGCCGGCAATGGATCATCGCCACCGAACGCGGCAAGCCCGGCGCCGAGCTCGGCCTCGTGCTGGCCACGCTCGACGCGCTCGGCGTGCGACTCCGAGTCGGCGGTGACGAGTCCAATGCGAACATCGTCACCACTCCGGACATCGACGACATCATCCGCCGAGCGCGCAAGAAATGAGCGAGCTGGTCGCCCTGCTCGATGATCAGGTGATCGGTCGGCTACGCCGGGATCGGCGTGGAAGGCTCTCCTTCGTGTACGCAGAGGCTTGGCGGTCGGCCGCGGGCGCGTATCCGCTCTCGCTCTCGCTGCCGCTCTTCGCTCACGAGCACCAGGGGGCAGTCGTCGAAGCGTTCGTCTGGGGCCTCCTTCCCGACAACGAGCTCATCCTCGAACGGTGGGCCAAGCGGTTCCAAGTCTCCGCGCGGAACGCATTCGCGTTGCTCTCGCACGTGGGCGAGGAATGTGCGGGCGCGGTGCGGTTCACGACTGAAGCGCGCGTGGACGCCCTCATGCGAGGCACCGGAAGCGTCGATTGGCTCGACGAGCACGACATCGCGGAGAGGCTACGCTCTCGGGTGATCAATGCGGCTTGATGCAGTGCCCGGACGCACACTTCGGCATCGCGTTGAGGTAGCCGAACATCGATTGGGTCGGGGCCGCCGCGCCATCACGCGCGCAGATCACCATCGGACAGGGCTTGCTCGGTTTGGCCGTCGAGCAGAACGCATTGACCTTCGCGACCCACGCCTTGTCGCCCACGGACGTCTCGCACCGAAAGCAGCAGTCCGGGCCGAAGCCCGTCGAGTCACAGTCGGCGTCGGTCGTGCACGTGTCAGTGAGCGGAGGGAACGACGTCACCACGGGTGCCGACGGCGCTGGCGTTGGTGACGGCGCTGGCGTTGGTGACGGCGCTGGCGTTGGTGACGGCGACGGTGTCGGTGTCGGTGCTGGCATCGGCTTCGCCACCACCGGCGGATCGTTCGGCTCGTGAATCGGCGTCGAGGCCTGTTTGCAGCCCGCGACGAGCAAGATCGCCCAGCACGAATGAAGCCGGAATCTGACGCGATGCACTCTACGCCTCACTCGTCTTCTTCTTCGAAGACGCCCTTGCAGACCGACTTGTAGCTCGTGCCCGCACTCTTGAGGCTGGTCTTGCAGCCGGTCTCGAGTCCGGCCTTCGCCGCGGGGGTGGTCTCGGCGGCTTCCTTCCACGCCTTGTGCGTGTTCTTCGCTGCGTCGAGGATGCCCTGCTTGGCGGCCTTTTGCGCCTTGTCGGCGCACTCCTGGAGCTTCTCCAGGTACTTGTCGCAGCTCTTGATGCCAAGCTTCGAGAGCTTCTTGCCGTCGCTCTCCTCCTCTTCGTCGTCGGCCTTCTTTGCCTTCTTCTTCTTCTTGCTGTCGTCGTCGTCGCTCGACTCTTCGTCGTCGGCCGACTTCTTCTTCTTCTTCTCGGACTTCTCCTCCTTTTCGGAGGTCTCGTCGTCCTTCTTCTCCTCCTTCTTACAGCCGAGCTGCGGGAGGGTGGTGGTGAAGAACAGGAACGCGAGGAGCGACAGCGAGCGTTGCGAAGGGCTCATGGGAATCTCCGTGTACTCCAATCAGTGTTGGGATTGGCAAATCAGCGCGCCACCGTTGACCGGCTCGATGCAAAGCCCGAGCTTGCCGGGTGCGAACGTGCAGCTCTCGCCCACCTTGGTGCAGGTGGCCTTCGGTGGCTCGGTCCTCTGACCGGGGCACGCTGCGAGGAGCAACGAGAAGAGAATCGCAACGCGCACACCGACCATCCGCGCACGGTAGGGCATCCACGACCGTGTCGGAAGGTCACGGTCAGCGTTGTAGCGTTTGATAGGCGCGCTCGCCGGCTTCCACTTCGCGGCGCCAGCGGTCGACGCGGTCGGGTGGGTTCAGTCGGGGGATGGAGCGGGCGGTGCGCTCGGGATCGGCGCCGAACACTCCGAGCACGACGTCGGCGGTGAAGCCCTCGAAGGCCTCGAGGTAGATCTCCTCGCGCATCGCGTGGAGGGCGTCGACGTCGACACGGCGGCGGCGGACCTCGCCGTTCTCGCGGGCGTCGAGGTATTCGGACTCCGACCGCGCGAGCTCCTTCAACAGCTCGTTCGACGGGTTGAACAGCTCGCGGAGGTCGTTGCAGTGGACCCAATCGGCGTCCCACCAGCGGATGACCTCGGCGCGCGCGTGATCGTCCCCCGACAACATGTAGGCGTACTGCGCGGCGCGCTCGGTCGACGTCTCTTCGGTGGCGAAGGCCGATCCGACGATCCAGCCGTCCTCCGACACGACATAGAGCCCGAAGGCGTACGGGGTCTCTCGCGGGTAGCGCGAGGTGTACTCCGCCCATGCGGCACGCAGCGCCGACGAGAGCTCGGCCACGAGCAGGTCTCGCGAGAAAGTCACGTGCACCCACCCCGGCCACATCGCGACCGAGGGTGCGATCGTCGTGCCACTTCGTCCATGCGTACGATCATCAGAACGCGCCCCGCCGGATTCGGGAAACTTCCAGGCGGGACCGCTGTCGCTCCTCCCATGCGAGCTGGTCATGGTCAGCTGGCGCTCCCGTTCGCGGTTGCGGCCGGCGGCGGCGCGGCGATTGTCTCGGGAGCCACCCGCTGGTGGCTGCTCGGCGAGCTCCACGGCCCGACCGCCGTCGTGGTGGCGATGCTCTGCGGCGCGATCATCGGCGCGTTGACCTCGCACTGGCTTCGCCTCGACGGCACCGCCGGCCTGCGTTTTCGCGTGTCGCTCGCGGTGCTGGCGACCGGTCCGTTCGCTGCTCTGGCCATCGCCGGGATGTGTGACTCCGAGCTGCTCGGCTGGTCGGCCCTCGCGGGCGCAACGCTCTCGGTGTGCATCCTCCCGATCGTGTTCGGCGCGACCTGGCTCGCCGAGCGCGCGATCCGCTCGCGGGAGCGTTCGCTGGTCGGCCACTCCGATCGACGCGCCCCCTGGCGGTTGACGGCGGCGTGGCTGGCGATCGCTGCCACCGTCGGAATCGCGCTCTGCTCGCTGACCTACGACGATCCGCGCATCGCCGGTACGCTGTGGTGGTCTTCGTCCGATCGGGTGGAGCTCGCGCAGATCCCCGCGGTGGTGTCGTGGTGCGGCTGTCTGCTCGCCGCCGTCGTTGCCACACTCGATCTCCGTGCGCTCCGGATCGCCCGCTCCGCCGACGGAGAGGGGCTACGCCCGGCGAACGGCGACGTCGAGGTCGACGACGTGCTCGATCTCGGCGTCGGAGACACCGCGTGGATCGAACAGGTCGGAGGGATGAGCTCCTATCGCACCGCGGCGATCGAACGGATCGCGTTCCGCGGCGATCGCGTGGTCGCGCCCGCGATGTTGCGGGAGGGCGCGAACAAGTCCCTCGCCACCCTGGCCTTCGCCGTCGGCGTGGCGCTGGTCACCAGCTGGCTGCGCGCGCGAATCTGATCTTCCGGAAAAGCGTTACGACTCGGAATGACGGGCGACCATCCGGCGTCCAAGGATGGTGAACCGATGGAGTCTCCTGTTTGCAGTCGTTGCGCTTGGCGGCTGCACGCGGGACGGATGCACGGCCAAGACCAGCGTGTCGGCGATCGATCGCCTCGCGCGTGAGCCACGCATGGCCCCGCTGGTTCTCGATCGGTCGTTGATCTTCCACCCGGTCCGGGTCGACGCGCAGAAGGCGATCGTCCCCTGGAGCGATCACGACGCGCCGTTCCACGAGGTGGCCACGCTCGGATTCCGCCGCTTCGTCGAGATGCCGGCGGCGCCTCACGGTCATCCACCGTACTTCGCCGCGTCGATGTTCGAAGGCGACTCGTTCGCGCCGGCGGGGTGGGTGCACAACCCGGCCGGGCTCGCGGCGATGTTGGTGCGGTCCTCCCTCCGGATTCGGGCCTACGCCGGAAACGAGCTGCCGCTGCAGAAGACACGCGCGTTCGTCGATCACATCCTCTCGCACGGGCTCACCGCCGAGACCGATGCCTGGTCGCGCGTTCCATTTGCGAGCGCCGACGCAGGGGAGCTCGACTACAAGGGCGGTGACGACACGCGCTATTGCGAGAACCACACGACCTGCGGGCGCGGCGACGGGCCCGGCATGCTCGAGCCCGACAAGGTCGGCGAGCTCGGACACGCACTGGTGCTGCTCTTCGAGGCCACCGGCGAAACGCGCTACCTCGAGGCCGCGACGAGGTTCGCCGATGCGCTCGCGAAGCACGTGCGCGGCGGCGATGCGAAGTCGTCGCCATGGCCGTTCCGGGTCGACGCCAAGACCGCGACCGTGGTCCGCGAGCCGTGGGGTGCGAACGTCATCTTCGCCATCTCGCTCTTCGAGGAGCTCGACCGCGTCGGCCACGGGACCGACGCGCACCGTCGCGCACGAGACCTCGCGTGGAAATGGATGTTCGCCTATCCGCTGCGGGATCACACCTGGCAGGGATACTTCGAGGACATTCCCATCCACGTCGAGCCCGGCACCAACCCGAACCAATACTCCGCAGGCGAGACCGCGCGGTACCTGCTCGCCCACCCCGAGCGCGATCCCGAGTGGCGCGCGCATGTCGAGTCGATCGTGGGCTGGATCGCCAAGACGTTCGCCGCCCAGGACGACGGGGCCGAAGCCATCTCCGAACAGAAGGCCGACATGGCCAGGATGAGCAGCCACACCGCTCGCTTCGCCTCGCTCTTGGCGCTGTTGCACGAGAAGACGGGTGATCCTGCGCTCCGTGCACGGGCGTACCGCGCGTTCGCGTGGTCGACCTACGGCATCGACGAGCGCGGCCTCGTCCGGGTGAGCCCCGACGAGCGTGAGGGTTACTGGTTCTCCGACGGGTATGGCGATTACATGATCCACTTCCTCGACGGCATCGCGGCGATTCCTGCGTGGGCGCCGTCGAACGAGAGTCACCTCCTGCGGTCTTCTTCCGTGGTGACCGCGATCGCATATGCACCCAACGAGGTGCGATACAGCACCTTCGACCCGAGCGGGGGCGAAGACCTGCGCCTCGCGTCGGCGCCGGCGAAAGTCGACGGTGCGACCTTCACCAGCAAAGAGATCCCCGGCGGTGGCACCTGGGTGCGGCTGCAGCGCGACGACGCACGCACCGTGGTCATCACGCTGCGCTGACGCTCACCGCACCACGGCGAACACGGCGTCGGGGAACAGCTCTCCCTGGTCGTCGCGGCGCACGGCGTCGAGCACGTTGACGATCTCCTGGAACGGCACGTTTGGATTCGCCGTGAGGATGATCTGCTTCTCCGCCTCGGCGCCGGGGACCTCGGCCTTCAGCTTGCGCACGCAGCGGCGAAGCCCGTCGAGATCGTACTTCCTGCCATCGAACGAATCGGCCGCGGTCGTGGCGATGCGCGGCACGGTGGGGCCTGCGCCGAGCCCGTTGCAACCCGCGGCGATCGAGCCGCCGCTCCCCTTCAAGTAAAAGCCGTCGGTCGCCACGATGACCGTGAGGTTCAGGCTCGAGACCTCGGCTCCGCCGTTGATGCGCGGGGAAGGTTTCGGCGGATTGGCCACGAGCGAAACCGTGAAGACGATGCTGATGCTCGCGAGCACGAACATCAACACGTTCATGATGATGTCGAGGAACGGCACCACGTTGAGCTCACCGGCCTCCTCGCCGGGAGCTGGCTCCTTGGGTTGAGACAGGCGACGGATCTTGGAGCGCTGGGCCGCGGGGAGATCGCTCATTCCCCCGAGCGACCACGGCAACGATGGAAAGTTCCGCTACGGGTTGCCGCACTTGCCGGCGCCGAGGCACCTGCCGCAGCCGACCGCCGCGCACTGCGAATCGAGCGTGCAGGAGACGGTCGAGCAGACCACGGGGGCCACGTCGACGCTCGAGTCGGGGACGGCGGTGTCGGCGATGGCCGTATCGAGAGTGGCGGAGTCGGCGATCGCGGTGTCCGCGGTCGCGGTATCGGCGGTCGCGGTGTCTGCGCTCGGCGCGTCGACGCTGCCCTCGCTGACGCCCGAGTCGGTGGCGGCCTCGCCGCCGGAGTCGCTCGTGGCGGTGTCCTCGAGCGTGGTGTCTTCGACAGCGCCGGTGTCCTCGGGCGTCTCCGCGACGGTGGTGTCGATCATCGTGTCTTCGCCGACCGTGGCCTCGACGGCGGCATCGGTGTCCTCGAACTCCGTCGGTTCGTCCCCGCATCCGGCAGAGCTGACGACCACCAGAGAGAGCGTTGCGAGGAGGAGGAGCTTGCGCATTCCCGCAAGTGTAGACCGCAGAAGACAAAACGTTCGAGCGCCCGGTTCGCCTTCGCGGACCGGGCGTTCACGTTTCCGACGCGCTTCAGCTCGCGGTCGCGGTGAACCAGGCGTCGGCGATGGCCGTGAGGTCGTCCTCGCTGATCGCCGAACCCTCCGGAACGCCGTTGGCCGCGCCGAAGCTGTAGACGATGCGACCGACCGGAACACCGGCGACGAGCACGGTGAACTCGTCCTCGGCGAGGGCCTGGATGGCGTACGTGGTTCCACCGAAGGTCACGGTGTTGCTGGCGACGTCGGCGACGGGAGTGCTCATGGGACGCCCCTCTAGCACTTCTCGCGTCGCCCCGGCATCCCCCTCGTTCCCCTGTTCCCACAATAGTCCGCGCCGTACCATCGGCCCGATGCTCCGCACGCGCTCGATCGAAGGCGCGCTCCTCGCGTTCGATCGCCGAACGGGAGTGAGCGCCCGCGTGCGCGGCCCGGCCACCCGACCGCTGCGCGCCGACGTACCCCGCGCGGTGCAGATCGCCGTCACCAACCATTGCAACCTCGCCTGCGGGTTCTGTTACCGCGACCAGAGCAACGAGAGCGCCTGGACCGTCGATTCGCTCGCGGGTCTCCTCGCCGATCTCGATCGCGCAGGGGTCGTCGAGGTCGCGTTCGGCGGGGGAGAGCCCTTTGCCTTCAAAGGGTTCAGCGAGCTCTTGCGGCGCCTCCGAGACACGAACCTCGCGGTGAGCGTGACGACCAACGGCGTCTTGCTCGACGACGACATGCTCCGCGCCATCGACGGGTGCCACGCCGAGCTCCGCCTCTCGCTCTACGACGATCCGCCGTACCGGCCGCTGGTCGAACGCATCGTCGCCGCGCGCGCGCGGTTCGGCGTCAACCTGTTGGTCACGCCGCAGCGGCTCCCCGAGCTCACCCGCACCGTCCTCGAGCTGTGCGCGTTGGGTGTGCGCGATGTCTTGCTCCTCTCGTACAACGGCGACGACGCTTCGTTGCACCTCTCGGCGGCAGAGATGGCTCGCCTCGAGGCGGTGCTGAACACGCTCCACCGCGCGCTGGCCGATACCTGCACGCTCAAGCTCTCGGTGTGCTTCGGCGACCGGCTGGCCGAGGTGCCGCGCCTGTTCACCGAGAGTGATTGTGGCGCGGGCAACGACTTCCTCGCCATCGGCAGCGATCGCACCGTGCGCGCGTGCAGCTTCCACCATGAATCCGTCCGCATCGACTGCGCGGAGGACCTGCTCGCCGTCTACCGCGATCGCACCCGCATGGCGCACGCGGCACACGTTCGCGGGTGCGCGCGGCTGCAGAACCACGGCCACGACCTCCTGCGCCGCCGCGTGCCGCTCGCATCGAGCACGCCGTGCGAGGTCACCGAGATACACCTCTACCGCGCCTATGCGAGCAACAACAGCGGCAGCTACACGCTCGTGGGGAGCGTCCCCTCCCGAGAGCTCGCGCAGTCCACCGTCGAAGAGATCCTCCAGGTCTGCAGCGAGCACTCTGCCTGGCTGCACGCAAACGAAGACGACCCGAGCGCCGCGAGCGGGCCGTCACCGCTCGATGCGTTCGTCGCGCGCCACGGGCTCACGCACCGCGAGGACGCGGGGGGCGAGGACCGCTGGCCCGACCGCGGCGGAGTGCAGGCGATCGCGGTGGGGCACCAGGTCGTCCTCTACGTCGATTGGACCCTCACGATGCCGCCGGTCTTTGGAGAGCTGCTCTACAAGCGTGGCGGCCGAGTATCCGTCGAGCACGACCATGCGCATCACGCAATGGTGGTGAATGCGACCATCTGGGTCGCGGGAATGTGGCAGAAGGGTGCCCGCGCGGAGGCCGAGGCCAAGTTCGCGCTCCTCGACGCGGAGCTTCGCACCTTGCTGCCGACCCTCGGGCGCAAGGGCGTCGAGCCTGCGTGGCACCCGCCCGACAGCGGGCTCGGCCTGGCGTTCGCCATCGTGTTCGAGGACCTCGTCGGCGGCGTGGCCGCGGTGAACGAGGTCGTCGAACGACACGGCGCGTCGCTGCACGTGCAGGTGGTCGAGTCGCCCGTGGTCTCCCCCGATCCGCTCGAGGCGTGGCGCCGGCGCGGCCGCGGCCAGGGCCGTCATCAAGTGGTGCTGTGGCGAATCGGCGACGATCGCATCGGGACCATGAAGGTCATCCGAGACCAGGTCGCCATCGGTCTCGACGAGGTGAAGAGCCGCGTCGACAAACTGCCATTCATCGTCGCCGATGGAATGATCCTCGAAGACGCGCGCGCGCTCGCCGACGCCCTTCGAGCAACGGGGAGCGACGCGACGATCGCGTTGGTCTGAACATGGATCGACCCACCTTCGAGCTCCGACTTCGTCGAGCGGCGACCGCTGCGCGGAACTTTGCGCGCGTGTACGTGGAGGAGAGCCTTCCCGACACGTTCCTCTTTCGCGTGCATCTCAACGCGTCGTACGACGGAAACGCGACGCCCGACTTCGAGCTGTACCCGGACGACCGAAGCCCGACCGTCGAGCTGACCGAGAGCGCGGTCGTCGAGCTTCTCTGGCGCGAGGGCCGGGTGCCGCAGTGGATCGACATCCTGGTCGAGGCCGAGACCGGAACCGAGACGGTGTTCAATCTGCTCGTGTGCGGTCGATTCACCAACGACGACACGAAGCTGTATTACGGAACGACCGAATTCGCGCCGTTTGGTATCAAGAGCCCGGCGCTCCCCGTCCCGCACCAGGAGGGACAGCGATTCAGTCTCTACCACCGGTCGGTGTGCTGGACCCTCCCGGAGCTCGCACGCGCCCAACTGAACGCGGCCAAGGTGCGGTTCCTCGAGCTGCACGGCAAGGTCTTCGACGATCGGGAGCTCGCCGCCATCGGTGCGTTCCCCCAGCTGCAGGTCTGCGATCTCCGCGGCGTCGCGCTCGAGGGAGAGGGGCTCGCGTGCCTTTCGGGGTGGCCGCAGCTCCGTCACCTGCGAATGAAGCTCACCAGCTCGGTCCTCGGGTTCGACCGAGTTCCAGCGGGATGTTCGCTCGAGTCGCTGTCCATCGATGCCGACCTCGCATCGCTGTCCGGCATGAAGCGGCTCTCCACCCTCACCACGAACTTGCAGCTCGAGTCCGCGGTGATGCCGCGCGTCGATGGCTTCCTCGATGGCTCACGCCTGCGCATCCTCAGGTTCACCCTGCCCTCGATCCCCGATTGGCTCGGCGATCTCCCCGTCCTTGCGGAGCTCGAGGTCCACGCCCCCTCGGCCGACGACGTCGAGGTCGCGCGGTTGCTCGCGCGTTGTCGCACGAGCGAGCTGCGTTCGCTCTCGCTCCGCGGCACTGCCGTCACCTCGAACGTCCTCGCTTCGCTCGAGCGTTTTGCCGAATTGGTCTACCTCGACGTGACCGACACGCGGGTCGACCTCGCCGCGCTCGACGCCTTCGCCGCAGAGCGCCCGTACCTGCGTCGGCACCCAGTCCGCTCGTAGAGTACAGCCCGTCCCGCCCGCCGACACGGGCACCGACGCTTCGAAAACCCGCCATTCAGATCGAAAACGACGCCTCGTCGGCGAAACACTGGCGCCTCGCCTGGGACTCCTTGCCACTCGACCCGCGGTGCAGCCGCGAGCCCACAGCAGCAGCAAGGAAGTCCCGTCATGACAAGCGCTCGTCTCGTCTCGTTCGTCGCCCTCGTCTCGTTCACCGCGCTCGCCGGTTGCGCCGTCGAGCAGGCCGATCGCTCGGAGCCCGAGCCCTCGGCCCAGGCCGCGGCGAACGCGCTGGGCACGACCGTACGCGAGGTGAGCTGGTCGTCGGGCAAGACTTCGGATCTCTCGGCGTGGTTGACGTTCGATTGCTCGACCTACGGATCGAGCTACTTCCTGCGGACGCTCGAGGTCTTCAAAGAGCCGTCGACGAACCTCGACAACTTCATCGCGCGCATGGAGGGACAGTGCGCGCAGGTCACCACCAGCGGCACCACCTCGACCGGCGACGCGGTGATCTTCACCGAGAACCATCGCGGCACCGGCGAGCGCATGGACACCTTCGCGAAGTGGCTCGGCTACAGCTCGCCGACCGGCTTCTACAACGTGATGCCCGAAGGCGTCGACCTCATCTTGAACACGGGCAACGACTACGTGAAGAACCTCCGATGGGGCTACTACGCGTGGTCGAACTACGCGGGCACGTACAGCTATGCGTTCTCCGAAGACGGGTACAACGGATTCGACGACAAGTACGCGAGCCTCATGTGCGAGGAGGGTTGGATCGTCACCGGCGTCAAGCTGCGCCACGACACCAAGAACGGGAAGATCCGCAACTTCAAGGTGCTGTGTCGCCAGCGCAGTTGAGCGCGCTACTTTTCATGGACACGTGGTCAGGCCACACCTCGGATAGCCCTCAATACAGCGGCCCGAGCACCAAACGTGGATCTGGATACGTGACGAGCGCCTGCGCGCGGTCTTCCTCGCGGACGACGCCGGGCATGTCGGGCACCTCGGGACGGACGAGCGAGAGCTGGAAGTGCACGTGCGGGTTCCACCCGCCGTTCTCGTGGCGATCGCCGACCCACGCGATCACTTCACCGCGAGTGATCCGCTGTCCGGGGCTGCGCCCTTCGACCGAGCGCGCCGAGAGGTGACCGTGCAATGCCCAGACGTCGCGGCCGTTCAGCAGGTGATGCGTCACCAATGTGTAGCCATAGTCGCCGGGCGCAGCGTTGTAGCCGAAGAGGTGGACTTCGCCGTCGTAGAACGCGTACACCGGCTCGCCGACGGGCGCGCCGAGGTCGATGCCCACATGCACGTTGCGCACGCCCTCGAAGAGCGGCGTCTCGTACATCCCTGCGCGTTTCTCGTCGTAGCGACCGACGCCATACGGCGACGCCAGCGTGCGCGCAGGATCGTAGCCCTGGGTGAAGTCGAAGACCTCGTAGTCGGCGGGGAGCCGGACCACGGGGTGGAACTCGTAGCCACGGACGTCGAGGCTATTCGTCATAGTGCCGCGCTTCGAGCACGTTGCCATCCGGGTCCTGGAAGTAGAACCAGTGCCGTGACGAGCCGCGCGCGCCGAACGAGCGCTCGCCCATCCGGTGCATCGCAACCCCGGCCGCGGTGAGCCGCGCCGCGAGCGCGTCGTAGGAGGTCGCGTCCATCGCGAGGCACACGTGGTTGATCGGCCGTCCTGCGGCCGTCTCCTTCACCTCGCCGGTCATGCCGCGCGCGAATGGAGCGACCATCGTCGGCATGAGATCGAGGATGGAGTGCTCGGAGATGCGAACGCTGGGAAACGGCACGGTTCCCGCGCGAAACTCGTCGGCGCGAATCGGCGCGAGCCCGACGACGTCGACGTAGAAGCCCAGCGCGGACAGCGCGTCTTCGACCCAGAGCACGACGTGATCGATCTGCATGGCTACTGGGCATCGTCCCCGGCGGCCGATGACAAATCAAGGCGCCCCACGCGCCGCGCGAAGAGCCCGACCGCGAAGAGCGCGAGGAGCGGCAGCAGCTTCGAGACGTGACCGAGCATCACCACCCACGGCTTCACGTGTGCCGGTGGCAGGAATGCAGCCTCGTGCTCGGTGAGCAACGCAAAGGCGGCGAGAGACACGCCGAGCGCGAATCGACCGAGCGAGCCCTCGACCAGGAGCACGATGACGAGCGCGATCGGCAACACCGCAAATGTCACGTGGTGCTCGAACGCGAAGGTCGGGGCCACGATCATCAATACGATCAGCGCCGCGGTCCTCCCGTCCTGCGTGGCGCCCCAGAGCGAGCGAGCGAGCCAGACGAGGAGCAGCGCACCGACGACCGCGAGATGAAACGCAGCCGCGCGCGGCGACAGGTGATGCGGATCCATGTGGCGCGGCCGATCGAACAGCCAGAACGAGAGCGCTCCGATCGAGTGATTACCCGGGATGTCGATCGAGACGTTGAGCCCGTGATACCGATGCCCGGGCAGGAACCCGAGCAACACGTCGCCGAGAAACCGCAGCCCACGCGTGCCGAGCACGGCGCACGAGCCCAGGACCAGGACCGCCGTGGTCCCCGCGCTCCAGAGCAGCTCGCGCCAGCGCCGCTGTGTGAGCGGCACGAGCAACAGCAGCACCGGGCTCATCTTCACGGCCGCGGCGAGCGCGAGGAACACGGCCGCTGCGCGTGGACTTCGATCGCGCTCGGTCCACCAGGCAACGATCGCGAGCAAAACGAGCGCGTTCACTTGCGCCATCCACTGCGTCGACCGGAGCGGCCACATCGCACAGGTCACGACCAGCAACGCCGCCTGCGCCAAGTCGGCACGTGGCCCCACGAGGCGTCGCGCGAGCCATCGATTGAGCAGCACGAGCGCCCCGACGAACGCACCGACACTGAGCGCCATCCACACGAGCCTCGCCGGAAACGCTCTGAGCAGCGTGAGCGGCAGGAGCAGCTCGGCGAGCAGCGGGGGATAGAAGTACGGGTGTGGCGCTGGCAGATCGACAGCCTGCGCAGCGATCGCCAGATCGGTGGGCGAGTAGGGATCGAGGCCGTGCGCAATCGCCACTGCCGCAGCGTGAAACGAACCGTAGTCGTTGATGCTCCGTGCTCGGAGCACCTCGAGCAGATCGAAGAACCCGAGCCGAGCGATCAGGATCGCCCAGGCGACTCGATGCGCTAGCGCAACCGCGATCGGCGCGTCGCGTTGGCTCACCTTGGCCACGGCGTGGCCTGCCTCAACCTCGGGGATTTCCGATTCGACCTCGTCGAGCGAGGTTACCGGCGCGGACATGCTCCTCGGCAGTGCAGCCGCCGCGCCAGTGGCTTCGACTAGATCTTCGGCAACGGCAGCGGAAGCGCGCTCGGAACCGGGAACGGCAACGGGAACGGCAGCTCCGGCGTCGGCGGTGCCGTCGGCTGCGGCTTCGGCGGCGGCTTGGTCGGAGGCGGCGATGCGCTCGGCATCGTCGACGGGAACGGCCATGCGAACCCACCGGTCCACGGCGTCCACGGGCTCGGACTCGCCCCTGGAGCTGGCACTGCGGGCGGCCACGGCCACGCCCACGGAGCAACGCTGGGTGCAGCGGTCGGCGCCGCAGTGGGTACCGCGGTCGGCGTGGCGGATGGAATCGCCGGCGGTGTTGAGGGACCGACGGGCGGCGGAATCGGCGGCTGTGGAGCGCCCGCTCCTTCGACGAGCTTGCCGGGCCCCCAATCGAGCCAATAGCGCCCGAGGAAGCGCGGCCTCACGCGGAGCAACGTCCGCCCGCTCTCGACCTGGTACCAGAAGCTCGTCGCACCGGCGTCGACCGCGACCTCTTTGGCCTCGGTGATCTGACTCGCGTCGACCACCACGTCGTCGAACACCCAACCGCCGCCGGTGCTCGCCGGGTAGAACGAGCCCCCGCCGCAGTCGTAGACGAATCGAATGCGCACGCCCGAGCCAGCGAACGAAGCGAGTGACAGCTGCACGTCGGCGAACGCACCCGCGCTCCCGGCCTTCGAGGCGTCGGACCAGACTTCCTGCCACGCACCACTGCCATCGATCTTGACCTCGACCCGCGCGACCTGGGTCGCGTTCGCCCAGGACTTGCGGCTCTTGAATCGCAGCTTGCTCGAGGCCTCGGCGTAGAACGTCCGATCGATCTGCAGCGCCTCCTGCTGACACGACGGGTGCGCGAGCCGGAACGCCTTTCCGCCCGTGGCGCCGGGGCTCGTGAGCAGCTCGTAGCCCTTCGACGAGTGCGGGGTCCACGCCGCGAGGCCCGATTCTCCGCCGTCTTGAAAGCCGCCGGCGAGCTTCGCGCGCTGCCAGTGATACGCGTCGGCGCGCGGCACGGGCTGGAACGAATATCCGGCGTTGGTGCCGACGCCTGCTTTGCTCGGACCCGCGAGGATTGGCTGCGTGGTGTCGGTGCCGGCGGTGGCCGGATCGAACGCGAAGGTGGTGTACGCGAAGCTCTTCGCCTTTCCGGCGACCGTCACCCCGTCGATGCGCACGTCGAACCGCACGTCCTTCGACGGACGCGGCAGGGTGCCCCACCCCTCGGCCGAGAATCCGCTCGGCACGAACGAGATCGCGGGGAAGCCCGGACCCTCGTTGCGAGACTGCACCGTCACCGAGAGCGGCGCGCCGTCGCGGAGCACGGTGACGACGGCAGAAGAGAAGTCGGCGCTCTCGACCGCGAACGACCAGCGCGAGAAGATCACTTGATACGGCACGTACCCGCGGGGCGGCCACGCGACCCAGGGGTCGCGCGTGGTGAACGCACCGCTGGCGGCGTCGACGACGTAGAGCGCATTCGCCGCCTTGGCGCCGGCCTGCGCCTCGATGTCGCCAGTGCCCATGTTGCGGGTGCTCGGCGTCAGCACCCACTTGCGGTGACCGACCTTCAGGTTGTTGCCACCTGGATCGAGCATGTACGAGTCGACCGCGCCCGGGCCCACGTCGGCGAGCGCGAGGTTGCTCTTCGAGGCGCCCTGCGCGCCCTCCTCCGACCAGTGCTTCCACGTCTTGGGCGGCGTGTGCGACAGCTGACCGTTGGCGGCCATGATGAGCGCGGCCTTCTGCGCCTGCGCGGCGTACTTCGCGTCGTGCTCGATGTCGGCGGGAACGCCGGCGAGCGCGCGGTAGTAGTTGATTCGCTTGGTGGTCGCTTCTTTGAACGCCACCGTCGTGTCGCCGGCCAGCCCTGCGTTCACGTCGCCGTTCCACCCGCTCGGCACGCCTTCGGACGAGGCATACACGCCGCGGAACATGATCCGCGACGCCTCGCGGCTCGCTGGATCGAGGAACAATCCGCTGTTCCACACCCGCGCCGCGACGCTCGCCGGCTTGGGTGCGCCGGGGGCCGGCACGGGCGGCGCACCGATGTCCGGCGTCCACCCGAGCGCGACGAGGCACAGAGGTCCGACTGCCACGAGCACCGCGAATCTCCGAAGCCCCACTCGATCGAGACGAACGGTCACCCCGGAATGTTCAATCGGAGGCGCGGGCCTGTCGAGCTTCTCAGAGCGCGCCACGCATGTTCAGGAGCGACCTCACGGGCTTGGCCCCTGCGGCTTGCAGCGCAGACACGAGCGCCGCGTCATCCTCCACGGCGATCCGCAGGCTTTCGTCCTCGATCCTGCGATGCGGTCGCAGCGCCTCGAGCAGTGCGCGCGCGGCCTGCACGCTCTTCGCTCGGAAGATCGGTGAGCCAGGGAACGCAGGATCGAACACGGTCACGCCGCCCTGCGTGTGAACGACCACCCGTCCCGGCACGGCACGCGCCGTGGTCAGCCGACCGGCCGGCAGCCCGAACGCACGCTCCACCTCTGCGTCCCGCTCGGGCAGGAGCAGCTCCGCGGAGATCGAAGGATCCTGCGGCAGCGCGGCGACGTCGGCCCACGCGAGCAAGAGCGACTCGGTCGCATAGGCGATCTCCATCCCAGAGCGGCGATAGAGCGCAATCGCCGCGGCGTTGTCGACGAGCACGTTCAGATTCCAACTCGTGCAACCGGCCTCACGGAGCTTCTCGCGGAGCGCCCCCATCAACACGCGACCGACCCCGCGATTGCGTACGCCGGGATCGACGACCACGTGCATCACGTACCCGAGATCGTGACCGAGCGTGTACGCGAGCCCGTACGCGATCAATTGGTCGCCGTCCTCGAGGAAGATTGCGTTCGGGAGCGACCGCTCCCACCAGTCCCGCGTCGGCGTCGGATCGGGAAGCCCGAACTCGGCGAAGAACCGGGTGAACTGGTCATAGTCGTCGCTGGTCGCGGGCCGCACGCGCATGAGTGAGGAAGCTTATCACCCGGCCTATCAGCCCGCCTGCGCCACCCGCTCGCCGAGCACCTGCACATTGCCGTCGGAGTCCTTCGCGATCACCCGGACGACGTGAGGACACCCGGACCACCCAGTCGTCGGGACCGAGACCTCGAATCCGGCCTTCGGGCAACCCACGTATCCCGGGTAGACCGCACAGACGTCCCCGCGGTCCTTGTCGATCGCCGCGGTGGCAGCAATGGCACCATCGACCTGGACCTCGATCTTCGTGCCCGATCGATTGTCGAGCGCCCAGCCCGCGAGCTTCAGCGGGCTGCCCTTGGTGAAGACGATCGGCCCTGCGGCCACGTCGACGTGCCCGAACGGTCCACGCGCCTTCGCCGCCGCATCGAGCTCGCCGCCGACCGTCCCGAACCCGCCGAGCGCGAGGTACGAGAGCCCGCGAATGGTCGCGCCGGCACCGATCCCGAAGGCGATGCTCGCGCGCACGTTGTGGAAATACGGTGCCTTGCTGCCGTCGCCGCGCCAGCCCTGGAACGCCTTGATTCCCTGGTCCATCGCCAAGCCGACGCCGTAATCCTTGGTGGAGTTCTGCCAGGTGACCCACGGCGCGGGCGACGTGAAGTTGCCGTAGTAGAACCCGTCGTTGCCCGGCGTGCCGATGCTCGGCGCGGTGCCTGCAGAGTCGAGCAATACCGGCAGGTCGGGATTGCCGCCGGCACCGTTCGACACGTACAGCGTCGGCCACTCCTGCGCCGTCGTCGGATGACTGATCGTCTCTTTGCTGACGACCTCGGTGTCGACCTCGACGACGTGCTCGCGCACGAAGCGCAGCCGCATGCGATAGGTGACGTCGACCGGCCGTCCGGCGCCGCTGCACGCCGTCGTGCGGCAGTCGGGTGCGTCCCAGTCGGGGTTCCACTGCAAAGGCTGGATCACGAGCTCGAGCGCGTCGCCGACCTTGCCGTGCGAGAGCACCGGCGCGCCGCGATTGCACTCGTCGCCGCCCTGCACCGGGTTCCACCCGAGGTAGGTGATCGAGTTGGCGCAGCTGCCGAGCGACGTCGCGCAGCTCGCGGTCACCGCGCATCCCTGCCGGATGCGGGTCGGATCGTAGAGCGCGAGTTGGAGCTCTCGCCCGGTGTCATTTGCGTCGATGGTGTTGCTCTTCGGGTTGGCCGTGAGTCCGAAGAACACCACGGTGCCTCCCCAATCGAGACGCGCCCCGACGCGCACGTACTTGGTGGGTGAGTCGAGGAACACGTCCTTGTGCGTGCCCACCGTCGCTTCGGTGATCCCGCCGAACCCGGCTGATTTAGGGCGCATCGACCACGGGTCGACGTCGTCCGCCGCACTGACCGCGGCGCACCCGTCGACGATGGGCAGCCCCGTGTCCGAGGAGGTCGTCCCATCGGCGTCGCCGGTGTCCGCGAAGACCGAGGTGTCCGACGACGACGCGTCCGCGAATACGTCATCACCCGCCGCATCGCTCGCGGCAACATCGCCATCGCCGCTCGCGGTGCACGCGGCCAGTCCGAGGGTCCCGAGCAGGAGCCAGCGCATCGAAGGATCGTACGCGCAGATTCGACCGAGCGCTCACGCTTCGTACGTCCGTCGAATCGCCGCGATCTCTGCGTTGATGCGCGCGAGCTCCGACGCACGCCCGGCCGCGCGCAAGACGATCGCGCAGCTCGTCATCGCAGCGAGGGCGGGCGCATACCCGCGCACTGCGCAGCGCGCATGGACGGAGTACGCGAGCCCGACCGCGGTGAGCGCCGCATCGTGGCGTCCACGGTCCCAGAGCAACCCGGCGATCGCGCCCAGCGTCTCGGCCTCGACGACGTCTACCCGAGGCTCGCATGCCTGGAGGATGCCAATGGCGCGGGCGAGCTGGGCCTCGGCGTCACCGAGTCGGTGCATGCTGTGCAGCACACGTCCCGCGAGCGCGAGGCTGGTCGCGTGAAGCAGACTCTCTTCGCCGTAGCGCGCAGAACGGATCTGCGCTGCCTCGGTGGCGAACGTCAGTGCGTCTTCGAGGTTGCCGAGTGCGAGCGCGAGAGTGCCACGCGCGTGGCAAACAGAACCCGCGGCGAGCGGCGGCGATTCGTGCTCGGTCACCTTCTCGAGCGCCATCGCACCGAGCTGCGGGTGCTCGAGGCGTGTCCAGGTCTCGGCGAGGCACACCGCCGCCGCGGGCGCGGCATCTGCCGGCAGGGTGGCCTGCCCGCAACGGCGCGCGAGCCGCACCGCATCGACCAGCGACGCCTCGGCCGCGAGTGGCTTGTCGAGGCCGATGCAGATCGCGGCGAGCGAGGCATGTGCCTCGAGTCGATGCTCGTCCGGGGTCGGCATCGAGTCAGCGAGCGACAACCAGCGCGCGAACGCCTCGCGCGCGGCGCGGAGTGCACCGCGCACCACCGCGTCGCGTCCATCGAGGCACCGGGGGAGAGCTCGACGTGACGAGTCAGCGCCGCGCAGTGCGCGATGCGCCAGGCTCTCGGCCTCCTCGACGTTGCCTTGCACCGCACGCAAGCGCGCGAGCGCCCCGAGCACTCGTGACGAACGTGGCGGCTCGGCGACCGCGACGTACGCACCGCCGTCGCGGTACGGGTGCGACGGTCGCTCGGAGTCGCCGTTCTCCATGTTCATGATCCTCGCGGAACACGATTCGCGCGCAAGCCCGCGCAGCCTGTCATGTGCTCGGGACGGACCGTTTACGTCACGGCGTGTCGATCCCGAGCCTGGCGGCGACCACGGGATCCGCCACCGGGTACACACGCTCTCGCGGGGTCACGAGGTCGTCTCCCCGGCCGCGTTGCTCGGCGACGAACGGCGAGATGTCCTCGAGGTCGACGATCCATTCGTGCGCAAACAAACGCAGGACGTCCCCGCGCAGACCGAGCTGCAGCGCGCGACGTTCGAGCGGTGCGCCGCCCGGACCGTGATCGGGGTCCCACTGCAGTCGCACGTTCGATCGCGCGACCGCGTCCTTCCACCGCTCCTTGTCGCCATACACCGCGTCGACCGGCGACGAGTGGACGGCCTGCGCCAACATCTCGTCGAACGCAGAGCGCCGGACGCGAATCGCGAGGGTGATCTCTTGCCCCTCCTTCGTGCCCCACCCCGAGCGAAACATCATCCAGAGGAAGTTCGGCTTCACCCAACTCATGCGACCGAGCGAGAACGCCGGGCCACCGAGGTGCCCATGCTCCGCGGCCCATTCACCGATTTCGGGTCGGTACGCTTGATAGACGACCACCGTCGTGTCGTCGTACTGCGCGAGGATGTGGCGCCCTTTGGCGGGCCAGTGCACCTGCTGCTCGGCGTAGGGCTCGGTGAGGAGTCTCATCAAGGCATCCGGGTGCAGTTGTTCACGTACGCCTCCGTGCGATAGGCGCCGTGCTCGCCAGTGCCGGTGATGCGAGTGAGGAACACAGGAGGCGGAGACGAGGTCGGGCCGGGAGTGCTCGGCGGCGGACAGAGCTCGGACGGGAACGTCGACTTGGTGTTCATCAACGAAATCGAAGAGTACGTCGTCGGCGTCGCACTTTCACTGATGGAGCCCTCCCAGCCCGTGCTGTCGAACGGCGTGAGCGTCGAGGGTGGGCCACCGAAGGACGAGAAACCGGGGATGACGTGGACGGTGCCGGCGACGGTCTTCAGCGCTCCTCCCGGACCATGCGGCACGCTGATGTAGAGCGTGGACGAGCTGAACGTCGACGAGGTGGTGACCGTCGCAGAGCCCGAGAACGGCGACGCGTCCACGTTGTGATGGCAAGTCACACGCACCGCGGGAGGCCAGCGGCTTCCCCCCTCCGCATCGGCGCACTTCGCCGAGAACGTTCCGCCGTCCATCCGCCCGGTGACGACGAAGCCAAACCCGCCGAAACGATTGGTGTCGCCCGTGCAGCGCGTGGTCAGCGCTTCGAATCCGGCGCCGCTCGCGAGCAGGGCGTGCTCGTTCCCCGAGGTGAACGTCCATGCGCCAGCAAGTGTCGCAATCGTCGCGCCGCCCGTCTGAACCTCGACTTTGTCGACGATGGCGCAGGCCGTGTCCTTGGCGCTCAGGGAGACCCGTCCGCGGAGCTCGACGCGCGGCGCGGCGCCATCCATCGTGAAGGAGGCGAGCTCGAAGAGATCGCAATAGGCCTTCTCATTCGCGGTGCCCGTCTTCGGCACGCACGGCGCGCTCGTGTCGCCCGGTGCGTCGACGCGCGCGTCGGTGCTCGCGTTGGTATCGCCGACGACCGCGTCGCTCTCGCTCGTCTCCTCGACCACGAGGCTATCGGCGGGGCCGCCATCGTCGGTCGCTCGGGGGTCGGTCCCCCCGCAGGCAGGCAGGGCAAGCGCAAGCATCGCGGTGAACAAGAAGCGCATGGCGACCTGTGTTGCAGCGATCGCGGGACGCGTTCATCGCCAGCGCTGCGCCGTCGCGGCCACGGCCGCGGCGAACAGCGCGTCGGGCAGGCACGCGAGCGCGGTGTCGCGATCGCCGACTTGCACCTGCCACCGCGCACCGACCTTTCCGAACACCGCGAGCCTGCCGTCGGCGAGCTGGAGCACATAGTGGCTCGGCTTGCCATCGGTGAGCCCGCGGAATGGTGTCGACACGGCGGCGACCGGAAGCTCCTTCTCGCGCGCTCGGAGCAAGGTCAACGCCTCGAGGTGAACGCAGAGCGCGTCGAGCTGCGTGAGGTACACAGCGACCTCGGAGGGCGCCTTCTTCACGAGTAGCTTGGCGACGTTCGAGGCGGAGGCCCGCGTCGGGGTTCCCGCGTAGATCGAGCGCGTCGACGCGTTGAACGCCTCGTTGGCCGCCCAGAGTGCGACCTTGGCCGGCACGCGACTCACCGACTTGGCGTCGGTGCCCCGGAGAAACCCGAGACGTTCCCGATCGGCTTCGGGCGCGGCGAGCTCGGCGCGGGCGGCCGACACGTGCTTGTCGAACACCTCGCGATCGCGTGTATCGAGGAGCGGCTCGACCCGCTCGGCGAGCCACAGCGCCGCGACCGCATACGCGCCGCCGTCGATCTTCGGCATCGGGCCCCCGCCGTGAAAAGGCGCCGGCGGGTGGGCCTCGAGTGGTGTCACCTTCAGCGCGCCCGCGAGGAGGTGGTGCGCATTGTCGGGCACCCTTTGACGGTATCACACGATTGCAGGTCGCGGAGCGCGCCTGAGTCATACCGGGATGACCGTCCGCGGCTTCGTCTGAACCCGCTTCCGGAACGCCTCGATGATCACCTGCACGTCCCAGATCGACCGGGTGCCCTCGAGGTCGCGGAGGTACAGCGAGCGGCGCGCCACCGCGTCGAGGTCGAATCCCCAGAGCAACGCCATCAGCGGATTGATGAACAAGGTCGAGCCGGCTGTCCGATCGAGCGTGTGGTGATCGCCGAATCGGCCCTCGATCGCGGACACGATCGAGGCATTGACGATGCTCGGTTGCATTCGAGCGTGCACGTACTCAACCGACTTGCGGTACCGAACCACCTCGGGCCAGTCCGGGAGCAGCGAGGTCGCGCCGAGGAACGCCCCCTCTCGTGCGAGATCGGCGACCGCCTCGAGGAAGTGCGCATGACAGACGCCGTGGAACGCGTCGATGCCGAAGCCGAGGCAGGCGACGAGCTTCGTATCCACGTCGAGCCCGCTCACGGCGGCGAGGCTCGTCATGTCCTCTGCGGGCGTGCCGAGGCCCGCTTCGTCACCGCGCATCAGGATGTCGGTGCCGCCATCGATGAGAACGATCGCGTCGAGATCGAGCGTGTGGACCAGGTGTCGATACGCGTCACGGGTCGGTGCGACCCCGACCTTCTCGATCGCCCAGACCGGCACGTTCAAGAGCTCGGCGAGGTACCGCTCGGGGAAGTAGTCGTCGCACCCCTGCGTCGTGCGCTCCACCCGTGCGAGGTGCGGGATCACCATCGGCGCGTCGCACCCGCCGAGGTAGGTGAAGCTCAAGTTCGCGAGCGAGACCTGTTTGCCGGCGTGCCGCAGCGCGAAGTAGAGCGGCAGACCGCAATACACATCGTACCCGCCGCCGGCGCCCGCGATGAGGATGCGCTCGCATGCGAGCAGTCGCTTGCCGAGCGGGGAATCGAGGACACTCATTTCGAGCACGCGCCCAAGCACGAGAGCGCGCACGCCTGGTAGGCATCGAACGTCTTGCTGGGGTTCGCCGCCTGACAGTCGGTGACGCACGAAGTCGACGCATCACACCCGTTGATGCACGTCGTGAGCTTCGTGCAGCTCGGATCGGCGATGCACGCTTCCAGCTGGGGGCGACACGTTTCGACGCACTTCACACACGCCGACGAGACTTCGAAGGCAGCGTCGGAAGGCGACGGGCTCGTGTCTCCGCCGCACGCCGACGCCAGGAGGGACGCCAGCAACCCCGTCGAGGCGACGCGCAAGGACCACGGCATCGGGGCATGGTACTCGGCTCGCTCGGGCTTCGCGACAGCAGCCCATCGCGTGATGGTTCAGCTCTTGATGCCAATCAGCCCGATGTCGAACACGAGAAGGCCGGTCGGCCTACCCGGCTGCGGGAGATCGCCGTACCCGAGAGCGCCGGGGATCCAGAGCCGACGCTGCTCGCCGACGCGCATCAGCTGAAGGCCCTCGGTGAAGCCCTTGATCAACGCGTTCAGCGGGAAGGTGGCCGGCGTCTTCCGGATGACCGAGCTGTCGAACATCTTCCCGTCGGCGGCGGTCCAGCCCGTGTAGTGCACGATCACGGTGTCTGCAGCCGAGGGACGGAGGCCGGTCCCGGCGCGCAACATTTTCGAACGCAGGCCACTGGCACTGACTTCGGCATCGGGCGGCGCGGCCGCGACGGTGGACGGTGCGGGGATCGGCCCGGAAGCAGGCGGCACCGTGACCATCGGATCTTCCGGCCTTGCGACCTTGCCCTTGAGGGGCGGAACGAACCCGCGGGCCCGGCCGGTGGCGAGGCCGAGGGCACATGCCCCCATCGCGAGAGCTGTCGTCGTGAATGTGCGCCGACCGAGCATGGGTGAAGCGTGTCACTGCAAAGACGTGCGGAAAAGGTTGGCGGCTGAGCAGGAGGGGTGTCGGCGCGGCCGGAGGAGTCTTCGGAAGACTCCCGACATAGGGAATCGACTGCGCGCTGCGAGCGCGGGTTAGTGTTTGGGCGGGAAGGTTTCGTCGATGAGCTTCGGAAGCTCGCCGAGCGGGCGGGCATCGGCGGGAGCCTTCTCGAGCTTCTGCCAATCGATCCCCCCGACCCTCGTCTCCATGTCGTATTCGCCCACGGTGTGATCGAGCGCGATGAACAGGATGCTGCCGAAGTCGTCCGCGTTGGTGAAACCGGGAACGTAGATGGTCACGTCGAAGACGCTTCCGTTCTTCTTCGCGACGAACTTCATTGCCTTTGGATCGAGCTTGCGACCGCCCATCTCGATGGGGGTCAGGTCCGCGTCGCGTTGGCGGAAGGCGACAATCGTCCAGCCTTCGACTGAGGGGCGGGCCGCGTAGAGTGCTTGCACGAGCGGAAACAACTCCTTCTTTCCGTCGACGCTCAACACCAACGTGCGGTTCGGGCCGTCGCCGCCAATCTCGGCGAAGACGCCGTCGTGCTCCTTGGCCAGCTCGGCCGAGATGCGATTCATCGTGCGCTCGAGATCCGCATCGGCGCGGAGCGCCGCGGCGTTCTGCCGGAACCAACTCCAGAAGCGCGCCGTCGCGCTCTCGGGCGCGGCGGACGAGGCAGGGGGTTCGCTGGCGGGCGGCAGGCTCTTCGACCTGCAACCGGATGCGGTGGTGAGCAACAAGACGAATACGAGGGCGCGCACGGGCGCAGCTTACACCTGCGGCGGTCACACCGCCGTGTGTGACGCCGGCAGTGCGCCGTGCGCTGACCGAGCGAACGCGCTTCAGCAACCCGCGCCGCGAAGGGTCACCGCAAGCGGATGCAAAGGCTGAGGTGGGTCATCGGCTCGAGAACGCGCTCAAATCGACGGGCCCGAGCACCGCCTGCACGTGCTGCGCGAGCGCCTGCGGGTCGATCCCGAACAACGCCTGGGTGGGTGCCTGCCATCCGAAGACGGCTCGCTCGAAGATGGTCAACGCCTCGAGATCGTCGAGCGCGTCCAGCACCCAACCGAGCACGCCGGGCTCGACCTGTTGCAGCGGGAACAGGGCTCCGTTGAGCACCCCTTGCGCGCCGAATCCGGTGCCGCGACCGAGATCGCGGAGGGTGATGCGCACGCCCTGGATGCTCTTCTTGGGGCCACTCACCCAACCAACGCCAACGACGGCGAGCAGCGTGAGGCCGACCGCAGTCGACGCGGCGGCGCCGATGCTCGGCCCGCGACGACCGACCGCGAAATCGAGCACGCGGGTGGTCGCGTCGCCGCTCACGCCGATCGGCTCGCCGAACACGCCGTGGAGCAGAAACGAGAGATCTTCGCCATGCAGCGGGCTGATGCGCCACCCCTGCTGGGCGCCGCGTCCGAAGGCGAGGGTCTGGTGGACGACGTGGATGCGATCGACGAGGTCTGCCCCCATCTCGACGCCCATCACCCCGCGTGCGACCGCATCATGCACGTAGCGCAGCATGATCGGGATGCGCGAATCGGGCGCGACGAGCCGCGCGGCGAGGGTCGAAGCGCCGGTGGGATCGTGCGCGCTCGCCAACACCGGCGCGGGCGCCCACCGTTGCTCGGGCGGAAGTCGCATGACGGCGCGGAGGAACGACACGAGCGGCTCGGTCGCGTCTTTGAGCGTGATCAGCGGAATCTGTCCGGAATACGGCCCGGCCGAGACGCCGAGCTTGTTCTCCATGAACCCCTTGGTCGCTTCGACGGCGACGAGCGCGCCGTACGGCACGACGAGGTGTTTGTCGCCCACCCGCGCGATCAACCGGCGATCGGTGAGCGCGATCCCTTCGTCGCCGGCGCCGAGCGCGGTCTCGTCGAGGAACGCGACGAGTCGCTCGCCGTTCACGTAGTCGAGCCAATCGGCGTATGCCGCAGCGGCGTTGTGCAGCTTCTTCTGGGGAATGGCCGGGGCGAGCAGGACATCCGGGTGAACGAGGTGCTGGAGCGCGAGCTCGCCGATCGGCCCCTCGACGGGCGCGCTCGTCGCCGGTCCGGTCGCGCGGCCGGTGTTCACGTTGACGATTGTCGAGAGCACGCGGCTCCACGCCGCCTGAACGTCGTCGAGCGTCATCCGTTTGAGCGTGGCCTCGCCCTGCGGCGTCCACACCCGCGGCGCGCCCTCGGCGCCCTCGGGGTAACTCGGCGCATACTGCAGCGCCCCGAGCTCGATTCGCACCCGCGGCTCGTCGCAATAGAGCGCATGAGTGGTGATCAGCGCACCGGCCTTGCCGCCGCCGAACACACTATCGTCGATCAACAAGAGCGGCGTCTCTTGCCCGAACGGCGCCCACTTGGCGGCGTTGGCGAGCTTCTTGGCGTCGATCTTGGGTGCAAAGTGCAGCCCATCCGGGACGCGAGGGCCAACGGCGGCTTGGAGGTGGGAAAGAAGGTCCGTCACGAGCGACGAGGACGGTACCCGTTCGTCGCACCGTGGAGAAGCGATCCGCACGCCAGCCGCGACACTTCAACCGCGAGAGCGCATCCTCGCGGCGTCACTGAGCGGTCTTCTCGAACAGCTCCACCACGCGACCGCGGAGCGTGCCCGGCCCGCGGAAGATGGCCTTCTGTTTCGTGAATGGGTTGACCCCCTCGCGCACTTGCTCGGTGCCGGGCACATACCGCGGCGCGACGTCGCGACGGAGCCACTGCTCGAGCCACTCGTGCAGAGTGTCATCGACGAAGCCGAGCTTCATGTCCTCGGAGTGGACGATGCGTCCCTCACGAGATGCACAATCAAGGCACGTCCACATCGCGCAGCCGAGATCGGCGATTGGCAGGACTCGCTCCGGCCACGTGCAGTGATCACGCATCGAGTGATACAGCGCGATCATGTCGACCTCGTCGTTGAGGCGTGGACCCTCGGGTGGCAGGCCAAAGAGCCCGGGGCCGAAGCCGCCGTTGCCAACCTCGCGATACAAACGCACGAGCAATGGTGGCAGCGCGAAGCCGAGCGCCTTCTCCGCTGCTTCAACCACCAGCGCGGAGGCCACGGGCTCCGCACCTCCACGTGCCCGCAGTGCTGCGACGAGCTCGTCTTCACGCATGGGCGCGGGAGTGTAGCGCCGGAAACGCTGCTCTGCGGCGCGGGAGAGCTTGACGCCGATCGCAGCCGGTCCTCGAGTGCGATCCCCCATGTCCTTCCGCTGTCGCACGTGCGGCAAGACCCACGACGAGCTGCCTCGCCTGGGTCTCGACCAGCCAGACCAATGGTTCGACATGGCTCCGGCTCAACGAGACGCCCGCGGAGAGCTCACGTCGGACACGTGTGTGATCGACGGAGAGCATTTCTTCATTCGCGGCGTCATCGAGATCCCCGTCCACGGTGAAGCCACGCCGTTCGGGTTCACCGTCTGGGTTTCCCAGAAGAAGGAGAACTTCGAAACCTACGTGCGGCACTTCGAGTCCGCGGACATCGGCCCGTTCTTCGGGTGGTTGTCGAACCGGATCAGCTTCTATCCGGACACGCTCTTGCTGAAGACGATGGCGCACTTCCACGGCGGAGGCTTGCGCCCGACCATCCATCTCGACCCGACCGATCATCCGCTCGCCGTCGACCAGCGGGAGGGGATCAGCCTCGAGCGAGCCTGGCAAATCGTTCACCACTACGACCCCGGCACCTCGTAGCCCCTCGGCCGCATCGACGTTCTGCGACCAGGACGAAGCACGGCCTCAAGAGGCGGTAAGTGTCACTCGTTCAGGTCCGTGGGCCACGCACGCCGGTTCAACAACGAATCGAACGCAGCGTCGAGTTGCTTCTCGTCCCAGCTCTCGAGTTGCGCGAGACGTACACCCGCGAGCTCGATGCCGAGGTTGACGCACAGCTTGGCGATGTTCCGCCGCGCGTTCTGCACTGCGCCCTCGGCCCTGCCCTCGGCCCTGCCCTGCGCGAGGTCCTCGGCGCGGTCCAGCCGGCGGGCGATCTCCGCCTCCCGGCGCATCTCGGCGATGCGCTGCGCCGATGGCTCGCGGGAGAGGATCTCGAGGGCGTGCTTGGCTTCGGCCATGATCGGGGTCTCGCTCGCCAGGGATTCTAGCGCGCGCTCGTCGTCGACGCGAAGG
>Ga0208492_1000558_pt1 | contig 30566 bp, 16 predicted proteins | sample Subbioar_CSW14AB_FD_184820 | JGI IMG/M metagenome (GOLD analysis project Ga0208492, IMG submission 184820) | Serpentinite rock and fluid subsurface biosphere microbial communities from McLaughlin Reserve, California, USA - CR12Mar_CSW14AB (SPAdes) | ecosystem: Environmental > Terrestrial > Deep... | reverse complement strand
CCAGGGCTTGTAAGGGCCTGCGCTCCGGCTGTATTCGTCAGCACTACCGAAGTCGGTGCCGATGAAGGAGGAATATTAATGTTGTAGGAATTGGTTCCTGCACTGCTAACGCCCGGCACACCCGCAGTCGAAGTAATTGCTACCTGCGTTAACGGGATATTAATATTGAATGAGTTTGTACCAGGACTTGTAAGGGCCTGCGCTCCCGCTGTATTGGTCAGCACCACATTTGCCTGCGGGATATTGATATTAAAGGTATTGGTGCCCGGGCTCGAAATTGCCTGTGCTCCGGCTGTGGCCGTTAGCACAACTGAAGATTGGTTCGAAGCGGGAGGAATATTAATACTGAAGGAATTGGTTCCTGCGCTCGAAACACCTGCCGCACCTGCAGTCTGCGTCACCGCTACCTGTGTTAAGGGAATATTGATATTAAACGAATTGGTGCCAGGGCTTGTAAGCGCCTGCGCTCCCGCAGTATTAGTCAGCACCACTGAAGTCGGTGCCGCCGAAGGAGGAATATTAATATTATAAGAATTAGTACCAGCACTCGTAACTCCTGGCACACCCGCGGTAGAAGTGATCGCCACCTGCGTTAAGGGAATATTGATATTGAACGAATTGGTACCAGGGCTTGTAAGTGCCTGTGCTCCGGCTGTATTCGTCAGCACCACCGAAGTTGGCGCCGACGAAGGAGGAATATTAATGTTGTAGGAATTGGTTCCCGCGCTGGTAACGCCAGGCACACCCGCGGTAGAAGTGATCGCTACCTGTGTTAATGGAATATTGATATTAAATGAGTTGGTTCCAGGGCTTGTAAGCGCCTGCGCTCCCGCCGTGTTGGTCAGCACCACATTTGCTTGCGGAATATTGATATTAAAGGTATTGGTACCAGGGCTCGAGATCGCCTGTACTCCGGCTGTGGCTGTTAGCACAACTGAAGATTGGTTCGAAGCCGGAGGAATATTAATACTGAAGGAGTTGGTGCCCGCGCTCGAAACACCCGCCGCGCCTGCAGTCTGGGTCACCGCTACCTGTGTTAAAGGAATATTGATATTAAATGAGTTGGTACCGGGGCTTGAAAGCGCCTGTGCTCCCGCCGTATTTGTAAGGACCACATTTGCGTTCGGTACGTTAATGTTAAAGGTATTGGTACCAGGACTCGAAACTGTTTGTACACCCGCTGTATTGGTCAGCACCACATTTGCCTGCGGGATATTAATATTAAAAGTATTGGTACCAGGGCTCGAGATCGCCTGTGCGCCGGCTGTGGCCGTTAGCACAACTGAAGATTGGTTCGAAGCGGGAGGAATATTGATGCTGAAGGAGTTGGTGCCCGCGCTGGAAACACCTGCCGCACCTGCGGTTTGAGTCACGGCCACCTGCGTTAATGGGATATTAATATTAAATGAATTTGTACCCGGGCTCGTAAGCGCCTGTGCTCCCGCCGTATTAGTCAGCACGACATTGGCATTCGGCACGTTAATATTGAATGTATTGGTGCCTGGACTGGAAACGGTTTGTACACCCGCTGTGTTTGTAAGCACCACATTTGCCTGCGGAATATTGATATTAAAAGTATTGGTACCAGGGCTCGAGATCGCCTGTGCTCCGGCTGTGGCCGTTAACACGACTGAGGATTGGTTTGAAGCGGGAGGAATATTGATACTGAAGGAGTTGGTTCCCGCGCTTGAAACACCTGCCGCGCCTGCCGTCTGAGTCACCGCTACCTGTGTAAGTGGAATGTTGATATTAAATGAGTTTGTACCTGGGCTTGTTATTGCTTGCGCTCCCGCCGTATTTGTAAGGACCACGTTTGCATTTGGTACGTTAATATTAAATGAGTTGGTACCCGGACTTGAAATAGCTTGTACACCGGCTGTTGCTGTAAGAATTACCGATGACTGGTTCGCGGCTGGCGGAATATTAATATTGAACGAGTTGGTACCCGCGCTGGAAACCCCTGCGGCACCTGCTGTTTGGGTTATTGCCACTTGAGTAAGTGGAATGTTGATATTAAATGAATTGGTTCCAGGGCTCGTAATTGTTTGAATTCCTGCAGTGCTTGTCAGCACCACGTTTGCCAGTGGCACGTTGATATTAAAAGAGTTGGTTCCCGGACTTGAAATAGCCTGTGCGCCGGCCGTCGAGGTAAGAATTACCGAAGAGGGCCCTGCTGCCGGAGGTATGTTAATGCTGAAGGAGTTGGTACCCGCACTGGAAACACCTGCCAGTCCGGCTGTTGTCGTGACAGCCACCTGTGTCAGAGGAATGTTGATATTAAACGAGTTGGTGCCGGGACTTGATAGCGCTTGTGCGCCGGCCGTATTGGTCAACACAACATTTGACTGCGGCACGTTGATATTAAATGAGTTCGTTCCTGCCGGTGATACGCCGATGGCGCCGACTGAACTGGAAACTGTAATACTCGTTTGCGCCGCCGCGGGCAGAAGAACACTGTTTCCGCCACTTATACTGATACTGCCACTGCCTATTGCCAGGGTTGGTGGTGGCACTCCGACTATAAAAGAGTTTGTTCCGGTAGTTGTCATAGTTACCATACCAGAAGGTACAAGGGTTGTATTAGGAGTTGTGATAAGAGTTGTTGTGCTCGATATTGTGCCCTGGGTGATGGTTAAGCTGTTCCCTAATGTACTCAGTACCGGGATCGGCACGTCCACGTTGTAAATATTAGTTGTAGTAGAACTAACATTTGCCAGGCCCGTTCCTGTTACAGTAGAGGTTTGTGAGCTCACACTTCCGGCTGGTGTAGCATAAATGGTATAATTTGGAAACACACCTGAAACACTCACAGCGCCGCTGCCCTGAATAACCGGGGCAATGTTCACTGAGTTTGATAAAGGACCTACGCTCAGGTTACCACCTGTAAATCCACCCAAAGAAACTGTTGGCGCGATTGCTACGGTATTACCACCCGTAATACTTAATGTATTTGGGCCTAATAAAGTCAATGTAGGAGTTGCATCTATTGTATAGTTTGGATAGGTACCGCCTACAGCAACATTCGAGCCTCCGCTAATTGAAACCGTAGGCACATTAATGCTCACCGAGTTCGATCCAACATTTGTTACACTCATAGTAGCGGCTGAAGACGTAAGCGCCACATTAAGAGGAGGAACTGTCACCGTAAAGTTATTTCCAGTTGTCGGTGAAACCACTGCTGCTCCGCCACCATTAATAGTCGGAGTAATAGCCGATGGGATATTAATGCTGACCGAATTAGATCCGATTGTAGTGACCGACAATGTTGCAGCTGAATTTGTAACCGCAATATCAAGTGGTGGAACAGTCACAGTAAAGTTACTTCCGGTAGTAGGTGTAACAATTGCTGCGCCCCCTCCGTTAATGGTTGGACTTGCAGCTGAGGGAATATTAATGCTAACGGAATTTGTCCCTACAGTTGTTACCGATAATGTAGCCGCCGAATTTGTAACCACAACGTCCAGCGGAGGAACAGTTATCAGGAAGTTATTTCCGGTTGTAGGCGTCACAGCGGCGGCTCCGGCCCCATTAATGGTTGGAGTTATTACCGGGGGAATATTAATGCTTACCGAATTTGAACCGATCGTTGTTACAGATAATGTTGTCGCCGAATTTGTAACCGTGACGCCAAGCGGTGGAACCGTGACGGTAAAGTTACTTCCTGTGGTCGGTGTCACAACCGCTGCCCCTGCCCCCGAAATAGTTGAAGTTGCAGCCGATGGAATATTAATACTTACTGAGTTTGTTCCCACCGTTGTTACAGACAATGTTGCCGCCGAATTTGTAACCGCTACATTCAACGGGGGCACATGTATACTATATGAGTTTGGCGCCACCGTTGTATTGACCGCCGCGCCGGATGAAACCAGGGTAGTGGTCCCCGCCGAAGCAACCGTTGGGGTATTCACTGTAAAATTAGGATAAGAACCGGTAATGATATTTTGACCGCTATTTGTAAATGTTGGTACCGGCACATCAATGCTGAAAGAGTTCGGACCAAGAATAGTAGTGGTTGCGGCGCCCGTTGAAACGATACTGGTGGTCACTGCCGCGATGGTTCCCGAGGTTGGGATCGTGATTGTATTACCACCCGAGATGCTCAGGTTGTTACCATTTATGGTTAATGTTGGTACGGAAGAAATAGTATAGTTTGGATGTGTGCCCTGGATATTGACATTCGTACCCGGCGAAAATGTCGTAACCGGCACGTCGATATTAAATGTGTTTGTACCACTGGTGGTAACAGTTGCGCCACCGCCTGTAGAAGTTAGTGTTGTATTGGGAGATGTACCGGTTGTGGTAAGCGTATAGGTTACCGCTCCTGCTCCTGTTCCGATAGTTAATACATTATTTGTAAACGTTGACGGAACCGATTGTGCATGCATCGCATACGGAACACTGATCAATTGCTGGGTCCCGAGTCCTATGTAATTGGCGCCACCTGTCGTGTCGATCCCCAACTCAAGGAACATTGTGCCTGCCTGCCAGTTGATCAGGTTCAGGTCCGTAGTATTGACCTTCCCTATCTGGGTGGAGAACACACCAAGGTTACCCGTAGTTACCGTCTGTGTTTCAGAGAAGACAATGGGAGACGTAGTTCCTCCCTGCCTGAAGTCAAACTTCAGTCCGATTACTTTGTTTTTAATGGCGTTCCCGTTCGCGTCTCTTGCAACGCCTTGGTAATTGATGAGCTGTGGGGCTTGCGACAGCATTGTTATTGCAAAAAACTGCAATGCCAGAGTAAATATTTTTTTCATTGTTAGGTTTTTTTTGGTCCACTTAATCAGCTCTTTTTTGTTTTTAGTATAGTTCCGTTTTTTAATGAGTTCATATATATTTTAATTCTTCGTGTGCATTATAAATTATCTGTATTCTTTAATAACCACGCTGCTGGTGCCCCAATTGCCGTTATCTATATATAACCCTGATGCTGTCCCTGCAACAACAGATGCGGATAAAGTCACGTTATATAACCCAGCCGGAAGAGATCCGGGAATAAACTCGGCAATGATTGTCACCGATTTAAAATTAGCAGTATTGAAAACCGAATTATTGTCAAAATGGTAAGCGACCCTTCCAGAATTACCTGCTGCAGTGGCATTTGCAGCGCCTGTCAGCTTCACTTCGAAAGTAGTTCCAAAATTACCAGACAAGTCATCAACATAAAGCTGCGCCTGAACTACAACTTGTATCTTGCTGTCAGCATTTAGTTTTGTGAATGAAGCCAGGGCACTTGGAAATGCTGTCTGTGTTGTACCTACACTTGCAATATTCTGCTGGGCAAGAACACTGGCTGTAGTGATGGTAGAAAAAGCCCAGGTTGCATTACCCGAAGCGTCCGAAGTCAAGACTTTGCCTAATCCTTCAGACCCATCTGTAATTTTTACAGAACCGGCCACGTCGAGTTTTTGGGCTGGGCTCGCCGTTCCAATCCCCACATTTCCAGAAGTACTGGCTATTGTAACCGCATCATAGGACTGGCTGCCAAACGCAGAGCCTCCTCCTAATTTAAATACCGAAAAAACAAGGTTGTCAGTTACCCGGTAAATACCTGTATACCCATCGTCCACACCACCTACGGAACCGAGGAAAATTTTTCCAGCTCCACCAGAGATCCCCTCTACTCTTAAGTTTCCGGTTGCAATATCCAGTTTTGCGACTGGCGTAATGTTCCCTATTCCTATATAACCATCGTTTCTAACAGCAAAAAGATTTGACGATAAACTATTTACTGTTTTGAATGCAAAACTTGTACTTGTAGAACCATTCCCACTTGCAGAAAGTCCCCCGATAAAATTTCCGGCATAAGCCGTCGAAGATGTATTTATGTTCTGAGCCTGAAACGTCGGGAACAAAGCACTATTGTTTTGGGCATTCAGAGCCTGACCTCCGGTCGAACTAAAATCTCCTGCAATACCCGTGGCGCTGGTATTTGTTACAAATAAACTCTTTACCCCACCAGAGGAAATTTCCGCCGCCGGCGAAGCATTGGAGGCTGCAGCATCATTTACTTTAAACACACTGCCCCCCGTATTTGAAAAAACATCCAGCTTTGCGCTTGCGGCATTCGAGCCTATCGCCACGCTGTTACCAACAGTGGTGAGCGTTACCGATGTTCCTGCTTGTGTAAAAGGACCAAAACCTGCAAGGCTCACCGAATTGGTTGCCACGCCTGACGTCAATGCTCCTGTGGAAGGATTAAATAATAAGGTTGGCGCGATCGTAGTTGTGCTTGGCCCAAGAGTTAACGCGGTTCCGGTCCAGGCAGGATTAGGAACTGAAACAGTGTAATTGGTTGGTCCGCCTGTTACATTTACAATGTTTCCGGACGGCGCCGCAACGGTAACACCAGCGGGAAAAGCTACAGAGTTGCTTCCCACTATGCTTAAACTTAGGTTATTGGATGAAAGAGTCAGGGTTGGAGGGGGTACGTTCACCAGGTAGGCCGGGCCTCCCGTTACAGTTGCCATCCCTGTTCCCGAAATAGTTACCGCGCCGGGTATTGCTACCGAATTGCTGAAAGGCCCTGAATACAGGATCCCGCCGCTCATTCCAAGCGTTGGTGTAGCCAATGTGGTGGTAGTTCCGAATGCCAGCACCCCGCTCACCTGATTATAGGTCGGCGGCGGTACATTTACCGTATAAGCGGAGGCTCCGTTAGTGGACGTTGCAATTCCGGTACCGGTTACCGTCGGCGTGATGGAAGCCGGAAGGGCTACTGCGTTACTTCCCACAATGCTGATGCTGTTTGCATTTAAGGCTAATGCCGGAGGCACATAAGAAACGGTGTAATTAGGTCCTGGACTTACCAGCACATTGGTGCCGGTGCTCTGCACGGTTACAGGGGTTCCGGAGTTAATGGCGTGGGTTTTTGTACCAACGGTGAGAATATTGTTTGTATAGGTGGATGGCACCGTTTCCGCGTGTATGGCGAAAGGGACGCTCACAATCTGCTGCGTACCCAGCACAATAAGATTTGCACCATTATTGGCGTCCATCGAAACCTGCAAATAATAGGGTCCGCCGCCGGTAAAGTTTACCTGGCCAAGTCCACCGGCCTTCCCGATCTGCGTGGAAAACAAGCCTAATGAATTTGTCTGGATCCCTGTCTGGTTATCGGTGTAGATCACCGGTCCTGTCGCACTTCCCTGTAAAACCTCAAATTTTATCGCAATAAGCTGGTTAGCTAAAGGGTTTCCAAGCCCGTCCCTTGCAACACCCTGGTAATTCACAAGAAATGGAGACTGGGCGGAACCCAGGATAACTAAACTGGTAAATAATACGGTAAAGATATGCTTCATAAATTCTGTGTGATTTGTTTTTAACCTATGTATGTTTATAATAATTTTCCGCTTCTGTATTTTTACTTATTTTAACACATAAAGGTATTTAAAAACTCATATCCTGCAACAATAATTTAAAAACAAAATTGAATTTTCTACGATAAAGGCAACAAATTTACCGATGAATTACTCTTATGTGCCTCTAAATGCTTTTAAAACATCCTTTTACAGTCAAAAAACACCAGGATTTTTTTTTCCTTTTTTCAAAAAATACGGTTTTATCCCATTAAGCTAACCTATATTTCATTATGAAACCGGAATAGTTAAGGATCTGATGGAAATGGTTAACGATTGAAACGAAATGGTTAACGTAGGATCTGTACCGGGAAAGTTCCCGGATCTTTTTATTTTCTTTAAAAACGAAACCCGCAGGTGTTCCCTACAGACCTGCGAGGTTTCGCATGATTTACCCCAAAAAACCTTGCAGGTCTCGCCGGTTAGCAGCATCATGTACTCCGCAAACCTTGCAGGCCTTGCAACCTTGCCTGGTGCTATTTCTCCGCAACCACCATTCTTTTAGAGTCAAGGATCACACCATCCGCTATGATGGAATATATGTACATACCGGCTGCCAGTTTTTCAGAAGTAATAGTTAGTGCAGCTGAACCCCTTGGATTCAAAACAAAACGTGTCACCTGTTTTCCGCTAAGATCATAAACAGCCATGTAAGCGGTGTTTACCTCTTGAGGCAGGGTGTATTTAATCACCGTTTCGTTTGTAAAAGGGTTCGGAATATTCTGTTCCAGCATGATCGTTTCCGTCTGATTCAATTGACTTACACCGGCAGTTTTATTTTCTGCATTCACAGTTTTGGAATTTCTGAGTTCTTTTATTTCCTGTTTCATGGATTCGATCATTTGCTGTTGTTCCTGAACTGCTTTTACCAGGGGAACCACAAATGTGCTGTAGGCAAGGCTATAGTAGTCGTTGTCACTTTGTGGCCTGTGTACACCATGAAAATTATATCCTGTTTCTTCTGCGGCCTTTTCCACTTCCTGAGCTATAAATCCGCTCTGGCGAATAGCGGTAGAAGGTCCGAAATCATCCGCCAGGTGATGCTTACGTAAACTGTCAGGCATGTTTTTTGTAATAAATTCAGTTTGCTTTTTTGTATCAAAATTATAAACCACGGGCCGTAAACGTTTAATAAAATCAAGGCCCACCACATCTTCTTCACTTACATTGGTTTTAAATCTTGCGTCAGATCCTGTATAAACTGCCGGATTTCCCGAAATGAGTGTACAGGTAGTATTCCCTAAACGAAGATCATTTGAATTCATTGCTACCGCATTATAGCCAAGCGCGGTAGAATTGTATTGCGCATTTCCAAATGTATTCGCGTGATATCCGATTGCTGTATTAAAATAACCTGTTGTGTTATTCATTAAACACTCAAATCCGACAGCTGCATTCTCGTGACCGGATGTATTATAAGCCAGTGCGCTAACGCCTGTAGCCACATTTTGCCAGCCGGTGGTATTAGCAAAAAGAGCCTGGAAGCCTTCCGCCGTATTATTTCCTCCTGAAGTATTCGAGTACATACAATTAAATCCGGATGCGGTGTTCTGACTTCCGGTTGTATTCAAAAAAAGTGCGCTCATGCCGGAAGCGGTGTTGTTGTTACCCGTACTGTTCATATATAAGGTCTGCATACCCAGTCCTGTATTCTGATACCCGGTTAAATTGTTATCAAGGCTCAAGATGCCAAAGCCTGCATTCATATATCCCGTTGTATTATTGCGCAGGGCCTGAATTCCATATGCAGTGTTGCTGTAACCTGTTGTATTGTATTTTAACGTGGCGTATCCAAAAGCAGTGTTCGAACTGCCTCCGGTATTACTCATGAGCGATTCATAACCCGCCGCAGTATTAAATATTCCGCTCGTAATCGCATTACCTGCTTTATAACCGTAGAATGTATTGGCGGTGTTTCCATTTATTTCAATTCTCCCCGCCTTTTGATTATTCGCGCGAATATTAAAAGGCACATTGTCTGTTGTACCAATAAAATTTGTACCGTCAACAGTACCGCTGTTTCCTAAAGTTGACCAGCCACCAATACTGGAAGAGGAAAGTGTCTGCCAAGTGCCTACCCCGCTTCCATTTGTCGTAAGTACCTGCCCGCTTACAGGAGAACCTCCGGTAATTTGAATTCCACCGGTAATAAAAGTTGCAGCTGTGTTCACCCCGCAGAATACCTGTGTCACACCGGCATCTCCCAACTGAATAGCATTGTTTGCTGTTACAACCGCGTTGGCACCAATGGCGGTCGCGTTCGTCAGGCCTGTGCCGCCGACATCCGCCAGGTAACCCAGAGCCGTGTTGTAATCGCCGCTCACGTTATTATAAAGCGATCTGAATCCGGCCGACGTATTATAATTTCCCGGATTGTTCTGAAACATGGCTTCATGGCCTGTGGCCGTATTTTCATTTCCCGTGTTCATTTGAAGGACCTGGTTACCGACACCGGTATTAAAATTTCCAGGGATCAGAGGAATTGTGTTTTGATTATACGACGTGTTTTGAGCCACACACGTGGCCACACTAAAAGCTAAAAAGCTTCCTAAAATTAATTTTGATTTCATGGGTTTTGGTTTTAATGTTTAATTAAAATTAATGAAACCAAAAACCATACAGTTGATCACAACGTTATGTTTAAAATAGTTTACTGGAAATGACTATGTCCAATTCACTGAACAATCAGGACTTAAATAAAAATCTGAAAAAAAAGAATTCGACCTATATTCTTTTAAGCATCGCCTAATCTTATTTTACCAGGCATGAATAATACACTCCATCCTTTCCGAACAGGTCATTATGATCATGGTCATAACCTTCTGGAAAGTTTATTTTATTGCTTAATAATATAATACACGTACACATTTTTAGGCCGCGTTTCCGTACTGCCACCTGTGCTACCTGTTGTGGTTGTTCCGCTACCGGCAAGTATACTGGTAAGTCCAAGGCCTCCAAGTATTGGAACTGCATTGTTTATACTATGATTATGACTCTCAAAATCATCCTGTTGTTCACTTCCAACATTATTCCCACTATTGCCTCCTGAATTGACCGTAGTTCTGGCAGCGGCATCCGGGTCGTTTCCACTTCCTCCATCCACACCTCTTAAAAACATCCCGCGCATATCCGGTACATTAAACGTTGTGCCGCTTGGGGCACCCCAGGCTGTACCTATCGCGGCGAAAAGATTTGCGTAAGTACCTGCTCTGTTGTATGACGCCCCGTCACATAATAACCAACCTGTTGGGACAGTAGCTCCCGCATAGGCCATCACTGCACCTGATGGCACACCCACTTGTTGCCAGCTTGCATTCCCGGAGGCATCAGAAGTTAATACTTTTCCTACACCTTCTGTTCCATCTGCCAATCGGGTTGTACCTGTAACATGCAGGGTTGCTGTCGGCGATGAATTTCCAATACCAACTTTTCCTTCAACAAGTAATCCGTTTGCCGGTGCAGGAGCATTGTAATAAGAGGAGCCGATGCCGACCCCGCCAGCCACAGAAAGCATGGCGCCTGGTGTATTATTTACCGGTCCTATTCCAACAAGCCCGGTAAATTGACCTGCAAAGCCACCGCCTGAGTTATCAACGCGTAAGGTTGCGGAGTTACTTACCGCACTGGTAAGCTGTATAGGATGCGTAGGGGTGATAGTACCCACACCAATAGCTCCGGCCGCGGTGATCACCATGCGATTCGCGCCGTTGGTGCCAAAATACATTGGTGTGTTATCATAATTTAAAAGTGCCGCGCTTAAATTGTCTGTGGAGAGTACTAGTCCAAAGCTTGTGGTTGCAGTGTGCGTTAACCTTGCCTGCACAACATTGCTGGTAGAGCTGTGTACGTGTAATTTGGTTGCCGGGGCACTGGTGCCAATACCAACATTTCCCGTACCCATAATGCGCATCAGCTCCTGGCTGGTAGTAGCGTTCACCGCCGAATAAAAAACGTGATCCGATAAGGTTTGATCAACCTGGTAACGTATGCTGCCGTTATTGATTCCAAAACCATAAAACTGGTGATCATTGTTATTGTTATCCCATAAAACAATTTTCCGGTTTACGATGGTATTGCTGAATTGCAGCGGTGCGTTCGGCGTATTGATACCTATCCCTACGTTTCCATCATTACGCACAACAAACATGTCCGAACCTCCAAAGCTCATGGCTTTTAGTGCATAGTCTGTTGCGGAGTTTTTACCGCGACCTACCAGGCCGCCTTCAAACATACCCGCATAAGCAGTTGAGCTTGTACTTGTATTTAAGACCCGCATGCTATGCTGACTGCCTGAATTACTCGTTGCAATAATCGCATGAGCGTTGGAAGCAGTATTGTTTACTTCAAAATAACCTGCATTGCCAATACCAAAATGACGGATCTGTAAAGCCGTACCTCCGTTAGCCATATTGTTCATGTCGGCAGCAATTCCGTCAAATGTCGCGGAGTTGCTGTTTACATGCAGCATCGCTGCAGGATTAGCGGTTCCAATACCAACATTTCCATCGTTTCTTACAACAAAAAGATCGTTAGAAGAAAAGTCGGTCGCTCGGATAGCATACCCGCTATTCGTGGTTGTTTTACCTCTCGTACGTAAGCCACCATCGATAAAAGCCGCAAAAACACTGGCCGAGGCATTATTATTAAACACATTTAAGGCATAGCCGTTACCGTTAGAAGAAAAGTTCACCATATCAGAAGCGTTGGTCGAATTTCCGTTCTGTACTTTTAGATGCGTACCTGTATAAGTTGCTGATTCAACTACGTCAAGCTTCGCACCAGGCGCGCTGGTACCGATCCCCACCGAATTGGAAAGCGCCACCTGGTAAATGGACGTACCGGTTGAAGTAAAAGGACTCAGGTTGCCGAGGTTAATTGAGTTGGATGCTGGTCCTGAAGTTAAAATAGAATTGGTAAATGTAAGCGGAGCTGTAATGTCAACGGTATTTGTGCCCGAGCCTAATACTCCTGAAGCTGATGTGTAACTGAGTGCCGGCACATTTACAGTAATATTCGCACCTGTGGAAGGGCTCACAATCGCAAGGCCGCTGCCGGTAATAGTTGGAGATGGAGGCGCCGAAACAGTAAAGCTTGGGAAAAAACCAGCCACAGACGCCGAACCCGCAGGGAAAATACTGGTGTTGATACTTGCCGGTATTAAAACAGAGTTAGTAGAGGGACCCGAAGTTAAAATGTTATTTGTAAACGTAAGCGTTTGTAAAATACTTGTACTGGCTGTTCCTGTATTTAAAGCACCCGTTAAAGGATTATACAATGGCGCGGGCACATTGACGTTAAACGAATTGGTACCCGCGGGTATAATTGTAGCTATACCTGTGGTCGCGCTGACACTGGTCAGCGGAACGTCCACTACAAAGTTCAGTCCGGTAGAAGGTGTTACGGCTGCGGCGCCCGTTCCTGTTATTGTTGTCGTTTGGGGTAACGGAGTATTTATCGTGTAGCTTGGGAAACCTCCAAGCACTGTCGTGGCTCCGGTTCCCATAATTGACGGACTTGCTACGTTTACATTGTAGACCAGACCCGAAGGGATCACAGTGGCGATACCCGAACCGGTAACTGTTGTGGTTGGCAATGCCGCAGTTGAAACAGCGGTGCCCTGTGAAAGTGTAAGGGTTGTACCTGCTACCGACACATTGGGATTTGGAACAGTTACCGTAAATGCAGATCCTGTGGTTGGCGATACAACGGCAACACCTGCTCCTTGTATGGAAGGTGTGGCGGCTGTTGAACTGATCGTGTAATTAGGTCCACCGGTAATGGTTATTCCTGTGCCCGGTGTAAAAGTATTTAATGCCGCGGTGGATGTGGATGCTCCCTGTGTCAATGTCAGCAGGGTTCCCGCAACTGCTACACTCGGGTTTGGAACTGTGACTGTAAAGCTCGAACCTGTGAGCGGGCTGACCGCAGCTACTCCCGCACCCTGGATACTCGGAGTTGCAGCAGCTGAAGTGATCGTGTAGTTTGGTCCGCCGGTCATGATAAGCCCTGCTCCTGTTGTATATGTATTAAGTGTTACTGTGTTATTCCCCGCCGTCAGATTATTGTTATTAGCTCCGGAGAGTGTGAGTGAAGGATTGGCAAGTGTTGCTGTGGACACCGCTGTTCCCTGTGTGAGGGTCAGCAAAGTTCCGGCTACCGTAACACTTGGATTCGGAGAGCTGATAGTGTAATTAGGACCTCCTGTCATCATCAAACCCGTTCCTGTTGTATACGTGTTGAGCGTTACTGTATTATTTCCCGCGGTAAGATTATTGTTACTTGCCCCGGTAAGGGTTAGGGATGGCGCGGTAGCGGTGGAAGTAATTGTGTAATTTGGCCCGCCCGTCATGCTAAGTCCGCTGCCCGTGGTATAAGTATTTAGTGTAACCGTATTGTTACCGGCTGTAAGATTATTATTGTTTGTACCGCCCAATGTAAGCGAAGGATTACTGAGTGTCGCGGTTGACACCGACGTTCCTTGCGTAAGGGTAAGAAGTGTTCCCGCGAGTGCAATGCTTGGATTTGGGACACTCACCGTAAAACTTGAGCCGGTTGAAGGACTCACAGCAGCAAGCCCGGCACCCTGGATTGTTGGAGTTGCCGCCGATGATGTAATGGTATAATTCGGTCCGCCTGTCATATTTAAACCCGAACCAACTGTATAACTGTTTAATACTACCGTATTATTTCCCGCGCTTAAACTTGTGTTGGTTGCGCCATTCAGCGTCAAGCTTGTCGGCACAGGTGTGGCAGTATAGGAAAGACTAAAATTCGGATAAGGCCCTGTAACGGCAATATTGCTGCTGCCTGAAGTAAAGGTAATGGGAATATCCGGCGAAGTATTTGTAATTACAGATCCTGAGGCAATAGAAATACCCGTACCGGCTGTATACACAGTGCCAGTGGGAGGACTCAGGGTAAATGCCTGTGCACCTATCGTTAAAATATTATTGGTGTAAGAAGCGGGAACTGATTTTGCCAGTAGGGCGTAGGGTACACTCACCAGTTGCTGGGTGCCCATACTTGTGAAGGTTCCTCCAGAAGGACTAAGGGAAATTTCCAGGAACAGATCGCCGCCTTGCCAGTTCACATTCCCGAGACCAGAGCCAGGAACTTTGCCGATCTGCGTATTAAATACACCAAAGCTATTCGTGGATACGGATTGAGTTTCCGTAAATACTGTGGGAGAAGTAACGCTTCCCTGCCTTAATTCAAATTTTAGTCCGACAGTTCCAATAATAGGAACTCCATTAGCATCACGGGCAACGCCCTGGTAGTTGATAAGCTGCGGAGACTGGGAATAACAAAGAATACTTAAAAAAAGCAAGCAGAGGGTCAATTTTTTACTCATCTTGTTCAGTTTTGGAAAGTGTGTTGTCTAAAGTGCGGGTGGTAAACCAAAAAGCAGTGTTATTGTACGTAATAATCCGAAATTAGTTTCAAAAAATAAATATAACAAAATACAGTGAGTCTAGATGAATAGCCCCATTTATTCGATGGACCTTTAACAATTACAGACGATTATTTAAAAATAAATTTACACAGGAGTAAAAAACCCATAACAGGCTTAAATCAACCAGAATCAAAACCAGAGCAACCGTTTTCAGTTTTCAATCACAAATTCCGCTATAAAATCTCTTTATTTAGGTCTTCCCGAAAACTGGTCCGGTAATTTTACAAAAAGGCTTTATACTTATTACTAAATTTGATTTCATTGAAAGCAGGATCACAAAACTTATGCCGTGCCATCAGGGCCACCCTGTTTTTCATAAGCAGTTTTCTAAGTGCTCAGACCGATTACAATAAGCTTGAGTTTAGCCATTACACAACTGCCGATGGTCTTCCCGAGAATTTCACCAGTGCGATAATACAGGACAAGATCGGCTATATCTGGGTGGGCACCAAAAATGGATTAACCAGGTTTGACGGTTACACATTCAAAAACTTTCAAAAAAACCAGGAGCCTCTAAAGTTAAAATCAAACAGGATCATAGATCTTAAAAATTTAAGCGACAGCCTTTGTTCCATCAGAACGCTGAAAGGGGCTCATGTTTTTAATATTTATAATTACAAGGCCCGCTTTTTCAGTGTAAAAGACACTACGGCGTTTTCACTTTATTTAAACAGCTTTGCCGGTTTTGAACAGCTTGAAGAGAATTTTGTGTCTTTATCCAATGCAGGGTTTCACGAATTTGATCCGCAGGGAGAAATTGTTTTCACCGATACACACCAATTCCCTGATGATATGGGAACGTCCAGGCGACCGGCCAAAAACAAACTACTGAAACTGGACGATGAGAGAATCCTGATATTCTCGGCTAAAAACGGAACAGAACTATATACTTCCAAAAAAAAACAAAAAATAAAACTACCGTCGAAACGTGTTCCAGACTGGATAAATACATTTGATAAATTTTCAGAAGCGAAAACCCTCCGGTTAAAGATAAGCGATCATGAATTTATTTTCCTGCCTTTAAGCAAAGACTCTATCTATTATTTCGATGCTTCAGGTAACCTCCTCACTTCTTCGCCCCTGCCATTTATAGCGGAAAACGAACTTCTGATCTTTGTTGACAAAATTTATAAACTGGGTGCAAATGAGTATGCACTAACATCTAAAAATGGCGGTTTTTTTTCCTTTAGTATTTCCGCAGACAAAAAAATAAACGTTCATCCGACCCGTTTCCTTTCCAATATTAATTGTACCTCCCTACTTAAAGACAGGGAAGGCCGGTTATGGATCTGCTCAGTGAATGGCTTGCATAAACAGAAGAATGTAAATTCACTGATCCAGTCTTTTAAACTCCCCATTGAAAAACCCGAATCGGAATTGCTCGGGGGTATGGATATTGTTGGCAACAATGCTTTTATAGATGGTCTCAATTTAGATTACATGATCCTGGATCTGCCGAAAAAGGAGGTCAAAAAAAAGTTCAGGTTCTTCGGTAACGGTTCCGAATGGAATTCTATAGGTTCCACGCAAAGTTATTACCAGGACACGCTCTGGCTTTCTACCAACATAGGTATTCTGTGGCTGGACATGAACACATGCAACTATGGAAAAGTCAGGCTTCCCAAAGAACTGGAAAATATACCCCTGTATATAGGCCCCGCGAAGAGTGACGGAAAAGCGTGGATGTGCAGTTACTACCAGCTGCCTTATATTTGTTATGATCTCAAAAAAAGAACCTTTACCTGGTATACGGATACAACAAAGGTTAAGCCTTATTTTATCAGGGCGTCGGGTATAACGTACGACTCTTATGGAGATGTCTGGTTCTATGGCTACGGCCTCTCACGCTGGAATAACCGGAAACAGGCATTTGATACACTTATAAAAGACTTTGGAAAAACAGGCGAGTTTAAACAGACCATCGGAGGGGTACGCGCCGACGCATACGGATCGTTGTGGATCGTGGTAACCGAGCTTGGACTGATTGAATACAACATCCGGAAAAGAGAAGTAAGATTACATGAAAGTATTAACTCTGTCAACCTGGATTATATTCAAACCATTTCGGATATCATTAATGACAATCTCTGGCTCAGCCTCACCAATAAACTTGTGTGCTTTAACGTAAAAACAAAAAAAGGGGTCGTTTACTCACAGGTAGAAAATCTGCCTGACGGCGTTTCCGCGCCGAATGGTTTTACCTACGATCGAAAAAACAATACATTTTATGCCGCTGCCGGTAATGATCTAATGATCTGGTTTAAAAATGAAATGCCTGCATTCCACAAAAAAGAGATCCTGGTTTCGGAATTAAATTATAATGAAACCAACAGTCTTTATCATCCACGCGATACAATAAAACTAAAACACTACCAGAAAAGTATTTCCATCTATTTTGACGTAATCGATTTTAACCTGAGATACCCGCAATCTTTTAAATACTGCATCGATGGCGATACCATGTGGAGAAGTGTGGAACAGGGACAGCCGGTGTTCATGTACAACCTCGATCATGGCTGGCACTCCGTTAACATCAAATTTGATTATGACAATGATACCGCCGTTTCAAAAAAGCTGTTCATTTTTATTGAGCCGCCTTTCTGGAAAACAACCTGGTTTTATATTCTTCTTTTGATCCTGGCCTCTCTCAGCGGTTACCTGATTATTTCAGGTATAATTAAAAGAGCGAAATACAAAAACGAAATAAACCTTCAGCTTAAGGAATTTGAACTGAAAGCCCTGCATGCCCAGATGAACCCACATTTTATCTTTAACAGCCTCAACAGTATTAAGGCGCTCATCCTGTATAACCGGAATTCAGAGGCCTCGCAATATCTCAACAAATTCTCAAACCTGGTACGGCAGAATTTAGATCATAGCCGCAAACAATTTTTAACCCTTACCCAGAATATAGACTACATCAGGCAATACATCGAAATAGAGGCCATACGGTTTAACGATCTTAATTATGAAATTAATATATCACCTGAACTGGATACAGATGACGTTAAGATCGCCCCCATGTTATTGCAGCCTCTTGTTGAAAATGCGATCTGGCATGGGCTGCAATCCGCGAAGGGACATAAGAAACTTATTATACGATTTACGGCGAACAATGAGCGGATCATTTGTGAGATTGAAGACAACGGCATTGGAATAAATAAAACGCTCGCAGAAAACAAAAAAAATCATGCATCTATCGGGATAGAAAATATCAGGCAGAGGATCAGATTGCTGAATGAAAAATACGGCTTGAAGTATGCTCTTGAGATCAGAGACAAGTCGGAAAAAAATAACGCCGAGTCAGGAACATGTGTTACCCTTTCTTTTAATTACTTTTAAATATGATTAACGCTTTAATTATTGATGATGAACCATTGAGCCGGGATGTTTTAAGAAAATCACTGGAATTGTTTTGTCCTGACGTTAAAATTGTTGCCGAAGCAGGAAGCGCCGGGGAAAGCCGTTCGTTGCTTGACGCTCTTAAGCCGGAACTGGTTTTTCTTGACGTCGCCATGCCCGGGCAAAGCGGCTTCGACCTTTTAAAGAACCTGGAGGAAATCCCTTTCGAAATAATTTTTGTAACCGCTCACGACGAATATACAATACAAGCCATCAGGTACAGCGCGGTTGATTATTTATTAAAACCATTTAATGAAAATGAATTAATGGAGGCTGTTGAAAGAGCCAGGAAAAAAATAAAGACCAGATCGGGAAAAATACATGTGGATACTTTTTTAAACAATGTAGCTCCTAAGCTTCCATTCGAACACATGCAGCTCTGCATAGCTTCAAGCAAAGGTTTTCAAATTTTAAAGATCAGCGACATTGTTTGCTGTGAAGCACGGAACAGTTATACAATTTTTCACCTAACCACTAACCAGCAAACTGTTTCATCAAAACCGATCGGCGATTACGAAATACTGCTGGCCGATGCTTTTTTTGCCAGGATCCATAAATCATGGTTAGTCAACATGAAACACATTAAGGAATACAGGAAAGGCGAAGGGGGAACAGTGATCATGCAAAATAATAAAGAACTGGAAGTGGCCAGAAGAAAAAAGGAATTTTTTATCACGGAATTAAAAAAAATCTTCAAGTATTAGAGGCCATCTCAAAAATATCATTGACTTGATCTTTCCTTTAAACTCTATTTTTATACCGGTCCCAGGAAACAGAGAACCTTTGCTGAATTTTCATTATAAAACTCTTGTCTTTTAATTAATTTAGCGTAAGAATCTCCTTATAACTAAAAACTTCCCCACGTTTTAATTTCCTTTCCCACGTTTATAAAGCATTACGTTGTTTTATATGAATGAATTATTTTAAGACTGACTATTTAAAACCTTGGACCGTTTATTTATAAAAATTAAGAATGCCAGAATACCAACTCGTAAAAATTCCAATATGAAATAGCCATGTTTCCGAAACAGGGCAAATGTTTAGAAAACATTTGAGCCAGCTTATGCGGATGACAAGTGAAGTTAACATGGCTATACCATATGACAATTAAAAAAAATAATAACTACATATGAAACACATCTCAATCCTCATCGTCTTAGGTTTTTTGTCAATGAACAAGATAGAGGCTCAGCCCGGAACCCTTGACCCATCCTTTCACTCTGACGGAAAAGTTATCACTGACGTTGGAACAGATAAAAGCGCAATTTATGGTCTTGCGATTCAACCTGATGGTAAAATTGTAGCCGCCGGTTTCAGAGAAACTCAATTTTCTCACAACTTTTCATTAGTGCGTTACATGGGTGACGGAACGTTAGACGCCAGCTTCGATCTCGACGGAATAGTAACTACTACATTCACATCCGACAGCCGTGCGCAATCAGTCGCACTTCAATCTGACGGGAAAATTGTTGCAACCGGATTCACTTCAGGAGGTTATGATTTTGCGATAGTGCGTTATAATAGTGACGGATCACAGGACCCTTCTTTTGATGGTGATGGTAAGGTAACCACAGACCTTGGATACAATGAACGCGCGAACAAAATAGTGATTCAGCCCGACGGAAAAATTCTCGTTGGAGGCACCTACTTTTCCAAATATTTTATGCTCGCGAGATACAATCCGAATGGTTCTTTGGATACGTCATTTTCCGGTAATGGAATTTTAAGCACTTATTCCGGTAACGGCTATGACGAGTTAACTTCGCTTTTGTTACAACCTGACGGAAAAATTATAGCTGGAGGATGGAATCAAGGTGGACCTACATCATTTTTTATGGTGCGCTATCATTCTAATGGCGATCTTGACAGCAGTTTTAGCGGCGACGGGAAGAATCTTTTTAGCCTTACCCCGCAGGGATTGCAGAAACTCACGTCCATGGCCCTTCAGCAGGACGGAAAAATTATAGTTACGGGAGGGTACTCAAGTGACTATATTAATTACTATTACGCGATAACACGGTTAAATACCAATGGATCGTTTGATAACACATTCGATAACGACGGAATGATCCTCACAAATATCAGTGGAGGATATGATTTTTCCAGTACTGCAATCCAGATGGATGGCAAAATACTTATCGCCGGCTCATCCACAAATACGGCTACCGATTTTGATTTTACGCTGATGAGGTACAATTCAAACGGAACTCCTGATCAGAGTTTCGACTCCGATGGTATTACAACTACAGCTATGAGTAACCTGCGTGATGAAGCATACACGATGGCTATTCAACCTGATGGAAAAATCTTGCTGGGAGGTTATTCTAATACCGAAGTATCAAATAATTATAGTTTTGCGCTGGCCAGATACTTTTCGGGAATAGAAGTTGGAATTTTAGATTTTTCACTAAATCCCAAACTGGTTTTATTTTATCCAAATCCTGTTCATCAATATGCGGTTATTCATTATGAACTTGGCCATTCAGAAGTTATTTCGATGGATCTTAAAGATATTGAGGGTTGTCACATTTCAACGTTTGTTGATCATGAACCCCGTGAACCTGGCAGGTATAGCCAAAAACTGGAAATACCCGATAATATCAGGCCGGGTTCTTATATTTTAACCATTTCCGACGGATCAGGACGCAAAATATATGTCAAGATACTTAAAGATTAAAAGATGATTGGATATATTCAACAAATTTTAAAAATTAACCGATGCGCACCAGGGACATTAAATTGATCTCAGCTTTCTTTCTGGTAAATATCATGCTTTTATCGGGGCAGCCTTCTTTCGTTGCCTCTACGGCGACCGTATTTTCTCAGGGCCAGATCTTACACACCGTGCTTAGAGATGAGAATACATGGCTATTGTATGTATACGCGACTAATACAGTTCCCAATTACCAATATTATTTATTAAAAACGACGGATGGAGGTAATTCTTACTTTATTGTAAATACATTACCACCGGGATTTTCTGCCTTAAAATTTTTAGCTAAAGGAGATACCGTAATTGCCACGGGAAATAAAATAGTCAAGTCTACTGACTTTGGGAACACATGGTCGTCCGTTCCTCCCCCTTCCCTTAGTGAAGAATATGATGATATTGTTCTAATGCCGGATAATCACCTTTGGTTAAGCGGCGCAGCCAGCGGCACAAACAAACTGTATGAAACAGATTATAATCTTGCTTCCTTCGCTTTAAAATATGCTGAAAATACGGGTTTTAGCGCCATACTTCATAACCGGTTCAAATTCATATCCTCTTTTTCAAATGACACTGTTTATTTTAATTTAAAAGACAATTTTGGCAATACTTATATGAAGAAAACAACGGACAATGGTCTTAACTGGACCACCAGTCTGAGTCTATTGCCCGGTGTGAGTTTATTAAATGGCGCACGCATCTCGTACATCAAATATCACACGAGCAGCCGGGCCAATGTTTTTGTTTTCTACTCTGGTTTCCCAACAGACTATATAACGAATGATGGCTTTAATTCTTTGCAAAAAGACACGCTCGATCCGGCCAGTCACGCGTTGCATGAAGCGTATAATTGGTTGCAATGTTCTGGTAAAAACTATTTAGCCTACGATGCGCATGAAGATAGTTCACCAGGCATACAGGAAATAGTTCAGGCAAGCGACGGCAGGCTTATTTTTGGGGCATTTTATTCGGCGAACGCGGTAAATCTTACTCAAAAAAACCACTTTGCCTTAGGTGGCAAACATGACCTGCATACGTTATTTATCTCCAACCTCTGCAATACCCTCACATATTTAAAAGAGAACAAGCCTGAAAATCACATCCATGTTTGTCCAAATCCTAGCACCGGTGAATTTAAAATACAATTTCCGCATGAAGGGACTTATTTTATTGTAAACCAGCTGAGTCAAACCGTCCGGTCTGTTAACCTTAGCGAATCAAACAATTATTCTGTGACCATTGAAAATCTTAATAAAGGACTTTATTTTATTAAAGGCTCCGATCCTGATAAAAATATTCATCAAAAAATCGTCATTCTCGACCGGTAATAAATAAAATTTATCCAACTCCTAAACCACAGCCATGCCAAATAATCACTTCATCCTCATTTCAATTATTCTGATCGGATTGTTTTTAAAATTAAACTCCCAGATACAGGTTAAACAATCTCATCCACGGATCTTACTGGACTCTGCAATCATCCAAAAGCTGCAAAGCAGGGCTTCAGGCAATACTCTCGAATGGCAGCAGCTTACAGCACGCATCAACGCAGTTTCCGGTTATAACTCTCAATTCATTATGACAAATGTTTATGAAGGGCAACAGTATGCATTTATGTATGCGTTATCCTTTTATACGAGCGGCAACACATCTCACCGTGATTCCGCTGTTTCTATTTTCAAAGAATATTTTACCAATTACACAAAAGATAGCTCTATGTTTTATGATTCAGTTATGAATCACGAAGCACACTGGTTGAAGTTTCGACGCTGTACGACTGGTTATATACTTACTTAGCTCCCGCATTCAGAAATACGGTAAGGGCCAGGCTGATCCATTGGGAGAACTGGATCTTAACCAAGCCTAATATTTACGGCATCTGGACGGGCCCCTATTACTACGAGGGTAATAATTATACCACGGGCCATTTTGTCGGGATAGCAAGCCTTGGATTTTCGATCCATTCAGAAGACGCGGTGAACGGGTAGCGGATAGTTTATTGTCTTGGTTCTCTTCTATGTCATCCTATCTTACTCCAGTTCTGCCGGCTTGTTTGTTGGAACGCCAGTTGCTGTTCGTACATTTTGTTTTTCGGAAGTTCGAGGTTCGCATCTTCGTCCAGGATGGTTTGAGCGGTTTGTCTCGCCAGTTGAAGGATCTGCCCATCCTGTGCGAGGTTCGCGAGTTTAAGATCCATGACCCCGCTTTGTTGTGTTCCTTCGATGTCACCCGGGCCTCTTAATTTCAGATCCACCTCGCTTATTTCAAAGCCGTCGTTTGTACGCACCATGGTTTCCATACGCAAACGGCTTTCCGCTCCGAGTTTATATCCTGTCATTAAGATACAGAAACTTTGTTCCGCGCCGCGCCCTACCCTGCCACGCAGCTGATGCAGCTGCGACAAGCCAAACCGTTCCGCACTTTCAATGATCATCACGCTCGCATTGGGAATATTTACGCCCACTTCAATAACGGTTGTAGCCACCATGATCTGTGTTTCCCCTTTTATGAAACGCTGCATCTCAAAATCCTTCTGCTCATTGTTTAATTTACCATGTACAATGCTCACCTGGAACTGCGGGGCTGGGAATTCCAGTATGAGCGCGTCATAGCCCTGCTGCAGGTTCTGATAATCCATCTTTTCACTTTCCTGGATCAGCGGGTAAACAATATAGATCTGTCTTCCCAGTGCAATCTGCTCCTTTATAAAACCATACACACGCAGGCGTTGGCTCTCCATATAATGCGCAGTTTTAATTGCCTTTCTGCCAGGTGGCAGTTCATCAATGATACTTGTGTCGAGATCTCCGTAAAAGGTCATGGCCAGTGTTCTCGGAATGGGTGTGGCGGTCATGATCAGCATGTGCGGCGGGTTGATATTTTTGTTTCTTAGTTTGGCACGTTGCGCTACTCCAAACCTATGCTGTTCATCAATTACTACAAGGCCTAGATTTTTGAACTGTACAATATCTTCAATAAGCGCGTGTGTGCCAATGAGTATTTTTATTTCACCACTCAGCAAGCGGCTATGGATCTCTTTCCTGGCTTTTGAACGGGTTGATCCTGTTAGAATGGCAAACTCAATATCCATGTCCTTCAGGAAATTCTTAAATGTTTCAAAATGTTGCTGGGCGAGGATTTCTGTAGGCGCCATTAAACAGGCCTGAAAATCATTATCAATAGCGAGTAAAATACTCATCAGTGCCACCAGAGTTTTTCCGCTTCCCACATCGCCCTGCAACAAACGGTTCATCTGCCTTCCGCTGCCCATATCCAGGCGGATTTCCTTTAATACGCGTTTTTGCGCGTTGGTAAGTTCAAAGGGCAGGTACCGGGGATAAAATGTATTAAAAGTTTCTCCCACCTTAGAAAACACAAAACCTCTGACTGTATTTGCTCTTACTTTATTTAACCTGAGCAAACGAAGCTGGATATAAAAAAGCTCGTCGAATTTTAACCGGAACTCCGCCTTCTTCAGCATTTCAGCGTTGTCGGGAAAATGGATCTGTTGGAATGCTTTATGGCGCGGCATCATGCGGTGGTCTGCAATCACCTCCTCACTCAATGTTTCCTCCAGGTGCTGCGGCTGTAACTGATTGATCAGGTTCCGCAGAGACTTGCGGATGCCTTCGCTGTCGAGCCACCGGACCTTTAATTTTTCGGTGGAATTGTATACAGACTGAAAGGCGGATTGTTGTTTTAGAAAATCATCTGTTACTGGTTCTATTTCCGGGTGCGCAATGTTATAACGTCCATTGAAACTCGTAGCTTTTCCAAACACACAATACTCTACTCCCATTTGTAGTTTCTGCGCGACCCAGTTATATCCTTTGAACCAGACCAGTTCAACGCTACCTGAATTATCCCGGAATAAAACTGACAGCCTTTTCGCTTGTTTCTGCCCCAGCACTTCCATTCGTTCAATCACACCTCTTAACTGCACATGAGGCAGATCTTCTGAAACTTCACTGATCTTGTAAAACCGAGTGCGGTCAACATACCGGAAGGGATAATAGGTAAGCAGGTCCCGGTAAATAAAAATACCGAGTTCTTTTTTCAGCACCTCCGCCCTTTGCGGGCCAATCCCCTTTAAATATTCAATCGGCGTGTCGAGCATCAACCCCTAAAATTACTACAAGTAGATTGTTGAAACAATTGATTAAGACCAAAACAATAAAAAGTTTATAAACGTAATTTTACGGGGAGTTGAGGAAAACCACGCTCATACTTATTTTTCTTTGTTCCCCGGCAGCAGGCAAAGCCCAGTTGCTCGACACGATACGCGAATTCCTGAAACATAAATACAGCATTGATGTGAGGCTGGAGTCTCGGAATAGTATCATAGGCCATGAATTAACAAGCATCAACGGCGTCAGGGTCGGCCTGACGTTCAAACGAAAGTTAAGGATCGGCGGAGGCCTGAGCTGGCTAAAGACTGATGGCAACTGGTGGCTCAAAACAAATGTGACAAAAGATTTTACGAGGATCCACGACGATGGCAGCAGCGAAACAATAAAAAAATACCTGAAATTTGTTTATACCTGTTATTACCTGGATTATGTTTTTTACAAAACACAGCATTGGCAGCTGAGTGTGCCAATACAGGTAGGCGCCGGATTTTTGTGGTTCCAGGAAACTAAAAAATATTCTTTTGGCAACAATGAAAAAAAATACCTTCTTTTCCTTTACGAACCTGGTATTACTCTGCAGTACAAAGTGTTTAAATGGCTGGGGGCAGGATCCGATGTTACCTACCGCTTCGCTTTACAGAACAGAAAAAAAACAGGCGAGCAATTAAGCAGCCTGTCTCTCACATTTAAAGCCTTGTTTTGGTTTGATTATCTGTTTTACGAGATCTTCCCGAAAAACAAACTCACTAAAAAATACGGGCCCGCGTATTGGTAGCCACGTTTTACATCGCTAAGAAATTGAAAAAAGAACTATTCTGAAACTTTTACCGCCTCAAAGCATTTAAAGTCCCCCGCAGTTCCCATATATTCGGCATCCACATCCACCAAACCTACTTTTTTAACCTGTTCTTTTGTTAAAGGTTTTCCGAGTAACCAGCGGTCATCCTGCAGTTTCAGGTCTATATCTTTACCAACAAGTACCTGGTTCAGCTGTTTTTGGGTCAGGAACAAAACACCATCTTCCTCATCTTCGCTCTCCGACATCAGAAGAGTACCCACCAATTTTAACTTGGGAACCTCAGGTTTGTATTTAAAGTCCAGTCCGCTTTGAGAATTGATTTCTATATAGTTTATATCCGTAATGTGAATTTCAGCCATTAGTTAAAGTTTTTGCAATTTTAGTAAAAATAGGCAAGTCTAGCAATTAAAAGTTTCAAAAAAAGCCAATTTTTTATGTTTTTTTGATGGTTTTCAGGCAGATTTTCAGGCAATTAAAAGATAAATACGTTAAGATGCCGCTTGTAGCGAGAAAATAAACTTTGTACCCTTACCCTGCTGACTTTCCACCTTGATCGACTTTTCATGGGCTTCTATAATGTGTTTTACGATGGCCAGTCCCAGGCCCGTGCCACCCTGTTCGCGGCTCCGGCCTTTATCGATCCGGTAAAACCGCTCAAAGATCCTTGGCAGGTGTTTTTCATCAATCCCATCACCGTTATCGCTTATTTCCACCACCACATCGTCATTCAAATAATTAAGTTCAATAAGCGTCGTTCCGTTCTCTTTACCATACTTAATGCTATTGGTAATTAAATTAACAAGTACCTGGCGGATCCTGAACTTATCTGCCCTTACCAAAACAGGCTTGTCATACTTACGCGCCAGTTCCAGTTTTATGTTCTTTTTCGCGGCATTTAATTCCAGCGAGGCGTAGATATCCTTGCAGAGGTTCGCAATGTCAAAATTATCCAGGTCAAGGTCCAGGCCCCCGCTTTCCAGTTGGGTAATTGTTTCCAGGTCGTCAATAATGTTAATGAGCCTGTCTATGCTTTTTTCCGCCCTGCGCAGGTAATCTACGTTAATGGCATCATCTTCCAGGCCTCCATTTAAAAGCGTGTCCACGTATCCCTGGATGTTGAATACTGGTGTTTTTAATTCGTGCGAAACATTCCCCAGGTATTCCTTCCTGTAGCTGTCAAGGTTTTCGAAATGGATCACCTCTTTTTCGCGCGACTCGATCAGGAAATCAACCCGTTCTTCCAGTAAAGCCAGGCCATCCTGCTCTTCGAGCTGATTATACTTCTGGGGGATCTCATTATTTAAAAAACGCTTCCTTATTTTTTCGGTGAGCGCATTAATGTTACGCATCACACTCACATAATAAAAATAATAAAGGATCAGGAACCCGGTAATAAAGCAGGCGAAAGAGGATAAGAGAAGATAGGCCAGATCTGTTTTAAAATTTCCGAAATAATTGAGGAGAACGAAACAGCCAATGCAAATGCATACATTAAGGGCGCCAAGTTTAAAAATACTCTTTGATATTTTTGTCCTTTTTTCCAGGTCGGATAATTTTCAATAAATGTAAATAATGATTATGAATAATTCATAATGACATGTGTTACAGTTGTATTATATTTTACAATTTCCGCTAAAATAAAAACGGCCGCTTTTTAGCGACCGTTTCCTTTTTAAAAAAGCAAAAAATTCACTTGTTATAGATCACTTTTTGTTTGTGAGTTTTCCCATCAACAGTAGTATTTACAAAATAGACTCCACCTGCAATGTCAAGTGAAGAGAAATCAACTTCCTGCCGGTAATTTCCCGCAAGTTCGGCTGCCGGCTGAACATGCCATACAAGTTGTCCCAGGGCGCTATACACATCTATACTTATTTTGCTGTTATCAGAACAGGAGTAATTCACCTGGGTTTTATCAGACACCGGGTTAGGAAATACTTTAAAACTTTCCTCCTCTTCCAGTTGTTGATTTACACCTGAAGGTATGCCGCGCTGGTTGCTTCCCGCTGGCACGAGCCCCGAGCATGGGTAATTGATAGAGCCTCCCGGAAAAAAGGCGAGGATCTGGAAGTTGGAACAGGAAGAAAGCGAACCGAATTTAGAGGCCGGCATTCCGGCTCCCGTCTGAGGCCCCGTTTGCAAGCCCTGGATATTCCCAAGCGTCCTGAAACAATTGGTTTCTCCGTTAAAATAAGCGCTTACCACGTAACTGCTTGAAAAGCCCGTAAAATTTGAGGCAGTGCCAAAAACCTGGATGCCCACATCAACCGAAAAGGCCTGGCTGTTCATGTACGAAATACTTGTGGCTTTTGACGCGTTAAGGGCAGGCAGGTCATATACAAATTCATTAAACAGCGCGTTTGGAGATGAAACCGGAAATGGGTTACCCTGGTCGTTGAGTTTAAGAACCTGCATTCCAACACTTGAATTCAAAAGTGCGTAATATTCATAATTATTAAACGTGTTTAATCTTTCCACAATGTCTATTACTCCCTGGTTGGTTCCCATCGATGGTGTAAGCACTTTGCTCCAGCTGATATTACCGGCGGCATTGAGTTTAAGCACCCAGGCGGTTGATCCTGGTATGCTGTTCTGCGCGTAGGTGTAGCCGCCAACAATAAATTCACCGCTGTTAAGAGAGTTTAGGTTGTTGGTTGTATTTGCGCTGGCAATAATTGTTCCGAAGCCGTCTTTTTTACCCGGATGTCCGAATACTCTTGAGTTGATAACGGTTCCCGAATTGCCATCAATGGCTATTAAAAACCCCTGGCTGTCGGTGCCGGATAATTCAGTTTCCCCAACTATCATGAGTTCGCCTGTATTGTATGGATTCATAATAACATCCTTTGGGATTATTTTGTTTCCCAGTGAATAAAAACTTGACCAAAGGACGCCACCGGTTAAGCTTACATTGATCACATACATGTTTGAGTCGAAATACCCGCAGATGTAATACTCTCCCATATGATCGGATTCCACCAGGATAGGTTTTGCAGGCATGGCAGCAGCAGTGTTCGCCTGGTATGGGAAAGGATAGGACATGGCTGAGATCACATTTCCGAACTTATCAAGCGTGGTAAAATAACATGCTTTATCATAGGCGCCAGCCAGAGCATAGCGTTCGCCTTGTACGCCTATTGTTTCTATTGCGGTAACCCCGGAACCATTAAGTACCTGCGACAGCGTACCGCTGCAATTGTTCGCGTCAAAGATCTGGTATGCCGACCAGATAGCCGAGGAGCCGGACCCCAGAATGCAAAAATTTTTATTTACATGCCAGAAGCTGGAAATATTCTGAACGGTAGAAAGATAACCCAGCCAAAAATAACCAGGGGTATTGTGTGTCACAAAACCAGCGCTCAATTCATACGCAGGAGGGTAAGCGGACCAGACTGAAGCATACTGACTTTTTGATTGGAAGGTTAAAAACCAGGCTAACACGCAAACGAGTAGATTTTTTTTCATGGTCCGGGAATTGTTAGGGGTTACACCATCAAATGTACAATCTGAAAAAAAGAAAAAAGATGCATTTAATATCCTTAAACGACAAAGAACCGGCTGACATCCCTCAGGTTTATAAGTTCGTCTATTCAAAAATTGATTTCGGCTAAAACTGACTTAGATTTTACGTAAAAAAAATGATATAACAATTCGCTTAACGTCTAAAGCTGACTACTTATGCTTGCATAATAACATTAGATCCATAAGAACTGATCGTTCGTCGAATATTTTTTGGGATTAAAAACGCAATTGCCTGACGATAAAAGGTGGGTTTTGGTACAGTCAGGTTTCCGTTTAATCTTTCAATGGCGGTAGTTTGTCTAATAATTTTACACAAAGCGAAAAACCCTGACCTTTTTTAAAGACCAGGGTTTTGTTCGTCGCAAATAACCAGCTTTCGTCGATTATTCAGCCAATACAATTACTTTGTTCTTAAGAACTTCCACAACACCGCCTTTTACCGTGAATTCCTGTTTGGAATTGTTCTCGTTTGTAACTTCCACCTTGCCGGCCCTTAGCGTTGCGATCATGGGAGCATGGTTGTCTAAAACACCAAAACTACCTTCGCTGCCCGGAAAAACCGCTGATTTTATATTACCCTCAAACACTGTTTTGTCGGGAGTGATGATTTCTAGTTTCATTTTGATTTAAGATTTAAGATTTAAGATTTAAGATTTTTTACTTCTTAAATCTCACTTCTATATTCATACTTCTACTTCGCTTCTGCCAGGATCTTCTTGCCTTTTTCAATTGCTTCTTCAATGGTTCCAACCAGGTTAAAGGCCGCTTCCGGATATTCATCCACTTTCCCTTCAAGGATCATGTTAAATCCTTTGATCGTATCTTCTATGCTTACAAATACACCTTTTAAACCGGTGAACTGCTCAGCAACGTGGAACGGCTGAGATAAGAAACGCTGAACACGACGGGCGCGGCTTACAACCAGCTTATCTTCTTCGCTTAACTCGTCCATACCGAGGATGGCGATAATATCCTGTAATTCTTTATAACGCTGTAAGATCAATTTCACGTTTTGCGCGCAGTTATAATGAGCATCACCTAACACCGCGGCAGATAAGATCCGGGAGGTAGAATCCAGTGGATCCACCGCAGGATAAATACCCAGCTCGGCAATTTTACGGCTTAATACAGTTGTTGCATCCAGGTGGGAGAAAGTCGTTGCAGGAGCCGGATCGGTCAAGTCATCGGCAGG